>UMJX01016846.1_pt1 | contig 95911 bp, 99 predicted proteins | sample 1966131 | NCBI WGS metagenome assembly UMJX01 (sample SAMEA4836162, study PRJEB28245) | human gut metagenome | biome: gut microbiome; material: fecal sample | place: Denmark | collected 2008 | reverse complement strand
ATACAAATGGTGTCACATCAATTGTAACACTACAACAATTTTCTTTATAATTTTTTATCCATGTTGACAACATTCCAAAATTTGATAATCCTTCGTCAATTGCTACTGAAGTTATCGATTCACCATCAAGCAAAACTCTATTTACTATTCTTTCTTTATCATTTATAGAATATTTTTTATTATTACTATTATTAATAATTTTTTTACCATGTTTATCAATAATATTTTCTAAATAATAAATATAACTTCTATTGACTTTATAAATTTTAGAAAGTTCTACAACACCAATTCCTTTTTTTCTCTTATTATAAATATTTATTTTATCTTTGTAAGTTAATTTAGACATATAAAAAACCTCGTTTCTATTTTGTCCAAGAAACGGGGTTCATATCAAAAAGCACTTTTATTTGACTATTAATAATAAAAATTATAAAATATAACCAGGAGATAAAAGTATGGAATACGAAGTAAGATTTTATTATAATTCAAACGAACTTGAAAATATAATTTCAAAACTCAAATCAATTAAAGAACTAAAACAAAAACCAAGAACATATGAAAAAACAATTCAATATGACCATATATGTAAAGAATATAGTTTCTACAATAAAGAAATAGACGGAAGATTTAGAATAAGAATCTCTAAAAATGAAAATGAAACAATATCAAAATTAAGTTGGAAACGAAGATTAAAAGATACAACTAAAGGGAAGGTTAATTGTGAAGAAGAAAAAGAAGTATACATAGACAATTATGAAAAATTTATTTATATAGTTGAGCAAGTTATGCATTTTAAATTGATAGAAAGCTATGAAAGATATAGAAATATTTTTGAAAATGAAGAAATCGAAATTGCTTTAGATGAATACCCATTTGGTTTGGCACTTGAAATAGAAAGTAAAAATAATAGAGAAGAAACAGTCATAAAATGGACTAAAAAACTAGACCTAAATATAAAAGATGCCTATAGACTATCTTGGGATGATAAATATAGAGAACTATGTATAAATCAAGGCATTGAACAATATAATATTGTATCTTTTGATAAAAAAATGCCTGAAGTAAAATAAAAAAGCATAATTTTCTTTCCTTTTAATATTATTATGGTATAATACATAAAAAGAAGGTGGACTAATGAAAAACTTATATATTGATTTTGACGGCGTAATAATGGATACTATCAATAAAACATATGAAATGATGGATGAAGAAAATATTGATAGAAAAAATAATGAAGAAGTAAAAAAGTTTTATGAAAACATAGACTGGAAAAGACTATTGAAAGAAACAAAGGAAATAAATGGTGCAATTGAAAAAGTAAAAAAACTAAACGATTCATCAAAGTTTAATGTTGCAATTCTAACACACGTAAACTCATTAGAAGAAGCAGTGGAAAAAGTAAGGTTTATAAGAAAATTTTATGATGATATAACTGTAATACCTGTACCAAAAGCCATATCAAAAACCAAAATGGTTCACACAAAAAATGCTATCTTAGTAGATGACTACACAGGTAATTTAGTCGAGTGGCGCAGTGAAGATGGAATCGGAATCAAGTTTTCAACAACTCCAAAACAAAGTGAGTTTAAAGTAATAGATGACTTAGATAAAATATTTGAATTATTCTAATTATTAGGAAATAACTAGTTTCCTAATTTTTTTCTTGCAATCAAATATAAAACAATATATAATTAAATAGGAGATGATTATATGTTAATACTAGCGAAAGCAACAATGGCAATGATGATTGGATTTATTCTAGCAATAATCCTAGGACTAATATTAATACCACTATTAAGAAAGTTTCACATAGGTCAATCAGTTAGTATATATTTAAAAGAACAACATAAGAAAAAAAACGGTATACCAACAATGGGAGGACTAATATTTATCATAACAACAATAGTAACCGTTATAATATTATTAATAATAAAAAAAATCGAATTTTCTGAAAATCTCTTTATATTAATGTATGTCTTTGTTGCATACGGAATCTTAGGATTTATTGATGATTATTTAATAGTCGTAAAAAAAGACAATAAAGGATTAACCGAAACTCAAAAATTATTAGGTCAACTCTTTATAGCGTTAGGCTTTTATATAATCTATATGAAAAGTGGACACCAACCATTACTTGAAGTAAATGCCTTTGGCTTAAATATTGACATTAACTTTGGACCATTTTACATATTCTTTATAATGTTTATAATGGTAGCAAGCAGTAATGCAGTAAATCTAACAGATGGTCTAGACGGACTAGCAGGCGGACTATCAATTATAGCATTCTTATGCTTTGCATTAATAGCTTGGAACTCAAAATGGATTGTAGGCTATGAAGATATGGCAATATTCTGTTTTATCCTAATAGGATCACTTATGGGATTCCTAATGTTTAATACATATCCAGCAAAAGTATTTATGGGTGATACTGGATCACTTGCACTTGGTGGAGCATTAGGAGCAGTTGCAATCCTAACAGGCCGTGAATTAACTCTAATTTTAGTAGCAGGAGTATTCGTAATTGAAACACTATCTTGTATTATTCAAATAGCATCCGTAAAACTAACTGGGAAAAGAGTATTCTTAATGACACCACTACACCATCACTTTGAAAAATTAGGATGGCAAGAAAATGACATCGTAAAATCATTTTGGGTAGTAGGTCTAATATTTGCAATGATCGCAATCGCATTTGGTGTATGGATATAAGTGTAGGAAACTACACTTTTTATTATTCCTTGATTTTTTTATACTAAATGTGTTATAATTATCCTAGTCAAAGAGGTGACTTATGAAAATAAAAAATGTTGAACTAAAAATAAGTGCAGTAAGAAGAAGTCAATACCCAGGTGATGAATTACCTGAATTTTTACTTGTCGGAAGATCCAATGTCGGAAAAAGCAGTTTTATAAATACACTAATAAATAGGAAAAATTATGCTAGAACTTCTTCAACTCCAGGTAAAACTCAAACCATAAACTTCTACCTAGTGAATGAAGAATTTTATTTAGTTGATGCTCCAGGATATGGTTATGCAACCCTATCAAAAAGAGAACAAAAAAAGTTTGGATTAATGATGGAAGACTATCTAATAAACCGTAAAAACTTAAAACACGTATTTATGTTAGTTGACTTTAGAAATAAACCAAGCAATGATGATATGCAAATGTATAAGTTCTTAAAATATTATAAAGTTCCCGTAACAATAGTAGCAACTAAAGTAGATAAAGTCGCAATCACTCACCAGCAAAAACAAAGAAGTGTAATATTAAATAATCTAGATTTAGTAGTAGGTGATGATTTCCTTATGTTTTCAAACGTAACAAAACAAGGAAGAGACGAAGTTTACGAAAAAATAGAACGAATAATATCATAAAACATAATATATTTTAGGTGATATTATGCATATAGAAAATTTTGATGATAAACTAATAATATATATAAATAAAAAGATTAATCTTGAAGAAATAAGTAATGTTTTATTAAAATCAAAAGCATTAGGCCTTGATATCAAACTTTATGACAATATCGTTTTGTATGAAGATGAAATCTTAGGCACAATCCTAGAACTAACAAATGAAAACGATAGTTATTTTACAACATTTGATATGAATATATCCCTATCAAAAGAAAAAAGTTTTTTATTAAAAATTGAAGAAAATGCAGATATAGACATCAAAAAAGATATTTATAAATATAAAAATAATTACTATATGCAAATAAAAGAAAATGATTTCATAAAAATAGGACGCTTATTAGAATATTCAAAAATAATATATGGAAGTATTGTAAAAAAAATAAAAAAAACAAAAAACAAAGTAAATGGAGGAATAGTAGTATGAGAAAAAATGTAGTCGCACTTGTTGGAAGACCAAATGTAGGAAAATCAACACTATTTAATAGATTAGTAGGTAGAAAACAAGCAATAATTGAAGACATACCAGGTATAACAAGAGATAGAATATATGGATTAGTTAATTATAACAATTATTGTTTTCATCTAATCGATACCGGAGGAATTGATCTAGGAACAGACTCTTTCAGAAGAGAAATAAAAGGACAAGTTGATCTTGCAATCGATGAAGCTGATGTTGTTGTATTTGTTGTAGATGCTAAAGAAACATTAACAGCAAATGATTATGCTGTAAGAGATATGTTATTAAAATCAGGAAAAAAAGTAATTGTAGCAGTTAATAAATGTGATAGCAAAGAATCTGAAAACCATAAATATGACTTTTATGAATTAGGATTTGAAGACTATATATATATAAGTGCTGAAGCCAAAGATGGCATAAGTGATTTACTAGATAAAATTGTAGAAGATTTTAATGAAACTGAATATGAAGAAGAAAAAGGAATTAAATTTTCTATAATAGGACGACCAAATGTTGGAAAAAGTAGTTTAACAAACGCTTTATTAAATGAAGAAAGAGTAGTAGTATCACCAGTAGCTGGAACAACAAGAGATGCAATCGATACACCATTTAAATATAATGATGAAGACTTTACTGTAATTGATACAGCTGGAATGCGCAAAAGAGGAAAAATATACGAAAATGTTGAACACTATAGTTTATTAAGAGCCTTAAAAGCAATTGATAGATCAGATGTTTGTGTTCTTGTATTAGATGCTAAAGAAGGAATAATTGAACATGATAAACATATAGCAGGATATGCTTTAGAAGCCGGAAAACCTGTTGTTATAGTAGTTAATAAATGGGATGTTATTGAAAATAAAGATGAAGAAATGAAAAAATTCAAAGAAAATATTCGAAATAATTTCCAATTTATGCCATATGCACCTATAGTATTCCTATCAGCAAAAACTAAAAAAAGAATTGGAACACTAATGCCTGAAGTAATTAAATGTTATGAAAATACACATAAAGAAATTAAAACATCGGCAATCAATGATTGCATTATGGATGCATACTTACTTAACTTACCACCTTCATATAAAGGTAAAAGACTTAAGATTTACTTTACAAAACAAGTATCATCCGCACCACCAACATTTAATATTTCCGTAAACAATAAAGGATTAATACATTTCTCATATCCAAGATATTTGGAAAATAAAATAAGAGAAACATTTGATTTTAGCGGAACACCAATAGTATTACAATTTAAGAATAAAGGAGAAGAGGATGTCTAAACATCCTTTTTTGGTACGATAAACTAAGAAAATCATATACTACTTGTAGGAGGGTGTTTAAATGAATTTTTCAGACAATTTTTTTAGAAGGGTTGAAAAGAAAACAAATGTAGATAAAGGAACAATTATTGATTTGGCAAAGAAATTACAAGAAACAGATTTAAAAAATGAAAATACATTAAGGGAAATAATTCAAACATTAGGTAATATGACAGGAAGAGAAATAAGCAAAGAAAGAGAAAATAAAATAATAAAAGCAGTTGTAAATGATGAAGTCCCTAAAAATATTGATAAAATGATATAATTGGAAAAATGTGATAAAACAGCATAAAAAAGCCGGAAAAATGTGATAAAACAACTTGAAATAGATGGAAAAATGTGATAAAATCATAATCAAGAAAGCAAGGAGTATATCTAAGTAGTTATTTTAAGACTCTTACAGGAACAATAGCTGTTAACTGAGAACTATTGAGAAAGGTAAAATAATGAATTTCAATATATGAGCTTTAACCGTTAAAATGAGCGTTAATCATAAAGAGCCTTTTTAGGAATATGGGTGGTACCACGGATTATATTCGCCCCATAACTATAAGGCTCTTTTTAATTTATAGGAGGAAAATTATGAACTTAAACGAAATAAAAACAAAAATGTTGGAAGAATTAAACAAAGCAGAAAACATTAAAGAACTAAATGATTTAAAAGTATCATATCAAGGAAAAAAAGGAATAATAACAGAATTGATGTCTAAAATGAAAGACTTAAATCCTGAAGAAAGAAAAACATTCGGAATGGAAGTTAATGATGTTAGAAATAGTTTCAATGAAATATATGAAACAAAATTAAAAGAACTAAATGAAAAAGAACTAAACGAAAAACTAGAAAAAGATGCAATTGATATTACCTTACCAGCAACAAAAATAAAAACAGGAAGTCCAAATATTCTTGAAAAAGTTGTTGAAGAAGTAGAAGAATTAATGATGTCAATGGGATATGATGTTGTAGACGGACCAGAAATAGAAGAAGACCATTTTAACTTTGAAATGCTAAATATACCAAAAGGACATCCAGCAAGAGATGCTCAAGATACATTCTATTTAGAAGATGAAAAAATCCTTTTAAGAAGTCAAACATCACCAGTTCAAGCAAGAGTAATGTTAGAAGGAAAAGGCGAAAAACCAATAAGAGTAATTTGCCCAGGAAAAACATATAGAAGAGATGACGATGATGCCACACACTCTCATCAATTTATGCAAATTGAAGGATTACTAGTTGATAAAGATGTAAGTTTGTGTGATCTAAAAGGAACATTTGATATAATTGCAAAAAAACTATTTGGTGAAGACTGTGTAACAAGATTTAGACCAAGTTATTATCAATTCACAGAACCATCAGTAGAAATGGATATAAGCTGTTTTGCATGTCACGGAAAAGGCTGTCAACTATGTAAAAATACAGGCTGGATAACAGTATCAGGAGCAGGAATAGTTCATCCAAATGTCTTAAGAAATTGTGGTTATGATCCAGAAAAATGGACAGGCTTTGCCTTTGGCTTTGGAGCTGAACGCTTAGCAATGTTAAAATATGGCATAAATGATATAAGAGTATTCTATAATACTGATTTAAGAGAACTTGAAACTTTTAATAGGAGGGAAAAATAATGATTAGTTTAGAATGGTTAAATGATTATGTTGACATAGAAAATATTGATCCAAAAGAACTAGCAGTCCAAATAACTAAAGCTGGCGTAAATGTTGAAAAAGTTATAACAAACCATATCGATAACCTAACAGTAGGTGAAGTAATTGAATGTGAAAATCATCCCAATAGTGATCATCTTCATATATGTAAAGTAAATGTTGGCGATAAAGTATTACAAATAGTATGTGGCGCGCCCAATGTAAGAAAAGGACTAAAAGTAATTGTAGCACTTGAAGGTGCTATATTACCAGGTAACTTTGAAATCAAAAAAGGCGTTATAAGAGGAGTAGAATCCTGTGGAATGCTATGCGCTTTATATGAATTAGGCCTTGAAGAAAAAACAGAAGAAACATATAACAAAGGAATATGTGAACTAGATTCAAATGCAAAAGTAGGTGAAGATCCTCTAAAAGTATTAAATCTAGACTCAACTCTTTATGAACTAGACATTCATAAACATAGAAATAATGACTGCTTCTATCATATTGGTTTTGCCTATGAAGTAGGTGCTATTCTTAATAAGAAAGTAAAATTACCAAGTTTGGAAACAAACCCAATAGAGGATAAGATTGAAAACTATTTTGATTTAAAAGTTGAAACAAATAAATGTCCATACTATCTTGCTAAAATGGTAAAAGATGTAACCATAAAAGAATCACCAGACTTTATCAAAAAAAGAATAATAGATGCGGGGATGCGACCAATAAATAACGTAGTAGATATTTCTAACTTTGTAATGTTAGAATATGGACAACCACTTCATTTCTTTGATAAAGATAAATTAGGAAATAAAATAGTTGTAAGAGATGCTTGCGATGAAGAAAAAATAGTAACCCTAGATGAAAAAGAAAGAATTCTATCAAACAAAGATATAGTTATAACAGATGGAACAAAACCAGTCGCAATCGCTGGTGTAATGGGTGGATTAAATACTGATATTGATACAAATACAAAAAATATCTTAATTGAAAGTGCTATATTTGATGGCGTAAGTATAAGATATACATCATCTAATTTAAACCTAAAAAGCGAAGCATCAATTAGATATGGAAAAGGATTAAATTATGAATATACAAATGATGCAATTGAAAGAGCTTGTCATTTGCTAGAAAAATATGCCGATGCCAAAGTATTAACTGGAACTGTAAAATATGATAATATTGATAAAACACCAAAAGTAGTAAAGTTTAAAACAAATGATGTAAATAAAATGTTAGGTATAAATATATCAAATGAAAATATGGAAAAAGAATTTGACAGATTAGGATTTAATTATAATTTAGAAAATGACACATTTACAGTAACAATACCAAATAGAAGATTAGATATTGAAGCAAATGTAAATGATATAGCAGAAGAAATAGGTCGTTTATATGGATACCATAATTTAGTTGGAACATTACCAAAACTAGAAACCAAGAAGGGTGAATATAAAGGAGATTTAAAATTAAGAAAAGATGTAAGTAAACATTTAAGAGGCCTTAATTTAAATGAAGTAAAAACATATACATTAGTATCACCAGAAATGGCAAATCTATTTAATTATGACAACAAAGAAAATGCTGTATTACCAAATCCAATGAGTACTGATAAAAGTATTGTTAGAACAACTTTAATTCCGTCATTAATTAATATTTATGAATATAATAAAGCAAGAAAAGTAAATGATATTTTAATTTATGAAATATCAAAAACATATGATAAAAATTATAATGAAGATGTTAAATTATCAATCTTGATGAAAGGTAATTATATTACAAATGATTGGATGAATAGTAAAATTAAAGTAGATTTCTATTTAATTAAAGGAATAGTTGAAAATATATTAAATTATTTAGGATTTAAAAATAGATATACATTTGAAAAAGATTTAATAAATCATTTGCACACAGGAATATCAGCATCTATATTAGTTGATAGACAAAAATTAGGTATAATTGGTAGAGTTCATCCTACACTTTTAAAAGATGAGGTATATGTATGTGAACTTTCATTAACAAAATTAAATAAAGAAGTAAAACCTTTAAAATATAAGGAAAGTTCAAAATATCCAGAGATTATAAAGGATGTAGCATTTATAGTTCCTAAATCATTAACATCAGGTGAAATATTAGAGACTATTAAAAAAGCCGGTGGAAGATTACTTTCAAGTATTGATGTATTTGATGTATATACTGGTGAAAATGTTAAAGAAAATGAAAAATCAATTGCTTATACTTTAACATTTAAAGATGATACAAGAACATTAAATGATGAAGAAGTTAATGCTGTATTTAGAAATATAATTGATAAGGTAATAGAAAAGTTTAATGTAGAATTAAGAGATAAGTAGAAATACTTATCTTTTAGTATTGTAATAAATATGGTAAAATTAATGATATAATATTAGAAGATGCTACTTTTAAATTATTAAATTATAAGGAGAAATGAAAATGATATATATTGTTAGACACGGTCAAACTGATTGGAATATTGAAGGAAGATATGCAGGAAGAATAGATATTCCATTAAATAAAAAAGGACTGAATGATGCTAAGAAATTAAAAGAAAAGTTTAAAAACATAAAACTCGATGCAGTTATTTGTAGCCCTTTGGTAAGAGCTAAACAAACAGCAAGATGTATTACTAGAAAAAAATTGATATTAGATGAAAGAATTATTGAAAGAAGTAATGGAAAGTTAGAAGGTAAATTAAAATCCGAAATAAATGATATTATAGATTTTAATAATCCAAATGAACAAAAATATAATATAGAATCCATTATAGATTTTAGAAATAGAATAGAAGATTTTCTTAAAGAAATAGATATAAAATATAAAGGAAAAAATGTTTTAATTGTAACTCACGCTGGTGTTTCAATATATATTAGATGTCATTATGAAGGTGAACCAATTGATGGTAATTATTCGATTTATAAAATTGGCAATTGTGAAGTTTTAGAATATAAAAATTAAAATCTTGAGTTAAAGGGTAAATGAAAATACTTATCTTTTAGTATTGTAATAAAAAATAAATTGTTGCATAATTGAATTATAAAAATATCAACAAAATTGTTGATAAAATAATAAAAAATAGAAAGAATATTGATAAAATGTTTGACCTAATACATACTAGTATTACTAAAAAAATATAAAAATAAATATTTTGTTAATAACTTTATAGGAGCGATTAATTATATAGATACCGGTCCTTTTTATAGTGTAAATTATAACTATAGAAAGAAGGTATTATATGAAAAATAAATATAATGAATGCAGGTATAACAAATTATGCTCAAATGTTTTCTAATACTGCAACTGATCCTAATGCCAAAATAACAGTCAATTATACATCTGCAACAAGTTCATTAGTGGATTCTATGATTGCAACCAAAGCATCAAATAGTAATGTCGTAAAAGGAAATCAAATATGATTTTCTTTTTTTTAACTTTTTTGTTCAAAACTCTCAAAAATTTGGTATAATACTAAAGAAGTCAGGTGAAAAAATGGAAAAAATAATTATTAAAGGAGCAAGAGAAAATAATCTAAAAAATATTGACCTTGAATTACCAAAAAATAAGTTTATAGTAATGACAGGTGTATCAGGATCAGGCAAAAGTAGTTTAGCATTTGATACAATATATGCAGAAGGAGAAAGAAGATACATCGAATCCTTAAGCGCATACGCTAGACAATTTTTAGGAGGATCTGAAAAACCAGACGTTGATAGTATTGAAGGATTAAGTCCAGCAATTGCAATTGACCAAAAAACAACAAATAAAAACCCAAGAAGTACAGTTGGAACAGTAACAGAAATATATGATTATTTAAGACTATTATATGCTAGAGTCGGAGTTCCATATTGTCCTGTTCATAATAGACCAATAACAAGTCAAAGCATTGAAGAAATGACAAATCAAATAATGAACCTAGAAGAAAACAGCAAAATCCGTGTATTAAGCCCGGTTGTCTATGGCGAAAAAGGAACGCAAGCAGACCTATTTGATAAACTAAGAAAAGATGGCTATGTAAGAGTTGTAGTCGATGATGAAGACTATGACTTAAGTGAACAATTTGAATTAGACAAAAATAAAAAACACAACATTTTTGTAGTAATAGATAGACTAATTATCAAAGACGGAATCAGAGGAAGACTATATGAAGCAATTGAAAATGCAAGTAAACTAAGCAAAGGAAAAGTATGCATAGACTATGTTGGCCACGATATGATTGTAATGAGCGAAGCCTATGCTTGTCCAGACTGTGACTTTAGTTTACCCGAACTTGAGCCACGTATGTTCAGCTTTAATGCACCATATGGATCTTGCCCAGAATGTAAAGGCTTAGGAATCAAACAAAAAATAGATCCCGATCTAATCATATCTGACTATAACTTAAGCATTTATGAAGGCGCGATTATCCCCCTTAATAGCGAGGATTCAAACATATTCTTTACCCAACTAGAAGCCTGCGCAAAAAAATATAATATAGACCTATCAAAAAAATTAAAAGATTTAAAAAAGAGTGAATTAGACATAATATTTTATGGATCAAAAGATGAAATTGAAGTAAAATATGTTGCTAAAAACGGAAACGTTAGATATGCCAAAGAAAAATATGAAGGCATAATAACAAACCTAGAAAGAAGATATATTGAAACAAAAAGCGATTGGATAAGAAACTGGATTGAACAATTTATGACTGAATTAGAATGTCCAAAATGTCACGGAGCAAGACTAGATGAATCCGTATTATCCGTAAAAATAAATAAAAAAAATATTTATGAGTTAACATTGTTAAGTATAGATGAACTAAAAACATTCTTAGAAAATCTAAAATTAAGTAAAGAAAAAGAAGAAATTGCTCGCCTTTTAATAAAAGAAATTCTATCAAGATTAACATTCCTTGTAAATGTCGGACTAGACTACTTAACTCTAGCACGAAGTGCCTATACACTATCAGGAGGCGAAGCCCAAAGAATTCGTCTAGCAACCCAAATAGGATCAAGACTAACAGGCGTATTATATGTCCTAGATGAACCATCAATCGGTCTTCATCAGCGTGATAACCAAAGACTAATAAACAGTATGCTTGAAATGCGTGACCTAGGCAATACTCTAATCGTAGTAGAACACGATACTGATACAATGTTGGCCTGCGATTATCTTGTAGATATCGGACCAGGAGCCGGAATTCACGGTGGAAATGTAGTCGCTAAAGGGACGCCAAAAGAAGTAATGCAAAATGAAAATAGCATAACTGGAGCCTATTTATCAGGAAGAAGAAAAATAGAAGTACCAGAAAAAAGAAGAAAAGGAAACGGATTATATCTAGAAATAAAAGGCGCAAGTGAAAATAATTTGAAAAATATAAACGTAAAATTTCCACTAGGTAAGTTCATATGTATAACAGGTGTATCCGGATCTGGCAAAAGTTCCCTAATAAATGAAATACTATATAAAGCAGTTTATAGCAATTTATATAAATCTAAAATAAAACCAGGCAAATATAAAACTATCAAAGGACTAGAAAATATCGATAAAGTAATAGATATATCGCAAGCACCAATCGGAAGAACCCCAAGAAGTAACCCAGCAACCTATACAGGAGTATTTGATGATATAAGAGATGTGTTCACAGAAACAAAAGAAGCCAAAATAAGAGGTTATGATAAAGGAAGATTCTCATTCAACGTAAAAGGCGGAAGATGTGAAGCCTGTTGGGGAGATGGCGTTAAGAAAATCGAAATGCACTTTTTACCAGATGTATATGTGCCTTGTGAAGTATGTGGCGGAACAAGATATAATAGAGAAACTCTAGAAATAAAATATAAAGGAAAATCAATCTATGATGTCCTAGAAATGCGTGTTGAAGAAGCACTAGAATTCTTCGAAAATATCCCAAAAGTAAGAAATAAGTTGCAAATGTTAATGGATGTTGGACTATCATATGTAAAACTAGGTCAAAGCGCACCAACCCTATCAGGAGGCGAAGCTGGAAGAGTTAAATTAGCAAAAGAATTACAAAAAAAACCAACCGGAAAAAGTTTGTTTATCCTAGATGAACCAACAACTGGACTACATCAAGAAGATATCAAAAAACTATTAGTAATACTAAATAGAATTGTTGATAACGGTGATACTGTAATTGTAATTGAACATAATTTGGATGTAATCAAAGTAGCAGATCATATAATAGATTTAGGTCCAGAAGGCGGCGATAAAGGTGGAACAATCGTAGCCGAAGGAACACCAGAAAATGTCGCAAAAGTAAAAGAAAGTTATACTGGACAATTCCTTAAAAACTTACTATAAAACTTTGTTCAAAAAACAAAGTTTTTATTGTATACACCAAACAATTATGATAAAATTAATATAAAGGTAAGTGATAAAATGAAAGAAAAATTTAATATAATTGCAGACAATCTCCATCTAAAAGGATGGACAAAATATCTCGCGCTAGCAATATTCTTTATAATAGTTTTATTTGTAGCAAGTAAATTGCTCTCATTTAAACCAGCTAAAGATAATAAACAAGACATAGTATTTAAACTAAACGGATCAAAAGTCGTAACCATTTACGAATATGATGAAATAACCGATGAGGGCGTAACAGCAACTGATGAATATGGAAAAGATATATCATCTAAAGTAATCAAAATAGGAAATGTCGATACAAGTAAAACCGGAATTTATGATGTAACCTATAAATTAAATACAAACGGAACCGAACTAAGACTAGAAAGAACCTATGTCGTAATCGCTAATGAAGGCGCCTATATTGAATTAATGGGAAACAAAATAATAAATCTAGGACTAGGAAGTAAATATGTCGAACCAGGCTATGTTGCTGTTGACTATGTAAATGGTGAAGTAACTGATAAAGTTGAAGTAACAAGTAATATAAATACAAACGTTCCTGGAGAATACCAAGTAATCTATTCCTTCAAAGGATCAGACGATGAAATAAAAACCGCAACAAGAATAGTACGCGTTCACGATATATTACCAGATAGCCTAAAACTAGAACTATTAGGAAATACCAATATTGATTTATTATTAGGTACACCATATAAAGAACCAGGCTATAAAGCAACCGATGATGAAGAAGGTGATATAACTGACAAAGTAATAATAGAAGGTCAAGTAGACACAAATAAAAAAGGCGTTTATATAATAAAATATACCGTAACCAACAGTGTAGGTATCCAAAAAACACAAAGTAGAGTAGTAAAAGTATACGAAAAACAAGAAGGAATACTATCATTCGCCCTAAACGGTTATGAAGAAATGAAAATTGAAGAAGGAAAAAACTATACTGAACCAGGTTATATGGCAATTGATTCAGTTGACGGCAATATTACAAATAAAGTAAATGTAAGCGGAAATGTAAACACTAATAGAGTTGGAACATATACCATAACCTATACTGTAACAAACACAAGCGGAGTAACCAAAACTTTAACAAGAAAAGTAATTGTACAAGCTAAAAAAACAGGAACTATAACCTTTACTCTATTAGGAGATAATCCAATGTTAATAGAAAACGGCGCAACCTACACAGAACCAGGCTATAGAGTATTTGATACAATAGATGGAAATATTATAAACAAAGTAAGAGTAGAAGGAAAAGTAAATACTAACTTACCAGGAACATATAATATTACTTACACAATAACAAACTCAACAGGTATAACTAAAACACTAACAAGAAAAGTTCTAGTTGCAAGTGATATAACAATAAAATTAACAAATCAAACAAAAGAATATAATTCTAGAAGTGTTGATATTTTAGTAGAAATATTAGGTGAAGGCTTTAAAGAGTTGCGCTTACCAGATGGAACCATCATTAATGCAACTAAAACAATATTTAAAGCAACCGAAAACCGTGAATATGTCTTTAAAGCATACAATAAAAGTAATAGAGAATTTACAAACTCAATTAAAATAACAAATATTGATGTAGAAGGACCAACCGGATCTTGTACAGCAACTGTAAATGCAGATAAAACAAAAACAACAATTAAAGTAAACGCCATTGATAATCAAAGCGGAATGAAAAATTACCAATATATTGTAGATGGCTATTCAACAAGTCAAACAAGTCAAAGTAATTATACATATAATTCAAGCTCTAAAGAAGTATATGTAAACCTATTTGATAATGCCGGAAATAAAAATAAAATAAAATGTAATCTCATTGAAGAAAAGAAAGAATCAACCGGTGGGAATAGTGGTAACAATAACACAAAAGGAAGCTCATCAAGTGTTGATAATAGAAAAGGTAAAGTAACCGGATACTGGATATATACACCAGATAACTATAAAGTAAAGAAAAATGCCTTACTAGTATTCTTACACGGAAGCGGACAAAGAGGAAACGATATCTCAAAATTACAAAATTATGCCTTTGGAAGATATACAAAAGAAGGAAAAAAATATAATGCAGTAATACTAATGCCACAAATGAAAGGTGATGGCTGGTCAAATGAACAAGCAATGACTGAATTAAAAAAACTAATCGATGAAATAGTTGTTAAATATAATATTGATACAAGAAAAATATCTATATCAGGTCATAGTTTAGGCGGAATCGGAACATACGCCGTCATCGCCCGTTATCCGAACTTTTTCTCAGCCGCCGCCCCAATTAGTGGAAGATATCCAACAAGTTATGCACAAAAACTATCAAGTACCCCAATATGGGCAATCCACGGCGCACTTGATACAAGAGTATTATATGAGCCAGATTTAGAATTAATAAACAAAATAAAATCATTCGGCGGAAATGCTCAAATGACAACACTTCAAAGATATGGCCACGGTATAGTTGATAAAGCATTACTCGAAACCGATGTCGTAAACTGGTTAATAACAAGTAGAAGATAAAGCGAAAACTTTATCTTTTTTGTAAAAAATATGTTATAATGTTAAGAAAGGAGTAGAGAGTATGATACTAATAATCGCTGAAAAACCAAGTCTAGCAAGAAATATAGTAGCCGGAATCGGTGAAATGAAAAAACAAAACGGCTATTTTGAAGGATGCGGTTATATTGTATCCTGGGCATATGGCCATCTTTTTTCTCTATGTGACATAGAAGACTATTTAGAAGATAAAAACCCTAAGTGGCGCTTGTCAAATATACCCTGTTTCCCTGAAAAATTTAAATTTAAACTAAAAAATGACGATAACGGCATAACTAAACAATTTAATTTAATAAAAACACTATGTAATAGACCAGATGTCGAAAAAATTGTAAACGCAGGCGATGCCGATAGAGAAGGCGAAATAATAATAAGACTATGTGTAAGTAATGCCTTAGAAAATAAAAAGCCATTCTACCGTCTATGGCTTCCCGATCAAACACCCGAAACCGTAAAAAAGGCCTTAAACGAAATGAAAGAAGAAACCTATTATAATAATCTAGCAAATGAAGGCTTCGCAAGAACATATATTGATTGGCTTTATGGTGTTAATTTAACAAGATTCGCGACCTTAAAAACCGGAACCCTATTAAGAGTTGGTAGAGTAATTGTACCAATTGTAAAAGCAATCTATGATAGAGATATAGCAATAAAAAACTTTGTACCAGACATCTATTATGGTATAACAAGTAAAGAAGAAACTAATGGTGAAATAGTTGAACTAAACAGTAAACAAAAATTTGATAAAAAAGATAAAGAAAAAGCCATTCAGCTATGTAAAGAATATAATAGTTTAGAAGCAATTGTAAAAGACAAAAAACAAAAAAAAGATACCCTTTCACCAGGTAAACTATATTCACTATCAAAACTACAAAATGTTTTGGGAAAAAAATATAAAATGTCAATGGATAAAAGCCTAAGCATTGTTCAAAAACTATATGAAGAAGGCTATCTAACATATCCCCGTACCAATAGTGAATATCTAGCAACCGCTGAAATGGATAAATTTAAACAAATAGTAAATAATATAAATAAAATGGGCTATCCAGTAGAATTCAAAAATAAAAAAACAATCTTTGATGACTCAAAAATTGAATCGCACTCAGCCCTAACTCCAACATATAAAATACCAAAAAAAGGCGTCTTAAAAGATGATGACCTAATAGTATATTTAACAGTATTTAAAAGATTTATAGCTGTATTCTGTAGTGAAGAAGCAATTATTAATAAATGTGAAATTGTAGTAGATTTAGGCGGAAAAGAAACATTTTCCCTAAAAGGATCAGTAATCCTAGAAAAAGGCTGGACAAAGTATGATGATTATATGGTAAAAGATAAGATTTTACCAAATCTAAATATCGGTGATAAAGTAAATATCAATTTTAAAGAAGTTGAAAAAGAAACAAGTGCACCTAAACACTATACAATTGAAACACTAAATAACTATTTAAAAAATCCATTTAAAGATGAAAAAGCAAACGCTGATGATGATTCTGAAGACTATAAAGCAATATTTGAAGGCTTAGAACTAGGAACTGAAGCAACAAGAACCGGAATAATCGATAATGCTAAAAAGTCCGAATATATTGAACTCAAAAAAGATACCTATTATATATTACCAAAAGGAGAATATTTAATAGAATCACTAAAAACAATGAATATATCAATGGACAAATATAAAACAAGTGAATTAGGAAAAGCATTAAAAAAAGTCTACCACGAAGAATATCAAATAAATGATGCGGTAAAATTAGCCTGTCAAGAAATAAAGGAAGTATTTGACTATAAAAACAATATAGAAGATAATGGTTTCTATGGTGATGTAGTAGGACGATGCCCATTATGTGGAAACGAAGTTATCAAAAATAGATACGGTTTTGGATGTAAAAATTTTGAAAAATGTTCCTTTAAAATAAGCGGAACAATATGTAAAAAAATAATATCATTAGAAAATGCTAAAACCCTATTACAAAACGGAAAAACAAATAAAATAATAGGATTTACATCAAAACAAGGAAAACCATTTGATGCATATCTAAAGTTAGATGAAAACAAGAAAATAGTATTTGAATTTTAATACTATCTTTTCTTTACATTAATGAAAAAAAATTATATAATTATTATAGGTGATAGAATGAAGAAGGGCATAAATGCAATAATTATAGTAGGAACAATATTATCAACAATAGGAATAGTATTTGGTTTAAAAGTAAAATTTTTTGATAATACAATAAACGCATACGTAACTAAAAATAGTACATCTTATTCCGGAAACAAAAATATAAATATCAAAAAAAACAGTACAGGAAAAATAAATCTAAAATTAAATATAAATAGTAACGGAATATATTTGATTGAATTTGGATTACCAGAACAAGTTGAAATATATGAAGACAGTAATTTAACCAAAAGAATATATCATATATATAAAATATATAATGAAAAAACAAAAGAAAACATTATAGTATATTATAAAAATAATGGAAATGATATTAATCAAGCAATTGATCTAAACATTAAAAGAAATGATTTACAAGGAACAATGTTAAATAAAGCATCAGAAAATGATTTATTTTGGCAAGATAAAGCAAATATTGAAGAAGTAGAATTTGCATACGAAGAAAATCCTGTATGTAATGAGTGCTATAATTTATCAAGTAGTGTAACAAAAGTATATGCTAAATTAGAAGAAAATAAATTGAAAATAGTATCAGATTATATGATTTACTTACCAGAAGATTCATCATATATGTTTGATAACTTTGAAAACCTAAAAAGTATAAAGTTTGCAAATATAAATACAAAGTATGTTAAAAATATGGCCTATATGTTCTCAAATAACAAAAAATTAGAGAAAATCGATTTAAGTACATTTGACACATCAAACGTAAACAATATGGAAGGCCTATTTCGAAACGATGAAAATCTTAAACAAATAGATATAAGTAATCTTGAAATTAATCCAATTGAAGAAAACTTAAAATGTAATTATATATTTAAAAATATTGATTCTGAATCAATTGTATACGTAAGAACACCACAAGAACAAGCCTGGGTATTTGGCTTAAATATATATATAAGACCAGGAACCTGGACAAAAGATAATATAAAAATAAAACAAAATACAAAATAAGGTGATAAAATGACAAAAAAGAAAAAAAGGAAATTAAGAATAGGACGAATCATAATATTTTTAATAGTATTTCTAGCATTAGCATTCGCACTTGCCTTGGCGGCAAAACACCTATTTAAACAATCAACAAAAATAAATAATAAAGAAGGCTATGTAGCAAGCTCAAATATAGAAGTACCATTATATGATTTAGAATATAATGAAATAGAAAAAATAATAAGAGGAACCAAAATAAAATATAAAGACGAATTAATAGATGAAAAATACTATAAACTGGCAGATAAAGAAACATATATATTAAAAGAAAATATTACAGACAAATATGAAGATGTAGTAACAGAAAAAGAAAAATATGTAAGAACACCCGTAACAATATACAAAGAAAAAGAAGGAAGCAAAATTGAAAGCTATGCCCCAAAAGGAACAAAATTAGAAATAATAGGCTTTGATAAATTAGAAGAGGGAAAAGTAAATAAATATAAAATAAAATATAATGAAATCGAAGGATATGTATTTGCCAAATATTTAGTAAATACACAAGAACTTGCGCTCGTTAACTATGATAACGGATTTTATAGTACGCACTCTAAAAGAACAAATTATTACGATAAAAGTGAAAGCGCTGGATCATTAGACTATTATCCAAGAGAAAAAGGAAATTTTGAAAACAATGTAATGCCAAAAGTTGTAAACGCTCTGTACCTATCAATGGGTGATATAGGAAGCGTTGACTCATTCATTGAACTAGCAAAAAATACCGGAGTAAACGCCTTTGTAGTAGATATAAAAGATGGCCAACTAGCATATCAATCAAAGGTAGCAAAAGAATACTCACCAAAAGATATTGGTTATCATAGCATTGAAAACTATAAAAAAGCCATTCAAAAACTAAAAGATAATGGTTTCTATGTAATTGGAAGAATCTGCGCATTTAAAGACGGAGCATTCGCCCTTGCTAATCAAGATGAAGCCTTAAGCAGAAAAGGAAAAATATATTACTATGGCGGAGAATACTGGCCATCAGTTTATTCAAGAAAAGTATGGGAATATAAAATCGAATTAGCAAAAGAAGCAGTAGAATTATTCGATTTCAATGAAATTCAATTCGACTACGTAAGATTCCCAGAAACAGCACCTTGGTTAACAAACGAAGAACTAAGAAATAAATACAATGAAACCAAATCACAAGGAATTCAAAACTTCTTAATATACGCAACCGATGAGTTGCACCAATTAAATGTATATGTATCAGCAGATGTATTTGGCGAAGCATCATATACATATATACCAGGATATGGACAATATTGGGCAGCAATCAGTAATGTTGTCGATGTAATAAGCTCAATGCCATACACCGATCACTTCGGAAGTAATGTTGACACCTGGACAAACCCGTATAACATAATGAGCAATTGGGCAAGTACTGCAGCAACAAGACAAAAAGAAACAACAAGCCCAGCCATTGTAAGAACCTGGGTAACAGCATATAATGTACCATATTGGAACCCAACCGTAAATTGTGATGTAAACTATATAAAAAGTCAAATGAAAGCATTAACAGACAATAATCTATTAGGCGGAGTAATGACTTGGAACGCTTGGGGAGCCGCAAGTAAAGTAAAAAAATATAAAGAAATAGTAGGGGCATTTTAAGGAGAAACAAATGAAAAAATATAAATTTAATGAAATTGAATATGAACTAATTGAAGACTATAAAGAAGGATTTGAATTAGAAGAAGCACAAAATAAAATAACTGACTATTTCATACCATATGATTATATAGTAGGAGACTGGTCATACGGGAAATTAAGACTAAAAGGATTCTGTGATAAAACAAATGATATTTATAAACCAATAAATGACATAGAAAACCTTAAAGATTACATTGCAAATAACTGTTCATTTAACTGTAAATATTTTGTTTTAAAAAGAATAGATTAAGAGGGATTTATGAATAAAAAAGGATTTACAATAATAGAATTATTAGCAGTTATAGTAATACTAGCAATAATCGGTGGAATAGGCGTAGTAAGCATTAACGGAATAGTAAATAAATCAAAAGAAAACTCTCTAAAATTACAATATGAAAGTATTGAAAAAACAACCAAAACATATTGCCAAAAACATCTATTAGATGAAATTGAACCAAGTGACATATGTAAAGCAACCGGAAAAAATTGCTGTACGAAAGTTCCCGGAGAAAATGAAGTATGCTATATAGTATTAGGAGATTTAATTGAAGAAAAACTAATAGATCCCGTAAAAGATCCTAAAAACGGCGGATTTATAAGTGAAGAAACTTTAATAAAAATAGAATATAGAAACAATCAATTCGTAACAGAAATTAACAAATAATAAAAAACCTCATATAATGATATGAGGTGATTTTTATTTATAGAATTTATACAGTTGGAATTAATGATACACTAGAAAGTATAGCATCATCCCTAGGCATAAAAGAAGATGACCTAAGAGCAATAAACGGCTTTTCTAGTATTCATAAAATAAAAGAAGGAGACCAAATAATTATACCAGCCGGAAGCGGTAACTTTGGAACATATATAGTAAAAAAAGGTGACAATTTATATGAACTAGCAAAAAAATATAACACAACAGCTAAACAATTACAAATGTTAAACGGATTTGATGAAGACGAATATATTTACCCAGGCGAATCAATCGTTGTCCCAAACGAAAACACAAAATTTTACATAACTGAAGAAGGCGAAAGCTTAAATAAAGTACTAAACACATTAGGCGTACCAAACCCATTAGAAAACCAAAACATTTATCTATTGCCAAATCAATTAATAGTATATAAAAATTAAAAAAGGACTTTCCTTTTTTTCTTTAATATTATATAATTATAAAGGAGATAGATATGAAGAAAGTAATAATAATTGTAACAGTACTCCTATTATGCGGATGTACAAAAAAATATGAAGAAATAAACTATAAAAAAATGCATAATAAAATGAATAGCTATGAAACATATATAGTATATTTGTGTAATCAAACAGATGAATGTAAAGTGTATGATGAAAAAATAAACAAAATAGTAAACGAAACCAAAAAAGAAATATACTATTTAGACACATCAAAATTAGAAGAAAACGAAAAAATGTTAATTGAAAGTATGTATTTTGAAGGAAATAAACTAACAATACCATCAATATTAAAAATTGAAAAAGGAATAATTAAAGATAAACAAATAGGAAAAAAAGAATATGAAGAAATAAAAGAATTTATAAAGGAGGCATAAAATGGAAGATATTGAATTATATGAAGTAAATGAAGAAAGTGAAACCTTCAGCGTACTCAAGACGTACGGTGAAGACTTAACAGCAAAAAAATATATAACAAACCCCGCCATAGCCCGTGATGAAGAAATAAGAAAACTAATATTAGTCCTATTAACACCAGATAAATCAGCACTATTAATAGGTAAAGCCGGAATCGGTAAAACCGCCATCGTTGAAGGACTAGCATATTTAATACAACAAAATAAAGTACCAGATGCTATAAAAGGATACAGAGTAGTAAAAATAAACTCAACATCATTAGTCGGAAAAATAATCGTTGACAATAAAGAAGAAATGGCAATAAGTATGTTAATGAGCGAATTAAAAAACGTTAAAAAAACAATCCTTTTCATCGATGAAGTACATACCCTAATAGGCGGAAAAAGTGATGGCCCAATGGACCTTGCCAACATTTTAAAACCAGCTCTAGATAGAGGAGACATAAAAGCAATCGGAGCAACAACAACAATTGAATATGAAACATACGTAGTCCGTGATAGAGCATTCCTAAGAAGATTTGAACGAATTGATGTACCAGAACCAGATGAAAAAACAACCGTTGAAATACTATTCAAATCATTACCAAGAATTGAATATAAAACCGGTGCAAAATTTAAATATAATGATTATATTGTAAAAAAACTCTTAACAGCAATCGTATCTGCAACAACCGAACACAAAAGAGTATATGGACTAGCAGCAATGTATCCTGACGTTGCCTTCTCAGTTCTATCAGCAGCATTCTCAAATGCCGTATTTCAAAATAGAAAAGAAGTAAATGTATTAGACGTCTATAATGCAATAAAAACAAGTAAAAGAATATACCCTGCAACAATCATAAAAGAATTAGACGCCTTTAGAGAAAACTTTAAATCAATCGCTATAGAAGATGGACTAACACTACCACTCGTATTAATAGAAGATCTAGACGAACAAGAAGGGATAATGTAAAATGCTTAATGTAGTTTTATTTGAACCAGAAATACCCCAAAATACAGGCAATATAATGCGTACCTGTGTCGCAACAAATACCCATCTTCACCTAATAAAACCACTCGGATTTTATATGGATGAAGCTCACCTAAAAAGAAGCGGTGTAAACTATGTAAACGAATGTAAATATACAATATATGAAAACTTCGATGATTTTTTAAACAAAAATAAAGGTGAAATGTATTACTTTACAAGATACGGAAAAAAACCACACTCAAGCTTTGATTATACAAACAAAGAAAATATATACTTGATATTTGGAAAAGAAAGCACCGGAATACCAAAAGAAATCCTAAAAGACCATTTAGATAGATGCATAAGAATACCTGCTACAAGCGGAGTCAGAGCACTTAATCTATCAAACTGTGTCGCCATAGGAATATATGAAGTAATGCGCCAAAAAAATTATGAAGGCCTATTACAAACAGAACCATTTAAAGGTGAAAACTATTTAGAAGAATAAAAAAAACAATAATTTCATAAAATTTATTGAATATATTTACAAAATGTGATATTCTAAATATATAAGATAGGAGGATATAATGGATAATGTAATAAATTTTGTTTCAAATAATTATATTTGGTTTATAGTAGCAGGAGCAATCCTATTGGTGGTCGCACTAGTATTACTATTAGTAAAAAAATCACCTGTAAAAGAAGAAACTAAAGTAGAAACAAAAGAAGAAAAACCTATTGAAAATGTAACAGTTAAAGCTGAAGAAATTAATGAAGTTCCACAAGCAGAACCAATTATTAATGAAGTTCCCGTTGAAGAACCAACCATTAATGAAGTACCTGTTGAAGAACCCAAAATAGAAGAACCAACAGTAGAAAGTATTGTTGACGCAGTACCAACTGAAGAAACTGAAACATTAGACATAGAAGAAGTACAAGAACCTACTAACGAACCACAAGTAGGAGAAGTAAACATTCAAACTGAAGAATTAAATACTGACAGTACAAGTACATCTGATGATGACATATGGAAATTTTAACAAGAACAAAAGTTCTTGTTTTTTAAACCAAATAAGAAAGAAAACAATATGAATAAAATACTAGGAATACTATGGGATTATGACGGAACACTCTTTAATACAGCAAACAAAAATATCAAAGTAACAATAGAAGTATTAAAACACTTTGATAAAGAAATTGAAAAACACTTACCAGAAGCCCTAACAAGCTATGAAAAATATCAAGAAGCAAACCATAAATATAAAAACTGGCAAGAATTGTATATAAAAGCTTATAACATAAAAGAAGAAGACTTAAACTATGCCGGAAGCTTATGGACACCAGAACAAAAGAAAAATAAAACAGAACCACTAATATTTGACAGGATACCTGAACTAATAAAAGATTTAAAACAATATAAAATGGCAATATGCTCACAAAACGGAAAAGAAATAATCAAATCAACCCTAAAAAAATATAATATTAAAAAATACTTTGATGCAATAATCGGAAGTACCGATGTAATAAAACAAAAACCCGATCCAGAAGGCTTTATCAAATGCACTAAACAATTAAATAAAGAAAATGAAGACGGAATATATATTTATATAGGCGACCATAGTGATGATATAACATTCGGAAAAAATGCCGAAAAAATACTAAATGAAAAAGCAATATGTATCATAATTGACCATTTAAAATTAAACACAAATAACTATCAAAATTGGCAAATAAAACCCGATTTCTACGTAGAAAATACATTAGAATTAAAAAACACATTAAATCAATTAAAACAAAAAAACCTAAAAAAAATACTACACAATAAACAGATAATATGATAAAATAAATAAGAAAAGGAGAAGATGAAAAATGATATGGGGAATAATATTTATAATAATTGGACTAGTATTAGGAGTTAATGCACTAGGAATCGCTAAAATAGACATATTCTTTGACGGCTGGTGGACACTATTTATAATCATACCATGCTTAGTAGGACTCTTTAAAGACAAAGACAAAACAGGAAGCATTATCGGTATATTAATAGGCGTAGTATTACTATTAAGCACTCAAGGAATATTAGACTTTGAAATAGCTTGGAAACTAGCACTACCAACAATATTAATACTAATCGGACTATCAATTATATTAAAAAATACAATAAATAAAAAAGATTTTGAAACTATAAAAAAATTAAATAACGATTCCAAAGAAGAAGTATGCGCAACCTTTACAACTCAAACAATCGAATATGACGATGAAAAATTTAAAGGAACAAACCTAACAGCCGTATTTGGAGCCATAAAATGTGATTTAAGAAAAGCAATAATAAAAAAAGACATTGTTATAAACGCAAACGCAACATTCGGAGGAATTGAAATCTATATACCCGAAAACGTAAATATAAAAATAAAATCAACCTCAATCTTTGGCGGTGTAGATGAAAAAAAGAAAAATAAAGTTGAAGAAGGACCAACAATCTATATAAATGCAAGCTGCCTATTTGGAGGAGTAGATATTAAATGACAAATACTCAAAAATTAATCAAAATATGCGCACAAGCATTCGCAATCTTTCTAATAATAACAATAATATCAGCAATAGCATCAACAATATACATAGTAGGAACCGCACTTATGCCATCTAAAAATACTGAATTAAAAGAAACAATATGCGATAACTATCAAGGAAATATAGATTATCTCGAGATGAGTATAGGAGCAAGTAACATTGAAGTAAAAAAAGCAAATACATTCAAAATAGAAACAAATAACGTAAAACTAAAATGTAAAGCAAACAACAATTCAATAATTATAGATGAAAAAAATGTCCTTAATTTCACAAAAAAAGGTAAAGTAATAGTATACTTACCAGAAATGGATAAAGTAGACATCGAAGTAGGTGCAGGCTTATTAGAAATAGAAGACATAAAAACAAATAAACTAAAATTAAACTTAGGAGCTGGAAAAACAATAATAAACAATTTAAATGTAACAACCGCAACAATAGATGCTGGAGCCGGAAGCTTTGAAATCAAAAAAGGTATAATTGATGACCTTGACTTCGATATGGGAGTAGGAAGTGTCTATATAAAATCAAAACTAAATAAAGCAGACATTGACTCAGGAATTGGCACACTAAATATAGACCTAATAGGAAATGAAACAGATCATCTACTAGATATATCAAAAGGAATCGGTCAAATAAAAGTAATGAATCAAATAATCGAACGCGATGAAATAATCGGAAACGGAAACAAAAAAATCAAAATAGATGGCGGAATAGGAAACATCAAAATTAATTTTATTCAATAATAAAAGAAGAAAAAGACAAAATTTTTCTTCTTTTTCTATATCTATATTACCATATAAACTAGTATTATTGCCTAAAAAAAACCATAACGTTTTCATTTATTATTCACAATTTCAATTTTTTGTGCAAAAAGTATTGGAATTTTGTAAAAATGTGCTATAATATTAATGCAAGTAAAATTTTATGGACTGTTAGCTCAGTTGGTAGAGCAACTGACTCTTAATCAGTGGGTCTGGGGTTCGAGCCCCCAACAGTCCACCATATTAGATTGAAAAGCCTTTATTTTATAAGGCTTTTTATTTTTTTTACTCTCAAAATTACTCCGAATTTACAATTAATTCAGAACTTCTTGGTCTTTTTGTTTTTTTAAAATAAAACACATCTTTTCAGATGTAATTATATAATAAAATGTAACATTTTAAAAAAGGCTTAACTTTTTTCAAAATAGTGTTGCCAAATCACTCCATTTATGGTATAGTAAATAAGTCGTTGCGAAACAATACAATGTTTTAAAATGATAAAAATGCAATTTTTAAACATTTTTTTAGAAAAAGTATTGCAATATTAAAAAAAATATTATATACTTAAGTAGCACGTGGGCTTATAGCTCAGTTGGTTAGAGCGCTCGTCTGATAAGCGGGAGGTCGAAGGTTCAAATCCTTCTGGGCCCACCAATATAGTGCCTCAATAGCTCAGTCGGTTAGAGCATTTGACTGTTAATCAAAGGGTCGTAGGTTCGAGTCCTACTTGGGGCGCCATTTATTTTTTGGCCAGTTGGTGAAGTGGCTTAACACACTGCCCTTTCACGGCAGCATTCATGGGTCCGAATCCCATACTGGTCACCATTTTTTTATGCAGATGTAGTACAACGGTTAGTATATGGCCTTGCCAAGGCTAGGATGCCGGTTCGATTCCGGTCATTTGCTCCATAAAAAAGTTACACCATAAATGGTGTTTTTTTATGCAGTAAATGACCAATAACCCACTTCACTCCCCAAAAAATATAAAAATAAAATTCATATATTATTTTTAGCCTTAAATTTAATAATGTCTTCCTTTATATAATCCCACCTCGCGCAAACTATATATCTATCACGATAATTATTTGAAGTACCCCCTAAAATCCTTTTTTTCGGTCCAATCGTCAAACAAGCAATATGAGGCGAAGCAAATTGCATACACCTTTTAGAAAGAATAAGATCATATAAATCATATTTCTTTATCCAAACATAATCATTAACAGTACCACAAACCAAAGCATCAATATCATAATCAGAATTTCTTCCTCTAATAACAAACCGATCAATCATATCAACAATTATCCTTGTCTTATTGATAGCACGATTAAATAAATCTATATCATCCTGATATAACTCTTTATACTCAGCAGCACTCAATCTCTTAGAAAAATCAAGACACCCATTATCATCCTTCATATAACCATAATGATAATCAACATATTTATCAATAATTTTATAGGGAATTCCCATATTACCCAAATATCTCTCAAACTCCTGTAACTGCTCGTGATGCATAGAATTACTATTCCCACACTTTAAACTAACATTCTTTATATGATTCTTATACTTAATAAATATGTCAGTTTTTTGAACCATTTTATTCTTCCAACACTTAATAGGTTCCCTAGAATCAATATCTTCACCAAACAAATCCCTCAAAAATCTCTGCGATTTATCATCCAAATTACACAAGAACCTATTATTAAACAACTCCACAAAATCATATTCATTTTGATAACCATAATTCATTTTTTCCCTCCTCAAAAAAGAGTACACCCATAAAAGATGTACTCGAATAGATATATTTTCTCATCTAAAATATAAATTATCGACATAAATTGTAAATATAACACACCTAATCGTATGATGAGCCATTAAGCGCAAAACAATTATAACAAAACATTTTCAAAACCGCAACCAAAATATACAAAAAAATCAAAAAAATTGTAGTGTAAAGTTTTACAAAACCACTTGCTTATTTACAAGCAGTATGATACAATATGATTGTCTAAAGGTAGAGTTATTATAATAAATCTACAAAATATGACATTGGGAATTTAATTTGTAAATGGTGTTGAACGCTCAATGCTTTATACTGAGAATCCTAAAGTTTACAATGTAATGCCCACTTTGAATCTGGGTTTTATCCTAGAAAACTCACTTTAGATAAAAACAAGATAAAAATGTGTATATTACACATTTTTTTTCTTTCAAAAATAAACCAAATATGATATTATAGATAGTAGAGGTGAAGTTATGGTAGATAAAATAGTAAAAGCAATAGTAGGCCTATTCGGAGGAAGTGCAGCAACAGGAGGAAAACAACTAATAGTATTCATTATATCCCTAATGCCAATACTAGAATTAAGAGGAGGTCTAATAGCCGCATCAATCCTAAAACTGGACCCTTGGCAAAGCTATATAATAAGTATCATCGGTAATATCTTACCAATCCCATTTATCCTATGGTTTATAAAAAAAATAATCAACTGGATGCGCACAAAAAAATGCTTCGCAAAACTAACAAATTGGTTAGATAAAAAAGTTGAAAAGAATAAAACATCAATTGAAAAATATGGCTTCTGGGGATTAGTACTATTTGTTGGCATACCACTACCAGGAACAGGTGCTTGGACCGGATCACTAATTGCCAGCCTTTTAGATATGGATAAGAAAAAATCATTTCCTGCAATCTTACTAGGTGTTTTTATGGCCAGCATTATAATGATGCTAGTATCATTCGGTATCATCGGAAACATATTTTAGGTGAAATATGATAGAAGGCATAATAACAGGACTTTACACCCTAGCATCTCTAATAAAAAATAAAATACTCGCGGTAATTATTCTCACACTTGGCCTAATATATTTAATAGCAACAAACTATTTAAATATAGACATTATAAGAAATATAGATTTTAACAGTATTATGATTCTACTAGGAACCTATGGCGTATCAAAAATGTTTTTAAAAACAAACTTTATAGAATATCTAATAAACTCAGTAGTAGAAAGAGCATCAACATATAAATCATTAATAATTCTATTAATGACAATATCATTTATTGTATCAGGTCTAATAAACAACATAATAGTATTAGCATTCCTAATACCACTCATAGAAGAAATAATAAAAAAGAACAATATTAAATCAGAACTATTAATTGAAAACATAATTATATCATCAATACTAGGAAGCATAAGCACACTAACGGGCTCAAATAATACAATAATAATGGCATCTTACCTAAATATGAACTTCCTAGACTTTTTCTTTTATGACAATAGAATAGGTATATACATAATCACACTTATAATGTTCTTCATTCAAATACTTATTGTAAACATCTCCGTAAAAAATGAAGACTTTATCGGAACAACCAAAGAAGTAGAAATTAAAAATCAATTCAATGTATATTTATTCCTAACAATGATTGCCTTACTATTAATATCATCCCTAATAAACATCAAGTACTTAAGTGGCATAACAACAATACTATGCCTAATAGTAGGCCTAATCAAAAATAAAAAAATGGAAAAACTTAATTATGACAGCATAATAATATATGCTCTAATGTTTATCTACATATCCATAATAAAAAATATGGCATATCTAGACACCATAACAAACATAATAATCAAACTCGATTCACAAGCCCTTATATATACATTAATATTTGTTATATCAATAGGACTTTCATTCGTATGTGATCAAGTATTTGTATTTTATTTCTTAACCACATTAATCCCTAAAATAGTATTAAAAACAAATTTAATACCGATGCCACTAATATATATAACATATTTTGGCCTAATTGCTGGATTATTTAAACGAAAAGAAATAAAAAGCATAACAGCATATCAAACAATAATATGTATGCTAGTATCTTCCTATTTCCTAGTAGCATTCCTATACTTCTAAATAGAACAAAATTAAAATATTTAAAAACAAGAACTATCCCAAACAAGATAGTTCTTTTAATCATAATTTAATAAAAAAAATTACTTTTGCAAGCAATTATAAAAAATAATAACCATTAAAAATAAATGGCGGAGCAGGAGGGATTTGAACCCTCGCACCGGTATCCCGATCTACACCCTTAGCAGGGGCGCCTCTTCAGCCTCTTGAGTACTACTCCAAAACTACAAATACAATTTTACATTATTTTTTTTTATATGTCAACAAAAATGAGTTAATTATATAACTCATTCTTTAATTTCTCAATATTTTCATTCATAATTGTTAAATAATTCGCACCGTTGTTGCGTTCTTCACTAGTTAAATTAGAAAGAGTATGAATATAAACAACCTCAACTTTGTACTCATCAACCAAAGCCTTTACATTTTCATCAAGCTCCTCATCCTTACGAGCAAAAATATAGCTTATCTTTTTTTCACTCATCAAACTCTTAATATCATTCAAAGTCTTATTAGTCAAACTATCCTTATCAAGTGAAAGAACATTAATATTATACTTTTTCAAAAACTTAAATAAATCATCAGTAACAACAATCGTATTAAAATCAGCATTCGTACCAATAACAGTCAAATTAGCATCCAATTTTGAAGCATCCAATTTTAAGGCATCATAATTAGCCTTTATTTCCTCAATCAAATAATAATTAGAAATATATTCCTCAAACCCATTTCTAATATTCTGCGTTAACTGTAAAAAGTTGGAAGGATCAAGCCATAACTCCTCATTACCATAACTAGTCTTCATACTAAGCGAAGCATTAATAATCTTCAAATTCTTATTATGCTCAAACAAAGGAACAACATAATCTTTCTCAGCACTTAAACCATTAAAAATATAAAGTCCAGCCTCACTATAATCAGCAAGTTGCTTATCAGTTAAACTCGGATAAGTAAAAGGATCAACACCATTAGGATAAATACTCTTAATTGTACCATTTTCCCCATATAACCTACTAGTTATATATTCAAGAGGATAAACAGTCGTATAAATACTCGCACCCTCCATTGTATCTCTCTTAAGACACCCCGTCAAACCAAATAAAATTAGTAAAAAAACTAATACTTTTTTCATATAATCACCAAAATAATTATACTATTTTAATAAAAAAAAGTAAATGCCAATTGTAAAGTAATAAAAAATCGTGTACAATATATATGAAAAGAGGTGAAAAAATGTTCGAAGGATTAAACATAGAAACCAGTAACCCTAAATTATATGAAGAAGCCTTTACCCATACATCATATGCCAATGAAAATGACACAAATAGTTATGAAAGACTTGAATATTTAGGCGACGCCGTACTTGAACTTATTATGAGTGAATATTTGTATAAAAAGACAAATTATGAAGAAGGAACAATGACAAAACTCAGATCTGCCTATGTCTGTGAAGATGCTTTGTATGAGTATTCACTTAAATTAGGTTTAAATAACTATTTAAGACTAGGCCACGGCGAGAAAGAACACGGCGGCAAATATAGAAAAGCAATAGTTGCAGATATATTTGAAGCCTTTATCGGGGCAATGTACCTAGACAAAGGATTAGACTACGTAAGAAATTACCTAAACGAAAAAGTAATATCACACATCAACAACAATTATGAATACTTCCACGACTATAAAACCAAATTACAAGAATTAGTCCAAACAGACAGAAAAAGCCTAGAATATATTCTAGTCAAAGAAGAAGGACCAGCCCACGATAAAACATTTGAAGTCGAAGTAAGAATTGATGGAATCCTATATGGAAAAGGAATCGGTAATAGCAAGAAAAAAGCTGAACAAGAAGCAGCAAAAGAAGCATTAGAAAAGAGGGCAAAAAATGCTTAGAATAAAAAGGTTAGATAAATTAACAGATAGAAGCGTGCCATATGAAATATTTCTAAACGACATAAAATTAGGCGAAATAAAAAACAATGACATCGCACTCTATGACTTAAAAAATGGTGATTATAATTTGTATGTAAAATGCGGAGAAATGATAAGCGATAAAGTAACATTCAGTTATGACGACCACTCAACAATAGAACTAGAATGCTTTCCTAAATACTCGGACAGCAAAATAGTAAAAGCATTCTATAAAACAATAATGAATAAAAAAGGAATAACATTAAATAAAGTAAAAGATTTTTACGTTTAAAAGGAGGAAGAAATATGGGAAGATTCCCAAATATAGCAGCCGCCAAAGCAAAAACAGGCGCAGCAAGAGGAAAATTATATGGAATGTATGCTAAAGAAATATACTTAGCAGCAAAAAACGGTGGAACAACACCAGAAGGTAATCCAAGCCTAAAAAGATTAATTGAAAAAGCCAAAAAAGAACAAGTACCAAGTGATGTAATCAAAAGAGCAATCGATAAAGTTACAAATGGTGTAGGTGAGAATTACGAAGTACTAACTTACGAAATCTTTGGACCAAGTGGTTCAACAATGCTAGTTGAATGCTTAACAGACAATGTAAATAGAAGCGTAAGTGAAGTAAGAGCAGTAATAAATAAAAGTCACTTAAAAATGGGCGCAATGGGAAGCGTAGCATATATGTATGATAACCTATCAGTAGTAGGTTTCAAAGGCCTAACCCTAGATGAAGCAATGGAAGCCTTAATAACAGCAGACGTTCCATTTATTGACATTGAAAATGATAACGATATGGTTATTATATATGGCAACCCAAATGACATAAATAAAATAAAAGATGCCATTACAAATTACAAAAATGATATTACATTTGATATAGACGAAGTAACAAACTTACCAAAAGACAAAGTAAAACTAGAAGGCGAAGACCTAGAATTATTCCAAAGAGCCTTAAATCTATTCGATGAAGTAGACGATGTTGCAAATGTATATCACAATGTTGAACTATAAAAAATTAGTGACTAAATCCAAAGCAAACATTTTTTGCTTTTTTTCTTGTTATTATATTTGATTTTGTGGTAATATATTTCTAGGTGGTTATAATGCAAAGTACAATTTTACCAGCAGATAGATTTATAATTATTAATAAAACAATTTTTAATGATAATGACAGAAAAATATTAATGCGTCTATATCAACCAATAATAGGAGCCGATAGCGTTAGTCTATACTTCAACCTATGGAGTGAACTCGATAAAAATGAACTAATGAGTACCGATCACACACATCATTATCTAATTAATCTTCTAGGATTCAGTATAGATGGTTTTGTACTAGCAAAAGCCAAACTAGAGGCAGTCGGTTTAATAAGAACATACTTAAAAGAAGAGAGCATAAATACATACATCTATGAACTATATTCTCCCCTTAACCCAAATGATTTCTTTAATAACCCAATTCTAGCAACACTACTATTAAACAACGTTGGCAAAAGAGAATTTGATCTTATTCTAAGCACATTCAAAAGACCAACTATTAATCTAAGAGAATATAAAGAAGTAACATCAAAATTTTCCGACGTATTTATGATAACAAACATCGAAAAAGACTATAGTACACTAGACTTGAAAGCAAGAAACATCAATAACCTTGCATTTGATATTGGTTTCAGCCTAGATGAATGCCTAGCATCAATACCAAGTGAAATGTTAAATATTAGAACAATCAATAAAAGTACTAAAGAATTACTATTAAAATTAGCATTTATCTATGATTTAAACCTAGAAACAATGCAAACAATAATAAGAGAATCATTAAATGAAAAAAATGCTATTGATAAAGACAAAATAAGAGAAAATGCAAGAAAATATTATACCTTCCAAAATAGTGGAAAGTTGCCAAACATTGTCTTTAAATGTCAACCAGAATATTTAAGAAAACCATTAGGCGATACAAGTAAAATGGCTCAAACAATTTATATGTTTGAAACAACAAGTCCATATAATTTCCTAGCATCAAAAATGGGAACAAAACCATCAAAAACCGATGTTGCCGTTCTTGAACACCTTGTTCTAGATATTGACCTATCACCAGGTGTTATAAACGTTTTATTAGACTTTGTCCTTAAAACAACCAATAATAAATTAAATATGAATTATATAGACGCTATCGCATCACAATGGAAAAAATCAAAAATAACAACTGTAGAAGATGCCATAAATATTGCAAGATCAGAATATAATAAAAGAAAACCCAAAACAAAAGTCGCACTTGAACCAGAATGGTTTGATAAAAAAATTGAAAAAGAAAATGCAACCGGTGAAGAAAAAGAAAACATCGATGAATTATTAAAGGAGTATAGATAAGTATGTTAAAATTAGATGAAGATTTTTTAAAAAGAATGAATGCACCTCAAATAGATTTAGATGAAGAATATAAAAAAGCCCTAAAAAATGAAAATTTCAAAGAAATGGTAAAAGAACTTAATCTAGATGAAGAAATCCTAAAAAAATACACAACCAATTTAATGGAATGCGCAAACGACTATTCAAACTGTAAAACTTGCCCTAATATAATGGAATGCAAAAACAAAGTAAAAGGGTATGCATACTTACCAACTAATATTGATAATCACATTGAATTTGGTTATAAATCTTGTAAATATTTAAACAAATTAAATGAAGAAAACAAATATAGCGATAATGTAACCCTAATAGGCGCTAACTCATATTTAAAAAATGCAAGAATGAAAGATATTTATACTGATGATAAAAGTAGATTTAATTGCATTAAATGGTTAAACAACTTCATAAAATCATATCCAAATATTAAAAAAGGCCTATATTTAAACGGAAACTTTGGATGCGGTAAATCATATCTAATTGCTGCAACATTTAATGAATTAGCAAAAAAAAATGTAAAAAGTGCCATTATCTTTTGGCCACACTTTATAAGTGAATTAAAAATATCATTTAACGGCGAAGGTAACTTCAATTACCTAATGTCTTTAGCACAAAAAACACCTTTGTTATTAATAGATGATATTGGAGCTGAAAACTTAACTGATTGGATACGAGATGAAATATTATGTACAATGCTAAATACCCGTATGGAAGCAAGTTTGCCAACATTTTTTACATCAAATCTAAATATCAAAATGTTAGAAGAACACCTAAGTACAAGTAAAAGTGGCGTAGATAAATTAAAAGCCAAAAGAATAATTGAAAGAATAAATCAGCTATCTGAAAATATGGAAATGATTGGCGAGAATTATAGGAGTAAACAATGAAAAGACAAATAGTAAATTATAGAAGTGTAAATCAAAAAAGAGCAATTGTAGAATATATGAATGGTGAAAAAACTTTATTTGATACAAGTACAAATAAAGACATTTCTCATCCATACGATGAAATAAGTGATTTCAAGTATAATGAAGATTTAAATACTGAAGTATCACTAGTAAAATTAAATATAGGTAAGAACCTAAGAAGAAAAGATACATTAATCGGTTATATAAATATAGAAGGTAAATTAGTATCAAACATTTATAGCATATATTTTGATAAATTATATAATGTAACAGATGAAAAATTAAATGACTTAACAAAAATAATATATGATAAACTATTCTGTGATAGTAAAGTAGAAGAACAAAAAGAAAAAGATGCAATCTTAAAAATGTCACTATTATTTAAAATAAATAAATAGTAAAATGTTTATTTTCTTATAACCTTGTTTTTATAAATCAGCTATGTTATAATTATAATGGAGGTTTTGTAAATGGAAATAAGTGAACTATTAAACATATATAATACATACAATAACAAAATCCAAGATTTATGGAGGTTACTTTGACTTACCAAAAAGAAATGAAAAAGTAAACGAACTAGAAAATAAAACAAAAGAAGACGGATTTTGGGACAATAGAAGAGAAAGCGCTAAAGTAATTGCTGAACTAAACGAAAATAAAAATATTATCAAAGAAGCCGAAAATTTAAAACAAAGAATTGAAAGCAATTTAGAAATATTAAATGAAATAAAAATAACAAACGATGAAGAAACCAAAGCATTACTAGAAGAAGAAATAAAAAGCATCAATAAAGAAGTAGATAACCTAGAAATAAAATTATTATTAAATGGTGAATACGATGAAAATGATGCAATCTTAGAAATTCACGCCGGAGCAGGTGGAACAGAAGCCTGTGACTGGGCGAATATGCTAAAAAGAATGTATACAAGATGGTGTGAACAAAAAAAATACACCTATGAAATAATAGATGAACAAGAAGGATTAGAAGCCGGAATTAAAAGTATGACAATGATAATTCACGGACTATATGCCTTTGGATACCTAAAATGTGAAAAAGGTATTCATAGGTTAGTAAGAATATCGCCGTTTGATAGTGGAGCTAGAAGACACACATCATTCGCATCAGTTGATGTTGTACCATTAATTGAAAACGGAAACGCCGACATTGAAATAAAAGATTCTGATATCCGAATCGACTGCTACTGCGCATCTGGACACGGCGGACAAGGCGTAAACACAACACCATCTGCTATAAGAATAACCCATTTTCCAACAGGAATAGTAGTAACATGTCAAAACGAAAGAAGTCAAATCCAAAACAAAGAACAAGCAATGGAAGTCTTAAAAAGTAAACTCTATAAAATTGAAATGGAAAAGAAAGAAACAGAAATGAAGAATTTAAAGGGAGAAATCAAAGACATTAATTTTGGTTCTCAAATACGAAGTTATGTAATGTGTCCTTATACATTAGTAAAAGATCACAGAACAAATACTGAAAAAACAAACGTTGATAAAGTATTAGATGGTGACATCGACGACTTTATAAACGATAACTTAAAAAGTAGGTGAGAAAATGAATATTATTCAAATAAGAAACGTAAACAAAAAATATAAAACAGGTGTAAATGCCATAAATGATTTAAGTTTAGACATTGAAAAAGGTGAATTTGTTTTCGTAATAGGATCAACAGGATGCGGTAAAAGTACTCTAATAAAAATGCTTTATCGTGAAGAAAAACCAACAAGCGGAAAAATAATGCTAGGCGGAATAGATGTTGCAAGACTAAGAAATAATAAAGTTTATAAACTAAGAAGAAAATTAGGAGTTGTATTCCAAGACTTTAAACTATTACCACACGCAACCGTATATGAAAACGTTGCCTTTGCCTTAGAAGTACTAGGACTATCAAAAGATGAAATTCACGAAAAAACAATAAAAGCCTTAGAATTAGTAGGACTAAAAAATAAAGCAAAAAACTATCCAGATAAAATAAGTGGTGGTGAACAACAAAGAACTGCAATAGCAAGAGCAATTGTAAATGGACCAAAAATTCTAATATGTGATGAACCAACCGGAAATCTTGATCCTGACACAAGTCACGAAATAATGAATGTTTTGGATGAAATTAACAAAAGAGGAACAACCATCATAATGGTAACACACGACACTGGAATAGTTGAAAAAATGAAAAAAAGAGTTATTCTTTTAGAAGAAGGAAGAGTTCTAAAAGACTATAAGGAAGGAACATATAAAAATGCAGTACGTTAGAATATTTGGAAGGAGTATAAGAGATGCCATCAAAGGTGTATTTAGAAACCTATCACTATCAATGGCATCAATACTATGTACAACAATAACCCTAATTGTAGTTGCAATATCCATAGTATTAACATATAACATAAACAATTTTACAAAACTAATAGAATCTGATATGTCAATAGTAGTCTTCCTAAAAAAGGACATATCAAAAGAAGAAGTAACAACAGTAGAAAACAAAATAAAAGAAGTAGACAATGTAGTAAGTTGTACATATAAATCAAAAGCAGATATACTAAAAGAAATGATGGAAACAGATTCCTCATTATCAAGTATATTAAGTCAATATAATGATGAAAACAATCCATTACTTTCAACATTTATAGTAAAAGTTGAAGATTTAAAACATATAGATGACGTTGCTAAAAAAATTGAAATATATGATGAAGTTGAATACGTAAAATATGGCGAAAACGCAATAAGTGAACTAATAAATATATTTGATATAATAAGAAAAGGTAGTATTATGATAGTAGTTGCCCTAGTATTAGTAACGGCATTCTTAATATCAAATACAATAAAAATAGCAATTATAGCTAGAAGAAAAGAAATTGAAATAATGCGTCTAGTAGGAGCTTCAAACTTAAATATAAAAATACCATTTATATTTGAAGGATTAATAATTGGAATAATAGGATCAATTATTCCAATACTAGTAACATCTTATGGCTATTCAGCTATTTATAATAATTTTAACGGACAATTATTTTCACCAATTCTAAAACTAATTAGACCAGTACCATTCGTATACTATGTTTCACTAGCACTTTTAATAGTTGGTGCATTAGTAGGAATGATTGGAAGCTATAGAGCAAGTAGAAAATATCTAAAAATATAAGAGACTATTTACATAGTCTCTTTGCTTTGTTTCTATCATTAATAATTCTTAATTTATTATAACCAGATTTAATTAGTCTAAATGAACCATATAGTATAGCGCCTATACCAGCACCAACACCAATAATAGTTGGACCAGAAACGATTGCAACTGGTTTACTAGCAGCACCTATATAGCCTAAAGCTTTACCGATAGTACTCATATTTGAACTAGCAGTTAAAGCAGACATTGCAACTGGAATAATGTTTGGAAAAGCCGTATTAATCGCACCCGCAACCCCAGCACCCATGGTTCCACCTTTAACTAAAGTATTACCAATATTTCTGAATACTTTAAATTTTTTGGTTTCCTTTAATTTTGATGTGTTAATGTTTTCTAAACTTTTAATTTTAGATAAATTTAAATCTTTTAAAGTTTCTGTATCAACACCATATCTTTTTTGAACTTTCTTTTCAAACTTTTCTTGGTTCATATTTCCACCTCACTCTAATAATACCATAAATAGAAAAAAATGCAAATTAAGGAGGAGATTTTTGTTGTTAAACCATTGGCTTTAGTAGAATAATAAGATATGGTAATTTTTTCTAAAAATACTATTGACATTCATAACAAAAATGATAAAATATTTGTTAAATATACGTGGAGATTTAGCAGTATGATTGGACTAGTAGCAAAAGTTAAAACTTATTTTTTTAACGAATCAAATGTAAGTGTTAGAAATAAAAAATATACTAACGCGATTTGCTTATGCTGTTTTACTTACGCAAACGAAATAATATTTAGGAATCGGTGTCGTTAAAAACATTATAATGTAGTGTTTTTATGCCCGATTATTTTTTTATTTAGGGGCTAAACGAACAATATTACATTAATACAAAAATTAAAAGAATATAATCCAATTGAAATTTAATTTGTAAAAAGAATTATATAGTTATGCGAAAATTTACATTCTGAACAAATAAAAAAAAGTGGAAAACAATATATCTTTCATCTCTTAAATGTTGTATATATTTTGACAGAAATGTATGCAGATGAAGATAATATCATAGTAGAAAAAAGCAAAGTAGAATTTTAAGAAAGGTTGTGATAATAATGAATATAGAATTATATAGTAATATTTTGAATGCGTATTATAAAAAATATAATCCAAAAATAAAAAAAATAAGAGGCAACTATGAAAAACACTGCAAAAAAATTTCTACAAAAAAATTTCGGAAAATTAATCAAAAATATGCATATTACATAAAGAAAATAGTTTATGAATTGATTAATGAATTTATGATTAGTTATAATTTTGAATATTTAGTGTCTTTAAATGGTAGTTTAGCAAGGGAAACAAATACAATATATAGTGATGTTGATATAAATTACTTAATAAAGGATTTACTACACCAAAAAGAAATAATTGAAATTGAAGATAAAATAAATTATATACTTAAAAAAATATTAGATTTTAGAGGTAAGGATAAAATTCATAGTATGGTAGTATATTTACCATTAACGAGTAATCAAAAATATGAATTTATTACCAATAACCAATATCCAATTTGTTTTAATAATGGTATAATATATGATAAATGTAGAAAAAATGCAGAGCAATTAATGTATGAACTTTATAATTCTACGAGAAAAATAGATGATGTAATTGCATATCTAAATGCCAATGATAATAGAAATAATTTAAATGAATGGACCTATTGTTGGAATATAATTACAAGCAAAAAATTAGAATATTATTATGAGAACAATCGCAAAGAGTTTCGAACGAAAGAAAATATTATTTTTTTTATAAAACAAGTAATCAACGATATTAATGATGATAATAATTATTTATCAAGTTCATTGAAATATGTTAAAAATTGTGATTTAAAAAAAATATATAAATCTAGAGTGCTTAATAATATCTATTATTATCTTGCTATAGTTTATAGGCTAGATCACAAAATACCAAAATATACTCTTTCTGAATTTAGAAAAAAATCTAGAACAATAGATAAAATATTTTATGAAAAATTTTATGGGTATTTAATGACAATCCAAAATTTGCAATTAATATTAGATAAACAAAATATCGATTTAAGTTCACACTCTCAAAGGAAGTTAAATATAGAAGTCTTAAACCAAAAATATTATGATATTTTTAATAAAAAAAATATTGTAATAGATTTAAATAAGAAAAAGAAAGAAATATATGAATATTTATTAATAAGTTTAAAAAAGATGGAGGTAGAATATGAATAATGATTATGTGGTGGCAACATTACCAATTAAACCACAACAAAATACAAATGTTGGAATGATGGTTGCACCAACCATAATGGAACATATAGGTAATGTTTTTAATATTGATAAATGTATGAGTGTAAATTTATTGCATACATATGCTAACAAGAGTAAAGAACTAAACGATTACAAAAAGTATATTGAAACTGCGGGTATTAATTACAACATTCTTTTTAAAGATGATGAATATACCTTTCAACTATTAGAAATAATTGAAAAAATGATTTCAAGTAAAATCATTTCTATACAAAAAGAACATATCATATATTGTAATTGTGGAAAGGTAGATATGTTAAAAGATGCAACAAATAATAATGGGAAACTATATCATATAGAAAATGGTAATATTATATGCAACTGTTGTAAAAATCTTTGTCACGAATACGAAGACGATGTCTTGGTTTTAAAAATAAAAGAGCATAAATCAGCAAGTATATCTCCAACTTTTTTACAAAAGGATATAAAAGATATTGAAAAACAGTTTGTAGGTAAAAAAATTCTCGTTTCAAAAAAACGAAATACAGGATTTAAATTAGAAATCGACAAAAAATGGTTTAATATAGACATTGATTTTATATGGAGCAATTATTTTAAATTATTAAATTATCAAAATGAAATTTTTATTGCTAGTAACCATCAACTTTACAATATGTTTTTTATAAATTATTTATCAAAAATTTCTTCAGATAAAAAAATTCATTTCATTGCAACACCATATATCAATGGTAATCTAAATGATATAAAAAAAGAATATCAGGCAAGAAAACTAAAAGAATATAAATTACTATTATTGTTATATAATTTGAAATGGAAAAACAAAAATAGTAAGTGGTCGACTTCAAATTATAATTATTTAGTCAACATAAGCAATACGAAACTTAAAAATTTATATGAAGCATTATTATATGAGGGCAAAGGAAAACAAGATGAAAATATTTCCTCTAACATTGATAATATTTTGAGTTCTTCTTCGAATATGCAAAAAAATATTAGTATGATGAAAAAATTATATAAAAATGGCTATTATGAAAGGAATAAATAAAATGAACTATAGTGTATTTTTTAGTCGAATAGAAATTGGAATGGATATAGTACAGGATAAAATAAAGAGTATTTTACCTGAAAAGCCTAAAGTTGTTATTTTACCATGGACATTTCCTTTGGAAATAGATGCCGAAAGGCTTGATAATGACTTTTTTAAAAAAGGAGAAAGAAGATATAATAAATATATTAATGAATTAAAAAAAATAGGAATCGATGAAGCAGATATTAAAGTATTAAATTGTTATAAAAACTCAAAAGAAGAAATAAAAAAATCTTTAAAAGAAAGTAATATTTTATTTCTTCCAGGAGGTAACCCAGAAATGCTGTTTGAAAAAGTTGTACATAAGACAGAAATTCTATATGATATAAAATATTTCAAAGGACTTATCATTGGAGAAAGTGCGGGCACAGAGCTTCAGCTAAAAAGGTATTTTATTACAGCAAAAAACAATTATTATAAATATTTTGCATTTTATGATGGCTTTGGTATAATTGATGATCCATTTTATATGGATGTTCATTCAACCAATAATAAAAAATATTTAAATAAATTACAAAAAGTTGCAAATGAAAAAAACAAAGACGTATATGCAATATTTGATGATGGAGTTTTAATTTATAATAGAGAAACAAAAGATATTTATAAATTTGGAAATGTAAAAATATTTATACCGATAAAAGAGAACCATCAAGAAAAAAACATTTAAATAACATTTAACTGTATAACATACAAAAATTGATTTACATATAATTATGACTATACGTTTATTGTTAGATAATCCGCATTTATTAGAAAATTATGAAAGTATATAATTTTAAAAAAATAATATGCATAACAAAAGCAGTAAAAAATAAAATAACAAAAACTTTATTTTTTTTTATATGCGTGCTATAATTATAAAACGAAAGGCGGTATAAAATGTATTTATTCATACCAAAAAACATAAAAGAAGTATATGAACTACAAGAATACTATGATGGACTAATATTAAGCCTAGAAAATCTAAGCATTAATTACCCGGAATTTACTCTAGAAGAAATCAAACAAATAATAAAAGAAATCAAAAATAAAAAAATATTTATAAACCTAAATAAAAATATGCATAATAAAGATATTCCATATCTAAAAGAAATAATGAAGGAATTAGATAATTTAGAAATAGAAGGAATCCTTTATTACGATCTAAGTGTACCAAATATTGGATCAAAGCATAACCTAGTATGGTCAGTATGTCATATGACAACAAACTATAAAACATGTGAATTCTGGCATAAAAGAGGAATTAAATATACATTTTTATCAAACGAAATAACTCTTGAAGAAATAAAAGAAATAAGCGAAAACACTAAAATGGAATTAATGGTTCAAGTATTCGGTTATACCCCAATATTTGCATCCATCCGTGATATCGTAAAAAATTATAGAAAAACATTTAATTTAAAAGATGCATCAAAAGTAAACTATATAAAGCACGAAGAAGAATTGTATCCAATAGTAAACGAAAAAGAAACAGTTGTATATAACTCAAAAATATTAAATGCAATTGATGAAATTGAAGAATATAAAAAAATGAACATCAAATACTTTATAATCAATTCATTCCTAATAGATGATATAAAAGAAGTATTAAAAAACTTTAAAACAAATACAAAGTTTAATTATCAAAATCAAGGAAAGGGTTTCTTATATGAAGAAACAATATATAAGGTGAAAAAATGAGAAAACCCGAATTACTAGCACCTGCTGGTGACCTAGAAAGACTAAAAGTCGCACTTAATTATGGCGCTGACGCTGTCTATTTTGGCGGAACAATGTTTGGCCTAAGAGCAAACGCCATCAACTTTTCAATAGATGACATCATTGAAGGAACAAACTATGCCCATAAACTAAATAAAAAAGTATATGTAACTGTAAATATAGTTTTGCACAACAAAGAAATAGAAGGATTATTAGAATACCTAAAAAAACTAGAAGAAATAGGAGTTGACGGAATAATTGTATGTGATCCATACATTGTTGAACTAGCACACCAAAATACTAAACTGAATATCTGTATCTCAACCCAAGAATCAACCCTAAATTATGAAGCCGTAAAATTCTGGCAAAAAGAAGGTGTTAAAAGAATAGTATTAGGAAGAGAAGCAACCAAAGAAGATATAATTCAAATAAAAAAAGAAGTACCAGATATGGAAATAGAATGCTTTATTCACGGCGCAATGTGTGCATCCTATAGCGGAAGATGCGTTCTATCAAATTACTTTACAGGAAGAGACGCCAATAGAGGCGGTTGCGCACAAATATGTAGATGGACATTTGACCTATTAGATGAAAATAAAAAATTAATCAAATGCCCTAAAAAGTTTACATTTCAAACAAAAGACTTAACAATGTTAAAATATATACCAGAAATGATAGACATAGGAATAGACTCCTTCAAAATAGAGGGAAGAATGCGATCAATTTACTACATAGCATCCGTCGTTAGCACGTACCGAAAAGTAATTGATGAATACTGTAATAATAAAGAAAAATATGAATACAATTTAGAATATGAGAAAACACTTTCATCAGTCGCAAATAGAGATTCTATAACCCAATTCTTTAATGGCATCAATAACGAAACCTTGCAATATTATAATGAAAGAAAAGAAATATCAAATCAAGAGTTTGTAGCCGTAGTACTTGATTATAATAAAAAAACTAAACTAGCTAAAATGGAACAAAGAAATAATTTTAAAGTAAACGATAAAATTGAAATATTTGGACCAGAAAATAAAAACGTCAAATTAACTGTAAAGGAAATGTACGATGAAAATATGCAAAAAATAACAGTCGCCCCACATCCACAACAAATAATATACGTAAAAATAGATGAGGAAGTTTACAAAAATAATTTAGTACGAAAACTTCTTGACAAAGAAGAATAAATATAGTATATTTAAATGCGTTAAATTTAAAGAGGTGAAAACAAATGGATGAAAAGAAAATATATTTAACAGAAGAAGGATTAAACGAATTAAAAAAAGAATTAGACTTTTTGAAATTAGAAAAAAGACCAGAAATAATAAATGCATTAAAAGATGCAAGAGCATTAGGTGATTTAAGTGAAAATGCTGAATACGATGCCGCAAGAAGCGAACAAGCATCAACCGAAGCAAGAATCAAAGAAATTGAAAAAATGCTTGAAAACGTTGAAATAATCAATTCTGTTAAAACCGATGCTGTCGCACTTGGTACGAAAGTAAAATTAGAATATGTTGGAGACGATGAAATAGATGAATATTCAATCGTCGGATCAAAAGAAGCAGATCCATTTACAAATAAAATATCTAATGAAAGTCCAATTGCAAAAGCAATCATTGGACACAAAGTAGGCGATATTGTTAACGTTGTAAGTCCAAACGGCGAATATCAAGTAAAAGTTGTAGAAATATTTTAAAGGCTAAATGCCTTTTTTTTAAAGAAGACCTTGAAAAAACAAAAAAAATATTATATACTAATAAGCGTATTTAAGGAGGAAATATGAAAAAAGAAATAACTAAGAAATTAGAAGGAGCAGCTTGGGAAGCAAAAATCGAAGAAGCTTATAAAAAAGCAAGTAAAAACTTCAAAGTAGATGGATTTAGACCAGGTCATGCACCAAAAGATGTATTTTTAAAAAAATATAAAGAAGAAACCCTTTGGATGGATGCAGCCGAAAACTACATAGATGAAGCATATAAAGAAGTATTAGAAGAAAATAAAGATTTAGAATTAGTAGCGCGTCCAAAAGTAGAAATCAAAAGTTTAGATAAAAACGGTGTTGAATTTGCATTCACATTAGTAACAAAACCTGAAGTAAAATTGGGTAAATATAAAGGACTTGGAATTTCTAAAGAAGATGTAGAAGTATCTAAAGAAGAAGTAGAAAAACAAATTGAAGAAATGAGAAATCATTATGCTGATTATACTGTAAAAACAGGCAAAATCGAAAAAGGTGATATTGCTGTAATTGATTTTGAAGGATTTAAAGATGGCGTAGCATTTGAAGGCGGAAAAGGTGAAAACTACTCATTAACAATTGGATCAAATACATTCATTCCTGGATTTGAAGATGCCCTAATCGGTCACGAAGCCGGTGAAGAAGTAGATGTAAACGTAACATTCCCAGAAGACTATCACGCTGAAAATCTAAAAGGCGCACCAGTAACATTCAAAGTAAAAATAAATACTGTAAAAGAAAAGAATGTACCAGAATTAGATGAAGACTTCTTTGCTGATCTAGGAATGGAAGGAATCAATTCTAAAGAAACACTTGAAAAACAAGTTGAAGAAAACATTAAAACAAGAAAAGAATACGACAATGAAAATAAATATGTTGATGCTCTATTAGATAAAGCAGTTGAAAATATGAAAGTAGAAGTTCCAGAAGAAATGATCTATGATGAAACAGATAGAATGATTAATAGATATGAACAAACACTATCAATGCAAGGAATCAAATTAGATGACTTCTATAAAATGACTAATTCAACAGAAGAAGACTTAAGAGAAAAAATGCACGACGAAGCATTAAAAATAGTAAAACAAAGACTATTACTTGAAGCTATTGTAAAAGAAGAAAGTTTAAACGTAAGTGATGAAGAAGCAGAGCACGAAGCCGAGCATCTAGCAGGCCATTACAATATGACAAAAGAAGATTTCTTAAAAGAATTCGGTGGCCTAGAAATGGTTAAATATGATACATTAGTTAAAAAAGCAATCGAAATTCTAAAAGAAAATGACTAGTTTTGTCGAAATCCCCAAATACTAAAATAAATGTGCTATTATCTATTTAGGTGATAAATATTAAAGAAATAGATATGATGTTTAATACAGTATTGGATGATGTTCAAAAAATAAAAAAAAGTATGTGGTTAAAACTTAAAGAATAAAATCTTTAAGTTTTTCTTAACAATTAAAAAAAAGTATGATATACTTATATAGTAGTACGGAGGAAGTAAAGTGGCAAGAAACAGAAAAGACGCGAAACTGATTAGGAATCTTACATCAACACAAAGAGTCATTTATTATCTAAAGAAAAAAAGATGTGACTCGGATGTTTACATTAATATGAAAGTTGAAATGACAAATGCAATAAAATATATTGAGAAGCAAAAAAAGGCTGGAAACCATGTAACATATTTTCATCTTTTTTGCGCAGCTCTAGCACGAACATTCTATAATAGACCACTATTAAATAGATTTGTAATGCCAGGCGGAAAAGTATATGAACACAACGATGTATCGGTTGGATTTGTAGCAAAAGTAAAGTTTGAAGATTATGCCGAAGAATTTTTAAGAGTAGAACACTTTGCAAAAGAAAATAATATATTTGATATATCAAAACAATTAACAGATTCAGTAGAACACCTAAGAAAGAATAATAAAAGCGATACTGATAATACAGCAGATGTTCTAGCAAAACTACCAGGATGGCTATTTAATATTGCAATGGGTATACTTAAATTTATGGATAATCACGATTTAATACCAGAAAAACTAACAAGAAATAGTATATATCATTCATCAGCAATCGTATCAAACCTAGGAACATTTAAATCATCAGCAATTTACCATAACTTAACAGATTTCGGAACATCATCAAGTTTAATAACAATGGGCGCGATTCATAAAGAACCAGTTGCAAATGATGATGGAAAAGTAGAAATAAAGGATGTATGTGATTTTGGAATTAACCTAGATGAAAGAATAGGAGACGGATACTATTTCGTAAAAAGTATGAAAGTATTTGAATACTTGCTAAATCATCCAGAACTACTAGAAGAGCCTGTAGGCAATGAATTGACAATTGATGAATAATTTGTTAAAATAATAAAACAAGAAGAAAAGGTGGATTAAATGTATCAAGATAGAATTCTATTAACAAGTAAAGATATTTATGAAAAAGAATTTAAAGTCGATACAAGAGGGTATCGCCCTCAAGAGGTAGATAAATTTTTAGATGATATAATGAGAGACTATGAAGAATGGAATAAAATTGTATCAGAATTAGAAGAAGAAAAGAAAGAACAACTTGAAGAAATCATAAAATTAAAACAAGAAATAAGATATTTAAAAACACAATTAGATGTTGTAAAAGACGGAAAAAATGAAGGAAGTATTAATAATACAGACCTTCTAAGAAGAATATCTAATCTTGAAAAAGTAATATATGGAAAAGAAGAATAATAACAGACAAACGCTGCATTCTTTGTAATGTAGAGGAAAGTCCATCCTCGCACTATCTGTGATGATAGTAGTGTTTATGTAAGGGGAATAAATAACCCTTAGTAGCATTAAGCTAACGGCGGCTAAAACCTTAAACGGTATATGCCATAAAGTGCCACAGAAACGAGTATTTGGGAAACCAAATAATGAAACGCGGTAAACCCCATAAGCGAGAAACCCAAATTATGGTAGGGGAACCTTGATGTCGGAATTAAGAACGAATAAAGGATCGAAAGATAGATAAATGTTTGTCACCTTTAATAAGGTACAGAATATGGCTTATGTTATTATTATTTTTTTAAGGAGTTGAGATTGCTTGAAAGAAATTGGAACCAAACTGAAAGAAGCAAGAGAAAGTATTGGTGTTTCTATTGAAGAAGCAGCTGAAGATTTAAAATTAAAAGTTTCACAAATTGAAAACCTAGAAGCTGGTAATATGGAAGCTTTTCAAGATGTTTTTTATTTAAAATATTTTATTAAAGATTATGCTAAATATTTAGGATTAAAACATGAAGATTTAGTTGATGAATTTAATGAATATTTGTTTGACTATACATCTAAAATATCAATTGAAGATGTTAAGAAAAAACAAGATACAATTGAAGAACCAAAAGATGTGGTGCATTCACCATATACAAAAAAGTTAAAAGAACCATTTAAGATAACAAGTATAATACCATATATTATAATTGTAATTATTGCAATAATAATCGCGTTTATTGTACTGTAGGAGGATTTATGAATTTACCTAATAAAATAACATTATCTAGAATAATACTTACAATATTTATTATATTATTACTAGTTTTTCCGTTTGAAGAAGCTGGAATAAAATTACCACAACTATTTATAAATGAAATGATAGTTGTAGATATTAAATATCCGATCGCTGGAGTTCTATTTATAGTAGCAGCTCTAACAGATATGATAGATGGAAAATTAGCTCGTAAAAACAATCAGGTAACTGACTTAGGTAAAATGTTAGATGCTATAGCAGATAAAGTATTAGTAAATACTATTTTAGTCGCTCTTTCAGCATCTGGATTTGTTCATCCTATAATACCAATAGTTGTAATATTTAGAGATGAAGTTGTAAACTCAATTAAAATGGTATCAGGAAATAAGGGAAAAGTTGTTGCTGCTAGCAAAATGGGCAAAATTAAAACAGCCTGTATGATGACTGGTATAGCTTTAACTTTATTTTACAATTTACCTTTTGAATTATGGAACTTAAAAGTAGCAGATATGTTACTAGTAATTGCAATGGTATTAAGTGTAATATCAGGTGTACAATATTATATTGCAAGTAAAGAAATAATCAGCCAATAAAGCTGATTATTTCTTATATACTATTTCATCTTCTGTTTCATAATATTTAAATTTTTGATTACTAGTAAGACTTGATACATTATCTTTAACAGTTACATATCCGTAATTTGTTTTTAATATTTTTTTTATTTTTTCTAATAATTCTTCATTTTTATCAAAACTTTTTGCAATTTTTTTTAATTGATTTTGATCTAATTTAGAAGGTTTAGGTTTAATTGGTGATGAAAGATAATATGTTCCACCACCTACAAATAATGTTCCAATGGTTGTAATTAGCTGAGCTACATCTGCAGGAAAAGTATTCGGTAAACTAAAAAATGCATTTAATCCTAAAATATTAAGAGTCATAAGTAATAATGATAAACCAGCTCTATATGCAACTCTTTTAACATTAACTTTATAATTAATGCTATTCATTAATTCTTCATTATTTTTTTCCATAAACTTTTTTTGTTCTTTTAATGTATTTAAACCTACATTTAACAAATTAAATAGTTTAGGATTTCCTTCTTCATAAGTAAATGATTTAAATCCATCTTTTATTTTAAATGTAAATGTATATGTCATATATGGTTCTAAATTACCGTTTACATCTCTATATTCTAGATTTTCTTTTACATTTTGAAGTGGATAGTTTTTAAAATAAATTAAATCATCAATGTATTCTTCCATATAATCACCATATAAATTATAGCATTAAAAATAAATAAAAACAAATAATATTGTAAAGTTATTGAAAAAACATAGAGAATGTGTTAAAATTAAATAGTAAAAATAATAAAAATATCAACAAAAGTGTTGATAAAATAATAGAAAATAGAAGGAATGTTGATAAAATGTTTGACCAAATACATATACACACTAGTATTACTAAAAAATAAATATTTTGTTAATAACTTTATAGGAGCGATTAATTATATAGATACCGGTCCTTTTTAAAGTGAAATTGTAATAAAAGAAAGGAAATTAGAATATGAAAAACAAATATAAAATAATATTAATAATATGTGTAATAATAGGAATATGTTCTATATTAGTGGGATCAATTGCTTATTATAGAATAGTAGTTGAAGGTAATATAAAGGGATCAACTGGTAATGCAGTATTTGTACTTAAAGATGAAAATAGTAATGTATGGAATAATAAAGAGATTAATTTAGGTAAAGTAAATCCCGGAGATAGTGGAGAGTTTACTGTAACAATGGATGCTAGTGGTTCTAGTGTTGATATGTACGCTACGTTAGAAATAGAAAGAAATACTTTACCAACTAATTTAAAGTTCTATACAACAAGTGATCATAAAAGTGAATTACATAAATATTATTCATTTTTAGAAAAGAGTGGAACTAATAGTGAAACTTTAACAATATATTGGTACTGGAATCCATATATAAGTGATGAAGAAGATAATAAATTTATAAATATAGATAATATAGAAGCAAATGTTAGGGTAAGTGCAGTTCAGATAAGTGAATATGCTTATATGAAGAATGGAAGTTATGCAACTTACAATGAAGAAACAGGTGATGAAATAATTCCTATATCAGCATTTTGGCAAGAAGCATATAAACAATATATAAGAACGATTAATTTTGGGAGTGATTTGAGTAATTTGCCAAGTAGTTGTACGGAAGAAAACTTATGTTGGGATATATCAGAAAGTACAACTCAAAAGAAAAAAGTATATGCTTATCTTATAGATAGCGGATTAAAAGATTCAAACAATTCAGAACAAAGTTTATATAATTTATATATAGTAAGCGATGCACCAATATTTGCACCTATTGATTGTTTAAAAATATTTTCTGATTTTTCTAATTTAAAAACCATTAACTTCAATAATAACTTTAATACATCCAAAGTAACAAATATGCAAGATATGTTTTATAATAATTCGCTTCTTGATAACATCGATGTAAGCACTTTCAATACTAAAAATGTAATTGATATGGGTGGGATGTTTGCAATGTGTGGCTTTATTTCACTTGATTTAAGTAATTTTAATACTGAAAACTTAGCAAATATTTTTGTTGAAGAATATAGAAGAAATCGAAGTATATTTTCTCGTTGCCCATCTTTAACAACCATTGATTTAAGTAGTTTTAATACAACAAACGTAACAAATATGAGGTATATGTTTTATGTTTGTTCATCTTTAACAAGCTTAGATTTAAACAGTTTTAATACAACAAACGTAACAAATATGAGTGAAATGTTTTCTACTTGTTCATCATTAACAACTCTGGATTTAAGTGGTTTTAATACATCTAATGTAACAAATATGAATTATATGTTTTCTGATTGTTCATCATTAACAAGCTTAGATTTAAGCAGTTTTAACACATCAAAAGTAACAAATATGAGTAATATGTTTTCTTATTGTTCATCCTTAACAAGTTTGGATTTAAGTAACTTTAACACTTCAAGTGTTACTAATATGGACTATATGTTTTCTGATTGTTCATCCCTAATAAGTTTAGATTTAAGTTCACTTAAAGAATTTAAATATAGTGGTTCAGGAGACAACACAGGAATTCTAATAGATTGCTCATCTTTAGAAAATCTAAATTTGAGATCACTCACTAAATTAAATGCCTATATAATATATAATCTAAATAATTTGAGAGATTTAGACATCAGTAACCTTTATATAAATAGTGATTTGTATCTACCTAAATCAGATAGACTAGTAACTACAATAAATTATATTGGTACATATTCAGTATATGATATCAAGCTTCAAAAATATATACCTAGTTTTAACATAGCAGTAAAACCATCACAAGGGAAAATAACTATCAATTATGAAGCAGCCGCAGAACCATATTTAGATCAAATAATATCAGAACATCCTGAATATAATTGGGTTAAAGGTAAACTTATAACTGCACCAACATCAAGTTAAAAGAACAATAGTTCTTTTTTCTTTACTTGGACTAGATTAAATCATAAAAATATATTATAATTATTAAACAAAGAGGTGTACTATGTGGAAAATAGGTAATGTAGAAATAAAAAATCAAGTCGTAATGGCACCAATGGCTGGAATCTCTAACCCATCATATATGAAAATAATTGAAGAAATGGGTTGCGATCTCGCTATAACAGAACTAATAAGTACAGAAGCAATAATAAGAAATAATAAAAAAACATTAGATATGCTAAATGGAATAGATGAATTAAAAATGAAAGTTGGAATTCAAATATTTGGCGCGAACCCGCAAACAATGGCTAAAGCAGCCCAAATATTATGTGAGAAACATAAAGTAGACCTAATTGACATCAATATGGGATGCCCTGTACCAAAAGTCGCGATCCATTCAGAAGCTGGAAGCGGTTTACTAAAAAATCCCGAAAAAGTAGAGAAAATAGTAAAAGCCGTAAAAGAAGCTGTCAATGTTCCTGTTACTGTAAAAATAAGAAGTGGTTGGGATGATAATAGCATAAATGCTGTAGAAATCGCTAAAATAATCGAAAAAGCAGGTGCAAACGCTATCACAATTCACCCAAGAACAAGAGCCCAAGGTTATACCGGAAAAGCAAATTGGAATATCATAAAAGAAGTAAAAGAAAATGTAAACATACCCGTAATCGGAAATGGTGACATTAAAAGCTGTTATGATGCCAAAAAAATGCTTGAAGAAACAAACTGCGATGCTATTATGATAGGAAGAAGTCTATTAGGTAACCCTTGGATAATAAAAGAAACAATTGACTATTTAGAAAAAAATAAAGAACCCAAAGAAATACCCCTTTCCGAAAAAATCAAAATGATAAAAAAACATTTAGATTTATTAATAAAATATAAAAATGAAAAAACCGCTCTTTTAGAAATAAGAAGCCATATAGCTTGGTATTTAAAAGGCGAAAAAAACTCAAAAGAAGTCAAAGAAATGATATGTAAAGCAGCGTCCAAAGAAGAAGTTTTAAAAATAATAACAAATTATGAGCAAAATTATAAAAAATGTGGTATTATATAAACGAGGAGTGAAAAGAATGAAAATATTATGTGTTAATGCTGGTAGTTCATCATTAAAATTTCAATTATATGAAATGCCAGAAGAAAAAGTTTTAATAAGTGGATACATTGAAAAAATAGGTATGCCAGACTGCTTTTGGAACGTTAAAATTAACGGAGAAAAAATAAGAAGTGAAAAATATCTTAAAAACCATACAGAAGCAGTAGAAGTATTAATTGAAGAACTATTTAAAAATAAAGTAGTTGAATCATTAGACGAAATTAAAGGAGTAGGTCATAGAGTATTGCACGGTGGTGAAAAATATGCCGATTCTGTAGTAATAACTGATGAAGTAGTTAAAGATATTGAAGACTTAACAAAACTGGGACCTTTGCATCATCCAGGAAATCTAGCTGGAATAAATGCAATGAGAAAAGCCTTACCAGGAGTTGTAAACGTTGCCGTATTTGATACAGCATTCCATCAAACAATGCCAAAAGAAAATTTTATATACCCAGTACCATATGAATGGTATACAAAATATGGCGTAAGAAAATATGGCTTTCACGGAACAAGTCATAAATATATTACAGGCGAAATGAAAAAACGTTTGGGAAAAGAAAACGTAAACCTAATCATCTGTCACGTAGGAAGCGGAGCCTCAATAGCGTGCGTTAAAGATGGAAAATGCTATGATACAACAATGGGCTTAACACCACTTGATGGCTTAATGATGGGAACAAGATCAGGCGCTATTGATCCATCAATTCTAAAATATGTAATGCAAGAATCAGGTGAAACAATTGATGAAATAACTGATGACTTAAATAAGAAAAGCGGTTTCTATGGTGTATGCGGAGCAGCTGATTGTCGTGATGTAGAACATCTAGCAGAAGAAGGAAACGAAAATGCAATCCTAGCCCTTAACATGTATGCAAATAGAATCGCAAAATATATTATGGATTACTATCTAGAATTAGAAGGAAAAGTTGATACAATCGTATTTACAGCCGGTGTATTAGAAAACGGATCAACAATGCGTAAAATGGTTATGGACAGACTAAAAGTTCTAGGAATAACATTAGATGAAGAATTAAATAACAAAATTGCTGGATTCAAAGAATTACACGAAGGAATTATCTCTGATGGTGATTCTAAAATAGCAGTTATGGTATTACCAACAAACGAAGAAATAATGATTGTAAAAGATACATTTAATAAAGTAATAGGATAAAAGCACATAAGTGCTTTTTTTTCTAAAAAAAATGTAGTATAATATTAATGCAAAGAAAAGATAGGTGTTGTATGAATAATATTTATAAGAAAATATATAGAACAATTAAAAAATATAATACAATAGTAATAGCAAGACACATCGGACCAGATCCAGATGCTCTAGCAAGTAGTTTAGCTTTAAAAGATATTATATTAAATAAATTCCCTAAAAAAAACGTATATGCAGTCGGAGCAAGTGCAAATAAGTTTAAATATTTGGGCCAATTAGATAAATTACCAGAAGATGTAAGTAAAGCCTTACTAATAGTAACGGATATACCAGACTCTAAAAGAATAGATGGCGCTGCTTATAAAGATTTTGCCTATAGAATAAAAATTGATCACCATCCATATGTGGAAACCTTTTGTGAAATAGAGTGGATAGATGATAAAGCATCAAGTGCATCACAAATGGTAATGGAACTAGCATTCAATACACCATTTAAGATAACAAATGAGATAGCTGAAAAATTATATACAGGTTTAGTAACAGACACTAATAGATTCTTATATTCATATACAACCGAGAAAACCTTTTCATTAGTCGCAAAACTATTAAAAGAAAACAAAATAGATACAGACAAAGTATATAATAATATATATATGAGACCACTAAAAGAATTAAGATTCCAAGGATATATATCACAAAACTTAAAACTAACACCAAACGGAGTCGCTCATCTATTAATAACTGAAGATAAAATGCACGAATATAATATTGATGTTGCAACAGCTGGAAATATGATAAATAACTTTAATTATATAGATGAAATATTAGTATGGGTTCTATTTTCTGTAGATACTCTAAACAATAATATAAGAGTATCAATAAGATCAAGAGGACCAATAATAAATACAGTAGCTCAAGGCTTTGGTGGAGGCGGACACGCCTATGCATCCGGAATTAAAGTCAAAACATATGAAGAAACTCTAGAAATAGTAGAAGAGTTAGATAAAGTATGTTTAGAATATAAAGAAAAATGTTAAAACAGGGAGGAAATATGGAAACAACATTTGTAATGATTAAACCAGACGGTGTAAAACAAAAATTATTTAAAAATATTATGGAAATGCTACTAGACAACAATTTATCAATAACTGATGTAAATATTGTTAATTTAAATGAAGACTTTATCAAAGAACACTATGCTCATCTAGTAGATAAACCATTCTTTCCACATCTAAAAGAATTTATGATGTCAGGAAAAGTAATATCAATGACAGTATTTGGTGAAGATGCTATAAATAAAGTAAGAAAAGTAATGGGCGCAACTAATCCAAATAAAGCCGAAAAAGGAACAATAAGATATTTATATGGAAATAAAGAAGATACAACTTGTAATGTAATGCACGCAAGTGATTCCAAAGAAAATGCCTTAATTGAATTAAATAGATTCAATAAATATAGAAAAGTATTAACAAAGAGAAAATAATGGAAAGAATATATAACAAATTAGTAAGAGATAATATTCCTAAAATAATTGAAGAAAAAAATGAAACACCAATTATTAGAATATTAAATGATGCAGAATATAAAGAAGCTTTAGAAAAGAAATTATATGAAGAATATAAAGAAGTTCTAGAAGCAAATGAAAGTGATAGAGTAGAAGAACTAGCTGATATGTTAGAAGTAATAAAAAGTCTTGCTAGCTTAGAAAATAAATCATTAGATAATGTTATCTCTTTAATGAACGCTAAATCAGAAAAAAGAGGCTCATTTAAAGAAAGAATATTCTTAGAAAAAGTAATCGAAAAATAAGTATATGAAAAGTATACTTTTTTTCATAAATTATTTAAACGAATGTTAAATCAATTGCAATAAACTAAATAATATGATAGAATTAAATAGTAATAATGACGATATTAAAGAAAGGATGAAATAAAATAAACAAAAGAAAAATATTAATTTTATCACTTATAATGGTTGGAATAGTTTTATTAGGAGCAGGAACCTATGCATATTATATGATTGCAATAAAAGGAAATATAAAAATTGAAGCCGGAACATTTGTATTTGATGTATTACACAATAATACAACATTTACAAATATAGATTTATACGATACAATTGAAAATCCAAGTTTAACAAATAAATATATTATACCAGTCGATAGCGGTAAGTTTGAATTAACTGCAACAGCAAATGGAAGTTCAACTGATGTTGAATATGAAATAACATTTACAGGAACTAATATACCAACTAATATGAAGTTTTATTTAAATAAACAAAAAACAAATAAATTAGATTTAACAAAGGGTTTAAAGGGCTATTTTAATAGTGATGATACCGATAAGACTAAAGTATATACAATATACTGGGAGTGGCTATTTGATAGCGGTGAAAATAATCAAGATGATATAAATTATCAAAATAAAGATATCTTAGTTGATGTAAAAGTAGTTGGAAAACAATCTCCAGGTCATGCCATTATGATGAACGGAGATATAACAGAAAATTCTGATAAAACAACAACGGTTGGAATGTGGAAAGATGAATATAGACTAAAAATAAAAAATATAACTTTTAGTAATGATTTAAGTAATTTACCAAGTAGTTGTACGGAAGCAAATCTTTGCTGGGATATAACTGATTCAGAAAGTATTTATCCTGTATATCACTATCTCGTTCAAAATGTGGCAGACACAACAAAATATGATGCCTATATAGTAAGTGAAGAAAAGATATATGCACCAAAAGATAGTAGTGGAATATTTGCGCTATATGGTGAAGAATCAGGAAGTTATGTATCCTATGTTGAAACTATTAATTTTAACAACAATTTTGATACATCAAAAGTAACAAATATGGGTGAGATGTTTGCAGTTTTAACAAAGTTGAAAAGTGTTGATGTAAGTAATTTTAATACAGTAAACGTAACAAATATGTCACAGCTATTTTATGGATGCAAAGCCTTAGAAGTGGTTGATGTAAGTAATTTTGATACATCAAAAGTAACAAATATGAGTTGGATGTTTGGTTCTTGTTCAATCTTGACAAGTTTAGACCTAAGCAGTTTTAATACATCGAACGTAATAAATATGGCTAGTATGTTTAATAGACTTTATAGCATAAAAAGTATAAATCTAAGTAATTTTGATACATCCAAAGTTACAAATATGGGTTCACTATTTCAAGGAAGTGCTGCACTAGAAACACTAGATTTAAGTAACTTTGATACATCGAAAGTAACCAATATGAGAGCAATGTTTGGCGGAACATCTGCATCAGGTGATATGCATTTAAAAGAAATAAAAGTATCAGATAAGTTTGTAACAGACAATGTAACTGATATGCTTGAAATGTTTAGACTTTGTAGATATTTAAACTTCACGTTCAATGTAACTGGAAATAAAGTAACAAACTATACAAATATATTCAATAATACTGCAACTGATTCAAATGCTAAAATAGTAGTTAATTATACAGCTGAAACAGAAACATTGGTAGATAATATGCTTGCAACAGTCTCATCTGGACGTAATGTTGTAAAAGGAAAACAAATATAAAAAGGAAATCAATTCAATTCGATTTCCTTTTCTCATATCTTTTAACACCCTTATCAGTAACAATAATATCAACTGGTATATCATAACAATCGTGATAAGTATCATCAATTAAACAATCATCATAACATAAACCAATCTTCACGCCATTATAAGTATTAAAGAATCGATCATAATAACCTTTACCATAACCAATTCTATAAAATGCTTTATCAAAACAAATACCAGGAGTAATACAAATACTATTACAATAATCATTGACACTTGATTTACTAACCATAATATTAAACTTACCATTAACTAAATCATTAAGATTTTTAACTAAATAAAAATCCATATCATCATCACATCTAGGAATAAAAACTCTTTTTTTATGCTCTAAAGAATATTTAATTAATTTTAAAGTATCAATTTCATCATTAATAGAATAGTAAATTAAAATATCTCTTGCATAAATAAACTCATCTAAACCAATAATATAATTATAAATTAAATTATCAAGATTTTCAGAATGAATACTATTTCTAATTTTTTTATATTTAACTCTTAAATCATTTTTCATAAACCAAGGAAAGTAAAAGAACTTATTAAGATCTTACCTTTAACCAAAAAGGTCCGAACTCATAAGCTCTCAAAGAATTTCTATTATATTCAACATACTTGTAGCCTAAACTCATATATTCAGTCGCACTACCATCATCGTAATTGTAAGTATTAGTCTTAATAACAATAAGCGGTTTTTGCACATTACCATTTTCATCCTTATGACCACATCTAACAAAATCAAAAACAGCAAGCGCTACCCAAAGTACTAAAACAAATGTAACTAAAATAGAAAAAATCTTTTTAACAACTTTCAAAACAATCACATCCTTAAATAAATTATATCATTTAAAATTAGAAAGTACAATAGAAAAATAAAGAAAAGTATGATAAAATATAAAAGGAGATGAAAAAATGAAACGATTAATAATGATAGACGGAAACAATTTACTATTCAGATCATACTATGCAACAGCCTATAGCGGTAATTTTATGAAAAACTCAAAAAATTTTCCAACAAACGCTATATATGGTTTAGTAAATATGATAAATAAAATTCTAGATGAAGAAAAACCAAACTATGTTATAGTTGCATTTGATAGAGGAAAAACATTTAGACACGAAAAATATGATAACTATAAAGGCGGAAGAATTGAAACACCAGATGAATTAAAAAAACAATTTCCAATCGCAAAAGAAGTAATATCAGCAATGGGATTAAAATGGTATGATATAGATAACTATGAAGCAGATGATATAATAGGAACCTTCTCAACATACTGCGATAATGAAAATATAAAAGGAACAATCATTAGCTCGGATAAAGACCTTTTACAATTAATAAATGAAGATGTCGATGTGAAATTATTAAAATCAGGCGGTGAAGCCATAAGATATAATGAAGAAACATTTGAAAATGATTATGGAATTAAACCAATTAATATAGTTGATCTAAAAGCTTTAATGGGCGATAGCTCAGATAATATACCAGGCGTAAAAGGAATAGGGGAAAAAGGTGCCTTAAAACTACTTCAGGAATATAAAACACTAGACGGAATATATGAAAATATTGAAGATATAAAAGGAAAAACTAAAGAAAAATTAATGCAAGATAAAGAAAATGCTTATTTTTCATATGAACTAGCAACAATTTATAAAGAAGTACCACTTGAAATAAATCTTGAAGACACCTATTATGAAGGACCAAATATTGAAGAATTAAACAAAATTTATAATGAATTAGAGTTCTATTCACTTTTAAAAAAAGAACCCAAAAAAGAAGAAGAATTTAACTATAAAATATTAGAAAATATAAATGAATTAAATCAGAATATTTCAATATATTTGGAAACAAATGACTTTAATTATTTCAAAACAAAAGCTGAGGGAGCTGGAATATATGATGGAAAAAATGCTTATTATATTTCTTATGAAAAATTGTTGAAAAATAAAGAAATATTAAATAAAGTAGATGTAACATATGATTTAAAAAGACTATATGTTTCCCTAAAAAAAGAAAATATTGAATTAGAAAATAATCCATTTGATACAATGCTTGCATCATATCTGCTAGAATATAATACAAAAGATGACGTCGCACCACTAGCAAACGCATTTGGCTACAATATTCCTTTAACAAGTGAAATATATACCAAAAATGAAGATATTAATTTAATTCAAAAAGCAGCCTGTCAAAAAGCTAAATTCCTATATGAAACCAAAGAAAAGTTTTTAAATGAACTAAAAAATAAAGACTTGCTGCACTTATATGAAGAAATAGAACTACCGTTATCTAAAGTATTAGGCCGAATGGAATATAATGGTATTTATGTAAGCAAAGAAATATTAAAAAATATGGGTACGGAAATCAATAATAAAATGAATTTAGTATCAAAAAATATCTTTAATTTAGTAGGTCATGAATTCAATATAAACTCACCAAAACAATTAGGAGAAGTATTATTTGATGAACTAGGATTAACTCACGGTAAAAAAAATCAAAACGGCTATTCAACAGCAAATGAAGTATTAATGAAACTAAAAGGTACGCATCCCGTAATAGAAGAAATAATAGAATATAGAATGCTAGCAAAACTATATTCAACATATATAGAAGGATTAATCGGAACAATCGAAGAAGATGGAAAAGTTCATACAATCTATAGCCAAACAACTGCTAGAACCGGAAGACTATCATCACTTGAACCAAATATTCAAAATATACCAGTAAGATATGAATATGGAAAAATGATAAGAAAAGCCTTCTTACCAAGCCCTGACTCTGTAATTCTAAGCAGTGACTACTCACAAATTGAACTAAGAATATTAAGCTCACTAGCATCAATTAATTCAATGATTGAAGCCTTTAAAAATGGCGTTGATATTCATACCAAAACAGCAGCGGATATCTTTAAAGTAAATATAGAAGATGTAAATAAAGATATGCGAAGAATCGCCAAAGCCGTAAACTTCGGTATAATATATGGGATCAGTAGCTATGGCCTAGGTGAAAATATAGGAATACCTGCCAAAGAAGCTAAAGTTTTTATTGAAAATTACCTAGAAACATATCCAGGAATTAAAGAATATATGGAAAATATAAAAAAAGAAGCATATGAAAAAGGATATGTTAAAACACTATTTGGAAGAATAAGAACAATAAATGAATTAAAAAATACTAATTATATAATAAGACAACAAGGTGAAAGAATCGCACTCAATACTCCAATACAAGGAACAAGCGCTGATATAATTAAAAAAGCAATGATTGAAATCGATAAAGAAATAACAAAAAGAAATCTTAAAACAAAAATGATTATTCAAGTACACGATGAATTAATCTTTAATGTACCAAATGAAGAAATAGAAGAAGTAACAAAATTAGTAACAGAATTGATGGAAAATACCTGTAAATTAGAAGTTCCATTAAAAGTTGAAGTTGATTACGGAAACAATTGGTATAATGTAAAATAGAAAAGATTTAAGAAAATTACAAAAAAATATTGATTTTATCTAAAAAATTTATTATAATTCTTATGTTTTAAACCATTTTATCAATTTTTATTTGATATTTTCAATTAATAATGCTATAATATGGTAGACGCTTTTAAAGGGAGGGAAAATTATGGCTAAAAAAGGTGAAGCTAGAGAATTAGTTACTCTTAAATGTAGTGTTTGTAAATCAGAAAACTATCGTGTTTCTAAAAACAAAAAAAATACTACTGACCGTTTAGAATTAAATAAGTTCTGTAACAAATGTAGAGCAAATACATTACATAAAGAAAGCAAATAGTAAGGGAGTTGACATATGATAAACGTAAATGATATTAAAGTTGGAATGACAGTTTTATTTGAAGGAGATATATATTCTGTAATCGAGTTCTTACACGTTAAACCAGGAAAAGGCGCAGCCTTTATGAAAACGAAACTAAGAAACTTAAGAACAGGATCAATTATAGAAAAAACATTTAACTCTAGCATTAAACTAGAAAAAGCTATGATTGAAAAACACCCTATGCAATTCTTGTATAATGATGGCAATAAATATAACTTTATGAATATGCAAACATTTGAACAAATAGAATTATCAAGTGAACAAGTAGGTGAAGATGCTATTTACCTAAAAGAAGGACTAGAAGTTGACCTAACATTCTATGAAGGAGAATTACTAGGACTTATCTTACCAGATAAAATAGCAATGAAAATAGTATCAACTGAACCAGCAGTAAAAGGCAACACAACAAACAATGCCCAAAAAGATGCTGTATTAGAAACAGGACATACTATCAGGGTTCCTCTATTTATTGAAGAAGGAGAAACTGTACTAATTTCAACAAAAGATGGAAAATATGTTTCAAGAGCCTAATGGCTCTTTTTGTCATTAAAATGAAGAAAAACACTTGCAATAAATCAAGTGTAATAGTATAATCTAATTAAAATAAAGTTGACGATTATAGAAGATATTTTTCATCAGTTATTCCAAGAATCCAATCTGCGGAAACATTATACCTCTGGCATAGTTCTAATAAAAAAGCCCCTAGAATTAGAACCTTACCATTCTCGTAAGCACACCAAGTAGAACCAGAAGTATTAAAACCATCAGCAAAATCTCTAAGAGATTTCTTGCTATCAAGTCTGATTTCACGAATTCGTTTGGAAGAGACATCAATGCTAATTTTACTAGAATTAATTTCTAATTTTTTATTTGTAAGACCTAAAATATAATCAATATTAACATTATAAAACTTTGCAATTTGGTAAAGCCTTCTTGTAGGAATAAAGTCTTTACCATTTTCCCATCTGGCATATATAGAATCACTAACGCCAAGTATTTTAGAAATATCCTTTTTAGTCAAATCGCTTAATTCTCTTAAGTCTTCTAATCTATTATTCATTGTAATCACCTACAATAATTTTTACATTAAAAAGAATAATATACAAAAAATCGAACAAAATACGAACAAAGTATGATATAATAAAATAAAAGAGGAATAAATTATGAAAATATACATTAAAAAGAAAATAAGTTTTTACAACTTATTAAAATTAATCAAAAAAAACAAAAATCCATATAAAGTAAAACTATATCTAAATCAAAAAACAGCGAATTACATTTATGATTTAGAAAGTAATTGCTATGTTTTAGAAAACCAGAATGATGCAAATTATATATTTTATGATTTCTTAAATGAAACCCTAACTGATAAACAAATGTTAGAAGACATTATAGAAATAGAAGACAATTACTTGTCTTCTAAATTTCGTAGATAATCTAAAAAAGTATTATAAGCTTTTGTTTCGAAATATAAGTTCATTTTATTAAACTTAAAACTACTATCCTTTGATTTAATCAATTCCTTTACCATATAAGAAACCAAATTAGGATTTCTAACAAGTAACGGACCAATTAAATACGTACCAAAGAAGTTTTTATAATGAATACCCTCATATGAAGAATTAGGATAACTACCAACACCACGAACTACCTCAAATAAATGGTTTTTAATCTCTCTAGTAATAGAACCTTGATTTTGAAAACCAATTATTTTTTCATTTATAAGAGGCATATCAAATATAGCTTGATCAACCATTCTAAAATCTTCTTCATAAGATTCATAATCAAATATATTTAAACACTTATAAGTAGTATCTTTAGTTTTAATAAACTTACCAAATAACTCTAATGAATTACCAGTTGCAAGAAAGAACTTATTAGATTCAATATAATTCTTAATATCTTTTTTATACTTGAGTAAATGCTTAAGAACCAATTTTTGGCTTTTTTCTGTACCAGCACCTATATAAACAAAATCATATCTACTAAAATCAATAACGTCATTTATTGTCAAAAACTCAATATTAACCCTAACACCCATCTCTTCGAGATGTTTTTTTAAAGCCTTAATATTTCCATTTTCACCATATAAATTAAGTAAATCATAATATAAATGTAATATATTAATTTCCATTATTTTCTCCCTTCATATTAGTATTAAAAGGTTCAACCATATCAAAGTTTAAAATACCATAAATATTACCCTTAGTTTTAGCCTTAATAAACTTACAAGCCTCATCAATTAAAGGAATAACAACAATATGACTCTCATCAATATCAGCATATTTTAACCTTGTAGCAATATCATAAGCTTGCGGACCAATACAAACAATCTTATCAATTTCATCATTATTTAATAATTCAAACTCAATATCATATAACCAAGATAAATCATCAAAATTATATCTACGACTAATCTCTCTCCAACCAATAATTAAAGTCTTTAACTCCTTATTCCTTTTAACAAAAAGTAAAGATTGATTGAATGTTGTAGCATTTTCTGCTTTATTATTTAAAACATAAACAATGCGATCATTAATAGTATACTTATTAAAGATCTTTAAATTAGGATCCATATTAGAAATAGTATTACAAGCCTCGTCTAAATTAAGTTTAATTAAAGAACAAACCGTAAAAGCAGCAAGTGAATTATATACCTCAAACAAAGTATTGAAAGGAATATTAAATTTGTATTCATTATTAACAGTAACAAAACTCTTTTCATAATCTAATTTTGTAACTTCCATATTCGGTTTTTTCCTTTTGAAATCACAATTCGCGCAACTATAATCACCCAAAGTTTCACAGTGATAGTAATTATATAATAATTTACCATTACATTTAGGACAATGTGTAATATTTAAATTTTCAAACTTGTTATCTAAATAAACATAATCATTTGAACCAATACCAAATAACGTATATTTATTCTTGCCATCCAAAATAAACTTTTGAGCAAAAGGATCATCAGCATTCAAAACCAAATGCATATCTTTGGTAATTGCTTTTTTAATCTCTTCATAAACAATCTCAAAATGACCATGTCTTGGGGGTTGATCACGCGTAATATTAGTAATAACAACATAATTGGGTTTTAAATATTTAAAAAGTAACTTTGTATATCTCTCATCAATCTCTGTAACAAGAATATCTTGTTTTAATTCACCTTTTAAATTAGAAGCATCAAGTAAAGCTGTTAAAATGCCTGTAACTAAATTAGAACCCTTATTATTAAAAACAACTGTTTTACCTTGTTTTCTAGCAATATCAACAATCAAATTACAAGTAGAACCCTTACCACTAGAACCCGTAACACAAATAACTGTTTTAGGCATTTTTAACTTAGACAAAATATTTTTATCAATCTTTAAAGCAACCTGACCAGGAGTCGCACTACCACGACCAAATATACTTCCAATAAAAATTAAAGCTTTCGCGCATATTATACTTAACGTTTTCATCTTATCACCTTCTTAAATTATAGCACACATCCCTAAAAAAAAATAGATATTTAAAAAATAAAAGCACAAAAAATAACTAGTTTTGTCGAATCGCTTAATTTTTGAATTATAAAGTGTTATAGTTAAAAAGGTGATGATATGTTTAATGTAGATATAATATATAATAGAGCAACACTCTATATACTAGTAGAAGGGAATTTAAATAAAAAAAATATTTTCAAACTAAAAGAAAGACTATATAATATTGTAAAAACATATAATATTTTAAATATTGTCTTAGATGTAAAAAAAACAAATATCTTAGATGAAATCGCATTCTATGATTTCCTAGATGATTACGATATGAAATATGAAGGCAAGCTTAAAGTACTCGAAGCAGCCTAACATATTTCTTTTTTTTTATCATATAGTTAAATGGTGAATGCTATGAAAAGTATCTATACCAATCTAAAAGACTATATAATGGAAAACGAATTTTGCATTCATATATTTGAAGACAGAATCAATATAGTAAACTATACAGGAATATATGGGTTTGATAATAATAATGTAGTAATAAAACATAAAAAAGGAAGTATTAGCATAAAAGGATTAGATCTAACAATCTGTAAATTATTAGATAATGAAATATTAATAAGCGGTAAAATAGATAAAATAGAATTCAGGTGAAACCTTGCTAGTATTAAAAATTAAAGGAAAAAATATCCCAAAATTTATAAAAAGAATGTATGATAATAAAATAAAATTATACAAAATAAAAAAAATAAATGAAAATGAAATAAATATATATATAAATAAAATAGATTATGAAAAAATAATAAAATTAAAAACAATCTATGAAGTAGAACTAATAAATAAAACCGGAATTTTAAAAATAGAAGAAAATATCAAAAAAAATATCTTTTTAATCATATCCCTTATAATAAGTATAATTACCATCTATTTATTAAGTAAAATAATATTTAAAGTAGAAATAATAACAAATAATAAAAAATTAAAAGAAGAATTAAAAATAGAATTAAAAGAAAATGGAATATCTATATATAAAATACAAAAAAATTATAAAGAATTAACTAAAATAAAAACAAAAATAATGGATAAATATAGAAATAATATTGAATGGTTAGAAATAGAAAATAAAGGAACAAAATGTATAATTAAATTAGAAGAAAGAATAAAACAAAATGAAGAACAAGAAAAATCTAAAACAAACATTGTTTCAGCAAAGGACGCGATAATAATGAGTATAGAAGCAAGTAGTGGTATAATTCTAAAAAGAAAAGGCGAAAGCGTTAAAAAAGGCGAAGTAATAATAAGTGGTAAAATAAATTTGAACGATGAAGTAAAAGAAGTTGTAGAAGCCAAAGGAAAGGTAATGGGCGAAGTTTGGTATAAAACCAAAGTAAGTTATCCCTTAGCATATTATGAAGAAAAACTAACCGGAAAAAAATATACAAGATTTACTCTTTACTTATTTAATAAAGAAATAAATCTATTTAGAAAAAAAGGTAAAATTGAAAGAAAAAATATTATAAAAAGTAATATTTTTAAATTATATAAAGATACTATATATGAAGTAGAAATAATAGATAATATCTATAATTATGATGAAGCAATTGAAAAAGCCCTCGAACTCGGAAGAAAAAATATAAAAAGTAAACTAAATGACGAAGAACACATAATTTATGAAAAATGTTTGAAAGTTTCTTTAAATGATAGTAAAATAGAATTAGAAATATTTTATGCAGTATATGAAAACATTACCGCTTATGAAAGGATTGAAGAAAATGGTTAGAGAAATAGTAAGAAACGTAATGGTCCAAATATGGCCAATGATTGTAATTATATCAGTTATTTTAATAACATTCAGATTAACATACCTAATAGTAAACCATAAAAAGTTCTATCCATATAAAGAAATATTACTATATGGCTTTGTTGTTTACATACTGTGTTTATTCTATGTTGTAACTTTTAAAGATGTATCTTGGTCAGCAAATAACTTTATACCCTTTAAAGAAATACTAAGATACGATATATCAAGTGATGCTTTCTATAAAAATATAATCGGAAATATGTTTATGTTTATACCGCTAGGATTTTTTGCCGGTTATATTCTAAAGCTAAGAAATGTTAAACCAGCCTTATTAATATCATTTATAGTATCTGTTGCAATTGAATGCACCCAATTATTTATAGGCCGTGTCTTTGATGTTGATGACATAATGTTAAATATTGTCGGTGGAACATTAGGATACTTTATATATGTAACAATCAACTTTATTCAAGATCATATGCCAAAAGTATTACAAAATGTTATAATCTACAATATCATAGTAATATTAATAGTAATATTATTAATAATGTATTTACTAAAAATTATCAATATTTCTGGAGTATAGGTTGTTTTATTTAAAATAGTATATTATAATAAATATGTGATTAGTTATGAGTATTGGAATATTTAATAAAACAGAAGAAAAAATTGATAAAAGTTTTGTAAGAAAAGTTGTAAAACACACTTTAAAGAAAATGGAAGCTGAAAAAAGTGAAGTAAACATTATATTTGTAGGTTTAGAAGAAATTCACGAAATCAATAAAACATATAGAAACGTAGATAGACCAACAGATGTAATATCATTCGCTCTAGAAGATACAGAAGATGTAACCGTTTATGAAGAAAGAGTTCTAGGAGATATTTATATTTGCTTAGATAAAGTTCACGAACAAGCTAAAGAATACGGTCATACAGAAATAAGAGAAATGGCTTTTCTAATTGTTCACGGACTCTTACATTTATTAGGTTATGATCATATGATAAAAGAAGAAGAAAAAATAATGTTTGGTCTTCAAGAGGAGATTTTAAATGAAATGGGAATTACAAGATAAAGAAAAAAGAAGTGGCATTAAAGGAAATCATTTACAAAGGTATTTAAAAAGTTTTTTAAATGCTATGAGTGGAATAATATATGCTATAAGATATGAACATAATTTTATAATTATCTTACTAGCAATTATAGTAACCACTATATTAGGTTTTACCTTTGATGTAACTAAAATAGAATGGTGCATAATAATACTATGTTTTGGACTAGTATTTGCATGTGAACTAATCAATAGCGCGCTTGAAGCAAATGTTGATTTAGTAACATTAGAAAGAAAATCATTAGCAAAAATCGCCAAAGACTGTGCATCAGCTGCAACATTAATCTTATCTATAATGTCCCTAATAATTGGCATTATTATATTTATAAAATAAAAAGAGGTGGAATATGAGTATACTAGCAAGTATAATTGCTTGTTTATTTTTACTAGCAGGAATGTTTATATCGTTTGGTTTTAGAAAAACAGATAGATTCCTTCAGTTTATGATGGCAAGTACACTTGGTCTAGGAGCATCTTTAATAATGGTTGAATTGTTGCCAGATGCTGCTAAAGGAATAGGCGAAGCCTTTAAAGGATCAAACAAGATCGTTCTATTGATAGGCTATATTTTAATAGGAACAATCATAATGAAAATATGTGATATCTTTTTACCAGATCATACTTTAACAAAAGATAATAAAAAGAATCATTATTTACACGTAGGATTAATAACAAGTCTAGCTATTATTGTTTATAATATTATAGTTGGAATGAAAATTAATATGACATTGCATCCGTTTATGCTATCATTTGGTTTAGGATTTTGTAATCTTTTATTTGGAATCTTATTATCAGGTCTATTATCAAAATCACTAAGTAAAAAAAATCTAATAATAACAATAAGTATAATTAGCTTATCTGTAATAATAGGTAATATCTTTTGCACGATATTAACAAGTTATTTTAATATAACAACAAGCATTATGACATTTATCGGAACAGTTAACTTAGGTATGTTCATCTATATAACACTAATGGAATTATTTTTAAACCTTTTAAAATATAAAGATACATATATAACAGTTCTTGGAATAATATTTGGAACACTTTTATTATTTATAAGCCACTTATTCTATATATAAAGGAGAAAATATGACACCACACATAAATGCAAAAGAAGGAAAAATCGCTAAAACAGTATTAATGCCAGGTGATCCTAAAAGAGCAAAATATATAGCTGAAAACTATCTAGAAAACTATGAATTAGTAAGTGATGTAAGAGGAATACTAGCATACACTGGCTTCTATGAAGGGAAAAAAGTAACCATAATGGCATCAGGAATGGGTAACCCAAGTATGGGAATCTATTCATATGAGTTATATAAATATTATGATGTTGAAAATATAATAAGAATAGGATCTTGCGGAGCATATGATGAAAATATCAATATTTATGATATCATATTAGTAGAATCAAGCTACTCAGAATCAACATATGGACAAGTTCAAAACGGTGATAATGAAAATATCTTATATTCATCAAGTGAATTAAATGATAAAATATTAAAAACTGGACATAATATTATTGTCGGACGAGTTCATTCTTGCGATGCCTTCTATAATAACATAGATATAAAAAAATTAAACAAAGAAAAAAAATGCTTAGCAGTTGAAATGGAAACATTTGCATTATTCCATAACGCTAAAGCCTTAAATAAAAAGGCTACTGCCTTACTAACAGTATCTGACTCCTTAATAACCGGAGCATCATTAGATGCAGAAGCAAGAGAAAAGAACTTTAAAGAAATGATGGAAATCGCATTAAAATCAGTATAACAATACTGACTTTTTAAAAAGGAGGAAAAATGAAACTACACCAAATTAAAACCGATAAATTCAAAACAGTTTATATAAGAGTAGACTTCAGAAGAAAAATAAAAAAAGATGAAATAACAAAAAGAAATATTTTAGCAGATATGTTAAATAGAGGCACTAAAAAATATAAAACCGAAAGGGAAATGGTAATTGAAAGTGAAGAATTATATAATGCAAATTATGGATATAATGTATGTTCATCTGGAAATTATTCAATAATGAGCTTTAGTATAACAACACTAAGCGACAAATATACAGAAGAAGGAAATCTAGAAAAAGTAATAGCATTCTTAATGGAAATGATCTTCAACCCAAATGTAAACAATAAATCATTTGATGAACAAACATTAAATATAAGTAAAAACTATATAAGAAAATATATAGAAGATATTTATGATAGCCCGAAACGCTACGCAAGAAATCGCATAAGAGAAATAATGAGTCCGTCATCACCATTTTCTTATCATCAAGATGGTTATATCGAAGATTTAGAAAAAATAGACGGAAATAATTTGTATGAATATTACTTAAACGTTTTAAAAAACGATACCGTAGATATATATGTAATAGGTGAATATAATAATATAGATATAATAAATAAATATTTTAAAGAAACTAAAGAAAAAGTATTAAATCATATAATTGAACACAAAAAATATAGAACAAATCTCAAAAAAGTTATTGAAACAAAAAAAGTAAGACAATCAACATTCGCTCTTGGATGTAAAATAGAACCAATGGATGCCTATGAAATGCAATATGTCGCAAGTATTTATTCTTTTATTCTAGGTGGATCGCCAGATAGTAAACTATTCCAAAACGTAAGAGAAAAATCATCGCTATGTTATAGTATAGCAAGTACCATCGCGCCCGTTACTAATAGTATGTTTGTATATGCAGGAATAGATAAGAAAAACTATAACAAAACCCTAAAAGAAGTATTAAAACAAATTGAAAGTATGAAAAATGGTGAATTTACTGAACAAGAAATAGAAAATGCTAAAACAACATTTAAAAGCAGTATAAAAGAACTATATGATTCAGAAATAAGCCTTGTAAGTAGTATGGCAAGCGTTGAATATTTAAAATATGATACATTAGAAGAAAGAATTAAAAAAATTGATAAAGTAACGAAAGAAGAAATAATCGAATTAGCAAAAAAAATAAAACCCGATTCAGTATATTTAATAAAGGGGGTATTAGATGAAAAAAATTAATCTCTCACATCTAGATTTAGAAATGTATTATGATAAAATAAATAATCTAGAAGTTTATGTTGTACCAAACAATAAAGGTGAAGGCAACTATGCAGTATTAACAACAAAATATGGCTCAATTGATAACAAATTTATCTTAGATGGTAAAGAAATAATCACGCCACAAGGAGTCGCACACTTTTTAGAACACAAAATGTTTGAAAGTGAAAACGGAACTGATCCCTTTAATTTCTATGCTGAAAAAGGTGCAGATGCTAATGCATCAACATCATATTTTAAAACAAGCTATCTCTTTTCTGGAAGTGATAACTTTGAAGAAAACCTTAAATTTTTACTAGAATATACAAACAAACCATATTTTACAGATGAAAATATTGAAAAAGAACAAGGAATTATTGGCGAAGAAATAAAAATGGTAAGAGATGATCCATATAGAAGAATGTATGAAGAAATAATGAATAATGTATTTATAAATCATCCAATAAAAAACTCAGTTATCGGAACCAAAGAAAGTATAGCAAGTGTGACAAAAGAAGACTTATATAAAGTATATAATAGTTTTTACCAAAACTCTAATATGATCCTTGTAGTAACTGGTAAGGTTGATTACAAAAAAGTATTTGAAATAGTCAAAAAATATAGAAAAGATAATACATCGAAAATAAACGTACAAAAAATCAAATATGATGAACCAGATAAAGTTGAAAGAGAATCAAGTACTATTATTATGGATGTATCAGTACCAAAAGTAAGTATGAGCTACAAAATAAATATTGATGAATTAAACCTAAATAAAATAGATATAATGACATATGCAAGTATTTATTTAAACAGTAAATTTGGTGGTTCATCAATCTTTAATGAAAAAATGAAAAATCAAGGAATAATGGCAGAATCCTGTGGATTTGACTATGATATTATTGATAACCATCTAGTACTAACTATATTTGGTGAAAGTAAAAATTATAATGAATTACTTGAAAATATAGAAAAAGAAGTATTAAATAAAGAAATAGAAGAAAATAGTTTTTATAGATATAAAAAAGTTTTAAAAAGTAATTTAATATATACAAGTGAAAATATCTATGCAATGAATGATAATATAACAGCGTCAATAATTAAATATGGAAAATATGAAGATAGATATAATATAATTGAAAAATTAAATCTAAAAGACTATGAACTATTTATAAAAACATTAAACTTTAAAAATAAATCAAGTTTGATAATAAAAAATAATCAATTTTAGAAATATTTTTCTAAAACATATTGAAAAAATTGACTTTAAATAAATTATATACTATAATTTATGGTAGTAATGGAGGAAAAATGTATAAAGTTATATTAATTATAGTATGCATACTATTAATAGCCATCGTATTACTTCAAAGTGGAAAAGCAGAATCAGCAGCAGGAGCATTTACAGGTGGCAATGAAAATTTATTCGCAAATAGAAAAGAGCGCGGAGGAGAACTATTTATAAGTAGATTAACTTTCGTTCTAGGAATAATATTCTTCATTCTATGTATGTATAAAGGATTTTAAAGTAAAACATAGTAAAGTTGCTATGTTTTTTCTTTTATTATAAACAATAATATGCTATAATAATGTAAGTAAGTAGTAAAGGAAGATGTATAATGAAAAAAAGCAGAAAGCAAACGAGAAATATATGTATTTTTTTATCAATTATTTCAATTATATTGACAATAGTTTTTTTTGTGTATTTAATTAATTTAAATATGTTACCAAATAAGTATTTAATTATGTTAGGAGTAATAATAGGCGTAATATATGTATTATTACTATTATTAATAATTCCTAAAAAAGTAAAAATATCACTTAAAATAACAAGTACAATAATATTGTTATTAATGTCGGGAATTCTATTTTATTCAGGAGTTGTTTATGTAGATAAATTAATTGATTTTCTAGATAAAATTGATAATTCCATAGTTCAAAAAGAAACCTTTTATGTACTTGTATTAGAAGATGATAGAACAAAAGATATAAATGAATTATTAAATAAAAAAATAGGTTATTATAATTCAGCATCCGCTAAAGAAAATAATGGAAAAGCATTTAAAATGTTAGACAAAAAAATAACTTATGATAAAAAAGGATATGAGAATATAGAAGATTTATTAAATGGATTAAATGATAAAGAAGTATCTGCTATATTAGTTAATGAATCAGTTTATAGCTTGATTAAAACAGATCTAGCATATTTAGGAATAAAGGTAAAAGAGTTAGATACAGTTCAAATATTAGTTGAAACAATAGATATTGTAAAATATGTTGATGTAACTAATACACCATTTAATTTATATATTGCTGGCGGGGATGCTTATGGTTCTATAGGATATGTTACAAATACTGATGTAAATATGGTAGCAACTATTGATCCTGTTAATAATAGAATTTTATTAACATCAATTCCAAGAGATTATTATGTTGAATTACCAGGAAAAGGTGCAAAAGATAAATTAACACATGCTGGCTACTATGGTATTGAAACATCTGTTAAAGCTGTAGAAGAGTTACTTGATATAGAAGTTAACTATTATGCGAAAGTAAACTTTTCAACAGTTGAGAAAGTAATTGATGCTATAGGTGGAGTAGATATATATAATGAATCATACTTTTGTGCATATGGATGTGATGGATTGTGCTACAACAAAGGAAATATACATCTAAATGGCTATTTTGCTTTAATGTATGCAAGAGAAAGACATGCTTTTTCAAATGGTGATGTTCAAAGAGTTAAAAACCAACAAAAAATATTAACAGCAGTTATAAAGAAAATGACATCATCAACAACATTGATTACAAATTATACTAAAATATTAGATAGTATAAGTGATAATTTTAATACTAATTTGGACAATAAGAGCATAGCTAAACTGGTTAAAAAACAATTAAATAATATGAAGGGTTGGACAATAGAAACACAAAACTTAATAGGCTCTGATTTCTATACATATGATACATATACATATCCTAATTTAGAATTGTATGTTATGAAACAAAATGATGAGTCAGTTAAAAACGCGAGAAATAAAATAAAAGAATTCACTAAATAGCAGGAGGTTTTATGAAACAAAAAAAAATATTATTTGCAGCAAACGTTGATTATTTTTATATAAAGTTTTTAATTCCACAGTTAAAATACTTTCACGATAATGGATATATAGTACATACAGCATCTAGAAACGAAAATGTCGAAATACCTTATGTAGATAAAAAATATGATGTATGCTTTGCTAGAAGCTTTAACATAACTGATAATATAAATTCATATAAACAGATGAAAAAAATAATTAAAGATGGTGATTATGACATTATCTTTTGCCATACTCCATTTGGTGGTGCAATTACAAGATTAGCAGCCAAAAATGCAAAAACAAAAGCACGTGTAATTTATATGGCCCACGGATTTCATTTTTATGAAGGAGCGCCATTAAAATATTGGCTATTATTTTATAATGCCGAAAAATATTTATCAAGGTATACTGATACAATAATTACAATAAATAAATATGATTATAATAAAGCAAAAAAAGATTTTTATTGTGACACTGAATTTGTTGAAGGCATAGGACTTATTAAAGAAAATATGGATGTGAATATTACCAAAGAAGAAAAAAGATTGTTAAGAAAACAACTTGGAATAAAAGAAAAAGATTACATTATGATTTATGCAGCGGAAATATCAGATCGTAAAAGACAGGAATGGTTAGTTAAAACCCTTGAAAAGGAATTAAAAAAACATAAAGATATGCATCTATTATTACCGGGCAAGGATTTGATTGATGGCAGATGCAACAAGTTAGTTGAAGAATTAGGGCTAACTAAACAAGTCCATTTATTGGGCTTCCGAAGGGATATTGCTAAATTGTTAAAAATAAGCAATTTAGCTCTATCATCATCAAAACAAGAAGGATTGCCAGTTAATGTAATGGAAGCAATGTATAATAGTATGCCACTTGTTGTAACAAATTGTAGAGGTAATGCGGATCTTGTTGAAAACAACAAAAATGGTTATGTTGTAGATGTTGATAATAATGAAGAATTTGCTAAAAAGGTTAATGAAATATATATCAATAAAGAGTTAGCAAAAAAAATGGGGAAAAATAGCAAAAAAATGGTTGAAAAATATTTGCTTGAAAATGTAATGGAAAGTTATGTGAAAATATATGAAAAAAAATAGAATAGCATATTTAAGAAGCACTTCTATTGTAAACGATTCACGTGCAACAAAGGAAATTGAAAGTTATAAGAAATATAACAATGATGTAATAGCATTTGGATGGAATCGTCAAAATATCAATATACAAAAGCTAGATGGAAAATATAAATTTTACAACAAGCAGTCAAAATATGGTAGTGGAATGAAAAACATTTTCAAATTATTAGGATTTGAAATATGGTTGTATAACAATTTAAAAAAAGAACGCAATAATTATGATATAATTCATGCTTGTGATTTTGATACTGCATACATTGGGTATAAAATTTCAAAGAAATATAACAAAAAATTAGTATATGATGTATATGATTACTATGTTGATTGCCATAATTTGAGTTTTCTTAAAGACTTTATCGAGAAAAAAGATATTAAAATTCTTAATAATGCAGATGCAGTAATAATATGTACAGAACAAAGAAAAAAACAAATTGAAAAAGCAAACCCCAAAAAAATTTATGTTATTCATAATACCCCTGAAATTAAGAAAATAAAATGTCAAAACTCATATACCCCAAACAAAATAAAGGTATGCTATGTTGGAATATTACAAGATGACAGATTATTAAAAGAAGTTTGTGAAGAAATTTCTAAAAATAGTAATATTGAATTACATATTGGTGGCTTTGGAAAATATGAAGAGTATATAAAAGGATTATCAAATCAATATTCAAACATTTTCTTTTATGGTCAATTGAAATATGATGATGTCTTAGATTTAGAAAATAAGTGTGATATTTTGTTTGCAACATATAACCCAGAGGTACCAAATCATAAATATTCTGCACCTAATAAAGTATATGAAGCAATGGCTTTAGGTAAGCCAATAATCGTATGCGAAAATACAGGCATAGATGAACTTGTAAAAAAAGAAAAAATAGGTTTTGCGATTAAATACGATGCAAAAGAATTTATTAAAATTATAAAAAAAATTACAAAAGAAGATTACAAGAAAATGAGTGAAAAAGGCTATGAATTGTACAGCGAAAAATATAATTGGAACAAAATGTTTGATGATTATATGAAAAATATGTAGGTGATATAATGAGAAAGAAAAATTCAATAAAAAATATATTAACAAGTATAATACCATATTTTATAATAACACTTATGAGTATATTTAGAGTACGTTTGTTTTTACATTCACTTGGTGAAGAAATATATTCAACAAATCAAGTGTTCAATCAAATATTTTCCTATTTATCATTAATTGATGGTGGAATAGGATGTTTAATTGTACAAAAGTATTATAAGTTATTTATTGATAAAGACAAAGATGAAATAAATTATACATATTCAAAATCTAAAAAGACAATGAATTATGTTAGTTTAATAATATTTTTAATTGGTTTTTCCTTATCATTTTTTATAAAATTCTTTGTAAATAATTCATTATCTAGTAGATATTTACAGTTTGTATTTATTCTTTATTTAACACGTAGTATAATTGAGTACTTGTTTATATCACCAAGATTTGTTATACAAGCTGATCAAAAATTATATAAAATCAATATAATATTAAATATATATCAAGTAGTTGAAATGGCTATTGAAATGTATTTATTATCTAAAAAGGTAGATTATGCTATTATTTTGATTTTTACAACAATGATAAGAACGCTAGCCTATATATGCTGTAATCGAACAGTATTTAAGGAATATCCTTGGCTTAAAAAGGTTAAGATTAAGCCAAAAGATCGTTTCTGTGATGTTGGCTATATGTTTTGGCATAAAATATCTGGAACAATAAAAATGAACACTGATATAATTATTTTAAGTATAACTCAAAGTCCTTTAGTTGTAACAATTTACTCTTCGTATAATTATATAATTAAGTGTTTGTCACAAATTGTTTATTTATTAAGTACTTCAATATCTTCTAGTGCAGGGAATGTATTTTATAAGGAAAATGAAAAGAAAAAAAGTGAAGTGTTTGATAAAATCAATATTACATTTTTATATTTATCAGCTGTAATAACAGTAATTCTATGCATAGAATATGATGATTTTATTACGATATGGATTGGCAATAAATATATTATGGGGAAGTTTAGTAAGGTAATACTTTGTATAACTTTATTTCAAACCGTTGCTTCAAGATCATTGATTTTAGCTTATGAAACAATGGGCAAATACAAGGAAACAAAATGGATTGTTGCAGCAGAAGCAATTATTAATCTTGTATTATCAATAATACTTGTAAAACCTTTTGGTATGTTTGGTGTAATACTTGCAACTGCTATATCAGGTATTGTATCAATAGTAGTATTACCAAAGTATATATATACAAATATATTTAATCAAGGATATAAAAAGTATTTATTTCAATATTCATTTGTGTTTTTAATTACAATTGGTATAATGATTGCATATGAAGTATTAAGAAATAGATTTGTATTTAATATTACTATTTTATCATTTGCTTTAAGTGCGATTATAAATAGTATGATAATTGTAATATTTATAACTATAATTTTTATGATTGTTTTTAAAGAGTTTAGAGATCTTTTAAAAAGTTATGTTTTTGCTTTTAAGGAGAAGAAAAGAAAATGAGATATTTAATGATAGCGATAATAGCTTTTTTACTATTTCTTTCAAGAGAATATAAGAATAAAAAATTACTTTATTTTTCTGCAATTGTTCTAATATTGTATTCTGCATTTAGAGTATATATTCCAGGAGCAGTTGTTGGAAATGATTATATTAGTTATCATACATGGTATAATGATTTGAGTGTAAATAGTCTTTTAACTATTAATAACTTTTTATTTAATTTATTTTTGTTCTTAGTTAAAATATTCTTTAATAATTATGAAGTTGCTGTTTTTTTGGAATGTGTATTATTAATTTTTAGTGTTTATTATTTTTCGATAAAAATAACTAATGATAATAGATATACTTTTGCAATATTTGTATTTTTATCATTTGGAATATATGATTTGAGTATGAGTGCGATTAGACAGTGGGTTGCTGGTTCAATTTTTCTAATTGCTTTTGAACAAATAATAAAGAAAGATTTTAAGAAATATTTTATTATGATATTAATAGCAAGTCTCTTTCATAATAGTGCGATTGGACTATTAATTGTGTATCCAGTAGTAAATCTTAATATTGATTTAAAAAAGAAGATAATACTTGAATTTTTATTGACATTTTTGATATATATAAGTCTTTCATTTAAATTGGATGTTTATTTAATTTCACTTATTGATAAAACATATTTGTTAAAATATTTAAATACAAAAGATGGAGCATTGTATGCTAATTATACTGTTTTTATAATTTCTTCATTTTGTTTTATAATGATGTATTTGCAAAGAAAAAAATATAAAGAAAATGTTCAGAATTATAAAGTAGATTATAATTATATTATGTTATTAGTAATAACATCTTTACTTGCAACTAAAAGTGCTTTAGCATGTAGATTTCAGCAATATTTTATGCCTTCACTTATGTTAGCAATTCCTGGAATAGTAAATACATTTGAAGGAAAGAAAAAGATATTTTTCTATGTGAGTGCTGTTATATGTTTAATGTTAGTATATATATTTTAATTGAGGAGTTTTAAATGAAGAAGATAAGTTGTATAATTCCAATTTATAATGTGGAAAATTATATTGAAAAGTGTATAATGAGTATTGAAAATCAATATACTGATGATATTGAAATAATTGCAGTAAATGATGGAACACCTGATCATAGTATTGATAAAATTAAATCTTTTCCTAATGTAACCATAATTAATAAAGCAAATGGAGGTTTGTCATCTGCACGTAATGAGGGTATAAAACATGCAAATGGTGAATATATATGGTTTATTGATGGTGATGATTATATTGAAGATGGTGCAATAAAAAAGTTAATTGATGTAATTGATAAAAATGCTAGTGATGTTATTTTATTTAATTATTATAAAGAGCTTGATGATAAAAAAACAAGTATAATTGAAAATATAAATAATTATGATAAAGATAGAAGACTATTTATAAATACGTCTGCATGCACTAAATTGTTTAAAAGAGATTTTTGGAATAAAAATAAATTACAATTTCATGAAGGAATTATTTATGAAGATTTAGCTTTGATTCCATATGTTATGCTTTTAACCGATGAAATAGCACATTTAGATGATTGTCTTTATACATATGTAACTAGAAATAATTCTATAATGAAAACTAAAAAGTTTAGTACAAAGAAAGATGATAAATTTGTCGCACTAGATGATTTAAAAAAATATTTAACTGAAAAAAATATTTATTATGATAATAAAGAACAATATATTTATCTTACAATTAGGCATTTACTTATCGTATATTCAACAGAAATAGTTGAATATGGAAAAGACATTTATGTTAAAAGATTTGATGATGTAAATAAAGTATTGAATGAACTTGATAGTAATTGGATAAATAATAAGTATTTAATAGAACAATCGTTTTTAAAAAGAACATTTGTAAATTTATTTAGAAGAAGACAATATTCTTTATGTAAAATAATAATAAATGTAATGAAAGGAACAGGGAGAATATGATACCAAAGAAAATCTATTATTGTTGGTTTGGTAGAAAGCCACTACCAAAAATGGCTCAAAAATGTATAAATAGTTGGAAGAAATATTTAAAAGATTATGAAATTATAGAGATTAATGAAGATAATTTTGATATTAATAAATGTGCATATACTAAAGAGGCATATGAAAAGAGAAAATTTGCATTTGTAACAGATTATGTTAGATTATATGTATTATATAATAATGGTGGAATATATATGGATACTGATGTTGAAGTTATAAAAAATTTAGATTGTTTCTTATCTCATGATGCTTTTTCTGGATTTGAAAATGAAAATTATGTTCCTACTGGAATTATGGCGAGTACAAAAAATAATAAAGTTATTAAGGAATTGCTAGAATATTATGATGATAAACATTTTGTTTTGGAAGATGGTAGTCTTGATCTTACTACAAATACTGAAACGATAACTGAATATTTTGTTAAAAAGGGTTTAAAGATGAATAATACAAAACAAATTATTGATGGTTTTGCTTTATATCCAAATGATTATTTTTGTCCAGTTAATCATGATGATCATAAACTTAATAAGACTAAAAATACTTATACAATTCATTGGTTTTCTGGATCATGGATGCCAAAAAAAGATAAATTAAAAATTAAAACATATCAGTTCTTAAAAAGAATATTAGGTGAAAAAAATCTAAAAAAAATAATTAATAAGGTTAAACATAGAGGAGAAAATAAATGAAAAAAGTAATGTTAGTTTTTGGTACACGTCCAGAAGCAATTAAGATGTGTCCATTGGTAAAAGAATTAAAAACAAGAAAAAATATTGAAACGGTTGTATGTGTAACTGGTCAACATCGTCAAATGTTGGATCAAGTATTAGATGCTTTTAAAGTAAAACCTGATTATGATCTTTCTATTATGAAAGATAGACAAACTTTGTTTGATGTAACAACAAATATCTTAAATAGAATAAAAGAAGTATTAGAAAAAGAAAATCCTGATGTAGTTTTAGTTCATGGTGATACATCAACAACTTTTGTAACTGCTCTTGCTTGTTTCTATTTACAAATACCTGTTGGACATGTTGAAGCTGGATTAAGAACATATGATATATATTCACCATATCCTGAGGAATTTAATAGACAAGCTGTAAGCATAATTGCAAAATACAATTTCGCGCCTACTGAATTAAGTAAAAATAATTTGTTAAAAGAGGGTAAAAAGTCTGAAACCATTTATGTTACTGGTAATACGGCAATTGATGCTCTAAAAACAACTGTAACTGATGATTATAAGAATCCAGAATTGGAATGGGCAAAAGGAAGTAAATTAGTTTTATTAACTGCTCATAGAAGAGAAAATTTAGGTGAACCTTTAAAACATATGTTTAGGGCAATAAGAAAAATTGTTGATGAACATCCTGATGTAAAAGTTATTTATCCAATACACATGAATCCTGTTGTTAGAGAGACGGCTAATGAAATATTAGGCAATGATGATAGAATTAGAATTATTGAACCATTAGAAGTAATAGATTTTCATAATTTTATGGCAAGGTCATATATGATTCTTACTGATAGTGGTGGAATTCAAGAAGAAGCACCTTCTCTTGGAAAACCTGTTTTGGTTATGAGAGATACAACTGAAAGACCTGAGGGAATAAAAGCTGGAACTTTAAAATTGGTTGGAACTAATGAGAAAACTATTTATAATGAGTTTAAAAAGTTATTGACTGATGAAGAAGAATATAGGAAAATGAGTACTGCCTCTAATCCTTATGGTGATGGAAATGCTTGTAAAAGAATTGCTGATATTTTAGAAAAAGAATTATAAAAAATAAAGTTTCACTACCAAGAGAAACTTTTTACAATGTATATGAATAATTTGATGACATTTGTATAAAAATTTGATATACTTGACAAGTAGAATGAATTAGCAAACACAAAGAATAATTATTTTATAAAGATGGTGGTAGGGAATATGAACAAAAAAAATAATATTAGTTATGAATACAAAGCACTTGATATTATCAAGTTTGTTGCGACTTTTCTAATTGTTGGTTCTCATGCACTTCCATTATTTAATAATGAGCTTTTAAACTATTATTATGGACAATGGTTTTTTAGATTTAGTGTTCCACTTTTCTTTATTTCATCAGGATTCTTTTATGAGCGAATGAATGATGAAAAAAAGAAAGCATATATAAAAAGAATTATATCAATATATGTAATTTCAAGTATTATATATATACCATTATTTTTTAAAAATACATCTTTTTTAGGATTTATATATACACTCATATTTGGTTATGGCCATTTGTGGTATTTAAGTTCAATAATTTTTGCATTAATAACGATGTATATATTTGGAAAACATTTAAAATATAGTAATAAAAAAGTAATTTTGACAATTATAGTTTTATTTTTATTTGGCGTAATGTTTGATGAGTATTATAAAATATTAAATGTAACATTAATTAACAAGATAGCAGGTATAATTAATTATATAGGAGGAGGAAGAAGTTTTGTCTTTTTTGCCTTACCATCATTGCTAGTTGGTGTTTTTATAAGTAAAAATTTAGATAAAATAAATAGTCATTTAACCAAGAAAATATACATATATTTTGCGTTTAGTGCTATTTTATCATTTATAGAAATGGCATTTATCAGAAATAAATTATCAAATGATATCACTGCGGATTTAACACTATTTAATAATATCCCGGCGATTCTAATATTTATTATTTCTTTATCTATAAGTAATGAATCAATTAAAATTAAAACTAGAATGCTAAGAAAAATGTCAGACATAATTTATATTATTCATATTCTAGTATTAAATCTTATTATGCAAAAGAGTACAATAAATAATTTTGTTGCATTTATAATGTGCTACATAATTTCTCTAGTTATTTCTTATATCATTATTAAATTACAAGAGTATATAAAAAAACATTAGTTTTAGTATGATTTTAATTAAAATATATAAGATATAAAAATGTTAGCGTTATTTACGAACAAAGGTGGTATTTAATTAATTATTCAATCTGTGGGATTTATATAATATTTTCAATATATTAAACACTTACAAAAAATATTGAGTAAATAATGACAATTATTGCCTTTCCTTTGCAATTTGTACTTATATTTTCATTTTTATTAATATATATTTTCCTATTAACGCTACCTATAAAAATAAAGTTTCACGAAAGTGAAATTTTTTTTCTAAATTAAAAGTAATTCCTAAACTTTTATCGTATAGTACATATGAGTGTTTAAATTATACAAAAAAATAATTTATCAGGCATTGAAATGATATATGCGGTTTTAAGAAGATATAGTTCAATTATCAAGAAAAAACCTAATGAATTGAAGTCCCAAATTGGGACTTCAAAATAAAAAAGTTGTGAAATTAAATAATTTTATATATCGTGATAGATTTATAATAATTGATAATAAAATATTATACCATTCAGGAGCATCATCTAAAGACTTAGGAAAGAAATGTCTTGCATTAACAAAAATTGAAGATGAAGAAATATTAAAAGGATTGTTAAAACATATGAAAAAAATAAACTAAGCAGTAAGTAAACTATTTGCGAGTTTCCAGAAAGATATACTTCAATAAAAATGAATTTTATAATTTGCGGTCAAAAAAATTGACTGCAAGTATTAGTAGTATATCAAGAAAAAACAACAATTCTTTCCAACCAAACTTTTGTAATATTTAAACAGATCCTAAAAAGTAATAAAGTCTATTCTAAAACTAATCTAAACAAAAGATATTTTAAACTATAAATGTAAATAAATGTAAACAAAATATAAAAAAATGTCTACAACAAGAAAAAAATAGAAAAAAGTCGAATTAAGGAAACAAAAATCTTTTGTTTTTTTTTATAATTTGCTATAATTAATGTGGGGAAGTGCAAAATGAATATATATAATTTAACACTTGAAAAATTAGAACAATACTTTATAAATAAAGGCGATAAAAAATATAGAGCTAAACAAATCTATGAATGGCTATATCAAAAACGCGTTAAATCATTTGATGAAATGGATAATATAAAAAAAGAACTAAGAGAAGAATTAAAAAAAGATTTTTCTTTCGGTAAAATTGAAATTGTATCAAAACTAGAAGATACTGATGTCTATAAATATCTATTTAAACTAGAAGACAATCAAATGGTTGAAGCAGTAGTAATGCATCATGATTATGGCTACAGTATATGTTTATCAACACAAGTAGGATGTAATATGGGTTGCTCATTCTGTGAAAGCGGAAGAAGAAAAAAAGTTCGTAATCTAGAGGTATATGAAATGATAAAACCAATATTACTAATTGAAGAAGAATTAAACGTAAAAATAACAAGAGTAGTACTAATGGGAATAGGTGAACCATTTGATAACTATGAAAACGTAATAGATTTCATAAACATAATAAATAATCCATTTGGTTTAGCATTAGGATCAAGACACATAACAGTATCTACCTGTGGAATAGTACCAAAAATATATGACTTTATAAAAGACGGAAAACAAGTAAATCTTGCAATCAGTTTGCACGCACCAAACAATGAATTAAGAAACAAAATAATGAATATAAACAAAGCATATAAAATAGAAGATGTTATTAAATCAGTCAAAGAATACATAAATAAAACAAATAGAAGAGTAACATTTGAATATATTTTATTAGAAAACGTAAATGATAGCTTAAAAGAAGCAAAAGAATTAACTGAACTCTTAAGAGGTATGAATGCTTATGTAAACCTAATTCCATACAATGAAACAAGTCATATCGAATATAAAAGATCAAGCGATGAAAAAATAAAAGCATTTCACGAATATCTATTAAAAAACGGAATATGCGCAACAATAAGAAGAGAATTTGGAAGTAAGGTAAAAGCAGCCTGCGGCCAATTAAGATCCGACTACGAGGAGGGAAAAAATGAATAGTTATTATTTAACAGATCCAGGAAAAGTAAGAACCCATAACGAAGATAGCGTTGTTATCCTAACAAATAAAAATGGCGAATCATTAATGATAGTAGCTGACGGAATGGGTGGACACAGATCTGGTGAAATTGCATCAAGTATAGTCGTATCACACGTTGGAAAAAGTTTTTCAGATAAAGAAAGCCTAGGAACAAAAGAAGAAGCCAAAGAATGGATGAAAACAGTAATAAGTGAATCAAACGTTCTAATATACAAATATACAATTGATAACCCAGATAGTATGGGAATGGGAACAACAATCGTAATGAGCTTAGTATCAAAAGAATTCTTACTATTTGGAAATATCGGTGATAGTAGTGGTTATGTCCTAAAAAATAATCATTTGCACAAAATAACAATTGACCATACACTCGTTAATCTACTTGTAAAATCAGGCGAATTAACCGAAGAAGAAGCAAGAGAACACCCAAGAAGAAACGTTTTAATGCGCGCACTTGGAACAAATATGAGTGTAGAAATGGATATATTTGATGTTGAAACAGATGTTGATGGAATACTCCTTTGCAGTGATGGCCTAACAAATATGCTTAAAGATGATCAAATAACAAAAGTATTATTAGAAGAAACACCTGTTGAAAATAAAGTAAAAAAACTAATTATAAAATGCAATAATAGAGGTGGAACAGATAACATTTCAATTGCATACTTAGAGAAGAAAGAGGGATAAAATGTTAAGTAGTGGCCAAGTAATAAATGGAAGATACGAAATAATAAAACTAATAGGCGAAGGCGGAATGGCTAACGTATATTTAGCCTATGATCCAATACTAAAGCGTAATGTCGCCGTAAAAATATTAAGAGGAGATCTATCAAACGATGAAAAGTTTGTAAAAAGATTTAAAAGAGAAGCAATCTCTGCATCATCACTCGCACACCCTAATATTGTTGAGATTTATGATGTGGGAGAAGAAAATGGAAACTATTTTATAGTTATGGAATATGTTGATGGTGTAACCTTAAAAACCTTAATCAAAAAAAGAGGAAAAATGATTCTAGCCGAAGCCTTAGATATTACAAAACAAGTAGCATCAGGACTAGAATGCGCTCATGCAAGTTGTATAATTCATAGAGACATTAAACCACAAAATATAATGGTTTTAGATGATGGATTAGTAAAAATAACCGACTTTGGAATTGCCGTTGCAAGTAATTCGGAATCATTAACTCAAACAAACTCTGTAATGGGATCAGTTCATTATTTGCCACCAGAACAAGCAAACGGAACTGGCTCAACAGTAAGAAGTGATATATATTCTCTAGGTATAATGATGTTTGAAATGTTAACAGGAAAAGTACCATTTAAAGGAGAAACAGCCGTTGAAATTGCAATCAAACAACTAAAAGAACCATTACCAAGTATATCTATGTATAGAGATGATATACCACAAAGTGTAGAAAACATAATATTAAAAGCATGCGCTAAAAATCCAGAAAATAGATATGAAAACGTATCACAAATGCTATATGATTTAGACCATTGTCTAGATCCAGAGCACAAGTATGATCGTAAATATATTTATAAATACCCAGAAAAGATGGTAACAAAAGATATGGAACCAAAAGAAGAAAAAAAAGAAGAAAAGAAAAAAGAAGAAACAATTGAACAAATATCACTATTTGATGAACCAAAAAAAGAAGAAAAACCAAAGAAAAAAGTATCAAGAGTAATATTAATATCACTACTTAGTATATGTGCTCTTGCAGTTATCGGTATATTAGTAGCAGTTATCTTCTTCTCAAAAAGTAAAGTAAAAGATATAATTGTACCAAATGTAACAAATAAAACAACTGAAGAAGCAATAAGAGAACTTGAAAATATCGGACTTATAGTTGAAGATGAAATCCTTGAAGTTAACAGTTCTGCAGTAGAAGAAGGATTAGTTGTAAAAACAAACCCATTAGCAGGTAGAACTGTAAAAACAGGAACAAATGTAAAAATATATATATCATTAGGCGCTAAAGGAATAACATTAGAAGACTATAAAGGAAAGAATTATCTAGAAGTAAAAGGTGCTCTTGAAGCATATGGCATCAATGTTATAATCGAAAAAGAAGAAGTAGAAGAAACTGATCCAAAAGAAGACTTGATAATTAAACAAAATCCAGAAGTAGGTACAAAAGTAAATGAAGGAAGTACAGTAACACTTTATATACCAGATATTAAAATCTTATATCCAGACTTTACTGATGGAACATATACCGAAAAAGCAGTACGTGAATTCTGTGAAAAATACAATGTAATATTATCAGTTGAATATGATGAAAACACTAACTATCCAGAAGGAACAATAATTCACCAAACAAGAGATGCAGGAACACCTGTAACCGGTAATGCTACATTTGGAATAACAGTCGCCAAAAACAAAGAACAAGTAGATGAGCAAGAATGATAGGAAGAATAATTAAAATATTAAGTAATGATTACACAGTAAAATATGATGAAGGAATAATAGTATGTAAGGTAAGAGGCAAGTTTAGGTCTCTTTCCCTTACACCACTAGTAGGTGATTTTGTAAAGTTTGACAAAAACAAAAAATACATTATGGAAATCTTACATCGTAAAAACGAATTAGTAAGACCACCAGTTAGTAATATTGACCAAGTAATAATTATAACAAGTGTAAAAGATCCAGACTTTTCAAGTAATTTATTAGATAAATTATTAGTAATATTAGAATATAATAAAATAAAACCAATAATATGTTTTAGTAAATTAGATTTGTTAACAAATAAAGAAGAAATAAATAAGTATATTGAATATTATAAAAAATATTATGACGTTTATTTAAATACTGAAGTAGATAAAATAAAAAAGGTATTTAAAAATAAATTAACTGTATTTACAGGTCAAAGCGGGGCAGGTAAATCAACTCTACTAAATAAAATAAATCCTAATCTAAACTTAAAAACAGATGAAATATCATATGCCCTTGGAAGAGGTAAACATACAACAAGACACGTAGAGTTACTCGAATTAGAAGATGGAATGGTTGCTGATACACCAGGTTTTTCCGCACTTACATTCAATATGAATAATATAGAAATCAAAGATAATTTTATAGATTTTGATAAATATAGAGGAGAATGTGAGTTTAGAGATTGTACACATATTAAAGAAGACCATTGCGCAATTAAAATGCACGTTCAAAATGGTGATATTCTAAAAAGTAGATATGAAAATTATTTAAAATTTGTAAGAGGTGAAGAATGACAATATCATGTTCATACTTATCAAGTAATGATAAAGAAAGAGTAATAAATGAATTAAATAAAACAAATGTTGATTATATTCATTTAGACATAATGGATGGTAAGTTTACAGAAAACGAAACATTAGATTTTAATACATTAAGAAACTATTTTTATGAAAATACTAAAAAATTAGACGTTCATTTAATGGTTAAAGATGTAAAACTATATACAGAACTTTATTCATTATTAAATCCAGAATATATAACATTTCATTTAGAAATAGGAAATACCAAAGAATTAATAAATTATGTAAAAAACAAAAATATTAAAGTTGGTCTTGCTATTAACCCAAATACAGATATAAATGAAATAAAACCATTTATAAATGATATTGATTTAATATTAGTAATGAGTGTATATCCTGGAAAAGGTGGTCAAACTTTTATTGAATCAAGTATTGATAAAATAAAAGAATTAAGAAAAATAAACAAAGATATAATTATTTCAGTAGATGGTGGTATCAATAATACAAATATAAATAAAATAAAAGAAGCTGGAGCTTCAATATGTGTTGTTGGTTCATATATAACAAATAACAATATAAAAGAAAAAATAGAAGAATTAAAAAATGTATAGTATCATAAAGTGGGGTAAAGGTCCTACTTTTTTCATATACAAATAAAATAAATGAACTATCATATATTTATAATGATTAAAAAAATAACAAAATTGAATTAAACAAATTAAAAAAACAAAATGAAGAATTAGAAAATAAATAATTATAATAAAACCATAAAAGATTTAAGTAACAAAATATCAAAATATGAAAAAAAATAAGTTTTCACTTATTTAAAATCTTTTCTGTATTCTTAAAACTTAATTTAGCTACCTCATTAAGTTTTTCTTTACCAAACTTTTGAACAATTTTTTTGCCAATCTCATCAACAATTGGACCAGCACCCTTAGGTAATATAAAACCAAGTTCACCAGATAATTTATCATATTCCTTTAAAAACAAATATCTTGAAATAACCGAAGCACAAGCAACTGATAAAACTTGATCCTCTGCCTTAGTCAAAAAAGTAATATCTCTAACAACATTAGAAGACTCTTTTAAATAATTAAAATAAACGTACTTTTCAGCAAACTGATCAACAACAATATATTCATAATTAGGATGTTCCATCTTAGTCTTATATAACATTTTATTATGCAAAATAGCTTTTACTTTATTCATATTATATTTGTCATGATTAGAATTATATTCCTTATTTGTTAACATAATACTATTATAAGGAATTTTTTTAATAATTAAAGGGACAACCTCTAATATTTTTTCATCCGTCATCTTTTTCGAATCCCTAATACCAAGTTCCTCTAAAAAAGGAACATTTTCTTTTTCTACATATGTAGCGGTTACAATAATTGGACCAAAATAATCACCAGTTCCAACCTCATCAGAACCAATAGTAGTAGCATTATACAATTTAGGATTCTTAATAATTTCCTTTTTCTCTTTAGTATTATTACTAGAATCAGTAGTTTCAACCTTTTTTAAAGGATTTAAATGTTTCTCCCTCTCAATCCAAAACTGACTAGATAAATCAGCATCATGACCTTGAAAAACAGCCTTCCCTGACTCATATAAAGTAACAACAGTATCACAATCATCAGCCTGAAAAACAGCATAAGGAGGAGTTTTTTCTCTCTTTAAATCTTGGAAAAATTCTTCCATTTCTTTTCTGGTATTTTCTGATACCTTTAATGTTATAGTTTTTTGTTTCATTTTTTAACCTCTATTTCTTTTATTATTTTTATTTCACCAATATTACTATTTTTAAGTATATTTAAATTATCTTTATTTATTTTAATAGTATAAATAACACGATTACCAAAATCTTTGTTTACTATATTCATATTTATTTTAGGCAAATTATTAATGCCCTTTAAATCTGTAATAAGCTCAATTAAATATCCATCTTCAAGTTCAACAATATCTGATAATTTTATAATCTCACTCACGCATCTACTATAAGCTCTCGTTAAAGGACCAGCCCCTAACTTAATACCACCAAAATATCTAATAACAACACATAAAACATAATTTAAATTATTTTTAAGCAAAATATTTAAAATAGGTTTACCAGCAGTACCGCTAGGTTCTTTATCATCAGTTGAATAACTCATATTGTTTAATACATAAGCATAGACATAATGAGAAGCATCATTATATTCGCGTTTTATATCATTTAAAATATTATCAATATCACACTTATCATTTATATGAAAAATATAAGTAATAAATTTTGATTTATTAATAACAAACTCATTTTTATTATTCATAATAGTAAACAATAAAATCACCAAAAACATTATATCACATTTAAAATGATATTCAAAATTAATGTAGATTTTTATAATAAGAATTATTGTAAAATAAAAGATAATATGATATATTAAATAAAAATGTAGGAGGAATTATGAAACTAAGTAGACTAAATATTAAAAAAATAAAGTTTAATGCAATTGATAAAAATTATTCCGGCGAAGACCTATTAATGAAAATAGGTGAATTATATCAATTTGAAAGCGGAATATTTGGTTATGGCAATATCTGGACAAAACTAGAAAAAATAGTTGAAAATGTAATAATAGAAGAATTGGAAAAAGCTGATTGTATTGAAGTTGAGTTTCCTAAATTACAGCCAAAAAAAATATGGGAACAATCAAATAGATGGGATATATATACAGGCAAAAGCGATATTATGTTTTCTATAAAAAATAATTTAGGTGAATATGGCCTAGCACCAACAGCAGAAGAATGCGCAACTATATTTGGAGCAAATAGATTGTTATCATACAAAAATTTACCAACAACATACTTCCAAATCGGCGAAAAGTTTAGAAAAGAAATAAGAGCACGCGGTTATCTATTTAGGCCAAGAACATTTGTAATGATGGATGCCTATTCATTTGATAGAACCAAAGAAGAAATGCACGAAAACTTTAATAAAATGCACAATGTTTATGAAAATATTTTTAAAAGACTTGGAATTAATATTGTATCCGTTATAAGTGATGGTGGAACAATGGGCGGTAAAGTATCAGAAGAGTTTCAAGCAATAACAAGTTTAGGTGAAGATGTAATATTATACGACGAAGAAAAAAATATTGGAATAAACAAAGAAGTATTAGGACTAAATGATGAATCATATATTAATGGAATTGATTTATCAAAAATGAAAGAAGTAAAAGCAATAGAATTAGGAAACAATTTTGAATTAGGAACAAAATACTCTGAATCAATGCAGTTGTTTTATACAGATGAAAATGGACAAAATAAACCATATTATATGGGATGTTATGGAATTGGTTTAGGTAGAATAATCGCACTTATCATCGAGAATAATGCAATAATTAAAAATAATGAATTTAAAGGATTTGTTTTACCATATAATATTTCCCATTATAAAGTTCAAATAATATATAATGAAAATAACAAAGAAAAAGCATTTGAACTATATAATGAATTACTTGAAAATAATATAAATGCCATAATTGATGACAGAGAAAATATAAATATTGGAGCACGTATAAATGATGTTTATGCAATCGGAACACCAAAAATAATCGTACTTGCAAATAAGTTTAATGGATTAGAATATGAAATTGAAGACTCGAAAACAAATGAAATAACAAAAATAGAGTGTACAAAAATAATTGAATATTTTAATAATTTATAGACAATAAAAATTAAAAATGATAGAATTATTATGGAGGTAAAAATGAAAAAATTAATTATAACATTAGTAATAAGTATCTTTAGTATTTTTTCTGTTAATGCTGAAGAACAATTATTAACTGAAAATGAATTTAAAAACGAAAACCTATACCAAGCAGGTGAAAATGTAACAGCATCTGGCAACTATGACGGTATAAGTTTCGTAGCTGGATCTGAAGTAGATGTAAAAACAAACTCAATTTTTGGCGCATTAGCCGGAATGAATGTTCGCTTTAATGGAATAACATCAAAAGACTTATTTATAGCAGGATCATCACTAGAAATAAACGGAAACGTTAAAAGAGACGCTTATGCAGCCGCAAGTGAAGTAAAAGTAACAGGAATTGTTGAAGGAAACCTTTATGTAGCAGCTGAAAAATTAATAATAACAGAAAGTGCAGAAATTAAAGGAAACATAAAATTCTATGGAACAACCCTAGAAAATAAAAGTACAAAAATAGAAGGAAAAGTTTCATATTATGAAGACGCAAATGTAAAAGGTTTAGAAAATATTGAAACCGAAGTAATGAAACAAAAGATCGTAAAAGTATCTGTAAAAGATAGATTAATCCAAATCGGTTATAGCTTATTAAGAAGCCTATTTGCATTTATGATAATAGCATACTTCTTCCCTAAATTATTAAAACATATTCAAACAAAATATGTATACAATAATGTAACAGATTATCTAGCAACCGCTGGATCAGGCTTTATTGGACTATTTATATTTCCAATTGCAGCAATTCTATTATTAATATCAAATATCGGAATAAGTGTTGGCCTAATAATGTTAGTTTTATACTTTGTAATGATGTATATGACAACAATCGTATCAGGATATGTACTAGGAAATGTAATATCAACTAAATTAATAAAGAAAGAAACAAATACCTATATTCAAGGATTACTAGGAATCCTAGCACTTACAATCCTATCATTTATCCCATACTTCGGATCATTAGTAAATATCATAACAATATTATTTGGCTTTGGCGTAATAATTAAAATGTTAAAAAATCGCGAAAACAGGACTTTATAGTTCTGTTTTTTAATGATATAATAATTTTAGGTGAGAAAATATGATAAAAGAAAAACTATCCCTCGTTCCGCATTTACCAGGATCATATCAAATGAAAGATAAAAACGGAACAATAATATATGTCGGAAAAGCTAAAGACTTAAAAAATAGATTAAGCTCATACTTTCACGGAACACATACCGGAAAAACAGCCCGTCTAGTAGAAGAAATAGTTGATTTTGAATATATAGTAGTTGGAAGTAATGAAGAAGCATTAATACTTGAAATAAACCTAATAAAAAAATACGACCCTAAATATAATATTTTATTAAGAGATGATAAAAGTTATCCATATATAGAAATAACCAATGAAAAAGTACCAAGATTAATGATAGTAAGAAGTATAAACCGTAAAAAGAACAAAGGAAGACTATTTGGACCATATCCTAATGTAAGTGCAGCAAGAGAAACTGTAAATATGTTAAACAGAATATATCCATTAAGAAAATGTAATACCTATCCCAAAAAGCCTTGCCTGTACTACCATATAGGTGAATGCCTAGGTTACTGCGCATTTAACATACCAAAAGAAAAAATAGATAATATGATAAATGAAATAATAAGTTTCTTTAATGGTGACTATAAAGTAGTAACCCAAAAAATAGAAGAAGAAATGTATAGAGAAAGTTCCTTAATGCATTATGAAAAAGCCAAAGAATTAAAAGATTTACTAGATAGTATCAATATAACCGTAGCAAAACAAAAAGTAGAAATAAACGATAAAAGAAATATTGATGTATTCGGATATTATGAGAGTAAAGGTTATCTAGCAATTCAAGTGTTATTTATAAGAGGCTGCAAAATTCAAGAAAGACATAAAACCATCATTCCATTATTGGATGATTTAAGTGAACAATTAACAAACTATGTAGCAACTTTCTATGATAGTGGAGTTATAAAACCAAATCTAATAATTACCCCTGATGTAGTAGATGAAAGTATAAAATCATACCTAAATGTTAATATTGAAAAACCAAGTAAAGGAATAAAGAAAAAATTAGTAGAAATGGCAAATGAAAATGCCAAAATATCTTTAAATGAAAAATATGAATTAATAAAAAGAGATGAAGAAAGAAGCGAAGGCGCTAATAACGAACTAAAAGAAATATTAAAGCTAGATAAATTAGAAAGAATTGAAATATTTGATAATAGTAATCTATTTGGTCAATTCAATGTATCAGGAATGGTTGTATTTGTAAATGGAAAACCAAGTAAAAAGGATTATCGAAAGTTTAAAATCACTCTAGATGTAAATGATGATTATGGAACAATGAAAGAAGTAATATATCGAAGATATTATAGATTATTAGTTGAACAAAATACCCTTCCAGATCTAATAATTGTCGATGGTGGAATAGGACAAATGAATGTAGCACGTGAAGTAATATCATCACTTAATCTAAATATACCTATAGTAGGACTTAAAAAAGATGATCACCATCGAACAAATAAATTATTAGCGTTCGATCCAATAGAAGAAATAGATATTAAACAAGATAGTTTATTATTTCTATATCTAGAAAGAATGCAAGATGAAGTCCATAATTTTACAATAAATTATCATAAACAAATAAGAAGTAAAGGATTATTATCAAGTACCTTGGATTCAATAGAAGGAATCGGTCAAAAAAGAAGAAATGAATTATTAAAAAAATATAAATCCCTTAAAAAAATGAGTGAAGCAAGTATTGATGAATTAAGTGAGATACTTCCAAAAGAAATCGCCCAAAAATTAAAGGTATTTTTAGAAAAATTAAATAATAGTTAGTATAACATTGGTACTTGTAATAATAAAATAAATATAGTATAATTGAGATACAAAGATATCAATAATTGTTGATAAAGTAATAAATAACAGAAGGAGTGTTGATAAAATGTTTGGACTAATACATACATACTAGTATTACTAAAAAAAAATAAAAGTGAGTGTTTTGTTAATAACTTTATAGGAGTAGTAAAATATATAAATACTAGTCCTCTTGATCGCACTAAAAATGATTTGAAAGGAGTAGTTTTATGAGTAAAAAAAATTATATTGGTTTAATTGTTTTAACGTTTTTGATAGTTATATCAGGAGTTTTTGCATATTATGCAAGCACTTATAAAGGAACCATTACAACTAGAAGTAAATTATTTGCATTTAATGTTTATAAGATAATAAATAATAATGAAAATACTTTTTCTGATATTGACCTTTATGATACAGCTAAAGTTCATAATGGAGTAGGTAGGGTAATTGTACCTGGCGATTATGGTGACTTTATCATAAAAGTAAGTAGTAAAGGATCAGAAGTTAAATTAAGGTATGATATTATTTTAAATAGTACAGAATTACCATCAAATATGAAGTTCTATTTAGATAG
>UMJX01012704.1_pt1 | contig 118688 bp, 150 predicted proteins | sample 1966131 | NCBI WGS metagenome assembly UMJX01 (sample SAMEA4836162, study PRJEB28245) | human gut metagenome | biome: gut microbiome; material: fecal sample | place: Denmark | collected 2008 | reverse complement strand
TAGCCATTTGCTGTTATTGTTGGTCTTGTTTTATCCACTTTTGCTGTATATTTAGCTGATACTGTCTTATAATTTGTTGTATCTGTTGGTTCAAATTTTACTGTAATTGTACTACTTCCATCTTTAACTCCTGTTACTGTTACTGTTTGGGCTGTATTTGCTGCAACGGCGGTACTATTACTTATAGGTGATACCGTTGCTACACTTGTTGTTCCACTTGTATTAGTAAATTTTCCTGAAACATTTGCTTTTTCAGTAAAAGTTTTACTACTACTTAACCAAGCGCTTTCCTCACTTAATGTTATTTTTGGGGTTGCTTGGTTTACTGTAACGTTAAACGTTTCAGTTACAGTTTCAAAATTTTCATTATCTGGAGTAAATTTGACGGTTATTGGAATTGGGGTTAAAGTTGCTTTAACACCATTTACTACTATTGTAAAATAAGATGAAGGTTGGGATGTAAAAGAATCTACTTTAGTGCTTACGTAGTTTTCTTGTATAGAAACATAATTTGTATTTGAGCTAGTTAAAGTTACAGTACCAGAAACTTTTACTGGAGAATATATCCAATTTCCACTAAATCCATTAACAGTATGATATGTTACACTACCAGAAGTTGTAGCAAATTTTATTGTTGGTGTTACTTTATTTATAATAAATGCTTTTGTATTTCCTGTTAACGTGTAGTTAGAACATTTTGCTTGTCCACCTGTTACACTTGAACAACTTGCTGTTGATGTATAACTTCCTGCGTTTGTTCCTGTTGTTCTTGTTACTGTCATTGTCTCATTTGATATTCCTGTTGTAACACTTGCTGTTGGTGCTTGAGCATTTCCATTATATGTAAATGTTGTCGTACTTCCCCATGTTACTGCTACACTTTTTGGTTTAACAGTTAATCTTCCACCTTCTTTTGTTATTTCATAGTTATCTGTTACATCTGCGCCTGTTGCACTTACAACGGAAACTTTACTTAATGAATTTCCTGAACTTCCTGCATTTAATAATGCACCTGTATTAGTACATTTAGCCTCATGACCAGAAACTAAATTAGTTGTACTTTCGCACCCATCTGTTTTTGTTAATACTGTTCCATCATAAATTTTTTCTGCTACTGCTGCTTTAACTGTTATAGCTCTTTTATCAATTTTTATTGTTGTTGAAATCACACTAGTATCATTATGATTTTTGTCACCAACTATTTTAACTTGTACTGTTGTTGTTCCAGCAGTTGTTCTTGTTGGTTTGGTTGTAGTCCATGTTGTTCCATTATTAGTACTATAATTAATAGTTCCTCCAACCCCACCACTCATTGTAAATGTATGACTGGTTGCATCATATATACCTTCATATGCTGTTAATGTAGGATTTGTAGAATTCGCTTTTGTAACAGTCAATTTCCCATTAACTTTTGTTACACTATAATTATCTGTAACATCATTACCATTTGAATCTGTTATTTTTACTGTATTTACCGAATTAGTCACACTTCCTACATCAGTTATTGTTCCACTATTTGTACAGGTTACTGTATGACTTGAGGCTAAATTTGATGCACTACACTCATTCGAAGTTAACGCTTTTCCATCATACACTTTACTTTTCGTTGCAGCTGTTACAGTAGTTGTTCTTTTCCATACAGCATATAATTTTACTGAACTATTATCCGTATATGTTCCAGATACATCATATTTTTTACTAGTTGCTGTACTACTATCAGACCAACCAGCAAATGTATACCCACTTCTAATTGGTGTAGTAGAACATAAAGTTAAATTTTTACCGTGTTCTTTTCTTTGTACAGAACAAGTTGTTGTTCCACCATTCGCATTATATTCTACCGAGTATCCAACATTAAACGAATTACTTACTATTGTTGTTGTATTTGATAAATTATCACTTGCTGTTATCCACAAATAATTATCTCCACCACTTAATGAATCATTAAATGAAGTTCCACTCGTAAAAGATGATGACATTGTTGGTTTTACATCTTTAGATGATGACCAACCATATTTAAGTGAAGATTTATTTAATGTTGAATCTGTTACTGTTATTGTTTTTCTAACAGCCGTACTTGTGCTTCCAACAGGAATAGTATAGGATCCACCATTTGGATTAATAACTATTTGAGGTTCTTCATTATCTAAATACATATTTGAAGACACAATACTATTAGCACTTAATGTGTTTTTAGCTCTATCAGTTATTGAAGTGCTATTACATACATATAGTTTTCCTGCTCCTGTTTTTCCTTTAACATTTACTTTAATAGAACCTGATGTTGCTCCTGCAGCAACAGTTATAGTTGTTGAAGATGTAAGATTACTACAAGTTTGACTACTAGTAGCCCAACCATATTTAATAGTATAGCTACCAGCAGTTAAACCACTTCCACCTGTATCTTTAAGTGTTATAGTAGCATCTGATTCCTTTTTATAAGTTGTACCATTAGTTCCAGTTATTTCTAAAGTAGGGGCTGTATTATCAATAATTACATTTGTAGATATTGAAACTGTATTATTTTTATTTCCAGCTTTATCAACAACCATACCAGCACCCACTGAAAGATTAAGAGCACCATTACCTGTTACACCAGACAATGTTAATGTATAACTATATACACCATTTGATACAGAGTTATATTTTAATGATTTTGTAGGTGTTACTGTTGTAGTTCCTACTTTTACTGTTATATCAGAATCAGTGAATGTATTTGTATCTATTCCACTTGTAAGATCTGTAATTTTTAATGGAACTGTTATTGTTGCAGATGAATTTGCATAACTAACTGAGGCATTTCCATTAATAGCGACAACTGGTTTTGTAGTATCAACTTTAAAAGTCTTAGAACATGTTGAAGTAACATCCATATCTTTTACACCAGTTTTAACAAATCCATAATATGTATTATTTCCGTCAGAAACATCTGTTATATTAATTAGTCCTGAATTATTTTTTGTTACACTATTATCATATACAGGACTATTAGTTTTAGATTGGCCAAAATAAATTCCACTTCCACCTGCAATAGATGTTTTAAATTGAACTTTTGGTGCAACTGTATAATATCCATTTGTACCTAATGTACCACCAGTTAATAATATTTCACATGTTGGTTTAGTAGGATCAACATATGTAATAGCTTGATTTACAGCATATTTTAAGTTTGTTCCATCGTAAACTCTAGCTACTATTGTACCTTCAGTTGTAAAATTAACAACTTCTTCTAATGATGATGCTATATACCAGGTACCAGGTGTTAATTCTTGACCATTTCTAGTTGCAGTTCCATCAATTATATTAAATTCATATCTTGTATAATTTGCAGGATAAGAAATTGTTACATTTTTATTAGTTTCCCATATACCAGGATTACTTACTATAAATGTTGGAGCCCCTATTTCAGAAGTTGTTGAATTAAGTGTTGATTGACTAGTCATTCCTACTCCATTAATACATTCTACTGAAAAATCATATGAAGTGCTATCATTCAAATTTGAAAATGTATATTTATTACTAGTTCCATTATCTATCCAATTACCATTTCCTAATTTAAATAAATACTTTGAAATACCTGATTCATTATCAGTACAAGTAGCTACAAGAACTATCTTATTTGTAGTTAATGTATTTTTATCATATCCAAGTGCAGCGCTTGGAGCTGTATTATCAATATAACCCACATTTAAAGTTGAACCATTTACATATTCATCCTTATTTTTAACACGAGCTATTAAACTACCATTAGTTTTAAAAGTAATATTTTTCCTAAGTTCAGTTGTAGCAATCCAATCAGTTTCACCTTTATATTCTTGACCATTAATATCTACTATACCAGCCAAAATTTTGTATTCATACTCATATTTATCATTTCCTTTTGGATAAATGATAGTTACATTCTTACTTGTTGTCCATTTTGTAGGATCTTTTACTTCATATGTTGGTCCCATAGCTCCCAACGTATTTTCATCTATTTCTTCAACATATGTATATTCATATTGTTGATAACCACTATTATATTCAACAAGTACATATCCATTCATTTTATTGCCTGTTTTTGGATTAATAATTTCTTTATCACTTAATTCACCAACAGCAATCAAATCCTTTACTGCAATATATTTCTTTTCCCCTTCTTTTGGATAAAGTAAATCATTTGAAATACCATATTTTTTTGCAGCATTTTCTATTGTTTCTACTTGTGTTTGGTAAGCAGCTTCTTTAGAAGTTGTAATTGAATCAATAACTTTTGGTACAATTATAACAGATATCAATCCTAAAACGACTAAAACTCCTAATAATTCTACTAACGTAAATCCTTTTTTTGAATTCATATAAATCCTCCTACTATATAGCAATATTTTTTACACTGTATTTACATTAATAATACCACATTTTATACTTTTCGTAAATAAAAGCTTGCATTTTTTTTATAATTTAATATATATTTTTTAAATACATTAAATTATTAATTTTCTGTTCATTTAATTTATTAAAATTGTAAAAAAAATAAGATATTAAAATCTTATTATAAAATTAATTATTTATTAAAAAAATTTTTATTATTAAAACTACTACTATTAAATGATTTATTATTTAATTTGCAATTATTATTTATATGAGTTCTATTTTCATTAATTTTATTAAATAACACATTTAATTTTTTATTTTCTCTTTCTTCTATTATTTGTTTTGGTGTTTTTCTAGAGTAATTAAAAGTTGTATGCTTTTCAACAATTTTTGGAGTAGTATTTTTTCTAAAAAAATCCATATTATTTATTCCTTTCTATTAATTCTTTTACTGGTCCATAAGTTTTTCTATACCCTTCAATTAAACCATATTTATTAATTGCTTCAATATGTTTTTTAGTTGGATATCCTTTATGAGAGCCAAACTTATACTGTGGATATTTTTTATCAAGTTCATACATCATATTATCTCTTGTTACTTTAGCAATTACACTTGCAGCAGATATTGTTATACTCTTTAAATCACCTTTAACTATTGAAAGACTTGGAATATCAAGTTCTAAAGGCATTGCATCTGTAAGTATATAATCAACATTTATTTTTTTCCTTATATCCTCGATTGCAAGTAACATTGCTTTTTTACTAGCTTGATATATATTAATTTCATCTATTTCTTCTGGACCTACTACACCAATCGAATAAGCAAGTGCATTTTGTTTTATATACTCACAAAATTCATTTCTTTTTTTCTCAGACAACTTTTTAGAATCTGTAAGACCTTCTAACTTAAAATTGTGAGGCAACACTACACATGCTGTAACAACAGGTCCAATAAGTGGTCCCCTCCCCACTTCATCTACACCAGCTATATTATTAAATCCCATATTCCAATATTTTTTTTCATATTCATAATTATCTATATTTTCCATAATTTAATTATACAACAAAAAAATGTAGAAAAGAAACATTATCTACATTTTTACAACTATATTTACAAGTTTTTTAGGAATTACTATTACTTTTACTATCTCTTTACCACAAATATATTTTTTAACATTTTCAAGATCAAGAGCTAAAGATTTCATATCCTCTTCAGAAGTATTTATATCAGTAACAAATTTCCCTCTTAGTTTTCCATTAACTTGAACTACTAATTCATATTCTTCTTCTTTTGTTTTATCTACATCATAAGTAGGCCATGATTCATATGTAATTGTATTATTATGTCCTAAATATTGCCACATTTCTTCAGTAACATGTGGACATATAGGATTTAAAAGTTTTACAAATCCTTCTGCCATATATTTTGGTAAAATATCTTCTTTATAAACTGCATTTACAAAAATCATCATAGCGCTTATTGCAGTATTAAAATTTAATGATTCATAATCTTCAGTTACTTTTTTTACAGTTTGATTATATATTTTTTCTAAATTGTTATTTTCAACATCTTTTACTTTGTTTTCTTCAACAATAATTCTATACACTCTATCAATAAATTTTCTAGAGCCTTCTATTCCATTATTATCCCAAGGTTTATCAGCTTGTAATGGTCCCATAAACATTTCATATAATCTTAATGAATCCGCACCATAATCACGTGCTATATCATTTGGATCAACTACATATTCTGGAAATCTTTTACCCATTTTAATACCATTAGAACCTAAAATCATTCCTTGATGAACAAGTTTTTTAAATGGTTCTTTAACACTGACAATACCTTTATCATATAAATAATTATTCCACATTCTAGAATACAATAAATGTCCAACTGCATGTTCTGGTCCACCAACATATAAATCAACTGGCATCCAATGTTCAATTAATTTTGGGTCAGCTAATTGTTTATCGTTTTTAGGATCAATATATCTTAAAAAATACCAACTAGATCCTGCTGAACCCGGCATTGTTGAAGTTTCTCTTTTCCCTTTTTTTCCATTTACTTCAACATTAACCCATTCTGGTTTATTTTCAAGTGGAGCTTTACCATTTTTTCCTTTATAATCTTCTAATTCTGGTAATATAAGTGGTAACTCATCATCAGATAAAGCAACTATACTACCATCTTCAAAATTAATAATAGGAATTGGTTCTCCCCAATATCTTTGACGAGCAAAAATCCAATCTCTTAATTTATAATTGATTTTTTTAGAACCTAACTTATTTTCTTCCAACCAACTTATCATTTTATTTATTGCATTTTCTTTGTTAAGTCCATTTAAAAATTCTGAATTAATATGTACTCCATCACCAGTGTATGCACTTTCACAAGAAGAACCACCTTCAATAACTGAAATTATTTCAATTCCAAATTTTTTAGCAAATTCAAAATCTCTTTCATCATGAGCAGGAACTGCCATAATAGCACCTGTTCCATATGTAGATAAAACATAATCCGAAATCCATATTGGTATTTCTTTATTATTTGCAGGGTTAATAGCAAATGCACCTGTAAATACACCTGTTTTATTTTTATTTAACTCAGTTCTTTCCATTTCTGACTTAGTCATACATTCTTTTTTATAATCATCAACTTTTTCTTTTTGCTCTTTTGTTGTTATTAAATCTACAATTTTATGTTCAGGCGCTAAAACACAATACGTAGCTCCAAATAATGTATCTGGCCTAGTAGTAAATACAACGAATTTTTCATTACTATCTTTTACTTTAAATTCTACTTGTGCTCCTACTGATTTACCAATCCAATTTCTTTGAATCTCTTTTGTTGATTCAGGCCAATCTAATTCATCTAAATTTTCTAAAAGTCTTTCTGCATATGCTGGAATATCAATTACCCATTGTTTCATATTTTTTCTAACAACTGGATAACCTCCTCTTTCACTTTTTCCATTAATAACTTCATCATTAGCTAAAACTGTTCCAAGACCTTCACACCAGTTAACAGGCATATTGATTTTTTTAGCCAATCCATCTTCATATAATTGTTTAAAAATCCATTGTGTCCACTTATAAAAAGATGGTTCACAAGTAGATATTTCTCTATCCCAATCGTAAGAAAAACCAAGTATTTCTAATTGTTTTTTAAATGTAGCTATGTTTTTATTTGTAAACCCATCTGGATGATTTCCTGTTTTTATTGCATATTGTTCAGCTGGTAATCCAAATGAATCAAATCCCATAGGATGAAGTACGTTATATCCTTGCATTCTTTTCATTCTTGCAATTATATCTGTTGCAGTATAACCTTCTGGATGTCCTGCATGCAAACCTACTCCTGATGGATATGGAAACATATCAAGTGCATAATATTTAGGTTTACTAAAATCATAGCAATCCGTTTTAAAAGTTTTATTTTCTTTCCAATATTTTTGCCACTTTTTTTCTACTTGTGTAAAATCATACATTTTTATTTCCTTCTTTCTTTTTATAAATATTACCTATTATTGAATATGATATAAACGTTAGTGGTAACAAAACAATTAAACAAATCAATAATTTTAAATAATAATTTGTAGTTATTTCAGTTATAACTAAAGTTAACGCTATAACTCCTGAATTAGCTAAGGCTATTGCATTTGCAAATGGCTTAGGATTAATTTTTTTTGTATTTAACTTATACTTGCTAATGAAATACTTAGCTTGATTAGTTTCAAAAAAATTTTTCATTTTTTTCTTATTAAATATAACCATTATTAAATATAAAACATATATAAATAAGAAACAACCCAACCCTAAATATAAAGATTTCATAAAACACCTCCAAAAAAAATATTATAAATTTAAGGACGCTTATAGCGCGGTACCACCTTAATTCATAATATTTTATGCTCTTTATTTTTTAACGCAAATATGCGGCTATTTAAGCAACTCCAAAAGCAAGTTCACATAATTTCTTTTAAAGTTTTCACCAGCCACTTTTTCTCTATGAAAAGAAATTATACTACTACTCTTTTATCAACATTTTTGAAAACTAAATACATTATATTATATTTGTTCAACATATTCAAGCAATTTCAAGAATAATTGTATAAATTTTCTATCTATTCCAATATGTGATAGTTTTCTAATAGCAATTCTTTTTTTCTTTATCGTTAAATTTCCAAATAAAATTTCATCTATTTTATCCTTTTTTATTGTTTCTATTGGTAAATCTGAAACAATATCCTCAATATCGTCGTTCATTATTCTTATAGGATCTGCCTCTATATCTTTTCCTTTACAATTAATAGTTAATTGTTTACCAATTGTTACAACATTTTTTATTTCAACTATAAAATCATCATTTTCAGTATATGAATTATAATTAATTTTATCTTTATCTAAATATACTATAACATCATCTGCTTTTTTAGTATTTCTAAATCTAATTTTATAATTTCTAAATTCAGGAATTATTCCACTTTTTCCTTCTAAAGCACGAATAATAAGTGTATAGTTGTTTGGCATATAATTATAATCAATCATAGTCATTAAATAATAATCTTTTTTATATAAATTACTTACACCATCATCTTCATAAAGTTTATATGTATTTGATTTTCCAGGGAATATATGTATTTCCATATCTGTTGGTGGGTTTGTATCATTAATGTTTTTGTTAGTTCCAAGTGGAATAATTGCCCCCTGTCTTGCGAAAACAGGATAATCATTATCTTTAAAAAATGAAACATATTTTTTATTTCCAACAAATTTTTTACCAGTTACAAAATCATACCAAATTCCATGTGGAATAAAGAACTTATGAATAACTCTATTCATTATATAATCTTTTGATGTTGTAATTGGTGATATAAATAATTGACTACCAAAATAATACTCTGTTTTATATAACGGATCATCATACATATTTGGAGTACTATAGTATAAAGGAGTTATTAAAGGAATTCCAAATTTCGAATTTGAATAAGCTTCACTATATAAATATGGGATTAATTTATGACGAAGTTGTAAATAATCTTTAGTGATTTGATAAGCTTTTATCCCCCAACGCCAAGGCTCTCTTTTATAATATTTACTTGAATCGGCCCCAAATTTTAATATTGGGCTAAAAGTACCTAACTGAACATATCTAATGTAAAGTTCATTATCTTCTATTCCTTCATAATACCCACCTATGTCATGACTCCACCAAGAAATACCAACATTTGTAGAATTTATATTATGAAAAGCAATAGCTTTTAATGTATTCCAACTAACTTTTGTTTTTCCTGAATATAAAACAGGATATCTATGTGATGCAACTAAAGTGTTTGGAGCAAGTAAAAGTGGCCTTCTTCTATAATCTCGCATCATATCATAAAATTGGTAATGTTTTAATGTATTTAAAACTTTTAAATTTTTCTTGTCAAAATAATCTAGCCAATAAAAATCTACACCATAACTATCTAATTTATGAATTATTAATTTCAAATAAACATCTAAAAACCTTGGGTTTAAAACATCAAAAGGTATTTTACCATTTTTATCTTCTGGTAAATATTTTTTTAATTCTTCATAATTTTCTTCTATTGGATAAAATCCATTAAATGGATTTATACTTAACCCCATTCTAATTCCCATTGAATGTAGATAATCTATTGTTGATTTAAAATTTTCAAATTTTGTTTTATCAGCTGTAAAACCAGAATTAATATCTTTATTTGGATTTAAATGCCAATCTTTATTAAGAACAACTATTGAAAGTGGAATTTCGTTATCATAAAATTTATTTATTAGTTTTCTTAATTCAGTATCATTATATCCATAATTTCTATACCACCAATTACCAAGTGCATATCGTGGTATTAGATTTGGAAATCCAGTCAATTTATAATAATCAACAAGGCAAGAAGAAAAATCTTTTCCGTAAGCAAACAAATATAAATCTATTTCTTGTTGCTCTCTTGGTATTAATACACCTTCATCATCATAAACATTTGATTTTGAATCATCTATTGTTGTAAATCCATCTAAAGAATATAAACTTTTTTTTAATTTACCATTTTCAGATACCAGTTCGGTAGTAGGAGAACCATAGTTTCTAATTTCAGGCATTCCAAAAAACCATGTTTTATTTGTACCTAAAATATCAACTTTTAACATTGAATTTGAAAACATTTTATTTGAAGTGAAAGGGCTTTCTAATTTATAAACAAGTTTAAAATAGCGTGTTGATATATATATGGTGTTATCCATAGTAACTTTTTCAAAATTAACTTTATCCAAAATTCTATTGATCACCATTTCTGTTGCTCTATCCTCAAAAATGCCATTTTCATTATATTCAAATCTTATTAATAATTCTGATAATATTGTAATTCTAAATTTTTGACCTTTTATAATGTTTTCATCTTTAGCTTTAGAATTAATATTAAGTTTAAATTGTTCTCCTATCTTATACATTTTATCACCCTTATATTTCTTCTATTTTTATAAAATTTGTATGTTTAACCTCCCTAAATGGATAACCTCCTGTTATTATAAGTTTATCTTTTGGTTCTAAATTAAATTTTTCAGTTGCAAGTTTAATTGATTTATTTAACATTGAATCTAAATTCTTAAATTCATCTACTAATACAGGTAAAATTCCAAAATTAAGGGATAATGATTTTACTGTATTTGGATCATTACTAATAGCAAGTATTGGACAATTAGGTCTAAACCTACTCATTTTTCTTGCTGTATATCCACTTATTGTAGGACAAACTATTGCACTACATTTTAATCTACAAGAAAGCATAGCTACACTATATGATATTTCACCTGTTATATCTTGTTTTTCTGTACGAGCTGCTTTATCAAGTAATCCCAAATAATCTATATCTTCCTCAGCTGATGAAATTACTCTTTCAACAATTTCTAAAGTTTCTACTGGATATTTTCCTATTGTAGTTTCACCAGACAACATAACCGCATCTGCACCATCTAAAACAGCGTTTGCTATATCTGATACTTCTGCTTTTGTTGGTCTCATATTTTCTTCCATTGTTGATATTAATTCAGCTGCTACTATACTTATTTTTCCAGCCATATGACATTTACTTACTATAGATTTTTGTATTCCAGGAATTCTTTCCATAGGTACTTCTACACCAAGATCAGATCTTGCGATCATAATTCCATCACTTACTTTTATAATTTCATCTATTTCATCTACAGCACTTTCTTTTTCTATTTTTGCAATTATTTCCATATGATCATTGCCAAGTTCAATTAACATATCATTAATTTCTAATATATCCTCAGATGATGATACAAAAGAAACAGCTAAAAAATCAGCATTTTTTCTATGCGCATATAAAATATCTTCTTTATCTTTTTCACTTAAAAAAGGAATATTTAATTTTATACCAACTACGTGAACATCACTTTTAGAACTAATAAAACCTTCTTTTACAACTCTACATTTTAAATAGCTTTCACATTTTTCTTCAGTTACTAATTCAACTGCCCCATCATTTATTGAAATAGTATTTCCTATTTTTACATCATTGACAAAATCTTCATAATTAACAGAAAACTTTGTTTCATCTCCAAGAACATCTTCTTTGTATATTCTAATAACAGTATCTTGTTTTAGAAATGTTTTATCCTCATTAATAAGTCCTATTCTTAAATCTGGGCCATTTGTATCTAGAATAATTGAAACATATGTATTTAATTCTTTATTTAATTCATCAACCATTTGAAAAACTAAATCACAAAATGTGTAATCACATTGTCTCATATTGATTCTAATTGCATCGCAACCTTTTAAAATTAATTCTTTCAGTTTTTGCTTTGAGTTTGTAGATGGACCTACAGTAGCAATAATTTTTGTTTTTCCCATACTATCCTTCCCCTATTCTTAGATATTATATCATAAATACAATATAAAAAATATATTTTTTAATAAAAAAAGAAGATATTATATCTTCTCAACTAAAACTTTTCCTGTCATTTCTTTTGGAATTTCTATATTCATTATTTTTAATATTGTAGGAGCAACATCACATAAAGCACCATCTTTTATTTTGTAATCTTTATTACATAAAATACAAGGTACCAAAGATGTTGTATGACTTGTAATTTTATTTCCTTTTTCATCTTCCATATATTCACAATTACCATGATCAGCAATTATTAATAAATTTCCATTTAATTCTTTGATTTTTTTATATAGCTTATCTAAACAATTATCTAATGTTTCAACTGCTTTTATTGATGCTGTTAAATCACCAGTATGACCTACCATATCCCCGTTTGCATAATTTAAAATAACTAAATCATAATTTGGTAATTCTTTGATTAAATTATCTGTTATTTCATATGCACTCATTTCTGGTTTCATATCATATGTAGCAACCTTTGGAGAAGGTATTAATAATTGAGTACAATTTTTTAATTTTTTTTCTTCTCCGCCATCAAAGAAATAAGTAACATGGGCAAATTTTTCTGTTTCCGCAATTCTTAGTTGTTTTATTCCTAGATTACTTACATATTCACCTAATGTGTTTTTTAATATAGGTAAATTGTACGCATTAGTACATTTTACATCATTACTTACAGGCATCATTGTTACTAATTTGATATCTTCTAATTTTTTTGTTTCAAATTTATCGAAACTATCATTAGTCAATGTCATAAAAAGTTCTCTTAATCTATCTGGTCTATAATTAAATACTATGATAGAATCGCCTGAAGATACTACACCTCTTTCATCTATTACACCAGGTATTATAAATTCATCATTTATATCATTTTTATAATTATCATCTAATAATTCTTTATAATTCGAATATTTTTTGCCTTCACCAAACACCATTGCATCGTAAGTTTTTTTTATTCTATCAAAATTATTATCTCTATCCATTGCATAGTATCTACCTGATATAGTCGATATTACACCAATGTTTAATTCTTCTATTTTTTTATTTAATTGAATAAAAAACTCTTCAGCACATCTTGGTAAAGTATCTCTACCATCTGTGAATAAGTGCAGATAAAGATTTTTTACATTTTCTTTTTTACACAATTCTAAAAGTGCGAATAAATGAGAAATATGAGAATGTATTCCACCATCACTTAATAATCCGCAAATATGAAGTTTTGAATTATTTTTTTTAGAATGATTTATTACTTCTAAAAATTCCTTATTTTCAAAGAAAGTCTTATCTTCTATATTTTTTGTTATAAATTGTAATGGTTGATACACAACTCTACCAGCGCCTATATTTAAATGACCAACTTCACTATTTCCCATTTGACCAGCAGGTAGTCCAACAAATGTTCCACTTGCTTCTAATTTACTATTAGGATAATTTTCTAATAAATAATTTAAAGTTGGAGTATTAGCTAGTTTTACTGCGTTTCCATTTTTTTCTTTTCTTATTCCAACACCATCTAATATACAAAGTACAAAAGGTTTCATTTTAATCACCATATATATTTTAACATGTATTTTAATTTTTAATACCTTAAATTAAAAAAAACACAAACTTTGACGTACAAATGTGTTAATTTTTAACTTTGTAATGTTCCAATCTTAATTTATCTGCTACAGTTACAATAAATTCTGAATTAGTTGGTTTTGCTTTATCAATATCAACACTATGTCCAAAGATTTCTTCCATTAGCTCCCAGTCACCTCTATTCCAACTTACTTCTATTGCATGTCTTATAGCTCTTTCTACTCTAGAAACTGTTGTATCAAATTTACTTGCAAGTTCTGGATATAATTCTTTAGTTATACCGCCTATCGTTTCAGGTCTTTCAAATATTATACTTACGCCTTCTCTAATATATTGATAACCTTTTATATGAGATGGAATTCCAAGTTCATGAAGTATTTTTGTTATTGATACTTGTAAATTATTGTGATAAAAATCTAATGTTTTTGTATCATCTTTTCTTTTTGAAATACCCATTATTCTACTTTCCAAGTCATCTAATTCAAATGGTTTCAAAATAAAATAATTAACATTGTAGTCAGATACTTGCTTTATAACTTCTTGTGTATTATAACTAGTTTCTACTATAACATTTTTATTTATTCCTCTCTTTTTCATTTCTTCAAGTACATATAAACCATCTTTTTTAGGCATTATTAAGTCAAGCAATAATACATCAAATTCATTTTGCTTTTCTTCTATTAATTCTATACCTTCTTTTCCATCATGTGCGACAAACTCAAGTGAAATATTATCTTTATTTTTAAAATACTCTGATACCATTTTTACTAAATTAACATTATCATCTACCATTAATAATTTAATCATATTTTTTCTCCTATCTTTATAACAACATAATTATTATACTACTTTAAAACTTATTTTTAATAGAGCAAAAATGCTCTAGTTTTGTCGAATTTTGTCGAAAAAAATAAAAAGAAGTCATCTATTTACAACTTCTATTATTTTTGAAAATTTGGTATAATCTGTCGATGCAATTCCTACTAAAAATCCATCAACATCTAAATCTTTTAATTCTTTTATTGTGGATTCATTTATACTACCACCATATAAAACTGGTACCTTAGCATTATAGTTTTCTTTTATAATTTGTTTAATATTTTTTATAATATTATTAATATAATTAATATCTGATATATATCCTGTACCTATTGAATAAACTGGTTCATATGCAATTATAATTTTTTTAAAGTTTTTTACATCTTCTAATAAATCTAAAATCTGATTTTTTAACTCATTTACTGAATTTTTGTTTTTTATTGTTTCACTAACGCATAAAATAACCTTAATATCATTTTTAATACATTGTTTTATTTTTAAGTTTATTATATGTGGATTTTCATTAAGTTCACTATGGCCTACTAAAGCATATTTAATTTTCATGCTTTTTGCTTGAAGTGCGGAAACACTTCCAGTATAACTTCCAAGTTCATATTTAGAGATATTTTGAATGCCAACATTATAACCATTTTCTAAATAATAGGATACATAAATATCAGATGGTATTATTATTACATCTTTTTTATATTTAAAGTTATCAACAAAGTTTTTTACATCTTTATATTCCATTAACATTTTTTGGTTTCCAACAATAATTTTACTCTTCATGAACTTTTATTTCCTTAATCTTTCCAAATAATCCCTTTTTTCTACCACTATTTTCAATTGCTTTTTTATAAACATCTAATACCCTACTCGCATAATATTTTGATGAATATGTTTCGCTACTAATTCTAGCTTGATTTGAAAGTCTTTTTAAAGTTTGTTTATTTAAAATTAAGTTTTCTATTATTTTTATATACTCTTTTTTTGTATTAAATATTTTACCATTCAAATCATCTATTACAACATTTGTAAAACTTTCATCATTTATGCATATTGGTGGTAATGAAGCAGCACAAGCTTCTATTACTGTAAGTCCTTGTGTTTCACTGGTTGAAGCTGTTGCGAAAACATTTGCAAGTAAATAGTATTTGGGAATGTTTTCCCATGGTACTTTTCCTGCAAAAACTATTGATTTGTTTTTTGAATATTGTTTCTTTAAATTTTCTAAGTCTGGTCCATCTCCAACTATCAAAATTTTACAGTTTTTATATTTTTTATTTATTATATTTTGTGAATCAAGCAACAAATTTATATTTTTTTCTTCCGCTATTCTTCCAACAAATAAAATAACAAAATCATCTTTATCAAAACCTAAATCATTTCTTAATTTTTCTATTTCTTTTTTATTATTATTTTCTTTATAAAATCTTTCTATTTCAATACCAGTAGGTACTATATGAACATTTCTATCAAATTTATATTTTTGTTTAAATAAATCATATGTTTTTTTTGTAGGAACTATTAGTTCAGTTGTTGTTTTATCGCAATAAAATTTTGTTAAATATTCAACTATTTTTTTACTTGCTTCATCAAAGTATCCTTTTGTTATATAATGTACGTAATCTTCATACATAGTATGATATGTATGTACAAGAGGTATTCCAAATTGTTTAGCAATTATTCTAGCAAACGTCCCAACTCCAAATTCCGTATGGGAATGTATTACATCTAAATTCCATTTTTTTATTTTTTTTATGATTCTAAGTGGATAAATTCCAGTTAATCTATAATCATATATTCCAGTTGGAATTCCTGGTATTCTAATTATTTTATTATCATCTTCATATTTATAAGACATTTTTTCTGTATTAACAGTTACAATAAAAACTTGATGTCCTTGTTTTTCTAAAGCATGTTGTAACATTAAAATGCTTGTTGAAACACCATTTATATATGGTGGATATGTATCAGTAAATATTCCTATTCTCATTTTATTTTCCCTTTTCTTTTATATTCATTATTATAGCACCAGCTATTATACCTAAATAATATGTAACAAGTCTCCATAGTATCATAAGTGCTGTAAGTTTTCCACTAGCTTGTAAAAAGTAACCAAAGAAAGCTACAAATCCATATTCTAAACCTCCACTACCTCCTGGTATTGGAACAAATGATCCTATAAGCATTACATATGCAGATGTTATTATTGCTGTAAATACATTTAAACTTGTATAATCTCTCATAGCAAAAAGTATTATAAGTGGTATAACATAATAGCAACATAAAGCAACTAAATTTATTAATATTCCATTAATAAATATTCTTTTATTTTTTAATAAATCTTTAGCTCCTATATTAAAATCTGAAACATAACTATTAAATTTTTCTAATGTTTCTTGTTTATTTTTAATAACTTTGATTTTACTCAAAAAATTTATTACTACTTTACATACGAATATATTAAATTTCTTTAGAAAAGCTATTGAAAATAATCCAACTGTAACAAGTAAATTTATAATAAATCCAAGTGTTACTAGTTTTCTAAGTAAATTATCACCTGGAAATATTTTTAAAATTGAATTTGAAATAATTGCTATTAAGCCTAACAAAACCAATGCGATTTGATACACTATAAAATTTTGAATTGCTATATTTGTACCATTGACAACTTGTATACCATGTTTTTTTAAATAATATACTTGAACTGGTTGTCCACCTGATGAAAAAGGTGTCACACCATCAAAGAATATTGTTGTCATCATCATCTTAAAAGACGATTTAAAATTAAAGTTCGGTTTAAATTTTTTTATAAAAACATGTATTGATAATGTTCTAAATATCCAATAAAAGATTATAAATAAAACAGCAAACATAATCCAAAATAAATTTACTTTTTTTAACTCATTTAATGTAACTTCAAAATTGTCTTTTAGTGAAAAATACAAAACAATTATTGTTATTAATAATAATAATATATAATTAAAAATATTTTTAAAATTTTTTTTCATGTGTTTCACTCCTGATAAATTACTTATCTGAAATTATATTTATTCCAGGCAACTTTTTTCCTTCTAATAGTTCTAATGAAGCTCCTCCACCTGTTGAAATATGTGTAAATGAATGCTCAAATCCAAATTGTATAGCAGATGATGCAGTATCCCCACCACCTATTATTGTTATTGCATCTTTTTTAGATATCAATTCTAATAATTTTTTAGTACCATTTGAAAAATTTGGAATTTCAAATATTCCTACTGGACCATTCCATATTATTGTTTTACTAGAGCTTAAAAAATCATCAAATAATTCTAAAGTTTGAGTACCAATATCCACCCCTATTTCATTTGGTTTTATATCAGTTATAAAACATTTTCTGTAATTTGAATTATCAGATATTTCATTAGTTACTACCGCATCAATTGGTAATATTATCTTATCTTCATATTTACTTAAAATATTTTTGCAAAATTCTATATTATCTTTATCAAGTAAGGAAGTACCTATTTCTATTTTCTTTGCTTTTAAAAATGTAAAAGCCATTCCACCGCCTATTAAGATATTATCAGCAATTTTTACTAGATTTTCTATAACCCCTATTTTATCACTTACTTTTGATCCTCCTAATATAACGGTTAATGGTCTTTTGGGATTATTTATTGCGGGTAACATTATATCTAATTCTTTTTCCACTAAAAAACCTATTCCTGAAGGCAAGTGTGATGCAATTCCAACATTTGATGCATGAGCTCTATGACTAGTTCCAAAGGCATCATTTATAAATATATCTCCTAAACTTGCCCAATATAATCCAAGTGATGAATCATTTGAACTTTCTTTTTTTCCATCTAAATCTTCAAATCTTGTATTTTCAATTAATAAAACATCTTTAAATTTCATTTCATTTATTGCTTCTTCTAATTCTTGACCTCTTGTTTTATTTACAAATATTACTTTTTTATTTAATAATTCACTTAATCTATCAGCAACCACTTTCAATGAATATTTTTTTAAATCTTCTTCTGTTTTAATTCTACCAAGATGTGATAACAAAATTACTTTTGCATTTTTTTCTATAGCGAACTTTATTGTTTTTAAACTTTGTCTTATTCTATTATCATCCACTATCTTACCATCTTTTATTGGCACATTAAAATCTACTCTAATTAATACTTTTTTATTTTTTATATCAAAATCTCTAATAGTTTTTTTCATTGTTTTCTCCTTAGAATAATCATACAAAAATATTATAACACAAAATAAATATAAAAAAAAGAAATGCTTAATAAAACACTTCTTAGCTTATAAATTATATCTTAATTTATCTACTTCATAATTTTGTTTAATTTGTTCATCTGTTAAAACTTTATTATAAATTTTAAAATTATATATTTCTCCCTTATATGCTCTAAGAAGATTTTCTGCATTGCCTAATATTATTTTTGAAGATAAAACATCACTGCATTTTAAATTAGATATTTCATTATATCCTGAAATATTTATGCTCTTGACCAAACTCCCATTTTTATATATTTCATAGTCACTATTAGAACAAGTAATAGTTAAATTATATACTTCATCATTTTTAATTGCATAATTATCAGGATAAGCTTGTATAAATGTAGCCACATATTCTTCATTCTCTTTTATAGCAAATTCCAAATATATAGTATAAACACCTGAGTTGTATTTTGGATATACTCTAAACATTGAAGATAAATCTTTTTTTTGTGAATGAAATAATCTTGACGCGTAATCATTTTCCGCCAACTTACCCTGTTTAGTATATAAAGTAATTGTAAATTCATCTGAAGAATCATTTAAATTAAAATCAACGTGTTCTGAATTAGTTGAATTATAATTTTTTCCACTAAAATTTAATGAATTATTATACCATGTATCCACAGAAGTAAAATTTTTAAGTGTTGCATTATTTTTATTTCCACTTATATCTTCCCAAGTAGTTGTCAAATAATCATGACCATTATTTGTGTTTCTAATTGCATCATAATGAACCAATAAATTGTTTTGAACATATTCATTCATTGAAGAATAATAATATTTTATGGTGTTGTCTTCATTTTTTTCTAAGATTACGGTGTCTAAATGTGAAATTACATTTTTGTTTTTGGGATTAATTAAGTCATTCCTTAAATAATCATTTTCAATTAAATCACTTACATTTATGTAACAATATGTATAATTATCAAAATCACACATCTTTGTATTTGTTTGATAAAATGTTTCAGCTGCTAAAGAAACATTTTTTAAAAAATTATCATACTCTTTTTGTTCTTCATTTTTCTTTAAATTAATTAAAGATGGAACTGTAAAAGCAACTATTAATCCTAAAATAACAATAATTCCTAAAAGTTCTATTAAAGTAAATCCTTTTTTCATATTTACACTTCCATTCTATATACAGTATATATTTTTTTTGATTTTTTTACAAGAAAAAAAGTGATTACTCACTTATTTCTGTGATTAATCACTTATTTCCATCAAATATGAAGCTGTTCTTACCATTTGACATGTATATCCATATTCATTATCGTACCAAGCAACAACTTGAATTTGATATGTATCATCATCTATTTTATTAACCATTGTTTGAGTAGCATCAAACAAAGAACCATAAGAAATACCAATTATATCAGATGAAACAATTGGTTCATCTATATATCCATAAGAATCATTTGATACTGATTTCATATATTCATTTATAGATTCTTTTGTTATATTTTTTCCCTCAACGACTGCAACCAAAATTGTTGTTGAACCTGTTGGAACAGGAACTCTTTGAGCTGAACCAATAAGTTTTCCTCTTAGTTCTGGTATTACAAGTCCAATTGCTTTAGCAGCACCTGTTGAATTTGGAACTATATTTATTGCACCAGCTCTAGCTCTTCTTAAATCTTCTTTTCTATGAGGACCATCTAAAATCATTTGATCTCCAGTATATGCATGAACAGTTGTCATAATTCCACTTTTAATTTTTGCATAATTATTTAATGCATTTGCCATAGGAGCTAAACAATTTGTTGTACATGAAGCAGCACTTACTATTTTATCATCTTTAGATAAGATTTTTTCATTTACACTATATACTATTGTTTTTAAATCTTCCCCTGCTGGAGCAGAAATTATAACTTTTTTAGCTCCTGCATTTATATGTGCCATAGATTTTTCTTTTGAATTATAAAATCCTGTACATTCCATAACCACATCTATATCTAAACTTTTCCATGGTAGTTTAGATGCATCTTGTTCTTTATATATTGTTATTTTTTTATCGTCAACAATTATTGAGCTTTCATCACTTTCAATTTTATGATCATATTTTTTTTGAACTGAGTCATATTTAAGTAAATGAGCAAGCATTTTTGGACTAGTTAAATCATTGATTGCAACTACTTCAAATTCACCATTATCAAACATTTCTCTAAATACTAATCTTCCAATTCTACCAAATCCATTAATTGCAATTCTTTTCATATTTTCCTCTTTTCTATTTTCTTTCAAATCCACTTCCACCAATAAACTCTCTTAATATTGAATCTTTTGGTACTTCATCGCTAGGTATAGGTAAGAAATTTCTTAAGAAATTAATTAATCTTATTGCCTCTGGATACATTTCATCATTTTCTTCTACTGAAAATAATAACGGTTCTGCATATGTTTTTAAAACACCTAATTCATAAAGAAGAGCAGAATTTATTACTGCGTCAACATCGTGTTGATATGGGAAGATATATTTTTCTTCTCCTTCTCTAATTTTTTTCCACATTCTTAATGTATCTGCTGCATTATAACCTCTTGTCTTGTTATCCCTAACAATTCTTCTAAGTCTTCTCGTATCACTAGTATGTATTCTGTTATGATTATCAATATTTAATTGAGTGAATGGTCCAATAAATATTTTAAATTTATTTATTCTATCAACTGCCATTGTAAGTTCATCATTAATAGCATGTAATCCTTCTATAACTACAATATCATCTTTTTCTAGTTTTAAATATTTTTTATTGTATTCCCTTTTTCCTGTAACAAAATTATAGTCAGGAATTTGAACTTTTTCACCATCTAAAAGTTTAGCTAAATGTCTATTAAACAAATTTAAATCAATTGCTTTTATACTTTCAAAATCATATTCACCAAATTCATCTACTGGAGTATCTTCTTTATTAACAAAATAATCATCCACAGAAATTGTATGAGTTTTTAGTCCTTTACTTTGTAAATAAATTTCTAATTTTTTTGCTGTAGTAGTTTTTCCACTAGAAGAAGGTCCAGCAAGTAATACAAATTTTATATTGTTTCTTCTTTGATATATTTGTTCTGCAATCATAGAAAGTTGACTTTCAAAATGAGTTTCAGATAAACGAATAATATCATTATATTTTCCCATTGAAACAACTTCATTTAAATCAGCTGCGTTTGATATATCAACTGTTTTTCCCCATTTAGTATAATCTGAAAATGTACTTGCTATTAATGGTCTATGAACATAATCAAGAGTACATTCTGGATTATATATGTTTGGCCAGCTTAAAACAAAACCATTTTTCTTAATATAAGTTAGTTTAAAACTATCAATTGCATCAGTACTATATGCCATATCACTAAAATAATAATCATATACATCATCAAGTCTATAAAGGTTTACGTATGTATTGCTTATATATTTTAAAACTTTTACTTTGTCATATTGTTTTTTCTTTTTAAAGAATGTAATAGCATCTAATCTATCAACACTAACTTTTGTATATATTAAATGTTCTTTATGAATTTCTTTCATTTTGTTTTCTAAAGTTTTTAATTCAGTTTTACTTATTTCTAAATTTTCAAGTTCGCAATAAACACCTTTATCAATTGAGTTTTGAATTATTACTTCTGCATCTGGATATAATTTTTTAAGTGCTACTGTCATTAAAAATTGAACACTACAAGCATATATACTATTTCCAGTATTACTACTTCTATCATAAAAATCAATATCACATTTTTTTGTTAATTTAGCATTTAACTCAGTTAAATGATTATCTACTTTAGCAACTAATATTGGATAGTTAAAATATTTTTGAAAACTATGACTTATTTCATAAAAAGTAGTTCCTTCTAAGAATTCTTTAGTTTCCAAATCTCTAAAATTAACTTTAATATATTTTTCCATATTATCCCTCTTATTCTATCCTTACTTAATTTTATCAAAAAAAAAACTTTTTGTCACATTATTTGATGAATATTTTATACTTTTATCAACTATCATATAAAAGGAGAGTGATAATAATGCTTATACCAACAGTAATTGAAAGATCAAATAATACAGAAAGGGCTTTTGATATTTATTCGAGACTACTTAAAGATAGAATTATAATTATAAGTGATGAAATAAATGATAATAACGCCAATATTGTAGTTGCGCAATTATTATACTTAGATTCAATAAATCATGATGACATTAGTTTGTATATTAATTCACCAGGTGGATCTATCACAGCAGGAATGGCAATTTACGATACTATGAATTTTATTAAAAGCGACGTTTCTACAATATGCATTGGAATGTGCGCTAGTATGGCTGCTTTTTTGCTTTCAAGTGGAAAAAAAGGAAAAAGATTTGCACTTCCTAATAGTGAAGTTATGATCCATCAACCATTAGGTGGAGCTCAAGGTCAGGCAACTGAAATAAAAATAGCGGCTGAAAGAATCATTAAATTAAAAAACAAATTAAACAAATTACTTTCTAATCAAACAGGGAAGGATATAAAAACAATCGAACAAGATACAGAAAGAGATCATTTTTTAAGTGCTGATGAAGCTTTAGAATATGGATTAATAGATAAAGTTTTATAAATTTGCAAATTTTAAATTATTTATATATAATACATGCCTAAAGGAGTATTATATGTTGTGGTATAAATTAGTTGATATAAAGTTAAATAAAACTAAGCAATTGTTTGATGAAATTGATTTACTAGAACAAGAATTAGAAACCGATGTAAATTTATTCAAGAATTTACTAAATGAAGATTTAAATAATAATAAATTAAAATTATTAATTCAAAAAATTTGTATTAAAAAATGTATACAAAACTCTGAAATTTCTATATCTTATATATGTCAAAATAAGAATTATGACTATATTTTAAAATTAAGTAAAAAAATAGAAATTTTAAAACTTAGAAATCTAAAAGTAAAAAAAATTATTTATGATGAAAAATATTTTGGAAAATTAAGTTATGGCGTATTAAATCGTCTTATTTCTACACTTGCAACAGAAGAAAAAATCAAAGAAATTACTTCAAATAACAAAATACTTACAAAAAGCTATTATATGAAAAAATGAAATTTTAAAATTTCATTTTTTTGTTTTATTTATTTGTACTAGTATAATATTGTTTCCCAAGTTCTACTAATTTTTTTGTCATATATCCACCAACAGTACCATTTAATCTACTAGCAGTATCTGCACCTAACTTTATGCCAAGTTCATTTGCTATTTCATATTTTAAATTTTCTATTGCTTGTTTACTTCCTGGTATAATTAATTTATTCATCATTAATCACCTCTATTATTATTGTTTACCTTTTTCATAATTTTAGTAAGCCAACTATTACCAACTTATATATAATAATAGAAATACAAAATACTAATTTATGTCACTAATAAAAGAAGATTTTATGTCTAAAATAATAAAGAAGATTCATTTATATATTTAATTATTTGTCCAATTTTCATTATTTTTTTACTCTTCATTATAAAAAAAGACAGTTATTTCAACTGTCCAATTTCATTATTTAGCTTGGTAATTTGAACCACCTAAGTGTTGTTCACCCATTTGAACTAATCTCTTAGTGATTTCACCACCAACTGATCCATTAGCTCTTGAAGTAGCATCAGGTCCTAAGTTAACACCTAATTCGCTAGCTATTTCATATTTCATTCTATCGATAGCTTGTTTAGCTCCTGGAACTACAAATTTATTAGTTGATTTATTCATGGTTTTCACCTCCTGTACACTAATATCTTGTGTACAAGTTGTAATTTCATACATTTTTTTTATTGGTAATTTTTGGTTTATAATAAATCATTTTTAACTTTATTTAAATTTATAACTTGAATATTGTTAATAGTTTCATTTATTAATTCTTCATAGTTAAAAGTTTTTTCTATTTCAATACATTTATCTAGTTCAGGATTTATTACTGGATGTTTTGGTAAAAAGATTGTACAACAATCTTCATAAGGTAATATGCTTGTTTGATAGGTATTTATTTTATTTGCAATATCAATAATTTCTAACTTATCCATACATGCAACTGGACGTATTATAGGTTTATTTGTAACACTATTTATTACTACCATACTTGTTAATGTTTGACTTGCAACCTGACCTATACTTTCACCATTTATTATAACTTTGCATTTGATTTTTTTTGAGTATCTATCCGCTATTCTATACATCATTCTTCTCATAATGGTTATAATATAACTATCAGGTGCATTTTTATAAATTGTTTCTTGTATGTTTGTAAATGGAACTACATGAACTTTAATATTTAATGAGTATTCATTTAAAATTGAAGCAAGTTTTAAAACTTTTTCTCTAGCTTCCAAACTAGTGTGTGGTAATGATTCAAAATATAAACATTCTAGATCAACACCTCTTTTTAAAGATAAATATCCAGCAACTGGACTATCTATACCACCACTTAGCATAAGTAATCCTTTTCCCTGTATTCCAACTGGATAACCACCAAGTCCTGAAATAACATCAACATATATATAAGTAGCTTCTCCTCTAATTTCAACGTTTACTAAAATATCTGGATTATGAACATCTACTTTACAAGATATGTTTTTAAGTACGAATCCACCTACCTTCGAACTTACTTCTAATGAATTTAGTGAGAATTTTTTATTTGAACGTTTTGTTTCTATTTTAAATGAATTAAAATTTTTGTTTTTTAATATTTCCACTACTTTATTTTGAATATCTTCTATATTATTATTTACGCTTTCACATATTGCTATACTATGTATACCAAAAACTTGTAGTAGTTTTTCTAAACACACATTTAAATCTTTTTCTTCTACTTTTATATACATACATGATAAATTTTGTTCAAGGTTATAATTTATTCCATATAATATTTTTTCAATATTTTTACAAAGCATTTTAATAAATACTTTTCTATTTCCTTTTTTTGTCGTTAATTCACCATATTTTATTAATAATAATTTTTCCATAAAACACCTCTTTTTATATAAAAGAATAACAAATTTTTATACTTTAATCAATTATTTTTATGGAAATAAAAAAAGATTTAGTAATTTCCACTAAATCTTTTAATAAATACCATACTTTTTGAAAATTTTTAATGCTTCATCTGAATTTGGATATGAATATGATGAATACCCAGAATCTTTAATAATAAATTTAGCATAATAATATGCAGTAATATCAGATAAAAATTCATATTTTGTTGAATAAGTATAATCTCTAAATGGCGTTTTATTTGCTTTATAACTTGAATAATATTTGTTATATAAACTAGCAACATCTGATTGATTTGCAATAAAACTTCCGTTTTTTATGTTATATTCTTTATCATATTTATGTGTTAATTCATGAACGATTGTTACATAACTAGTACTACATTTTATATTAACGGCAGGATAATAATCATATCCAGTAGTTACGCCTACTGTATCTTTGCTTGCCTTAACATATAATGTATCATTTAAAACCATTAATTTTCCCTTTCCGCTAAATAATTTAGGCATTTTACTATATAATGTATTTAAATCTGAAACAAATCTTGCTTTATTTGAACAAGAATTATCTATTTCAATCAAAACATTTCCTAATGTAAATTGTTTATACACGCTAATGTTTTTATAATGATTAGTTTTTTCTAAGTAATTTGCAACTAATGTTTGATTTGAGGAGAACTCATAAGTTTCATTCATATGATATCTTGACCAATTTGTTTCATTTCCTAAAACATCATAACCATATGAAGAATAACCTTTTTTATTTAAAATTGGTATTCTTATTTTACACTTTGTTTGACTATTATAGATAGTACAAGATTTTGATTTATATTCAATAGTTTCTGCACCTTTTGAGTCAAAAGTTACAGTTATATTTTTTTTAGTTATGGCATAATATGTCTTCCCTGATTCTAACGTTTTTGCAGTTGATCCTGTTGTTGCATTTTTATTTGTACTAAATCCTAAAATTGTCCAACCACTTCTTGTTATCGTTGGAGCAGTTACGTTACATGTTTTAGCTGTGTTATATATATTACAAGATAAACTACTGCTTGATACACTTGCTCCATTACCTTTAAATGTAGCTGTTACTTTTTTAGTTGTTATTGCATATATTGTTTTATTTTTATCTAAAGTTACACTTGTATTTGTTTTATATTCCGGTGACGTTGCGTTCGAATTTGAATTAAATCCAATTACACTATAACCACTTCTTGTTATCGTTGGAGTTGTTACATTACAAGTCTTACCATTATTATATACATTACACGTTATGCTTGATTTTGATACACTTGCTCCGTTTCCGTTAAACGTTGCTGTTAGTTTCTTACTTGTTATCGCATACATTGTCTTATCTTTATCTATATTTACACTCGTGCTTACTTTATACTCTGATTGAGTGGCATTCGCATTTGAATTAAATCCAATTATGCTATAACCACTCCTTGTTATCGTTGGTGTTGTTACCTTACAGTTTTTGCCAGTATTATATATATTGCATGTTACACCTGATTTTGATACTGTTGCTCCATTTCCATTTATTGTCAATGTGATTTTTTTTGCTGTTATTGCATATAACGTTTTATTTTCAGTAACAGATATTTCTTGTCCAACTTTATATTGCGGAGTTGTCGCATTTGCATTCTCAGAATATCCTATAATTATACCATTATCCCTTTTTATTTGAGGTAATTTTATCTTACATGATAATCCTGTCGTACTACATGATAATTCACTTTTTGATACACTTGCCCCATTTCCATTAAAGGTTACTTTATATGTATGTGTTTCTTTTTTCACATTTTTTTTAAAGTAGCTTTCAGGTATAGTTATGCTTGCTTTAACTGATTCATTTCCTGCTTTGTCTTTTACTTTTACTGTATAAGTTCCTGCCTTTGTTGCTTCATATGTTGAATTATTTGTATATCCTGATTCATTCCAATTATACTTATCTATACCAGATGAATCATCTTTTGCATTTGCAAATAATATTACCTTACTTTCTTTTTTTTCTTTTTCCTCTATGTTAACGGTAGGAGCAACAGTATCTATATTATCTATCTCTATTTCCTTAGGATCAGTTGTATTTCCCGCATCGTCTTTAATAACTACATTCACATCTTCATTTTCATCTGTTGTATATTTATTATCATCTTGCCATGTGTTTCCACCATCAAATGAATATTTTAACTTTTTATTTTTATCTGAATTTGCCTTTACTACTATTGTTGTATTTTTATTAGAATAATCTGTTTTTTCAAATTCAATTGAATCAATTTTTATTGGTCCATTTGTATCCTTTTTAGTTATATGAAAAGTATAACTATATTTTTTACCTTTTTGTGAAGTATATTCAATAATATGATCTAAATTTGTTTTGTTGACTAAGTTAACAGTCTCATTACATCCAGTTACACTATCTATTTTATTACACTTAAATTGTACTTTTTGAGTATCTATTTCTAAGTTATATTCAAATTTGTTTTTATCGAATGGTTGATCAAACTCGAAACCAACCGCTTTAACACTTAAAGAATCCATTAATACAGAAATTTCTTCTTCATTTGATTTTTTTTGTTTTATTATTTCAATAACTAAATTTGTAATAACTATACCGACTACAATAAATAAAAGAAAACCAACTATAAAATAAATTATAGATTTATTAAAACCTCTTTTTTTATTATTATTTTGATTATATTGAATATCATTTATATCGTTATTTATATTTTCATTATTAATCATATTATCTTTAATAATAGATTGATTATAATTAGTATTTGTAACATTATTATTTTGCCATGATTCATTATTTTCTTGAATCACAGAATCCGTATTTTGAATATTAGGAACCGAGGTATTTAAAGAATTATTTTGATTACTATTTTGTTTATCAAACAAATCGTCAACTGGATTAAAATCACCATTATATCTCATATTAAATACCTCCTAGTTTAACTATATAAAATTATAATATTATAAACAAAAAGTGTCAATAAAAAACTATATGATTATTCTGTATCATATAGTTTTAAAAGTTTATCATATATACCATGTTCCACTCTATTAAGTGAATTTATTGATAATTCTAAAGATTTTTGATATTCACCTTTAAAGAATAAAATCTCAGCGGTTACCAAATACCTATCTAAATTATCAACAGAACTCCTATATCTATTACCATAAACAATAGCCATTTCCGCAAACATAGCAGTTCTCATCATCTCTTTTGTTCTGGTAAATAATTTTAAAACCAAGTCTCTCGCAGTATCTACTCTAGTATTTAAAGTTTCAATTGTAATAGGTTTTTTATCTAATTCCCTTATTATTTCTTTTATTGCGGCTTGAGCTTCAGTAAGTTCAACAAAATAAAATTTTGGTATAACAGGTAAATTGTATTCTCGTATTTTAGCTTTAGAACTTTTAAGTATTGATTTAATTTCTTCTAATTGTTGTCTAGCTCTTGCTTCATCTTCTCTCATTCCACCAATAACATCTAATGTGTTATCAATTCTATCCTCTATAACAATAAGTTTAACAAATAAATTATCGATTTCTTTTGTCAATTTAGAATAAGCAAAAGTATTGTTTCTTGTATGATCCATAAGTAATTTATAATCATCTTTTAATTTCTTTAAATCATTTCTTGAATCTTCTAATAATTTTATATCATCTTCTGATAAATTATAAATATTTTTAATGTCTTCAATTTGAGAAAAAATATCTTTCATAAGTTCATCAAGTTTTCTTAATTTAATTCTGAATTTTTTATTAGTTTCATCATAGTTACTACAATCAATTTTTTCTTTTTCAAAATCATTAAACATAGAATCAAAATATTCAAGTAAAACTTTAAGTTCAAATAATCCATCTTCAAGATTTAATACTTTAGCATTGTCAACAATTTCTTTTATTTTTTTATTGGCTTCTTCTATATTATATTCAACATTCAAATAATCAAGAGGATATCCTGCATCTATCATTTTTCTATATTCTTTTTTTAATTCTCTAATTTTATTTGGAAGAATGTTTTCAGACATTACTACAATAGCAGGTACTTCTTCAATAATTGTTGACATATGTTTAAGCATATCATCAATTGATTTAATTATTTTTGTTACTTCTATATATTCATTATTTTCCATTGCAATTTCAAAAGCTTCGAAATTTTTTGAAATTTTTTCAAATTGTAAATGAACTGGTTTGGCTATTTCTCCAAACTCATTTTCTGAATCAATAAATTTTTTATATAAATCTCTATATGTAGATTTTAATTCTGTTATAATTGCTCTATTTTTTTCTTCACTACCAGTTATTTCCTTTATTTCATCAAGCAAATTAGTAGAATCTGTTTTTACTTTACAAAGTTCCATTTCTAACTTAGCTAGTTTGTATAATACAGCTTTATAATCTTTTTGACCTAAAACAAAATCTGTTTCTATTATCATATCAGTTATTTTAGGAATTCTATTATCTTTAATATCATTTAACCTATTTTTCCACTCAGCATACATACTTTCTAATTTTTCATTTTTTAAAAATGATTCCAATTTAGCAAGTTCAGGAATAATAGGCATACTGTTTATTTCATTTTTTTCTATTTCCAATTCATCAAGTTGCTTTTTTACTTTAGAACTCTTATGATTTTGTATTAAATTAAGAACTAATACTACAGATATAATTGCTACAATAAATGTTGTAATAAGTATTAATAATATTAAATCCATAATTGTTCACCTCTACTATATATAATAATAACACATATTTCGACATTTTTTAATACTTTTTTTGTTTTTTTATTCTCAAATGATTTACTTATAAAATAATTATATTACATATATCGTATTTTTTTACTATTATTACTAATAATAAAATTGGTGAGTAACTATGATTAGCGGATATAAAATAATTAATCAAAATAACGATGAAGACGTTTTATTTTTGTATTTAGACTTTTCATTTGAGTTTGGTGGAAAAAAACAAAGTTTCTTTAAAACCATAAAAAGATTTTTAAAAACAATTAATTTTAAAGGTACAAAAATACTGCTAGTATCTTCAGGAATAATAATTGGAACATTATATATAAATCCATATAAAATAAATAAACTAGATACACCTACTAATTATAATTATGTATCAAAAATTATAATTCATGACTTTAATGAAAATGAATTGACAGATTATGAAATTAATATAAATAAAGACGGCAAAATACAAAAAGGTAACATTTTAGAAAAAGAGAAAAATGATAGTGTAAATAATGTGACAAATGTAAATATACAGAAAAGTAATAAATTGTCAAATAATGTCGAAGAAAATTCAACAAATAAAAGTAATTTTACAGAAACTAAAAAAGATAACTACACAGAAACTAAAAAAGAGAATATTAAAAAAAATGAAATTACAGTAACGGTTTATAGAAATAATGGCAAAATAATAAATTTAGAACTAGAAGAATATGTACTTGGAGTAGTTGGAGCTGAAATGCCCGCTTCATTTAATATTGAAGCCTTAAAAGCTCAAGCAATATTAGCGCGTACATATGCACTTAAATCCATAAAAAATGGAAAAAAACTAACAGATACGGTTTCAACTCAAGCATATAAAGATAATTCTGAACTACAAAAGCTGTGGAAAAATGATTATACAAAATATTATGAAAAAATAAAAAAAGCTGTTAACGAAACAAAAGGTAAAGTAATATTATATAATAACGAATATATAGATGCTGTATATCATTCTACAAGTAATGGGAAAACAGAAAACAGCAAAAATGTGTGGAAAAACATTTTACCATACTTAGTAAGTGTTGATTCAAGTTGGGATAAAAATGTTAAATCATATAAAAAAGAAACAATATTTGAAATAAATGAATTTTGTAATATATTAAAGCTTGATGTAGAAGAACCTATTACATATGAAATAATACATAATGAAACAGGTAGAGTAAGACAAATAACAATTAATAATAAAACATTTTCGGGAACTGAATTTAGAAATTTATTAAAGCTTAGATCTGCTGATTTTGAAATAGAAATAAATGATGAAAAAGTAAAAGTAACAACATATGGATATGGTCACGGAGTTGGTATGAGCCAATATGGAGCAAATGAAATGGCAAAACGAGGGTACAGTTATATTCAAATTCTAAAACATTACTATACAGGAGTTGTTATAAAATGATATATTTCTTAATTTTTATTTCAAAAGTTGTTGAAAGTGCTTTAAGTACATTAAGATTGATTCTTGTGGCAAACGGAAAAAAAATACTTGGTATGATACTACAATTCTTTATAACACTTGTTTGGGTTATAACAACAAGTATCGTAATAATAGATATCAAAAATGATTACTTTAAAGCACTTGCATTTATACTAGGTGCATCATTAGGTTCTCTAGTTGGCAGTTACATAGAAGAATGCATAGCTATGGGAAATAATATGCTTACATGTATTATAAATCCCAATATTAAAAGTAAAATTGAAAATAAATTAATTGAAAAAAATTATAAAATAATTGAAACAAATGACTGTGGAAAAATAATTGTATTAACAAAAAGAAAAAAAAGAAATCAAGTAAAAAAAATAATTAAAAATTTTGATGAAAATTCAATATTAATAATAGAAAAAGTACTATTTGATTAAATAGTACTTATCCGTAATTATATATGAATTATTGTTGATATTTTTTAATTTTTTTTTATTATTTATTGTCCATATAAATGATTCTTTATTTTTATTTATTTTATCTTTATAAAGGTAATGAACTATGTTAAAACTGTAATTATTTAATAAATATTTATAATTTATATAATACCCTATTATTAACCCTTTTTTATATTTAAAATCCATAAATTTTATTATTTTTTTATTAAAACTACATATATAAAAATTAAGATTATACTTTTTTAAAATGTTACATAATTTTTTACACAATATTTTTTCATCATCAAATTCAGATTTTATTTCTATTAATATAATTTTATTACATTTTATTTTATCCAATACTTCTTGTAAACTAGATAAATGTTTTTTTAATTTATAATATTTGCTCTTTCTTATTATAAGGCCATTTACTACAGGATTATGTGACAAAACAAATTTTTTATCTTTTGTCATTCTAATATCAAATTCAACACCATCTACATCTTCTTTTAAAACATTTATTATAGATTTAACTGTATTTTCTTTATAATTATGTTTTCCATTACCTCTATGTGAAATAAACAAAAACATCACCTATAATATTTTATTTAATGTATTAAAAAATATTAATTTGTTTTAATTTTTATTGTTTGACCAATTTTTAGTTTATTTGGATTTAAGATGTTATTATAATCAGCTATCTCTTTATATCTATTACCACTTCCTAGATATTTTAAAGCTATTCCCCACAATGTATCTCCTTTTTTTACAATATAAGTTATTATATTATTAGAAGTTTTTGATGGTATTTTAATTTTTTGATTAGGATATATTAAATTAGGATTAGTTATATTATTATATCTTGCTAATTCCTGATATGTAATATTATAGTTTTTTGCAATTCCTGATAATGTATCTCCAGATACAATTTTTATGTAACATTTTTAAATGTAAATATAATATCTATCTGTTTATCTTGATAGATGTAAATTTTTTCAACTAAATTAATTATCAATTCTCTAGTTGGATTTTCAAGTGATAAAAATTCATTTATATATTTTTCTATTTGTTTTTTGTCTATTTTATTAGATTCACTATTTTCATTTTTAAGATTATCAATATTTTTTTTATTATTACTTATCTCGTTTTTAATATTTTCACTTACTCTTATGTATTGTTCTTCATCAATAATTCCTTTTAACATATTCATATAGTTTTTATCCAAGTTTTCTGTTAACTTATTATTTGTTAATTCCAAACTTTCTATTTTTTTTTTAATCTTCAAAGAATTATCTTTAAATTCCATATTACTAATTGAATCTTTTATTTTGCTTTTATCTAAGTATTCTTTACATACATCTCTAATATTATCTAAAATAACTCTTTCTAAATTTTCATAATTGTTTGTATGTGTTGTACAAACATGATATTTTGAATATGTTCTATAATAATCACAAGTGGTGTAACTTCTACCTGTTTTATTTTGATATCTGATTGTTATTCTGTGTTTACAATCTCCACAATATAGAAGTCCATCTAGTAGGTAAAATCTTTTCTTTTCTGGCCTTTTGACATTTTTAGGTAAAAGTGTTTGTACATAATTAAAAGTATCTCTATCAATAATTGCCTCATGTGTATTTTCTACTATTATAAAATCATTTTGTTTATTTTTAACTACCTTTTTTATTTTGTAATTAATCTTTTTAGTCTTACCTTGAACTGTATCTCCTACATATATCCCGTTAGTCAAAATTGCTTTTATAGTAGTATCTACCCATACTCCATACTCTTGTGATATACAATTAGTATTTACACGCTTTGTATTCCATATATAGTTGTAATAAGATGCTGGTGTTTTTATTTTTCTTTTGGTAAGTTCTTGTGCTATATAATGATATGTATTACCTTTTAATGCTAACTCAAATATTAATTTAACAGTATCTGCTTGTTCATTATTTATAACTAAATGATTTTTATTATTAGGATCTTTCATATATCCAAATGGACATCTACCTGAAACATATAGCCCTTCTTTCATTCTAGAATGCAAACTAGTTTTAACTTTTTTAGAAATATCTTTTGCATACATATCATTCATTATTGCTTTAAAAGGGGCTATATCATTATTGGTATTATCTATAAATGTGTCTATACTATCATTAATAGCAATATACCTAACATTTTTATTTGGAAAATACTTTTCAATTAGCTCTCCTGTACCTATATAATCTCTACCTAATCTAGACATATCCTTAGTAATAACCATATTAATTTTTCCAGATTCAATATCTTTAATCATTCTTTTAAATGATGGTCTTTCAAAATTTGTTCCAGTAAAACCATCATCTACATATTCATCAACTAGATTATAATTATTCTCTTTAACATATTGATTTAGTAAACTTCTTTGGCTAATAATACTATCAGATTCAATGTTTCCATCATCTCTTGATAATCTTATATATATTCCTACTTTAAAACTATTATTCCCTGCCATCAATTATAACTCCTTCCATTTTGGGAATAATGAGTACGATTACATGGTAGCTCTACTTTCAAATTATTGCAAGTCATCATAAAATGCTTTTTTATTTCAATTTTTAATACTTCAGTTATTATTTCATTTAAAGACTTCCCCTCATCTTTAAACTTTAAATTAACATTGTATTTAACCATAGAGTTTAATACCTCCAATAAATTCTATGGCAATAAGAATTGTTTTAGTAATATTATTTGATATGTTTAAAACATACCTAACAATATTACTTACTATCATAAACCTCCATCATATTCATAAACATCATCTCCTTTTCATGATGCATAGTAGCTCCAATAATTAAAGAAGTCAAGTCATAAATTATAGAAAAATTTATCTATCATCCTAAACCATTTCATAATTCACTAAATTATGAAATAGCAGGATAAGAAGATTGTGTATCATACCCGATTTAATCCTTATTTTATAAGAAATCGCATATACACAATTCTGATTTTGCACTTGCAAAATTCATCCTACTTTGTAGGTTGATATAAAGGATTATCATTAAATAAATCTTTATATTATGATATATTAAAGCATTAAAAAATCATCCTATTATCTAAATTCCATTAAAATTTATAGGATGATTAATTTTTACTAATTATTAGTTTTTAATTTTAAAGTTTTTACAAATCTATCTGTTAATGCTGGTTTGGTAAATTGTTCTTCTAATACTAAAACACTATTTTTATATCTGTTATATGCTGCCTCATAGTTTCCTTGTTCAATTTGCTCAACACAATAACCTACTATATTATCATAAATATAATCATAAATAATACCAGATTTTTCTTCTTTATTAATTGTTTCAACAATGATTGGTGCTACTTCATAGTAATGTTCTATATCTTCTTTTGAAACAAAATTATCTCTAAACCACCTTAACACTGTTAATTCATAACAATTATCATCAAATTTTTCCTGAAAATATTTCATACAAGCTGAAGTTAAATAACAACCTCCTGATCCTGAATTTGTATCACTTTTATCAGGTCCATGTGTTGTAGAACTCCATGATTCTTTATCATAATTTACATTAACGTGTGCCGCATCATGCGGTTTATCTACTTCACCACCATAAAAACCAATATGATCATTACCATTTTTATCTGTATTAATCTTTATAGTAACCCCTTTATCATTTACATAATTTCCATACTTATCTCTATCTGCCATTATTAACACCTCCCATTTTAATTTCTGACATTCTTAAAGAAATAATTGCCTCTAACCACAACAAAGACCATTCTGCAAAATAAGATTTTAAGGATTTTGTTTCAGTATCTAAATCAATTAAATCAAATTTTATATTTTGCAATTTTTCTTCATTTATAGATATTAGGCTTTCTTTATTTACATATGTTGCTAAAATCGTATTAATTTCGACTAAGACTTTTTCAAAATTCTTTTTTTGTTCCTTGTAAATATCTAATTGAATTGAAGCTGTAATATAAAATATTAAATTTTTAAAAGCAAAATCAATATTTTCTTTTGTTGGATTTCCTACATTAAAATTTTCATTCATTAACAAAGCTCCTTTCTTGTCTTATATTATAAACTTTTTTCTAAACAAATCAATAATTTTACTCATTATTCCCCATAAAAAATGTATCTCCCTTTTTTACAATATAAATAGTTTCTTCAGAATCTGATGATTCATCTATAACATTTGGTAATAGTTTTACTGCTTTTAAATAAGGTTTGGGATCAACATAGGAAGAATTTTCTTTTACTGAAAAATGCAAATGTAATCCTGTAGAATAACCAGTTGTTTTAATATTATTTGTACCCATTATAGCACCTGTTTTTACTTCATCTCCTATATTTAATTTAACACTTCCATAATCTAAATGATTATATTTGGTATATATTTTTTTACCTTCTATATTTTTCCCATGATATACCATTATATAATTACCACTTTTATTTACTTTGTCATAACCTTTTATATTTTTTACACATTCTACTACTTTACCATCTCCAATGCATGTTACTTGACCTAAGTTAGTTATATCAATTCCAGTATGAAAGTCAGTTACTTTTTCCCCTCTCATTAAAAATGTTCGATTTCCATAATCACTAGAAATATTTAATTGATTTGAAATGTTTTTTATAGGTGAGTATTTTACACCTTTTAATATAAATCCTATTTTTCATCACCTCCATTTAAAATTATTTTAAATTTTGAAAAGCAGTCAATAGCATATTTTTTATAAACTGTTAAGCATATAATGATAATTTCTAACGCATCAGGTATTCCAGCTGGAATTTGTACTCCAATTTTAGATAATAAAGGTGGCATTATTTCTAATGAAATTATAAATAGAAACAAACAAATTCCAATCACTAAAGATTTTAATATTCCTAAAAACAATTTTTTTATATTAAATTCGTTTTTTGTAGAAGAAATAAAAACTCCTAGTATTGTATTTATTAGAATTGTTAATCCCAAAATTCCCATTAGATAAAGTATATTAAGAAAATCAACCATTTTGTTTATCACCTTGCTCCAATTTTTCAATTCTTTTTTGTGCATCCGTTAGTGCTTGTTCTAAAAGTGCTACTTTCTCATTTAACCTATTTAAAACCTTTGATATATCTTTTTGATCTAATCTGATTTCGCTTAAGTTATTATAGATATTATCTAATTTTAATTCCAACCTAATGTTTCTTTCTGCAGATTCCCTAGTATCTTTTTTTATTTCCTTTTTTTGATTTAAATAAAATGTTACATAGCTTATTATAATTCCCATTATTGTACATATAAGACCAATCCATATTTCCATACTAACCACTTCTTTCTTAGAAAGAGTTTTCTCTTTCTATTATGTTATATGTTCACAAAAAAAAAGAAACAATTTTAATAGCCTCAAAGTTTTAACAAATATTATCGTTATCTTTTATGGCAAATATTATTGCTTCAAATGAACTATATCCTTTTATTTCTGTTAAGAAATATGATTTATTATATGGTTTTAAATGCCAATAAAATTTATTTTCTTCTATTATAATTTTTGTAATATATATTTTATGATTATATTTAATTCTTAAATAATTATCATGAAGCCAAATTTGAAATCCTTCATTCTTATATCTATCATAATTTTTTAATATGTAATTTATTAAGCATTCTTTTAAATAATTATTCATTTTTCCTCCATAATATTAACGTATCTCAATTATAGATATTATAACATCTTACTATCTAGTTTTGAGATAATTTTCGTGAGATGATTATATGATTGGCAAAATTTTAAAAACAATGAGAAAAATAAAAGGTCTAACACAAACAGAACTTTCTAAATTAATTGATGTTCCACAAAATACTATTTCTCAATATGAAACTGGAAGAATTGAACCAACTTTTGAAATGATTTTAAAAATTTCTAAATGTTGTGGATTTAAAGTTGAATTTAAAAATGGTGAGTGCATTTTAACCTCTGATAATATCGATAGAAAAGAAATCTAATTATATTATATATCTGTCTAAAAGATATTTCAAGAACTTTTTATCTGAAAATGAGATAATGTTTTTGTTGGTGATTATATTATGATTGGCAAGATTTTAAAAACGATGAGAAAAATAAAAGGCTTAACGCAAGAAGAACTATCAAATATAACTGGTATTCCACAAAACACAATCTCTCAATATGAAAATGAAAGATTTGAGCCTAGTTATAAAACAGTTGATATAATAGCTAATAAATGTGATTTTAAAATTCAATTTGTTAATAAAGATATTACTTTGAATTCTGATAATATTGATAGAAAAGAGTTATAGAAATATAACTTTTTTATAAATTATTTTTTTTTGTAAATAATATTAATGTTTTTATGAGAAAGAGGTTATTTATGAAAAAACCAAATATAATTGTTTTACCAAGGTGTTATAAATCAGATGATGGTAGAATTATTCAATATATTTCAGAAAATATAAGAAAAATAATAATAGAACTTGGAGGAATTCCTGTTATATTATGCCCTACTACTAATGCAGATTCTTATTACACTAAATCAAATGAATTTCCAGAAGTAAGTAATGAAGAAAAAAAAATAATTGATTTTTACCTTAACAACTGTGATGGATTAATTGTTCCAGGCGGGAATAAATTTACTAAATTTGATAGTTGTGTTCTAGATAAAGCAATAAAAAAAAATATGCCCATTTTATGTATATGTATGGGTATGCAATTACTGTCTTGTTACAATAATAAAGATATTAATTTGTATAAAATAGATTCTAAAATCAATCATAATCAAAGTTCAAATGATACTAATTTTTCACATAAAATAAATATTAAAAATAATAGCTTATTATATAGTATAATAAAAAAAGATGAAATCAATGTAAATAGCTTTCACAATATGGGATGTAAAGATAATAATTTATTTGAAATAGATGCTTTAAGTGAAGATAATGTTATTGAAGCAATTGAAATAAAAAATAAAAGGTTTGTTTTAGGAGTTCAATGGCATCCAGAGAAAGATTTTAAAAATAATATTGATTCTAAAAATATTTTTTTAAGTTTTATAAATAGTGCAAGGGCATATAAAAATACAGCATTATAAAATACTGTATTTATTTTGTTTTATATTGTTTTTCTTCTGTTCCTAAATATTCTTCCCTAGAATTTTCATATTTTTCTAAATTGCTTGTTCCATATTTAACTTCTTTATAAGCGCATATAGGTGCAAATACATCAACCATAATTTTATATGATTCAAGTTTGTATTTATCTATATCCAGTTGATATTTATGTAAAGATAAATCAAATAATTCATAACATTTACTTGAAAAGTATTCAAAAGCATCAGTTGTACCTATGTATTTTTTAGCAATTTCGGAATTTTTTACAATGTCATTAAATTCTTTTATTACAGAAAAATCATTTTTTTCTCTATAATCACTTAACCTTTCTTTCCCAATTAAGTTTTCTAATTCATTTGCAAACATTATAAGTAATGAATTATAACTTGTTGAAACATGATTAATATTATTTAATTCGTTTTCAACTTCTTCATATTTACTTTTATTAAGTATTTTTATAAGTTGTCTTTGTGTATACATTTCGTTTATCATTTCTTCTGTAATTATTCCTTGATTATCTATATCTTTAACATGTTTTTTATTATCAGTAGAAATATCATATTTTATTGTGTTTTTAAACATACCATGTTTGGAAGTTATCTCATTATTATTTTTTTCATATATTGGTGTTTGCATAGCATACGCATGATTTAATTCGTGTAAAAAGTATGGCATATTAATTGAAGTATCAAACAATTTTTTATATCCTTCTTCATTTACCTTACCACTTAAATCATTTACAACTATCCACCTTTTTTCACCTACAACATCCATATTTTCATCATATATTGCCTCGTATGAATAGAATGCACCTGGATCTATGTTAGTTCCATATACATTATCTAAATCTTCAACAATATCACTGTTACTTTCTCCTAACACAGTTTTTCTTATTTTGTCACGACTTTCTTTTGACATATCACCTGTACTAAATATTCTCGTATTATAAAATAAATTTAATATTTTGTTAATATTTTCTTCCCCATATGTATCAACCATGGCAACTATACTTATTTTTATTGCATTAATTAAATTATCATCATAATTATATTTTTTTCTTAAATCGTCTAAAAACTTTTGATACATACTTATCACCATATTAATTATATCATACATATTTGTTTAAAATTATATTCTTTTAATTAGTATTTACTTAGTATTTACATTATTATGTAAAACATAAATAATATGTTTTTTTCAAATTATTTAACATTAATTCATGATACAAATTTAAGATAATTCTAAAAATTGGTGCAAGGAAGTATAATAAAGTATCAAGCAATAAAACGCAAGAAAAGGTATTATCAATATGATTCGGTCACTTTGTTTTTTTATAAAAAAAACGAGCCACAATGGTTCGAATAATTTATTAATGGTGGAGCTGAGGAGAAACTAATCATATATAATTCTTATTTATCGTTATATTACAACAAATATTTGCTTTTTCCTTACAAAATAACCATTTTTGTCAATCTTTTTAATTTAAATTGGTATAGAAAAAATATTAAAAAACACGATAATATTTGACAAAAACAAGACCAAAAGCAAGACCAAAAAATAATCTTACTTAATCATTAAGTAAAATATAAAACATTAGTTCTTCATCACTAATAATTTCTTCAAATAAAAACATTTATATCACCTCCTAATATAAATGTTCCATTATTTTTTTTAATTTCCTTTTTTTGTTTGAAATTTTTTATTTTATAATCAACTTTTGTCCAGGATATATTAAATTTGGATTGGAAATATTATTGTCTTTAGCTATTTTTTGATATGTAGTATTATATTTTTTAGCTATACCTGATAAAGTATCGCCTTTTTGAACAACATATATTGTTTCTTTATTTGTATGCATAAGTTCATTTACTTTGCTTTGCACTTCTTCATAATTATATCCTGCATTAGTTAAAGCTGTTTTTCTGTCTGCACCATTACCCCATTTGCCTTCTAAAACTTCTTGTGCTAATTGTTCTACGCTTTTTTTAGGTTCAGATGGTATATTTGTACTATTTTCTTTTTTCGTTGCTGTAAAGCCATTTAAACCACAATTCTTCATAATACTAGGATAATTTTTATAGGCGTAATCTTGGTCGCAAGTAATTCCAGCAATTTTATTTGTTCTTATATAATTAGTTTCTCCACCAAATTGCCATAATCCACCTTCTGGAGAACTTGGTCTTGATTTGCTCCATTGTGCTACCCATTTATCATAATCTTTTAATTGATCTGTATACATATAGTTTTTAAACCAATTGGTATTAGCATAAATTCCTACATAATAGCCTTTGTTTTCTAAGTATTCACAAAAACCTATAATCCCATTAGTTACAGCTTGTTTACCTGCCTTTGCTTGATATACGCTATCTTCTACATCAATATAAATAGGATATTCAAATTGCTTTCCTTTTAAGCAATTGTTATACATATATTCTGCTTCTGTTATTCCTTCTTCTTTTGAAGTAGCTCTTGAAAACCAATAAGCACCTACAGGAATATTAATTTGTTTACATTTTGAATAGTGATTTTCAAAAGCACTATCTTTTGCTTTCCCTTTAGCTTTACCATAACCAGTATAACCTGCTCTTAATATGGCAAATTTTACCCCTTCTAATTTTGCTTTATCTAAATTCATTTTTGATTGAAATTCACTTATATCTATTCCAAATAACTTGTCCATTACTTCACACCTTCTTTATTAAAATTACTTAATCCATTAGCCCCCAATGAAATTGTCATTGAACTTAATGCATATAAAACTAAATCTACTAATTTAAAAGTTCCTGTTACTGCATTTACTATAGTTAATAATATAAATGCTATTAAAAAGCTCCAATACTTCGTTTTTATTTTCTTTATAAATTTTAAATCTTTTGTAAACTCAACAACCATATATACAATTGTTACAAATGACGCATAAGTCATTAAAACATCCCATGTTATAAATTCATTCATTTAATTCACCTCTCATTTTAATCCTAATTTTATTGTTAAAAATGTAATTACTGCACCAATTAGACCTCCAATTACATATCCCCAAATAGAATCTAATTTTTTTGCTGGTTTATTTTCTATTTCTACAACTCTTTTATCAATTTTATTTACGTCTTCTCTCATTGCTTTCATTTCGGTAGCAATTTCTTTTACTGACACAGTTAATTCATATATATTATCTAATTTGCTTTCTAAAGTGTCTAACCTTTTTGTATTTGATTTTGAACGTTGTTCTGCTTCTACTATTTTTTCTATATATTTTTCTTCCATACTATTTTCCTTAATTTATTGCTTCTACTGTTATATATGTGAAATTTCCGCCACCTAAAGTTAATGTTCCTGCTATTGCAGAAGTTATTTGCATTTTGATTATATCTCCTTGCGTTACAGGGATTAAAACAGGTGTAATAAGAATTTTCTCTAATATCAGCTGTTAAATTATATATTCTATTTACAGCCATAACTTCTGAATTTTTTAATATTTTAAATTGAATATAAGATGTTGTTGTAACACTACAAACAAATTCAAAATTTAAATTTACTTTTATATAATTAATTCCTGCGCCTATTACAACTTGCCCATTTTCGTTAACCGACAATTTATTACCTTTCTGTGAACTTATTATTGGAAAACTAACATCATAACCTTGCCATTCTGTTACATCAAGTGTATTTTCAATTCTTTTAATAGTTAAACAATTTTTTGTATTTGTTTCATTGATAGCTTCTACTAAATTTTCTTTTGTTTCAGTATTTAAATCAGTTAATTCCCCGATGTTAATACTATTCGTATATATTCCATTCTCAATTTTTCTTAGTTTAGTTGCATTTACTGGTGTTTTTTTACTTGGTCTGTTTTCCCATTCTGTTTCTATATATACCATTTTATATCATTCCTTTCATTTTTATAATTTAACACCATATAGTGCAGTTATTCTGACATTATTTTCGCCCAATCCTGTACTATTAGTAGTGTCTAATGTTGTACCATAAAGTTTTGCACCAAAATATGATGTGTCATCATATTGGATTTTTTGATACGCCCAATCAGCTAATATCTGTTTTAATATTGTACACATTTGATAATGCCCATATTGATTTCCAGTAGCAAATACTAATATAAAATCATAATTATTTACATTGTAATTTAATGTATGTACAGCTTTCGTTGTTATATCAGTAGTATTTAATTTCGTTATTTTCCCCAAACCTGTTTTTACTTCATTAATAGCTCCCACTAAATTATTTTTTTCTGTAGTGTTTAAATCAGTTAAATTTCCAATGTTATTCGTATTCTCATCAATCGCACTTTCTATATTATCTTGCATATTGTTAAATGTAGTTGCATTTAAATCTGTACCGCCTGTATATGTTCCATCTTGAACTTCATATTCTGTTTCATTTATTGTTACATAAGGCTTTTTTGTAACTTGCGTATCTTCAAATGTTATTTTTTGCATTTGTTATCATCTCTTTCTACAATGTATTTTTGTAATTTTAATAAGTCCAATATATCAACTTTACCATCGTTATTTATATCGTATTTATTTTTAAACGTATTTATAAAAATAAGCAAAATTATAACAAATACCAACAATAAATTTACAATATTGTGAATTTTATTACTTTTCATCTTTCAACACCTCTATTTCATGTTTTAAGTCATCTATCATTTGTTGTTGTTCTTGTATTGCTTTATAAGCAACTGCTATCATTGAATATAAATCTATTCCATCATTATTTTGCGTTGTAATTTCTTTTTTGTATCTATATTTGTTTCCAATTACTATTCCTATGTGTTTTTTTTCTTTATCATTTTGTGTTTTAAAGTGATACTTATAAATATCTGTATTTTTTACAATATCTAATCCATTGTTAAACTTTTCAAAATTTTTCTTCAAAGTTGCTCTTGAACTGTTTGAAATGTTATTTGCGAATACATCTCCCACAAAAACAAATCTGGAAGCTTGTGAAGAAAAGTAACAAGCTTTCTGATTACTGACATTCCAAAACTTTCCATATATTCCAAGTATTCTAGTATTATCACTGGAATATACTAATTCTAAGGAGTTATTATTACTCATATATCCATTGTTGTCAGTACCAATTTGCAATTTAATGTTTTCTGTTGTGCCTGTAAAATATGAACCTTTTATTGTGCTACCTTCGATTGTTCCTTTAACATTTACATTTCCGGAATCATCAACTTTAAAGTTTTTAGTATCTATGGTTCCGTTTTCCAAATTTATTTTTGTTCCGCTTGTATTTGAAACATAATTTTTTGATTGAATATTCCCACTTTTGATATTATCAGCATTTAAATTAACAACATTGACTTTTGTAGCATCTATATCACCTGTTGTAATATTTGAACCATTTATTATTGTGCTTCCCTTGTCTTTTAATTTGGAATTAGTAAATTCTGCAATAGCATCTACATCTAATTTGCCAGATTGTATTTTGACTTTTTCTGGAGAAAGATTTATAGAAGATATTATTTCATCACTATTTGTTTTTTTGGAAACTTTCATATTAATTTCTTCTTCAGCTAATCTTAATTCAGTTTTTGTTGCAAAAGCATCTGTATAAGCATTTTGAATATTGTAAGTTACTTCATAATTTAAATTAAAGCTTTCCATATAAATTTTGTTATAACCTTTATATAATTGAATATTAAATTTTTCTATTTCTTCAATGGATTCATTTGCTAATGGGTGTTTGTTTTCATCTAGTCTTCGTATTATATAAGCATGATCCTTTTCTAAAATAAACTCATCATAAATGTTTTCAGTATAATTTAATTCGAAATATGGTAATTGAATCTTTTTTGTTTCGCCTTCACCCTCGATAATTAAATAACTATCCACAAGGTATAAATCTTCGGATGGATATAATCCTTCAGTATTTTCAATGAAACTTTGAGCTTTTGAAACACCACTTTTAGATATTCCACATTTTGAACTTTGTTGTCCCAATTGTTCTTCGGATGGAAATAAATAATGAATATCTCCGTAAAATTTCAATTTTGTTAATCCATTTTCATATGAATTTTCGGTTTCAACATAGTTAACTCCAGTTTTTGTTTGCGTTAAACTGTTAGTTTCAATTAAAGCTGTTATTTGTTTTTCTTGTTTGTTAACATCAATCTGCACATTGGCCAATGCTTCAGCTAAACTAATATCTTGTTTATTTTTGATTTCTTGTTCTGTTAAAGCAGGGCTTTGGATAACGCTTGAAAAAGTTCCATCATAAGTAAAATTATGTTTTAACACATAAGTGTCAAAATATTCTGTATCACTTATATAGATTCTTATTTTATTTCCAAGTTTTAAAAATGGTTTTCCATAATATGTTGTTAATTTGCAGTCTACATATTTCATGCCTTTAACTCTGCTCCAAATAGAATCAATCGCCTGTTGTCTTAATTCGGCATTATGCAATATATAATCATCGCTAATAGTTATTGAATGTTCACCATTTAATTTGATACTTTCTTCGTCTTTAATTGTTACATTTTCATCATCAATTTGACTATTTTTAATAATCAAACAATTAATGGGTCCACATATAACCTCTCCACCTTCAACACTGCTATAATCACTTTTATAAAAAATATAATCAGGTTCTTCATTTTGACTTAACCAACATAAATCAATTTCATTTGTATCATTATCTATATCAACAAATGAACAAGATATTTTTGCAATAGTTTGCAATACTGTTCTATTCTTTTCTCCATTTGTGAATGGATTTGCAACAATAGGAATTGTACTATTAATAAATTCTAACGATTTTGGTGTTAACCCCAAATTAGTACACACATCTGCATATAAGTCTGATAAAGCCTTATCTCCTGTAGAATAATTAATATTGCATACATACTTGCTATCAAGATTTGTATATAAATCAGAATATGCTGTTATTTGACTCATATTTGCTGTTATTTCGTTATTTGGGCGTTCTATTCTATATTTTCCTGTATTAATATATTCGTTGCTTAAATCAGCGTATTTTACGCCAATTTTGGCATATATTGATTTATCATTTAAATTGCTTTGTATTGCTACAAATTTTGCTTTTAAACATTTTGAATATACAGAACCAATAATGTTACCATCTACATAACAACCACTATCTATTTCAAAACTTTGTAAATTATCTGATTGTGATATTGGTGTATCTATACCATCTACTACTATTTGACCTAAACGATTTGCGTTTGCTCGATTTTTACATTCATTTATAAAATTTGTACTTATCATATCCCACCTACAATTCTATTACTGCTTGAGATGCAGGATTATATAATTCTATAATTCCATCTGGTGTTATATATGGAAGCATAGATTGTGCAAGTCTATCTCCACGATAACAAGATATATTTTGCCATTTTTTTGTAAATGGGTTTAGAAAGTCTACACTTATTGGTGCAGGTCTTTTAATTATTTCAGCATAAAAGTCAACAACTTCATCATCTGTAAGTGGTCTACTTACTAAATCAATTCTCCATTTAGTATTTATTACATTAAGTACCATAGTACCATCTGCATTAGTAGCGTCACGACCACTATTTTTAGATACGTCATACCAAGATATTTTTGTATTGTTTGATAAATATTTAGATATATCTACACCATTTAATTTAACTTTCGATACTACTAGTACAGGACCTGCTAGTACATATTTATAGCCATTTGCGGTAAATTCTTTTATCATAATTTCACCATCTTTCAATTTTCCCTTTGAAAGAAAGTGCTACACATGTTATAATAATGTTAACTTGCTAGTACAGAAGTTTAGAGAGGAGTATATATGAAAAAGGTACTATTAATTCTTGCTTGTTGTATGTGCTTGTGTGGTTGTGGAAATAAGGAAGAAATTGAAGCGTTAAAAGGTACATGGGTTAGAGATAAACTAGAATATATTGGTTTAAATGTTGAATATTTAACATTTGAAAAAAATAACAAGTTTACTTACAGAAAAAGATTATATGGTTGGAATGAGGAAAAAAAATCTATGGAGGAAGGGTTCCATACATATTCTGGAACATACAAAATTGATAAAAATATAATAAACTTAAATATAACCAATAAAGACATATCGTTTGAAACGAAAGAATGTGAACTTTGTGATACTACACCACCATCAAGGAAACTCATTATTGATTTTGATTTAATGAAAATCTGCGAAAGAAACGAAGGATTAGATTGTAAATATAGTTATAGTAAAGATACAAAATAAGTATCTTTTTTTAATGCATTGGCATATTTATAGGGCATACTCCAGTTTGTTTTGTTTTTTGATTTATCTTATCAACTATTACACCTTCATCTGTATGAGCATATAAATCGACTTGAACTGATTGACCACCAAACTGACTCATTGCACTCAATACTGCACTATATATAGAACTAGCTATTTGTGATTGGTTTAATACCTCTGTCTTACCATTAGCATGTGCAACTACTTCTGCACCAGCCTCTCCTGCCCAAAATAGTGTTCCATGTGATGGGACGCCACCATTTGCATATTGAGGTATATTTTTCCATGAATTACCAGAAAATATTCCACCATTCTTTTTGAATAGTGTGCTTAAATTAATATTAATACCTAATTTTTTAAATGGTTTTTGTATTTTTTCTATTAACTGATTAACTACACTTGTTGCTTTGGTAGTATCTGCGCTTAATCCTGAACCCAGTTTAACTCCATTTAATTTTAGTTCGTTTTTTACTCCTTCTAAATTTTTCCTAACATCCGAATCTACTCCGTAACCTAATTTTGATAAACTAGAGTTTACTTTGTTATAAAGTGCAAGACCTTCTTCTTTAGCAATTTCTCCAGAATTTACTAAATTTGTCAAAATATTATTTAGGTATGTTGCATAACTATCTTTTAATTCTTTCATGCTAGATGCTTTGCTTTGATTTACTGCTTTAATTGCTTCTGCAGCGCGTTGATATTCTTCTGATTCTTCACCATATTCCCTCTTCATTTTTTCAGCGTGTTCACTTATAACATCCAAATTGCTTTTTGATGCATTTTCTATTTCTTCCATTCCTGTTTCATATGTACTTGTAGCAATATTAATTGAACTCTCTAACTCGTCAAAGCTTTGTGCTGAAAGATCCACATTATCAGTCAAGTTTTCAAAAATCACTTTTTTCTTAGAAACTAAATCTGTTGTCTTATTAAATTCATTGTACATATTAGTTAACTCTTTTACATATTGTTCTTGAGTTATTTTTCCATGTTTTAGTTTTTCATCCAAATCAACAATTTTATTAATATAGTCCTCTGTATATCCTTGTTCAGCAAGTTGTTGTTTTTTTGCGTCTGTTATAATTTGTTGTGTTAATTCATCTGACATTATTCCCTGTTCTTTATATTTAAGAACTATTTTTGTAATTGCATCTACTGTTGCTTGCCCACTGTTTTCTGACGCTGTTCTCATTGTTTCAAGTGAAGAATTTATTTTTGATATATCATCAGCCGTCACAGAATATTGATCAGTATTCATTTGAGCAATTAATATGCCCATACTTTCATTTGCGTTTTTATATGCTGTATCATTTCTTTCTATTAATTCTGTATAACTTTCTATACTTGCAAGATTGCCTGTTATTGTTCCTACATATTCTTTAAAAGCATCTGTATAGCTTGTAATATTTATTCCTTTATCGCTAAATAAGCTTTCGCCAAACACCATTTGATTTATTAAATCTTTGTTTTCTTGATAAGCTTTAATAACTGCTTTCAATTCATCATCACTAAAAATTTTTTTATAATCTTTTATGCTATTATGTATCATATTGGCAAGTTCTGTATTTCCATCTTTTAGAGCTTTTTCATACATTGCAATTTGTTTCATATAACTTAAGCCTAAATTTTCAAGATTTGCTTTATTTTGAGCGTCAACTTGACTTGCTGTCGAGAATATATAATCCCATGATTCAAATAAATCTTTACCATCAGTAAATTGTTTGTACCAATCAGTTTTTGATACTAATTCAGCTAATCCCAAACCACCTGCTACGGCAATACTCAATTTTCCAAAATTTGTTCCAGCTATTGTTTTTATCACATTTTTAATATTTTTTAAATTAGTAAATATTTCTCCAAGTTTTTTTATCAATTTATAGCCTATAATTGTTTTTATTATTATATCTGCATGATCTAAAGCAAATGTTACAACATCTTTTATTTTTTTTGCAAAATCCATTATTTTTTTGAATCTTGTTTCACCATCTTTTAATTTAAAATTAACCTCTCCAGTCAATGGATCTATTTCTTTTGTAAACCCTAACCATTCCATTATTCTATCTCTAATTTCTGTAGCTTTCATTCGTACTTTATCCATACCATTGTCATAACCTGTTATGGCATCTAATAATCGTTGGTCTATTCCACCACTTACAGATGTACCACTACCACTATTGTTATTTTCATTGATATTGTGAATTTCATCAAATCCTAATGTTTGCCTTTTTAATTCTTTTACTGCTTTACTAGCATCATCTGCACTATCTGCAATTCCATCATAAATACCCTCTTGGCTTGCTATACCGGAATTGTAATCTTTTAATTCGATACCAAACATATCTGCAATTGCTTTTGAGACTTCTTTAATTACCATTAGTATTGCATTTGCATATGGTAATATTTTTGAAAACGTTCCTATAAAGAGACTAGATAAAGCAACTTTTGCTTCTACTAATTGCTGTCTAAATATTTTCAATTGGTTTGAAGGAGATTCAACAGTATTAGCAAGGTCACCCATTGCTATTTGTGCTTGCTTCATTGTTGCTAAATATCTTAATATTTCTTTTTCTGCTTGAGACATATTTTTTACAGATTCTGTTATTCCTAACGATTCAGCTATTGGTTGTAAGCTAGATTGAGTAACATCAATTCCATAGCTTCTTAAAGGTTTTGTTTGTCCAGCATACACCCCTGCTCTAATTGCCTCTGCTGTTGTTTTTTCTGTTTTGTTATATAAAGATGCTAAATCATAAGTTAATTTAGTCATCGTCTCAGACATTATAGATGAATACTTATCTTCTATACCGACAGTTTCACCCATTGATTCAAATATACCTTGCATATATAATGTCTGTGTTTTATTAGTTCCAAATGCTTCATTTAATTTATATTGAAATTGTAAAGCAGATTTACCTAATTCAGAAAACATCTGTTTTCCATTTTTTTCAGTATTATCAAACACAACATTAAATAAGTTTAACTGTTCTGTATAATCGACCGCTTCATTCATCCAACCTAATGCAGTTGTTGTTAATCTTTTAACGCCTGCGAATGTAAAAATTTTTTTAAAAGCATTTCCAAGTTTATCAGCACTACTAGTTGCTTTATCTGTTGATTGTTTTAATTGATTAACATTTTTAGTAGCATTTGTTGTCGTTTTATTTATGCTCGATTCTGCTTTTTTTTCAATACTACCTAACTCTAAATATATATTTGTTAATACATTCTCAACATTAGTTAAACTTTTTACTAAACTTTCAACACTTGCTTTTGCTTCTTGTGCTTTTGATTTAATTTGTAATTCTAATGTTTGTGAATTATCCATTTATTTTTTCACCTACCTCTTCGGTTGTTCCCTTTTTGGTAGCGCTATTTTTTCTTATTGCATTTACTTGAGCAATTCTTGCCTTTACATCTGCAACATTCATTTCTATTCGTTTTTTCTTTTGCTCTTCAGTAGCTTCTGCCCTTTCTTCAAAGCCGTATGGTTTTTCAGAATATTTAACTTTTTGTTTGCTGAAAGCATTACATAAAGCAACTGTTATAGCTTCATGAAAGTATGCTCCTTGTAGCCACGCATTATTATTAAATATTTCTTGTTCAGTTTTTATCTTTTCAAAATAAGAAAAACGGTATGCCCAGAATAGGTCTGGGTCATCTTCCCAAAACTCTTTCACAGACATACCGTATGTGATTGCCATAGGTAACAAATTATAAAACCAATCTGTTAAGTTTTTATATTGTTTGCCTTTTTCCTCTTTGTCGTTGTCTATTCCCCGATTATCTCTAGTTCCTCGTCGTTCTCCTTCGAGTCTATATCGGCTAGGGCACGCATAAAAGCTTGGTATTCCTCAATTCCAAATTTAACAACTTTTGCTGCTTTTTTACCACTTTGTTGATATGTATCCATTAACTTAAGTGCCAAATTTGGATTTACATCTTTATGATTAGCAATAAACAAACTTGTCCATATTAAATCATAAAATGTAATTGGTTTTCTATCAAACTCTTCAATACTAAATCCCATAGCTTCAAGCCATTTAATACTATCTCTAGTCATTTCTAAAGTATAATCTTTATCATTTATTTTTAATTTTAATTTTCTCATTGTTTTTCCCCACTTCCTTTAATTATTCAGTTGCTATTAATGCAGTAACTTCTGTTGATGTTTTATCAGCAATTTGTGTACTTGGAACTGTATGTAATGTACATTCAATTACACCACCAACTGATACCTCATTCTTCCAAGTTTGACAAATACCTGTATATAAAGCACCTGTTCCATCTGGATATTTAATTAAAATATCTTTTGCTGTATTATCACATACTGTTTTTACAGCTGTTAAATTTGCTTCACTATAGTTATAAGTAAAGTCCATATCTCCAGTATCAGGTCTATCTGGAATATATACTTTTGATGGATCACTTGAAGTTGTTATTTCAACTGTTCCACCTGCTTGTCCAGTTGCTGGAGCACCTTTAACTGCTACTAATTTTTCTTTTGGGAATTTTGCTTCAGCTGTTTCTTTTATTCTGATTTCAATACCTAAATCTAACATTATTTATTCACCTCTCATTGTAATTTCCCTTACAATTTGAAGTGCTACATTCGTTTAATTTGGATAAATAACTAAATTATCTAATCCATATTTTGTATCTAATTTTCCAGTTATTTTAACTATATTTCTATGTACATTAGAATCAGTATTTAATGCATCTAATTCTGTTTTAATGGTTACATGATAATTGTTTTTAAAATAATCAACTACTTGTTCGGTAACTTCATTACAAATAGTTCTTTTTGATGTTTTTCCACTTGCCATTGAATAAACATTTATTTCAATACCAAATGTATAAGTTTCTTCTCCGTAACTTAAATTATTATATTTATTAGTTACTGGAAGTAATTTAACTGGCACTATAGGAAATACTTTGCTTTGTTGTGGCATTGCTTTTGTAACTGTTGGTTTATATATTGACTTTTCTTCAACATATTTTTTTAATTCTGGAAAGATTTTATTTTCAAATATATTTTCAACTATCAATATAAATCACCTACTGTCTTTCTTATTTCAACGTCAACTATGTTTCCTATTTCGTTTTTAATATCTTGAAATGCACTGTAGAACATATGTCTACTTGGCAAGCCTTTAGTCCAACCATAAGTTCCATCTTCTTTAGGATATAGCCAACCTTCTTCGCCATGTTCATTAACATCATATTTCCACGACTTAAAAGGTCCATCTGGATTAGGATGTGGGTTATTAGAGCCTACAATTCCTGTACCCATTTCATTAAAGATAATTACCATATCATTAGTCCATACTCTACCACTCTTTGCATTATCGTCATATTGCCACTGTATTTGGCTTGTATGATTAGAAATACCATTTGCATAGCAATACTCTAATACTTTGTTATACATCATTTCTGTGGCATATTTAACAGCATTATCAATGCCTTTTGAATAGGCTTCTTGATATTTATTTAGAAACTTTTTTGCTTCCTCTAGACTTTTCTTCGATAGTTCCATCGTTAGAAGTGTTTTCATCTTTTGATTTATCCTCTTCTATTTTTTCTTCTTCGACAAGTTTATAACCTGCTTTGATAAAGTCATCTCTTGTTTTTTCGTCAAAAACTACTATTCCATTTGTAAATTTGTACATATTGCACCTACTTTCCTGTAAGTTTTTCAAAATATATAATTATAACTGAATTACCATCTCTTGGTGGTAATAATCTATAGTTAGCATTATCTCCATGTTCTTCTTCTCCTTCTGGTGTAACACCATCAAGATAAGCTACATCAAATTCTTTAAAATGGCCTTGATATGATATAGGGATAACTGCTTTTTTCATAATGCTTGCTTTTTCTCCAAACTCTGCAATATCAGCATCAGTATTGACCGGTTGATAATTAAATTTATATGGTTCACTATTTGGGTTTTCATACACATTAATTTCATTACCTTCAATGTCTAGTTGTGTACCAACTTTACTTGCTATATAAACATCTTTAACCCAATCTTTAGGATTAGCTTTCACACTTATCATTTAGGGATACCTGCCTTTGGAACTAGTTCTCCTAACAAATCGTTTGATAATAGCGATGTTAAAAATTGAACTGACAATCCGTTTTCGCTATAAGATTGATATCCAACTCTTTCCATAGCTTTGTATAATTCAATAGCACATCTTGTTTGCCAATTTGCTAATCGTTTGTTGTTTTCAGCATCTATTGTTGTTTTTGTTAAATCATAAGGATAAAGTGTATTTAGAGCCACAATTTCTGCGTCATCTAGTTTTAATTTAAACACTTCATCTTTTGTGTCATCAGCTACATCGCCTAAGACTTCTAGTCGCATTTTCTTTAATTGTTCTTCTTGACTCATAAATACACTTCCTTACTTAAAAAGTTATATTAAGCAGTAACTGCTTTTGTATTAACTGGATTTGTTGTAGTATTAGTTACATTAACTTTTACTTCCTTAGATGGTTTAGTAAATGCTGTATTTAATCCAGTAATTTTTCCGTGGAACCATTCTGGGCCGTGATCTAATCCAATTTGACCAAAGATTTGATATTTAGTACCTGCTCCTGTTTTTGCTAATTCTTCTAAGAAGAAGTTACCTTTACCTGGAACTGGTTGTTCTACTGGTCCAATTACTGAAGGATTAATTGCTAATACTGTTCCTGCTGGGATAAATTCACCAATTGCTAAATGAACTGTTGTACCAACTGGTAATATTAAATCTCTTATTTGAATTCCATAAGCACTCATATAAGCTTCTCCAATTGGCATTTTCATTTCAATAGCATCACCATGTAATTGTAATAAGTTAACTGAATTCATTAATAATACAATATTAGAAATATCTCCGCCATTGTCATTGATTTTTTGAACTAAATCATTAACTAACCACATATCTAATGGAGCATTAACTTTACTAGAACCTTGACCACTTTCAGCACTAATTACGTTAGTAGTAATTGCAGCTACCATACCTCTTGTTTTATTAATTGTTGCGTCAGTTGTTGCTTTATTATAGGTTCCTTGAATAAATGTTTTTTCAATACTTCTCTTGATTTTTTCCATCTTTCTTGCAACTTGGAAAGATAATTCATCTTGTGGATTAGCTTGTTGACCTGCTAAGTTAACACCACTTAATGTTGCCATATTTGATTGTTTAGCGTATGAAATAGCAACTGATTCCATAAATATTTGAGTAACATTACTCATTGGGCTTCTTGTTACAAATGTTGCAGTTGGAGCTGTTAATGAAGCTGTTTCACTTATTTCTGGTATTGCTCCTTCTTCACTTGTATAATATTGTCCACATACGAATTCTACTGAATTTGTATATTTAACTCTTCCACTTATCATATTTAAAAATGGAGTTTTTGTATTTGCTTTATTGTATAATAATCCTGAATAGTTAGGACAACTAAAGCTTTGTACTGTTTCAGCACCTGTCATAAAAATATTCACCTCGTTTAAAATTTCTATCCCTTTTTTCTAAACGAGTGCCACACTTTACTTATTTAACTTTTTTTCTTGTTCTGCTTTGAAAATTTGAGTAGTTAATTCAGTTTGTTTCAAAAAGTCCTTGTCTTTAATTGCTTGTTCAAGTTCTTTTTGTAACTCTGCCACCTTATCTACAGGATTAGCACTTTGAGTACCACCTACTGGTTTTGGTGTGCCATTTAACAATTCTGTAGTAGTTTCATTTTTAGTTTGCTCTTTTGTTTTATTTAATAATGTAATAAAATTATTTGCTAATTTTACTGATTTATCGCAATCTTCACTTATGATATTTTGTAAAGTTTCTTTTAATTCAGTATCTTCATCAGTAATTTTAATTCCATTATCTAAGAATAAACCTTTTACTGCTAATTCACTTGTTTTAAGTGCATTTGCTTTCTTATCTACTTCCAATTGTTTTAACTCTGCTTCTCTTTTTTCATCGTCAGTCATTTTTGATTTTTTGAAATCATCATATTCAGTTGATAATGTAGAATAGTTGCTTTCTACTGTTTTATATTTAGCATTTAAATCATTATATTTATCTTTTGGAATCATTAATGTTGCTAAACTTTTCGCAATAGCATCAACTCTTTCTTCATTAGTTGTAAGTGTTTCATCACTTAATACTTTTTCGATTTCTTCTTTCATTTCTATACCTTTCCCACTCTTACGTTTTTATGGATGTCTCGTCTCATCAATGGAGTGTTGTAGATTTATGCTCTCTACAATAAGCAAATTTATATAAACTGATAAATCAGTTCGTATACTAAATGGTTGGGAAGACAGGATTCGAACCTGCAACCTCTTGAATCCAAATCAAGGCTTCTACCAAATTGAATTACTTCCCAATATGGACCGGTATATCAGATTTGAACTGATACAAAATGCTTGGAAGGCACTTATGCTACCAATTACATCAATACCGGATGGCAAATCGACTAGGATTTGAACCTAGACAAACAGTTTTGGAGACTGTTATGCTACCGTTACATCATCGAAATATGGTGCCGAAAGTAAGAATTGAACTCACAACCTACTGATTACAAGTCAGTTGCTCTACCAATTGAGCTATTTCGGCAAAATTCCAAAGGCTTCTAAAGTTTCTTTGGCTTGGACTCACTTATAAGGCTTTATAGAAGTTGTACTTCCTTCAAAGTTTCTTATAATGCCTATTTATTAACCTCTCCAGACTCATCCTTTGAGGCAGATGTCGTCTTATTAAGACTTCCATCGCTATTCTCGTTGTTTTGTTTTATTTGTTTATTTGCTTGTCCAACAAATAATTTAATCCAATTTTCTATACCACCATAGAATTCCATTGATTTATTAAATGTTTCATTTGGATCACTATATAATCCACTTGTTGTCATAGCAACATCTGGTGATATACCGCTTTGAATTTGATTCATCATACCTTGTGATTTAACTAAGAAATTATCTGATTTATTTCTTGTAAATTTTTGGTCTATATCTTTTAATGTCAATGTTTTAATTTGACTATTTGGAGCAAGTCTACATATTCTTAAAATTAGTTTAAGCTCTGGTTTGGAACATCTTTTGAATTCCATTTCATCTCCATCTGCTCTTGCGTCAGCCATTGTCCAACCTTCACCTAAATATCTAGCTTGTCCAGTATCTCCACCACTTGCTTTATCACTATTTTTAGGAATACCTACAATATTTAAAGCAGTATTGAATAATCTATCGTGTAATACTTTTGTATTGTCATGTTTTATTTCATTTGATATTAATTTTAAATCTGCTGGTCTACTTGGATCTGATGTTGCGATTTTAATTGCTCCTAAATCAAGTAATCCTTCATAATCTTCTCTATCAATATCTTGGTTAACAAATACAAGTAAGCTTTGTATAAATTGTTCTAATCCGTCCATTTCATCAGATGTAATTCTATTTAAGTTATTTAATATATCCATAACTATTTCGATAATTCCTATTCTTGATTTATTTAAGTAATATTCAAATATAGGAATTTCATTTAATATAGTAGGTTTTATAAGTTTAACCTCAAATGCTGATGCAACGCTTGGACTAATCATTTCATAATAAGCATTTTTCGTATATACACTACCTTTTATCGTGTAATCCTTAACACCTCTCGTATAAGTACAACCAAATAGTTTCTTATGAGGTAATCTACTAGAATAAACACAAAATGTTGTTTTACTATCAAGATTTTCTATCATAAAAGGACTATCTTCATTTATATCTGGAAGAACTAATCTGTGTCCTATTCCTGATATATATAGGTCTTCTGCTAATTCAGTGTCTTTTGGATATTTATCCTCTGCTAACATATAACTATTTAAAGCTCCTACTTCTTCATTAGCAACATCACCACGTTGTACATACTGTATTGGTTTACCAAAAACAAATGACTTTTTAAATTCAACCATAAAATAAGCATTATTTTCTACAACTTTGTTATTTATAGTTGGTCTTACTTCTTTAACTTTATCTAAAATTGGTTGAAAACCTTTATAATAGTTTTCTAAATAATTAATTTCCCTTGAATTTTGTAAATGAACACTAAATACGTCATTTAATATTTGTTTTATTATTTGCTCGTTCATTTCTTCTGGTTCATAATCTGCATAAATAATATGTCTACCAAATAGTCTTACTTCATCTTGAACCGGCATTACTGGTTTATCGGTAGGTATTTGTGCATTTGTATTATCATCAACTGGTGTTTCAGTTGTTTTTACTTCTTCATTTTCCATTAATTCACCATCTTTCATACTTTGGTATTCCCAAAATATAAAATAAGGGAACACAACAATAAAAAATAAATTCTTACGGTTATGCTCCCGTGTAGCACTAAACGGTCAATGAAGGGAAAAACTAGACCGTTCGCTACATTTATACATTATTAATAAAAAAATTGTTAGTTATGAAGTATAAAAGTCCAACATAAATTGGACTATAAAAGAAAAAAGATACTTATTCAGTATCTTCATCTGCATATTTCCATATACTTTTATATGCGGTTTTTCTCTTTCCACTCAAACATTCTGTTATGCTTGTTCTTACCATATTTAATGACCTACACGCTGTTGCAATGCTTTCCCATGTTTTAACAAATTTTCCACTTAAATCATATTGAGTTATCTTTCTTGCACTGGGATTGTTTCCATCCATTTTCTTATAATTAAAGCCTACTCTAAATGCCTCCTTGTTATTATGGGAATAGGTGCACCATTCAAGATTTTCTACTCTATTGTCATCTCTAATACTATTGATGTGATTAATAACAGGATAATTATTAGGATTAGGTATAAATGCTTGTGCTACCAAACGATGAACTTGATATTGCTTATGTTTATGCTTTTCTGTATATAGAGTCACGTTTGTATAACCATGTACATATTTATATTTTAACACCTTTCCTTTTAATAATTGACCACATTGATATTTTTTAATTTGATTTTTGCCTTCAAAATGATTTATACGATTTAAACTTCTTACTCTTCCAATACTTGATATTTGGTATAATCCCTCATATCCTTGTATATATTTCCATATTTCTTCCATATTATACCTCTTTACTTTTTAAAATAGTCTTTTGCAAGCTATCGGTTTAATAAAATTAAATTTTCCAACAATTATTTCACTAGCGAACATGCAAACCGAGTCTACAGAATCATCATGCAAGTTCGGTTTATCAAAAGAATACTTTGTCATATTTTCCATTAATCTCCCATAATCACTATTTGGTTTAGTTAATGTTTTATCTAAAAATACAACAAACTTTTGAACTATACCACGATTGTTTTTAATTCTTTCTTCCTTTTTTACAGTATTATATTTTTCTATAATTTCGCACCAATTAACACCCCTTTGTTTTAGCCTATCTGTTAGTAGTGTTTTTAATGATGTATCAATATTATTTTCAATTACAAGTTTTATAATTCTATGTTGAATTATTTTTTCTATGATTTCATCATATAAATCTTCCATAGGTTTTTGTTTAAATATACAATCAACAAAATAATAATTACCATTTCCGTCTGGTTTAAATATTGGCATAGACACATTATCTTTTCCTTTTCTAGCTGTGTCCAACGATGCCATACAATATGATTCTAAATCACTTGGCAAGTTTAAATATGTTCTTAAATTTTCCCATGCAAATTCCCTTCCAGAAACAGGTAGTGGGTCTTGTTGATATACACAACTAAATAAAAATGGATCTGTATTTTGCTCGATTTGTTCTGCTATTTGTTGTGGGTATACTTCACTACAAGTTGTTTTATGATTTTCATCTAGCATAGGAACACGAATAACTATTGTTGATTTATCTTCACTTTCCATAACATAAGGATTGTCTGTATTTTTTAGTCTTGACACCTTATTTCTATCCTCAATTATCCTATTTAAAATGTCTTCATTGCACCACTGAGTACCAACAAATATAAATTTACATCTTACACCATCTCGTCTATTCCACCATTCAGTATTCCACTTATCATATATATCTCTATGCGCCTTTTCGCTGTTTGCTTCTTCTGCTCCCTTTGTCATATCATCAAATATAATTGCAAATGAAGCTCTTTCTCCAGTAGTTGAACCATTACGAGTTCTTGCTATATGATTTGATTTAGGAACATTAGCATTTTTTATCTTCCAGTCTGATTCTCTTTCTACCTCAAATGGCTTTCCATTATATAATTTGAACAAAGGAAATATTTCAGCAAATTCAGGGCTAGATATTATTCCCTTAACAGTTCTACTAAAACCTAAAACTAATTCATCAGAATAAGACATTCTTATTACAGAATTATTAATACTTATACCATAACCCCAAGCAGTAAATAATGTTGCTAAATAAGATTTACCCATTGATGGTGGATAAGATACTACTAGATATTGCAATCTTTCATCAAATGCTATTCTATTTAAGGCATCTACATATGGCTTTAATACATTTCTACGATTTGCTAATACCTTTTTTGGCATATTCCATTCAATATAATCAACAAAGCATTCAAAATCTCTTCTTGCACAAAAACAATAGGCTCTTTTATAATAATCAAAAAAGAGAGCCATATTTTCAATTTTGCTCCCTTCAATTAATTTATGCAATATTGGAATTAGTTTAGTCTTTGCTACTTTAACACTACCTAATTCATCTTGTTTATACATTTCTTCAAGAATACTCAAAGCACTATTGCACCAATCTAATTTATCGTGTTCTTTCATTTTTGACGATTTAAGAACATTTAATATATCTGTAAAAGTGCTTTCAAGTGTTGTTTCTTGTTTTTTTATTTGGATTTTATCTCCAACTTTTATCATCTAATCACTCTCTCTTTATATTTTCCTTACAAATTGAAGTACTACATCATTTTTGGTTGTATTTACATATTCCCATTTATAACCACCCGCTGTCTTAAAACCATATTTATGCTTACAACAAGCACATATACTTGATTTACAAATGCCAAGTTCTTTTTCAGCATCAGATACACAGTTCCATTTTTTTATTACAAAACCTTTCTTATCATATTGATATACCGGTTTTGCTTTAAAGTTTTTTGAAATTGGTATTAACCCATTTCTATAGGCATGTCTTATATTATCTAATTGACTGCACCATTCCAAATTATCAACGCAATTATTTAATTTGTTTCCATCAATGTGATTTACTTGAGGATAGTTATTAGGATTAGGTATAAATGCTTGCGCTACAAGCCTATGTATATAAAAGGATTTTCTTGGTTTGTATCCTAACAAAGTTAATCTATATCCCCTGTTATTTATAGTTGATTTCTTTATTTTTTGAGTACCTTTCAAAGATTTTATTCTTCCTAAATTGCTTATTTGATACTTTCCTTCATAACCAACTACATCTTTCCATATCTCTTTCATATTATTCTTTTGGCATTTCTATAACTATATTAGTGTCTTTTCTTACACATTCAACAATATACTTATCTAATTCTTGTTTCACTTCTAATGTTCTTTTGTTTGTAGGATATTTTGCCACTACAATATTGTTATCAGTAACAATTACATTTTCTAGTTCTTTATCTTCAAAATAATCTCTATCAACACCTAGTTTAGTTGTAATTAATTCTACTAATTTTGGTTTAGGTTGTTCTTGATTCTCTAATACTCTTTTAATATTATCTCTATAACTATTACCTACTAAAGTGATAAGTTCATCACTTGTCATTTTCTTTTCTTCTAATAGTGATTTTAATTCATCACCTATAACTGTTTTAGGATTTCTTTGCCCTATTCCTAAAAATTTTACCATTCCTGTAAATTTTTCATCTTGACTTATAATTAACATATTATTCATTTTCTATTCCTTCTTCCTTTTCTATTTTAATTGTTTCATTATATTCTTCTTCTAATGAAGTGTCATAAATATCATCATAATCATTATTTTTTATAAGTTCTATTGCTTCTTCTTTTGAATTTGCAGTAACAACACCATATTCGATGTATTTTGCTTCTCTTGTAAATTGATATGTTTTCATTTTAATCCTACTTTCTTTAATCATTTATTTTTATTATTGTTTCAACATCTATTGGTTTATTTTTAAAGATACCAACTATATCTTTGTTTCCGGTTTCTTCTAATTTTTTTCTTAATTCTTTTTCGGTAAGATAAAATACTTTAACATTTGATGTTGGGAATCCAACGGAAATTGGTGATGCAATATTTTTTATTACTAAATATTCTTTATCTTCATCTTTTATTTCTCTTTTCATTTTAATTCCTGCTTTCCTAAGTTTATAACTGTTGTTTCATTAACATCATTTTTTCTTACATTATAGTCAGAGCTGACATTCATAATAACTACCTCGCCCGGTCTAAATTGAAAATTAATATCTAAATGACAATTACCTTTATCAAACAGGTTCATTAAGCCTTCTTTGCAATTATCTAAGGTATCTTTACAAGCCTCTAACATATAATTAAATCCTTCTTTTGTCATATTATTTGCCACCAAATATTTCTTTCAACAGTATGAACACTAATTCACATACTAATCCATGCCAAAATGTCCATATATAATTAATTTTTAATACCCATATTATTAGATTACCTAATCCCCAAAATATAAGGGCTGATAAACTTAATACAAAGGCAATCGTTAATATCGTTCCTAATCCAATTAATAAATATTTCATCTATTCACCTCTATCAAAATGTTCTTTTAATTGACCATTTTTCATTCTTACATATTTGCTTATTATATTTTTATAATTAATTACAAATCCTTCAACATTTCTGTTAACTTTGTTTGTATATTTCTCATAAATACTATCTAGTTGTTCTTTATTTGGCAAATTAATCAATTCTGTAACTTCTGGTACTATTCCAATAAAATTAGGTATTTCTTGACTTACAAATGGATATATAAATAATTCATGGTCATAAATTAAATTATATAAATTATAATCATCATCTATATTTGCTTTTGCAAACATATACCATCTTTTATCAAATTCATCAACATTATATTTTAGACAACCCATTCCTATCCATTCACCACAAATAGCACTATTGTTATGTAATTCAGTTTCTAGCTCATTTTTATTGTCTAATAGCCATTGATACAACCCTTTATATAACATTCCTTTTTGTTCTTCAATTTCATCAATGCAAATAATATTATTCCTTTGTGCAAAGTATAATTTGTCATCTTTCTTAAAAAATACTAAATTACTACCATCTATCTTTTCAGTAAGATAAACTTTATCGCCTTTGCAACTAACTCTTTTTGTCTTTGGATAAATTTCTTTTTTTATCATTTAATTTCACCTACTTTTTTTATTATTTCTTTCAATTCTTTTTGTCCCTCTTTTGAAGATGGCTGAGATACCATATTTACAAGTACACCTTGTTGTAATCCTAATGCCTTTTCATATTTAACAAGGACTTTAGGCCTGAAAGACCATTGTCCATGAAAATAATTTGATATATTTTGAGGGGTTGTCCTACTTTCGCCTAGTTGTTCTTCTATTTTGTTTAATTCTTGGCATAATTTAGCATTAGTCCATTTTTTCTTATGAAGAATCATTTGTATATAATCAGATACATTTATCATTATTTACTTCTTCTCCTTCATCTGTAATATAATGACTTAAATCAGTAAAATGTTTATCGGGATTAAATGGTACTTCACTTGGAAAGTTTCTGCTTAAATAATAATGACCACCATCCACTGATACCTTTCCGCATTTACATTGTTTATAATCATGTACTGTTTTGCTTTCTATAATGTCACCACAATAATTGCATTTTATTTTGTTAGTTATTATTTCCATTTGACACCTCATTTATATAATCAATGCACTCTTGCTCAGAATCAAATTGCTTTTCAATATTACCTGCCATTAAATATTGCTTATCATTATCACGTTTCCAACAACCTGCCCAATCAATCGGTCTTACATACCATTTTTTACTTATATATAATTGTCCATAATAATAATTTTTTAATATTCCTGCATTTGTTGGTGTTATATATTCATTAGCCATTGTTAATCATCCTCTTTTACTCGGTTGTTTTTGCCACATTCTGGACAATTAACATAGTAAACAAGGTTATTATCTTTTTTTATTTCTTCTTTTGTAGCCTTACGAAAAATCGCATTATGACCATACATACCTAATTCATACTGTTTTTTAAAAACACCAACATCTTTTCTATCATATTCAAATTCACACCCACAATCGCAAACTGCATATCTCACATAATTTTTTCCATGTTTTATTACTTTCATTCTTCCACCTCTTTTATTATTTGAATTGTCCTAGCTCGTCCATTCTGAGTTTTTATATATCCTTTATCTTCTAAAATAAGCAATTTCTTAAATACTGTATTAACATCACATTTTAATATATTAGCAAGTTCACGATTTGTAGGGCTATATCCATATTCGTTAATAAACCACTCAATTGCTTCCAATAACATTTTTTGTTTAATGCTTAATTTATTCTCCGACATAACTCTCTCCACAAGCATTACAGATATATTTTCCATTATCTATTTTGCTGAATACATTTCCACCACATTTACATTTAAAATTTTTGCCATCTATCTGTATTAAAACAGCATTATCAACAATTTTTTCCTGTTGTGTTTCATTTAATGAGCATATAAATTTTTTAGTGTTATCTAAATTCATAACCGATAAATACATTTCTATTAAAAATCGTTTGATTTTCCAATCGGCAGTAAATTCGGCAACCAATAAATTTTCAAAATCACTTAATATTGCTTGTCTTAATTTATTTTCATTTATCATTTAATCACCCCAATCATCATTTATACAACAATCTTTCACATCATCTTGTATTGAAAGGAAATCTTTTAAATATTTGCAATATTCCATTCTACAATTATATTCTTTATTAAATCTATAACAATGAAACGGGCAATGCTTTACTTTATAACCACCATATGGATATTTCTTACTAGGTTTAATTGGTTTTTTAGGGGTATAGCAATATGGTGTGTTTTTAGGAATAACAAGCTTTGCTATTAAATCTTTAATCATCTATTCCACCTCATTTAATAACCATAATAATGTTTCTAATTCTGTTCTCATTGAACATTTTGGATTTTTCTTTAAATATTCTATTCTTTCTCGAATATCTTCTTCATTTTTGATTGATTTATATTTTTGATAAAAGTTATATAATAATTTATATTGATTGTACATTTCATATAAGGCATACATATTGTCTTTTATACTGTCTTTATTCATAATATTTCCACACTTTCATAAACAATATAAGAAATATCTTTGCCATCATATTGTTGTAATATTGGAAATTTTTCTAAATCTTTCTTAGGAATATTGCCATCGAATGTTCTATATTCTCTAGCAGTCATAGTTGGACTGGTTTTTAGCAATTCTAATTTGATGTTAGTTTCTATATATTGGTTTATTTCAGCATCTATATTTTTATATTCATAAGAATAATTATAATCAATTAATTCTCTAGCTCTATTTATAAAATCATCACTATCTTGTTCAATAATTGATAAAGCTATATTATTATTATTTCTTTTATAATCTAGCAATTCTTTTTGTCTATCTGAATTATCTTCGTATACTAAATAACTTCTTGTATCATTATTTTTTAAGTTATACTCTAATAAATCATATAATCTTAAAATATGATGATGCTGTTTAGGGTCAAATCCCCATTTTTCAAATTCACTATGCTTACTTGGATACTCATGTGTTAAGGCTTTTCTTTTCTCATACATAGCGCCTAAAATACTTTTTAAATTTGGTCTAAATTGTTTAAACAATTCTTTTATGTATTTATCTCCAATAGAATATTCAGTATCTATTGCTTCAACATAACTAAAATTACCTTTTTTTATAACATCATAGAAAGTTATTAAATCTTTAACATCTATATTACCATTTTCACATTCAATAGTTGTACTTGTTACTTTTCTAAATATAATATCTTGTAATGTAGGTAATATAATTGCCTTAACATCTATATCACTCTGTTCATCACTTAAATTATAGTTTTGACTTCCATATAGTCCAATATAAATAACTTTATATCCTTTTTCTTCTAATATTTTCTTTCTATTGACTAATTCCTTAAATATATCTATTTTATCCATCAGTCTTCCACCTCACTTCTCAGAGCCGATAGTTTAAATTCATTATAAGTTGATAAATATATTCTTTTACCTCTCATAGCAAAATATGGATTTATCATTAAACATTTTTGATTTTTCTTATATGGCACTTTATGAATAATATCATCTGCTATCAAGCCTTTTAATTGCCTTTTTATAGTAGTTTCACTCACTTCACATACTTTTGATAAATCTTTTAATCGAATGATTTTGCCATTATCATAGCAACATATATTGTCCATATAACCAATATGGCAAGTTAGATAAGGAAGTATTGAATATTTTTTACAATATTTATCAAATATTTTGGGATTGATTTTGATAAAATGGTACTTTATGTCGGTAGTATCATTTAGATATTCTAATGTACCTTTACGAAGAATACGATCACCATCATCAAGACATATTACTCGGTCAATATTTTCTAATTTTTGAAGAATAACACCATTTTCATCAGCCAAAAATCCTTGTGCCATTTAGTCCTATTCTCCTATTATTTCTCTATATTTTTGTAAAATTTCTTCGTAATTATCTAATTTATTTTTAAACATATTATAATCATGATTTTTGTCATCTATGCTATTTAATACACACTTTATAGGAGATATTTTTTTATCTTCTAAATATTTTATAAACTCTTTTTGTTGAATTTCTTTTTTGTCTAATATATTTAAACATTTTCTATACGAAATTTTGCTTTCTTCTTTTCCTTTAAAAATACAAATTTGCGTTAAATTGTCTGCTGTTTCTAACTCTTTTTTATATTCTTCAAGTTGTTTCTTTAATTCTTGACTTTCTTTTTGCAATAATAATTTATCTGCTATAACATTTGCTAGTTCTAATTCTTCTTCACTTGCACCACTTATCATTTATTCATCACTCTCTACTTTCTATTACTCATTTTCTAATTTATTTAAAATCTTTTTTAGATTAATTAATAGTCTTTCAATTTCTTCAATAGGTAGATTACTATAATTATTGTTTTCTATTAACATTTCATCTTTTTTGTTTTCTAAATAAGATTCAATATTTTTTAATACTAAATAGTCTTTAATCTTTAACATTACTATCAATCTCCCTTAACATTTCATAAAAAATTGCTTTTAATTCATAATAAGAAAACATATTTAGACTATAAGGAAGTGTTTTTTTAGCTTTATCATGATATTTTTGTATTTTCTTATCATATTTCTTCTTATTCATTACTATCACTTCCTTGTTCTAGTTCTTGTAATTTTTCAAAATATTTTAACCAACAATCTTTATAATTATCATTGCAATTATTCTCACACCACTCGTCTTCATAAAAAATGCTTTGTGATTTATCTTCATTAGTATTATTTTCAAACCCAAGATTTAAAGGGCATTCTTCTTTGAAAAATGAAAAGTTTAATATAGTATCAATTAAGTCTTTTAGTTGTTTATTTTCTTCAACGTTTGACTTTAAAAGTATGTCATAAGTTTGTACAGCTCCATTTAATTTTTTATTTTCTTGTTGTAATTTTGCAATAGACAAATTTTTATTTTCAATTAATTCTCTCATTTGGTCTACAGTTGCTATATCCCCATCAGGATATGTTCTATAATGATTATCTTCTACATCATAATAAATATTCATTCTGATACCTCTTTTAATAAATCTTCAACAATTTCTAAATAAGATAATAAACAACTTTTTGATAACATATTGTCATCTCGATTATTGTTTAATATATTTCTTGTTTCTTTTGTTTCATTGAGTATTCTATCAATAACTTCTTTTCGCTTTTTTAATTGAGATTGTATTTGATTATAATGATTTATTATTTTTATTATTTGCTTCAACTGTTTTTTTGTTATAGCAATTAAACCTATATCGTCTAAATTTTTAGATAATACTAATTGTGAAGTAAAATCTTTATATAAATTTTCTAATTCTTCTTTATCCATTATTTTTATTTCTCCTTTTTAGTTACTATTTGAAATATTTTCTATACGGCTTTTAGCAATTTCAAAATAGTTTTTATTCAGTTCTATTCCTATAAAATTTCTATTTAACTCTTTACAAGCAACACCTGTTGTGCCTGACCCCATAAATAAATCCAATATTGTATCATTTTCTTTCGTAGATAATAATATGCAAGCTTCTGGTAATTCTAAAGGAAACCCACTATGTCCCCATTTAGACTTTGTTTCTTTTCTTCCAAAACTTTTATTTGATTGCTTTCCACGATTAAATGGAATTTCCCATACATTTCCTACATTTTTCGTTTTAAATAATTCTGGAAATTTTGAATATAATTCTTGTTTATGCAACTTTACGCCTGCAGAAGTATGTTTTAACATAAAAATATATTCACACTGATTAGTTAATTGTCTATCAGTATTGGCTGGTTGTTGATTATATCTATACCAAATAATTGTATCGTGCAATTTAAACATTATTTTTCTTGTTGCTAATTCCATTATTTCAAATGCTCTGATCGTTATTTCACTATCATTTATCACATTTAAATAAAATGTACCGTCATCTTTTAAAACACGTTTGCATTCTTTTAACCATATTTCACACCAATCTAAATATTGCTTATATGAATTAAAATACGCTTCATATTCAAAACCTTTCCAATAAGGCGGGCTAGTTATAATACAATCTATTGATTTATCAGGTATGTCTTTAATTAATTCTAAACAGTCTCCATTTTTTAAAATTATTTTCATAATAGATCCTCACTTATTGTTTGTTTTAATTGATTTCTTCAATTTTGTATTTTTCATATGGTCTCTTAATAATAATTCCATTATCCTGTCTTATATATATATATAAAATTCTATTTTCTGCTGTTTTTTTACATATATTACCTATTATTTTTCTATTTTTATCAGTATAAATGATTCTTTTCATTTGCATCACCTTTCATGTATCATAAATGACCCCCATTTTTCCAACGTAACTGGTTCATTCATGAACTATATAATTTTATAAGTTTAGTGTTATATTTAAAGGTTAAACTACATATTTTATATATATTTTGCTTCTCTATCAGTAATATCACCTTTAAGATTAGTATTTATAGCTATCATTCTGTAAGATGTAGCGTTTATAAATATGTAATTATTCTTCAATCATAAAATATCACTTTGTTTACTGAACTTTTAATGAATTTTTAATATAAAATGAAAAAATAACCAATTTTACTTGATTATTTCTTATATAAATTAATAAATATATTACTTTTACTGAGTATTTTTAAAAATGATTATATATGTGAATCCTTTTGTTATTTTTTATATATTTATGGGGGTAAAAAAACCCCCTAGTACCCTTTTAAAAATAGGGTTGGGGTGTTAACGTTCGTTATTACTATAATAAATCGTTATTTTATAAGGGTTAAAACAATAATAAATAATACATTAAACCACAACAAAAAAACACTATAAAATAATAATATAGTGTTAAATAATTATATATTTTTGAAATTAGAGAGGAAAGCAAACTTCTGTTACAATTTAAATAATAATAACAATAACAAACAATTAATAACAATTAATAATAATACAAATAAATATAATAATAAAAATATATCTATATAAATATACCTATATAATAATATATCAATAATACAACATCACACCGCCAAAATGCATATATAATACAATAATAATAACTATATAAATATATCAAATATACACCAAATAAATATATAAATAATAATATAATTTAAAGTATAGTTTTATATAATTTGCACATAATAATACTATGATAAATATATTATAAAATAATGAATAAATTATAGTATAATTATTGACAACATACAATAAAAGTGCTATAATGTATATAGAGATAAGGAAAAGGGAAAACTCAAAAAAACATAATTATCAAATGGGGTTTTGGTAAATATGAAAGGAGCTAAAAATGAGAGTTAACCCTATTACATCAATGTACAAAAAAAGAGTTATAAAGTGGGAAAATGTTATCACTTCGGCTTATGTGATCATAACATTGTTCAAATACTTTATAACTTCAAGCCAAAATATATTACTTTTAATATTAGACTTAACAATTGACACTTGTTTAAGCTTACTAATATATGAAGTAATATATGATATAAGAAAAAAAGAGTTGTTCGACTAAAAACAAAATTCCCTTTTCTTCATCTCTCATTATATATTTAAAAAGTTAAAATGTCAAGTATGACATAATGGGAGAAATAAAAATTATGAAAAAAATTGAAAATTATGAAAAATTTATAAAACTATGGAACATAAACCACAAAAATAGATATTGGGGAAATAAAAAGATTTCATTAGAACATGAGCAAGAAATTATTGAAAAAGCAAATATCAAAGATTTTAAAAGATATGCTATTTATATGCTAGATGATAATTACCATTTTATAGTTATTGATACAAAATGGACAATTGACAAAGATTTATATTATGACGATGAACAAGAGCCGCCAAAAGTTACATTAAATTATTTTAAAGCCAAAAATCAAGTAAATATTAAATATACTAAAATTGACAAAGAAGAAACAATAAAACCTTATTTTATAATTAATTATAGTGGCGATGATAAGCAAGTATGTATCAATAGAGATATTTATTTATCTAACTATTATGATAATTTAAAATGGGCACAAGATAAAAATTTATTTGTAAGATTTTTGACTGATGACGAAGTAAAAGACTATAACAATATAGTTGATGAACTTAACAATCAATATGACAAAAGATTAGAAAATTATTATAAAAAATATAATCAAAACATATATGCCATTGGTTATTGGGTAAATAGATAGGAGTTGAGAAAATGAAAAAATATAAAAAAGATTGTTTAATTGTTTTAAAAGGCGGAATTTTAAAAAGTTATTATTTTAGTGATGAATTTGTGGAAAACGATAAAGAATTAGTTATTGAATTTGCTAACATATGGGATAAATTTTACAATAATGATTGTTGTGTATTTGGAGCAAGTAACACACATAAAAATAATGATGATTTAAAAATAAAATTATGCAACATTTTAGATAAAATGTTTGACTTAAACATTAAGATAATGAACGGTTGGGATAATAAAAATTACAAAAATAAAAAAAGCTATAGAGATTATATTTTAAATTATGGAAAAGAGGCTTAATATGAAAACTAGAAAATGGTACTTTAAAAATAATTATGAACTATACAATGTATTATATGAAGATGACCGCTTTATATTAGTACAAAATGTTAATAATAAACTATTTAGTTTTGGAATATCTGCAGACTTTGGCACTTTGCTAGGGTTTCCAGTAAATCAAAGCTGTTTAACTAAAAATGAATGTATAAACACATTAAAAAGATTTATTGATATTAGCAAAGAATACAATGACGTTAATAAAACAATAAATATATATAAATTAATGATAATGAAAGTTGAGGCGGTGCAATAATGGAATATATAACAATTATATTATTATTAATAACTACCCTACTTCTTTATAGATTAAATTACTATAAAGAAAAATATCAAATATATTATAACAATTATAAGCAATGCTTATTAGCATTACAAGAATATGACCCAAAGTTAAAGGCATATTTAGAAAGTAAAGAGGTGTAAAAATGACTGATAAAATAATGGAATATTTAAAAAATGAATTTAATTTTGACTATAGTAATTCATTTACTAGAAATACATTTATAAACATGATTGATTATGCAGTAGATAACTTTAACAATAGTAAAGACCAACTAGCATATTATTTAAGCAATATTATTGATGAACTTACATTTGAAGAAATTAAGAAAGTAATTGATGAGGCGAAAGAAAATGTTTAACTGGGAAGAATTAAAAGAAAATAATACTTTAGAAGATTTTTATAATATACTATGTAGAAATAAACCACATAAAAACAGTAAAGAATATAAAGAATGGGACTACTTGGAAAGTATTGCATACGAAGAATTACTAAACGATAACGAAAATATAAAAGAATGTAATGAGATAATAGATAGTATTATAGAATATTTGAAAAAAGAAAAAATGGAGGCTTTGAAAAATTATGATTTATAGAAACGATAATATTATAGAAAAAGATAATTATGTTATAGGCACAATAAAAGACTTAAAAGAATATTTTAGATACCAAATAGCAAGTCAATGTATGACTGGAGAAGAAGAAAAAGAGGGGCTTACTAATGAAGTACGTGAAATATGCGACTTGTTAGACAATTTAGAAGAAGATTTACAACTTTATCCCGATTATGCAACTATGAAAGTGTCTAAAATGGAAATGGGCAACTTTATAATAGAAAGAGAGGATTAAAAAATGACCACATCAGAAAGTAAAATATTAAAATATAAAAACATTAATATTTTAAAAGAAAAGACCGATAAGAAATTTAATTTATATACTTTAATTAATAATAAAAATGAATTATTAAATGGTGTACAATTTAGAAAAATAGAAGATTGCAAGATGTTCATAAATGAAATACTAAAAGGAGATGAAAACAATGAATTTTAAAGAATATGATGAAATAATAAAAAAACATAAATATGATATGTTATCTATGATAATATACTATAATTTACAATGTAATAATGACTTAATTATTAATGAATTAGCAGAAGAAGATATACAAAAATTTATTCAATTAATATGGTCGGCTTATATGTGCGACGAACAACATCTTGACTTGGCCTTTATTTGTGATAAACTAGTAGAAAATGCCGAAAAAATACTTGACGGAAACTGGACAAAATGGGATTTATTGGAGGTATGCTATGAGTAAAACATATTGTTATATAAGAATCAGTACTGACAAGCAAGAATATAACAGACAAGTCCAAATATTTAAGGATAAAGGCTATATAAATGGCGTTAACTGTGAATATATAGAAGAAACTTTCACAGGGACCAAAACAAAACGCCCCGAATTTGACAAACTAATTAAAAAAATGGAAAAAGGCGACACTCTAGTATGTGAAAGCCTTTCTCGTTTATCTCGTGGCGGTGTTATTAAAACACTTGATTTAATAACTGAATTTATACAAAAAAAACAAATAAACGTAATTATATTAAAAGAAAATTTCAATCTATTGGCCGGAGAAAAACCAGACGCAAACACCAATTTACTATTGGGTATCTTCTCGGTGCTTGGGCAATTTGAAAGAGACCTAATCAGTGAAAGAACAAAAGAAGGACTAAAAGCAGTTAAAACAAAAGGGACACGACTAGGAAAACCAAAAGGTAAATACAACACTAAAGAAAACTTTATAAATACGCTTGAAAAAATTATTAATGAAAATATTGGTCAAGCAAAGGCTTGTTTATGGACTAGATATCCATCCAAAAGTTTTCAAAACGATTTAAAAAAATGCTATAATAAATATAATACTAAAGATTATCAAGAAATATTAAACAAAATTAAGGAGGACGTAACCGAATGGTCACAATTTTGATAATAGCATTAGCTATTTGGTGTGGTTTGTGTGACTTTGCAAAAAAACAAAAATAGTCAAATTAAAAAGGCTATTTTTTTATTGATTATTTATACATGAATAACATTATATTTTTACTGTTTTAACACTCTATATTTACTCATTTTTAGCCATTTTAAGCAACGTTTTAAATTATAGTATAATTGTATTAATTTAGCATTTATTAAGCGAATAAGTCTATAAAATAAAGCCATATCATTAATAAAATATAATAAAAAGATGTATAAAAATACACCTATTTACCCACGGACAAAGTCAGAAAACTTTTTCCAGCCACACAGACAAAAAACTTTTTCCAGTCAATCTTTTTCTATACCTACATTTAAAACTTCTTCCAAACACTTTTCAAAATATTTTTTAAGTTCTTTATTAACTCTTATATCAATATATTTGCTTCTATATGAGCATTCTTGTTCTATATGTTTTATTTTTTTATCTAATTCATCAATAACATTTGTGATATACAATATCATTATTGCATTTTGTTTTAATATTTTATTATTCATACTAATCTTTTTCCGTCCAATCTGCATCTATAACATTATCTCTTTTTAATGCCTCTAATTGTCTATTTATATCTTCAACATCAGTAGCTTTTTCGTGTTTAACAACAATAGGTTGTTGTGCTTCTACTTTTCCCATTGTTTTTTGTAAATACATAGCTGATATCTCTCTAACTTCTCCCATAAGTCCACCTGTTGCTAATACACCTAATAAATATGAATGTATATAGTCCATAACTTCTCTTTTGTCTGGATCAACTAGCCAATTATTATACGTACTTCTACTTATTCCCATAAATATTGAAAAACTTTCTACTGTTGGCGGGAATTTCTTTATTTCATTTATTTTATTTATCATTTCAAGATACAAATTAAAGCCTAACATTATTTCTTGTGGTGTGTATGTAATATTCCCCACATTAGCAACTTCTAGCATACTTCTTTGTGCTATTAAAGACATTATTTGTATATTATTAACTTTTTCTTCGCCTTTATTTTTTAATAATTCAATAATGTAGTTAGTAAGTTCTGTTGTTTTTTTCTTCAATGTTGGTAACAATTTTTCTTTAGATTCTTCTCTTATTTGATTTACAAGTTGTTCTCTATCTTGTATCTTTTTCTCTCTATTTTCACGATTGGATTCTTTTATTTTTTGTATTTGTTCTTCTGTTTTAATCTTTTTCCCAGTTGCCATCTATCTTGCCTCTCTTGTCTCTCTCTTTTCCAGTCTGAAAATCACTATATTCCTGTAAATCTTTTTCCATTTGTTTATAATACAAAATGTTATCATATACACAATAATCTTCATAAAGCCATAATCTATAATCATCTATAAATTCAAAACAAACACTATGATTTTTATATTTTTTATTCATAAAAGAAATAAATGTTCTATCATATTTACTCACGTATGCCATTTTCATCACCGTTATTAACTTTTTCCAACATATCAATCCATTCAATTATTTCAAATGGTATATTTTTAAATTCTTCTTCTGGGCATTCTTTTAATTTTAGTAAAGATAATTGTTGCCTAATATGAAATATTATTCTGTATAATGTATCTGTTTTATCTTGCTCATTTTGATATAATCCTAAAAGTTGTTTATTTAATTGCTTTTGCTTATCTAATTCTTTTAATAAATCTTTATTTATACCTTGACTTATACAATAACAACATAAGCCAATAAAAATTGTTAGTAAAAAAACACCACAAAGAATTCCGATAATATTATTCATTTGTTTCATCCCCTATTAATACATTTGTGTCCAAATAATCGTCACCTAATACCCAACTTAAAGCATCTGTTACAATCACAATCCATAGTATACTAAATTTTCCTTTTGATGATAATTCATATAATTCTTTAATTTTATTTTTAATTTCTTTCTTTGTTCTCATTACTTCACCTTTATTTCCAATTCTTTTGTTTTATTTTTATTTAATATAATTTCTTGACTCATAAAGCTTGATGGATTCAATTGCTGTGCCAATGCATAACCACCATAATCAAGCCATGATGTAGCAATTATTTGATAAAAAGGTTTAAAAGATACTTTGTTATTTCTACTGTCAATTACCAATTTCATCGGTTTAGTTATTGCTGGTTTATGTGTATGCCCTGTTATTAAACAGTCAAGTCCATCTATCACATACCCAAACTTTTCATTTCTATTAATTGCACTTCCAGTTAAAGCTCCACCACCAGAACCATGTGTTATTCCAAATGTATAAGTTTGTCTATCACAATCGTTTCTATCTCCTATTTGCACTTTAATAAATGCCATGTTAGGTCTATATTTATCCTCAATATCTAATTTACAAAATACATCATACATAATATCTTGATCTGTTGCTTTATTATCTTTTTTAGATTCATGATTTCCACTTACACCACATAATATTTTTTCTTTTAAATCCGTCAATTCTCTAACCAACCATTTCTTTTGTTCAAATGGGGTCATTGCTACTCCATTTATTACAGATACATTGAAAGGACTATGGCTATTTTTTGTCTGATTATCTATTAAATCACCAACTATCACAATGTAAATATTATCTTCTTTCAATATATATTCTTTAAATTGCTTCCATCTTTTTAAATTAAAATTAATACTTCCACAATGTACATCGGCGATTGGAATTATTTTTATTTGGTCTTTGAATTTATATTTTATAATATCAAAATCATTTTTCACTAAATCACACTCTCTATAACATTATTTATAAAATTTTTTATATCAAATTTACTATTAACCTTTTTCTTCTCTACGCCTATTTTTATGCCTTTTTCTCGCAAATAATCTATCGGTATAGACTTTCTATTAGTAGAATCATAAAATGCTTTAAATCGGCTTATTTCAATAAAATAACACTCTGATAATTCACTAAATTCAACAACTAATCCACATATTGTATTAGCATATTTGCTTGCCCACAATAAATCTTTAATTTGATGTTTCTTTATATTGCTAAATGGCAAACTTTTTCCTTTTGTCGATTTTAATTCTAATAAATATAAATAATCACCATCAAACATTAAACAATCACATATATTTGTTTGCTGGAATCTAACTTTATCGTTTCCACCCCAACTAGAAGAACCATCTCTAAATCTATAATAGAATACATCTTTTGGAATACTATTTTTCCAGTTCTGTTCAAATCTTTTTCCAGAATTAATCCCAGTCATAACCTTCATCATCTTCATCAACATCTTTGTCAAGATCTATATTATAAAGATTTGCAACAAACTCTTTTAACTTCTTAACTTTACCCTCTTTATCTTGCAAAATATCGTCTAATTCTTTGATTTTATCCTTCTTTTCTTTAATTGTATTGTCTAACCTTTTGACTTCAACATCTTTGTTATATTTTGCTATTCTTTTCATTGTCGTTTCATCTAGCATTATGTTATCTAATTCTTTAAACTTAGTTATATTTACTGTTAAAGTTGAACCGAGTGGAATTATAGTTTTAATATCACTTTCAAGACTCTGATATTCTTCATAATCAGTATGAACATCAAGTTCCATTGGCACACCACTATAATATTTAATATCTTTGTCGTTATAAATTAATATATTTCCAGTTTCATATCGTGGAAATTTCTTTTCACTTACTTTTGTCATTATTTTCCTACTTTCTATCAAAAAAAGAGAGAATTATTGTATCTTTCTCTCCTTTCTTAAAATTATTTATTTCAAATATTTCCATTTAAATTTACCTGATGTTTTTAAATTTCCCACACAACACATTCTAATATTATTTGGTGGAATATTTAACAAAATTCCTGCTTCATTAGCATTGTTCCACTGCCTTATAAAATTTCCTTGTAAATCATATTGATTTACCTTTTTAGAATATTTTTCTAATCTTTTGCCATACTTGTTATTATAACTAATTGAACACCATTCTAAATTTTCTGCTCTGTTATCATTTTTTAATTCATTTATATGGTTTACACAGGGTTTATTCTCTGAATTAGGTATAAATGCTTGGGCTACTAATCTGTGTACTTGTAATTTTTGATATATATTATTTACACATAATCCTACTAATGAATATCCATATCTATCAATATTAAATTTTAAAATTTTTTCTTTAGTAAATCTAATACTTTTAATTCTGCCTAAATTACTAACTTGATATAGTCCTTCATATCCCTTAATATCTTTCCATATTTCTTCTTGCATAACTATTCACCTTGCTTAATATTCTTTGACAATTTGTTAAATAGTGCTTCTCACACTAATTCATTATGAACAATTATTATTCAGTCAATGGCAAGTATTAGTCCTGATAAGGAGCGACCTTATTTCCTCTAATACCTAGTATAAATACCCTAGACCATATTGGGTTCATTACCAACATTTTTCACACACATTAGGTTTAATTTTCTTTTTTAGCTTTTTTCAAAAATTCCTATCATATACTAAATACTAAATTTGCAGATTTGTGCTACTCAAACTAGGCACTAGTCTTATACATATATTTCTATATCTCAACTGCAACAACCGATTTATGGTATCTTGCTTTCACTCTATATCACCATAATATAGTATTACTAGCAAGTTATCGTCCTATATTCCATAAGCGGTTTTGATTATCGGCGACTAGACCTCTATACCTTATAACATTTCATAACAAACCACTATTATCTCTTTCCCTACATTTTGTAAGTCTCAGCTTTTTAAATGAGTTTCCTCTCAGCTCACTCAATCCATCACAAATTCGCACTCGCAACTAATAAGAACGAGATAATATCCATACTACATTGCATTGTAGTCTGTCATATGGTTTATTTAACAAATTGTCAAAGAACATTAATTTTGGTTGCTCTTCTAGGATTCGAACCTAGACTCTTCGCATTCAAAGTGCAATGTGTTGCCAATTCCACCAAAGAGCAATATTAGAGAAAAGCACGAAAGGAGATAACTGCTTTTCTCGTAGAAAGGAGGTATGCTTTTACATACTGTAGTAAAAATACTACACTCATACTATATCAATGTTTCTACTGAACTTTTAATGAATTTTTATAATTTTTTTCAAATTTTGATAATAATTTTTATAAATTGCTCTTTCAGTAAAAGGTTTTATATCATTTTTATAATTTTCATCAGCTACTTTTTGTATAGCTTTATTAATTGACATCCCATTCAAGTAATACAAATATATTCTATACTCTATACTATTTTTAGATAATTTTGATAAGTTAAATTTGCATTCTTCAAGTAACTTTTCCTTTTCATTTATCTTATTAATTATTTCTGGATTATTATTATCTAATTTTTTCAATATATCTATTTCAATTATTAAATCATTAATATATGATATACAATCCATTTATACCCCTTCTTTCGTTTTAATCTAAGAAATTATCATCAATTTCAATTTTATTTCCGAAATCTTCATATGGATCTGTTTCTGCTTGCTCAACAGAAGATTCATCACTCATTTTTTTACTGCCTAAAAATTGCACATTACTTGTCATTACTTCAAATGATGTTCTATTATTTCCATCTTTATCAGTATAATTACTCATACTAATTGAACCATCAATAAGTATTAAACTACCTTTATTTTGATATTGAACAAGGTTTTCAGCAGGCTTTCCCCAAACTGTTACTGGAATAAAATCTGTACCTTCATTCATTCTATTTACTGCTAGATTAAATCTGCAATACGCTTTATTTGAACCAGTATATCTTAATTCTAAATCTGTAGATATTCTACCTACTAAAGTTACTTTATTAAACATCTAATCCCAACTCCTTTAATGTGTATTCTTTATTATCTTTCATGCCGTTATACATAGTTCCTTTTTTAAAATATGGCAAAGCAATATGTTCACCACTATCTAATACAATAAAAATATAGCGATCTCCGTCATACCATTCTTTGTTAGAAATATATCTAACTCTATTTTTAAACGGTCTAATAACAGCTTTTAAATATCTTTTTTCTGTGTCATCTAGTATTTCTTTTTCTTGAATAAAACCATTTTCTACTTCTATTGTCCCTGTATAATTGTTTGGCAATGATTTAAAATGTTTTTGTTTTACTACATATTCAATATCTTCTAGGCGAAACACCCATCGAGGAAATCCTCTACCGTCGTCTTCTTTAATTGTAAAACCATTTCCAAGAGTTATATTAGATACAGTAACAATCTTACCAATATATTTATCCATCATACCGTCACTATTCCATCCTTTACCTCTTCTATTTTTTAATTTTACTTTATCTCCAACTTTTAATTTCATTATTTAACCACCAATTTACCTTTCTTATCAATAATTCCATATCTAGTTAATATTTCTTCTACTTCCTCTTTAGTCTTAGCAATTCCAACATGTGCTTTTACTGTTTTAACTAAATCATTAAGTTCGTTTATTTTGTTAATCATTTCGTTTTCAAGGCTTTTAATTTCATCATTTTTAAAGTCACTATTAATAAAATAACCAAATTCACAAATTGATGTTTTATGTTGTAATTCTTTTTGATAACCACTTAAACCTTCTAAAGTTTCTTTTACTTTTTCAATTTCTTCGTCTGTAAATTGTGAAATATATAATTTTTGCAAATCATCTTTACATTTTTGTGTTATTTCATCATATTGTTTTTTTATTGAACTTTCATTTTTAATTTTTTCTATTTTTTCTTTTGTTTCTTTCTCAATACTTTTTCTATGCTTATTTGCATATAAATCAATTAAATTAATACTTTCTATCATTTTATTTCCTTCTTTCTTATTAAATTTTCCTAATACATATGGTGCATATAAATCATCTACTGTTATTTTAATTTTGTTTGCTGTTATTGTTAATTCTTGTGCTTTTATTGGTTCAAAAAATGTTTGGTCGTATGCATAGATAGGAAGTTCTTCAAGAATAACATTTCCGTTTTCTCTGTAACCTGAAACTGTGTATATATTTCCCTTTTTTATGCATTGTAAGCCATATGTATTAATACATTTTATTTTCTCACCAATTTCAAATCTTTTCATTTCCATACCTCATTGCTTATTAAATTAAAACCTGTAGGCTCTAATCGATTTATTAGTTCTCTAAATTCATATTTTGCTTTATCATTTAGTTGATTACCATAATCATCAAACCATTCTTTAAAATCTTTATAATCACTATATTCATATTCATACCATGCATCATCAACTTTATCTCGATTATCTTTTTCTTCTTTAACTTCTTGAATAACATTTGATGAATATGTTAATTGTGAATTTAATATATCTGCATATATTTTTTTAGGTACTTCTTTTATTTCCTTATCTGTTTTTCTTCCAACATATTCAATCAAATCAGTACTTTTTTCATTAATAACAATATCATCATCTTTGATGTCAAACCTTTCCATTAAGTGTTTTGCATATTTTTCTTTGAAATTATCATCAAGTTCAATATTTGCATCTTTGATATATTCTCCATCTCGACCTGTTCCATCAATAACTTCATCAACAAATGCAAAATTATCAACACAACAAGCAACTGATAATGCTGTTAATCTTTTTAATTCGTAAATATTTATCGATTTTCTATCTCTATCAAGTGACACATAGCAAGGTTTAAAATTGTAGCCATAGTCAAAATTATCGTCTTCATATACTGGCAAACCATCAACAAATACTTTTCCTTTATAATCAGAATCTGTTAATATTTCACCATAACTTGTTTGAATTGAATTATAGGCTTGTCCATTTAAGCCCAAAAACTCATTTTCCAATTCATCTAATTCACTACTATTAAATCCTGATATTTCAAATGTTAAATCATTACCATTTCCATCTGTTTCAGTAATACACAATACTTCACATTCAAAATTATCTGAATATTCAAAACTTGGTGTCCAATTCTTACTACCATTTTTAATAAATACTTCTTTGCCTTCACGAAGTAATACTAATAGTGCTAGTTTGTATCCTTCCCCAAATTGACCTATCTTATCTAAATCATCTCTTTTAGATGTATTTCCTAAAAGTAATGTAGAACTTGGTATTGATGTATTTTTATTTGTAATAGTAATAGTTCCAGAAAATTTATCTATATCAATAACATCTTCCCCATTACTATCTTTGGCATTTTGTAGTAATTCTCTTATTGCTTCTTCAATTCCCCAACTAGATACATAATTTCTTGATAAACTCAACTCATACTTTTTCATTGTATTTCCTCCAAAATCAACCCTTTTTCAATTAATTTATTTATCGTTGGTATTCCAGTTCCTATTCCATTAATTAATGGATAGTAGGCGGTTAAACAATGGTTATCACCGCTTCTACGCCAAGTTAATTCTAATGTAATTTCAATAACATCTCCGGCTTTTATTTTTTCCCAAGCCGTTGCTTTTGTTTTAGGAATCTGTTTCACTAGATATTTATTTTTCAATATGATACCTGTTTCAATCATCATTCATCACCCTTCATATATTTTTTTTGATAATAAGGGCAAAATTTACAACAAGAACAATATTCAAGACATTTTTTATCTTCGCCAATTCGTTCTTGAATTTCATATACACTTGGATAATCTTTTTCTAAGTTATCTAAATGTTTTTGTGCTTCTTCTAATGTTTCATGTATTTTAGTTGCTCTCTTATTACCTTTTTTAATAACTATATATTTGTTTCCATCGTTCCATCTTTCTTCCATACTACACATTGGAAGTTTTTCATCTGGAACATCTTCATATTTTTTTAATTCTAAAAATCTATTTTTTATAAATCCTTCTATATCTTTAAAATCTTTATCAGTAAATTTAAAATTCAATTTTTGAACTTGAAATTGTGGATATTCTCTGTCAAACTTTGCTTTTGATTTTTGCCAATCACGAAGTAATGCAATTATTTGGCCTTTATTAATTTCAAATCCTAATTTTCTAAATAACCAAGCATAGATTAATAATTGTAATCTATAATCTTCAAAATCTTTTTTTAATATTTTGAATGTACTTGTTGTTTTGTAATCAATAATTGTTTTAATAGCAATATCAACTAAATCAGCCTTGCCACTTAAAAAGTATCCCTTTAATTCATCACAAATTATTTCTAAATCTTGCTTTAAATATTCCTCTTTGAATTGATTATCATTTTCTTTGGAATTTTCTAGTATTGAATGAAATGCTGTTCCAAATAATGCCCATATCAATTCACTACAATCTTGTTCTATTTCATCATTGTATCTTCTTTTTAAGATAACTTGTCTAACTGGATTAAGTATTGTTGTTACTGAATATTGATGTTCTTTTGGCTGATAATCACTACATAATGCATTGTATATTGGTTCTGGTAAATTAAGTTTATTTGTTAATGCCATTATTTTATCAACTCCTTAATCAAATAATGTTTGCTGTCTTTCTATGTTTGAAAGCATTTCTTCTTTTGCTCTCTTAACAAAATCTCTTTTTATTTCGAAACCATAACAACTTCTATTTAATTCAGCACAAGCTCTTAATGTACTGCCACTTCCAGCTACAGGATCTATAACCACATCACCTTCATCAGTAAATATTTTTATAAGTTGTTTTAATAAATTTACAGGCTTTTGTGTTGGATGTATTTTAGGAATATCTTTGCTATCTCTTCTCCACTCAAACCAGTTGAATATCATATGATTTTTACCAGACTCATCTATATTGTTAAATTTTGGAAGTTTTTCTCTGTAAAGAACTACTGCATATTCAGTTGCTCCTACGATTTTCATATTTGCTTTTAAAACCTGACTTGAATAATTTTTAATAAATACTAATGGATAATTTTTCATAAGCCCATGTTTCTTCCCTTGCTCTATGACCATAGGTATTTGTTCAAAAGCGCAAAATACTATCATAGCTGGAGCATTACTGCTTTTTCCTCTTTCTCCACCTTTTTTAGGCTCTTTGTTCAAGTATCTAGTACAAAAATCAAAGAAGTTATTTATCCTAAAATCGTTATCTGTGTCAAAAAAACTTTTACCTGCTAATTTGCTTTCACCATTTTTATTGTCACCATCTATGTACCAACTCGGATTACTTGCATAGGCATTATTTCCTAAGTTATATGGTATATCAGCAATGATAAGTTGTGCATGTGGTATTTGATATGTTTTTGCATTTTCAAAGTGATCATGATATAGTTCGATTTTTGTTTTTTTAGGTCTATATTCCTCTTTCATAACTATTCACCAACTTTTTTCTTTAGCAAATCAATCATCTTATTTGCGCTTTCTTTTGTTAATTCTTTTGAAGAATTTACTTTATACTGATTGTATACATTTTCTTTTGCTTTATCATTTGTGAAATTTTTAAATACTTGTGATTCTGATTTTTCAATTTTAGTAAATAATGTATGAATTACTTTTATTTGATTTGCATCAATCATTTCAACTGGCTTGTCCACTTTTTTTGTTTCAGTCTTTGTTGATGTTTTAGGATAACCATAACTAAATACAATATTGCCTTTGCTATCAGCAATTTTAATTTTTTCTATTTTTTCAGTTTCTTCATTTGTTGATATTTCAGCAACTGTAAATTTTTCATATTTATTAGTTAAATCATATTTACCTTTATCATTTTTCTTTGTAGGAACACTAGCAAAATAAAATATTCTTGTATATAATTCTCTACCTATACCAACATTAAATCCTGCTCTTTTAAATGCATCACTTGCTTCACCTTTTTCTTTTTCACTAAAAGACTCTGTTCCACAGTCACATTTATCAATCCATTGTTGTTTTTCATCATCATAAATTGATATTGTACAAAATAAATTTCCTTTTATTTCTTCATATCTATCTTTCCATCCGAAGATTCCGAATGTTTCATCAAGTATTCTTTTATCACATCTACTGTCTTTATAAAGCAATAATTGTGCCCCTTTTTCAGTAATTTGTTGAACTCTTATTTCAATTTCTTCTGGTTTCAAACATCTTATTTTCTTTTCCAATATTTCACGCTCCTTTTTCATTCAGTTTTATAAATTTTTGTACTAATCTTAATAGATCTATTTTAGTCATTTTTACATATTGAATTTGATTTGTTTTCTTCTGTTCAAAATCAGTTTTGATTATTTCTCGAATTAACCAATCATAACTATATTCAATATTATTTCCTAATTGATTCATTTGTTTGTTTTTCCATTCTTTTTATTTTTCTCTCAAATCTCATGTTTCTTTTATTTAATTCTTCATTTTTTGTATTTAAAGAAGTACATTCTTCTTGTGTTTCAGCAAGTTGTTTTTTTAAATCTTTTTTGTCTTTCGAAAATTCTTCACACAATTTTTGATACTTAACATATAAATCAAATTGTTCTGACTTCTGTTCTAGTAAATTCACATATTTTTTGTTAACTTCTTCTAGGCATTCTAATAAGTTATTATATTTTTGCTCTATTTCTTTTTTGCCTTTTTTTATTTTCGAATTCTCGTTTATCAAAGAATTTTTATTATTAAACCAATCAAATAATTTCATTTTAATTCTCCTTTTTCAAAATCAATTTTATAGTTTCGTTTTCGTTGGAAAGCTAGGTTACATGCTCTCGCTTTTTTTAACATATTTAACGCTCTTTTTTTATAATCTCTTATTGCTTCTTGCGCTTCCTCATAATCAGTTGTAGCTTTATATCCTTTAGAATTAGAATGGGTTATATAATAAGGGGCTTCATCATTTATAAATTTTTCATTCCATTTTTCAACTTGAGATCTCCATTCTCTTGATGTTATGTTAATTCCCCATTCACGATGAAGTTCTAAAATTATATCTTTTTGCTTTTTCCAATCTGTTAAATCAACTAGTTTTATCACGTTAATGCCCTATTCTTTCTTAACAAATCTTCAACCTCATATTCTGGTTCCAAGCCTTTATGAGTTAATATCGAATTTTTTAAACTGCGTTTTAATATGTCATTTTTATCAATATGGTCATATAGTTTGTTACAAAAATCCCAATAATATTTATCAAACTCTGATTTATTTGCCTTTGCCAATTTTTCTTTATTCAATTTTTTATTAAAATACTTTTCAGACATATTGCATAAATATTCTGTTGAACTACAACGTTCATAATGTTCATTGTAATTATCAACATTAACAACCTGACCACATATTTGACATCTAATTGCAATTCCATCTGCTTTTATTTTTTCATCATGTGATTTTAAATATTTTGTCAAATAATACACATCTGGATATTTTCCAAAATTATCACCGTTTTTAAAATATTCATCTAGTTTTTTATTTACATCATCATAGTCATATGGTTCTAAAACTCTATTCCATTCGTTAATAACAACGTTTGTTATTAGAAATGATTGTCTATATGCTTGTATTTTTTCAAGCAGATCAGATACTTCTTTTCTACTCATTTTCAAGTTCCTCTCTAGCTTTTCTTAGAGCTTCTTGACTAATTTCATAATTTGATTTATAAGTTTTCACATTATTTTGTTTCTCTTGTTGATTCTTTTCCCAATTTCTAACAGTTGCTTTCCAATCTTTCATAGAATTACGTCCAACTTTCCATCCATTAGATTCATAATAATCAATAAATTTTTCAGCATTAATACTATTTTTTCTATCTATGCAATACTGTTGCACTTCTTCTAAAGTTGGTTTTTTAAATTTGTTTGTTTCTAACTGCTCTACTTGAACAATTAAGTCGCTTCTTCCAATTTTAGTTAAATACATTCTTGCATGTTGTCCACAAAAATATGAATTTCCAATTTTTAATTTAGCTTTTTTTGAACACTCGCATTTTGAGTTTGTTATTCCCATACAAGTTTGATAACTTGTTAAAGGGACTATAGGGATTAAAGAATTATTTAATAGATGAATTTCTTTAATAGATGAATTATTTTGTTCTATCGTTGAAGATATAAGGGTTCTATCGTTTGAGATAGAAGGTTCTATCGTTGAAGATATTAGTTTTAAATAATTATTACCAAACGTATAATAAGAATAATTCCCTTTATCTTTTACATTTTTATGTTTCAAAACATCTGCATCACACATTTTTTCTAATCTTCTATATAATGCTAATTTTTTTATATTTAATATTGGTAATGCCTCTAATAAACTATGATAATTAACCCAAAAATAAATTTCGTTATCTATTTCTTTTTTTGTCATTTTAGGTTCAAAATCAACTATCCATCTAAGTATTACTAAATCAACTATATCTAAATTACCTAATTTTATTACTTCTCTTTGATTAAATCCTTCTATTGTATATTTCATTTATTCACCTTCTTCAGCAGGTATCAATTTATCACTTTCCCAAACATAATCTTTTAAGTTCATAATTTCATCAAAAGTCATATTTGTAGTTTTTAAATCAACAACTTTTCTTTCCATTTTTTCAATCTCCTTTCTGATCATAAATTCATCATGATAATCATCTGAATAATCATATTTTTCAAATTGTTCTTTAGGTTCACAATATTCATCATATCCTGAATAATAGCTATCTAAATCTTCTGTATCAATCATTCGTAATCCTTCATACCCAAAGCAATTTTTATATGAATTTGTTCTGGAATTTGCAAAGCTTCACATACTTTTTTCCAACTTGCATTGTCTATTCTTGAAATACCTAATTCAAACTTATCAATCGTTGTTCTTGATATGCCAGTAAGACTTGCAACATATCTTAACGAATATCCGCGTTTTCTTCTTTCAGCGTTTAAAATTTCACCAAGTTTTCTATAAAAGCATTTATCAATTTTTTCTTTTGCCATACTTTCTCCTTTCCCTTGAATTTTGGGTATAAGAAAAACACCTATTACCAATAAAATATTGACTTTTCAAGGTGTTTGTAGTACAATTTTAGTACTACTTGTCATAGGTGTATGTCTTATACATATATTCGTGATAAGCGGTGTAACAGCACTCTATTCTTATATGAAGGGAATAGAATGTGAGGTGAGTAAAAATACTCATCAAAATTTTGGAGTTACTATTTTCAAATGACATTAATATCAAAATAAGCGATTTATCACTTGCTAAGATAAATGTTGTAAAAAAATAGTTTCTCACTTATTTATTAGGATAGGTTTCAATTTTCTCAGGACTGAACCTATTCTTTTTTTGTGCTATCAGCACCACTTTATCACTTGTAAGATATCTTCTCTTGCTACCTTACGATAACAATATACCACAGTAAAATGAACAAGTCAATGTATTTTGTTCATTTTTTTACTATTTTGTTCATTTTTTTACTTTAAATATAAAATTTATTAGTAAAAATATATAAAATATGGTATAATTTATATATACTAAAGTATATATAAAAGCTGAAAAAGGATGGTGATTCATCTGTTTGGAGATAGATTAAAAGAATTAAGAATTTCCAAAAGTTTAAGTCAAGAAGAATTAAGTGAAATTCTTGAGGTAAGAAAAAGTTCTATATCAAATTGGGAAACTGGTAAGGCTACTCCAACCTTTGATATGTTAACAAAAATAGCTCAATATTTTGGTGTTACAATAGATTATTTATTAAATTTTACTCAAGATGATGTAGATAAAATGGAAAAACTAAAAATGGCTCTTAAAGAAGCTGGTATGTGGGATTATAACATAGATGACATGTCTAGAGAAGATTTTGAAAAAGCAATGCAGATTGTCGCAATGCTAAAGGAGAAAAAATAATGGTTAGACGTGGTTCTCTAAGAAAAAAAGATTATGATTCGTTTGCAAAATTTATTGCATTGTTTTGGCCAATAATTTTATTATTAATGATATTCTTTTAAAAAACTAAAAAAGACACTAATTAATTTAGTGCCTTTTTGTTTGCTTCAATATATTCAACAAATACATCAAGCAAATCATTTTGTAGCACTGTGTACAATTCAATTAGTGTCATGCTGTTCTCCTATTTATTCTAGATTTACAACATACAACATACTTTACACAACATACTACATATAAATTATACACTATACCACTTCCCTTTCAAATACTTAAATAAAAATTAGAAAAATTTACCAAAAAAGTTCATTGATTTATCAACAATATTATTATATAATAAAATCGCAGTAAGGTCAAACATTTGTTCGTAGTTTGACAAAAAAAATAATTTATGTTAAAATTTCAAATTTAAAAGGAGCGATGAATATGCCAGTATATGAAGAAAAAGAAAAAATTAACGGTCAAAAAAGATATTATATAAGAACTTATATAATGGATGAATTTGGTAAAAAAAAACAAATAACAAGACATAACAAACATTGGATTGGTAGAGATGGTTATTGGTCAGCTTATCAAGAAGAAAGCTCGTTAAAAAATAAAAAAATTAATGAATTTGAAAATATAACACTTGGAGATGTTATTAATAAATATATTGACGAATTAATTATTTATGACAAAGAATCAACAATTTATGGACATAGCAGTGTTATTAAAAATAATATTTTACCTTTTTTTAATAAAAACAAAAAAATATATGATATAGATGAGAATGATATATTAAATTGGCACGAATGGTTAAAGGGGAAAAATTATTCGATACGATATAAAAATAAATGTCATATGATTATGACATCTATAATTGAAACCGCTATTAAATTTTATAAACTACGAGTTAATGTAGCAAGATTAATTGGAAATTTTAAACTTGAAGCAAATGATAAAGAAAAAGTAATAAAAAACGAAGAAAAATTAAAATATATTACATATGACGAATTTAAAATATTTATAAATACGATTAATGATGATTTTTGGAAAACTTTTTTTAACTTTGTTTATTTTACAGGTTTGAGAAAAGGTGAAATTCAGGCTTTGACTTGGAATGACATTAATTTTGAAAAAAGAACTATTTATGTAACGAAAACATTAACAGTAAAAACAAAACAATCAAAATGGAAAATAACATCTACAAAAAATTTAAAAAATAGAAAAATTGATATGGATAATAATTTATACGATATAATGTACACATATTTTAATAAAATTAAAGAAGAAAAAAATTTTAATCCTAGTAATTTTATATTTGGGAATGATGAACCATTAAAACAACATAAAATTGATACTAACAAAGATAAATATTTTAAACTCTCTGGTGTAAAAAGAATAACACTACATCAATTTAGGCATAGTCATGTTTCATTCTTAATAAACGAGTATGTTAAAAATGGTCAAACGGACACTACTAAATTTTTTATTATAACAAGTGCAAGAATGGGTCATACAATAAAAGTTATGCAAGACACTTATCTTCATCTATTTGATGATATTCAAGAAGAAATAGTAGACTTGATCAATAAAAAAAACAAACAATACTTATAATTAACAAGACCAAAAACAAGACTAAAAAATATTAAAACCGTTGAAAATCAACGGTTAATTTCATATTGGTGGAGCTGAGGAGAATCGAACTCCTGTCCAAATATTCCCAAATATAAGTTTCTACAAGCTTATTTAGTTAATAAATTTCCTAATAATATAAGTAACTAACAACACTATTATTAGTAAGCTTAAAATATTCATTGCTACTTATAAGCATCATAACAATATATCCCATTAAATCGAACCTTCAATAATTTCCATGGGAGAGAAATTAAAGAAAGTCGTATTCCTTATTCTAAATTAGGCAAAGGCAACAACGTTTTTAGTAAACATTGAAGCAATACGGTCTTTTAAATTTTTTCCAGTTATTTTCTGTTTTGTACGTAACGTGTACAAAGCGACTTGCTACTTATATCAAAGTATATCTGTCGAAACCAAGCAGCCCCATACAAAATTAAAATGTTAAATAACATTTATATGATTTTAACACTTTAATTTATATAAGTCAATTAGTAATTTTTTAATTGTTTTTGTACTTCTCTATTAATATCTCTTTGTTTAATAGTTTCCCTCTTATCATATGTTTTTTTACCTTTAGCAAGACCTAAAAGAATTTTTGCTTTATTTCCTTTAAAATATAATTTAATTGGTACTAAAGTATTTCCATCTAACTCAACTTTATTAAACAATTTCAATATTTCTTTTTTATGTAATAATAATTTTCTAGTTCTTTTTTCATCATGATTAAATATATTACCTTCTTTATACTCACTAATATGCATTCCTAAAATAAAAACTTCATTTCCTTTTATAACTGCATAACTATCCTTTAAATTAGCATTCCCGTTTCTAATTGATTTAATTTCAGTACCTGTTAAAACAATACCACATTCTATTGTACTAAGAATTTCATAATCATACTTAGCTTTTCTGTTATTTATCTCCATTATTTTCACCTTGTTTTACTAGTTCAAAATCGATTGTTTTAGCCTCTTTATTTGCACCTACTACTTTTATTCTTACTTTATCCCCTAGGCGATAACCCCTTTTATTCTTATCTCCTCTAATTGAAAATGTTGTTTCATCATAAATATATTTATCATCATTTAAACTATCTATTTTTACCAAACCTTCTATTAAATTTGGTAATTCAACAAACATTCCAAAACTTGTTACACTACTTATTATTCCTTCATATTCTTCACCTATATGATTCATCATATATTCAGCTTTTTTCATATCATCAACTTCACGTTCACAATCCACTGAATCTCTTTCTTTTTCTGATGAATGTTCAGTTAAATATGTAAGTTTATTGTCCCAATATTCTATAACTTCATTATTTATTTGATTTTTAAACAAATATTTTCTTAACAATCTATGAACAGTCAAATCTGGATATCTTCTTATTGGAGAGGTAAAATGTGTATAACATTTACTTCCTAAACCAAAATGTCCTATATTATTTTTATCATATACAGCTTTTTGCATACTTCTAAGCATCATTGATGACAAAATATGGTATTCTTCTTTATCTTTTAATTGTTCAAGGATATACTTGATGGTAGTAGGTTGAACATCTTTTATTTTCCCATTTATCTTATATCCTAACACACTTATAAATTTAATAAATCTATCTATTTTTTCTTCATTTGGTTTACCATGTATACGATATACAAATGGTAAATTCATATAATATATATGGGTAGCTACTGTTTCATTTGCAGCAATCATGAAATCCTCTATTAAGTTTTCGCCTTCTCCTCTATATCTTTTTACTATATCAATTGCTTTTCCTTTTTCATCAACAATTATTTTAGCTTCATCTATACCAAAATCAATATAACCACGATTTTCTTTCATTTTTCTTAATATATGAGCTAAATCCAACATTTTTATTAATGTATCGGCAAATGGTTCATATCCCTCTGGTATTATATTCTCCTCCAAGATTTTATTTACATTTTTATATGTCATTTTTTTTCTAGATCGAATAATACTTTCAAATATATCATATGAAACAACTTTACCTTTATTGTCTATTTCCATTACACATGACATAGCAAATCTATCTTCATTTTCATTTAATGAACAAATTCCGTTAGAAAGTTTATGAGGAAGCATTGGAATTACTCTATCTGCTAAATAAACACTTGTTCCTCTATCATATGCTTCTAAATCAAGTGGTGTATCTTCTTTAACATAATAACTTACATCAGCTATATGAACACCCAACTCATAATTACCATTATCTAAAACTTTTAAACTTATAGCATCATCTATATCTTTTGTATCATCACCATCTATTGTAAAAATTACTTGGTCTCTTAAATCCCTTCTATTTCCAAAATCTTCATCTTCAATTGTTAAAGGAATTTTACTTGTTTGTTCCATTACTTTATCTGGAAATGTATCATTTATTCCATACTTAGCAACGATTGATAAAATATCAACACCTGGATCATTTTTATGTCCTAGTATTTTTATAACTTCACCCTTATATTCATAATCCCTTACTCTATTTGTTATTTTAACTAATACTTTATGACCATTCATAGCGCCTAATGTTTTATTTTTATCTATTTCGATTTTTAATTTTACTTTTTCATCATCTAAATCTACATAGCCTTTTCCTTTTGAATAATAAAATTCTCCAACCATTTCTTTAAATTTTCTATCAACGATTTTAAGAATTCTACCTTCTAGTTGCATACCATTTTTACTAGTTATTTCAACAATTACTTTATCATTATGTATTGCACCGTTTAGATTTGATGGTGCGATAAATACATCCTCATCACCTTCTATATCAACAAATCCAAAACCTTTTTTGTTAATAATCATTCTACCTATTTTTAAATGACTATTAGTAAACAACATATAGTTATCTTTTTTTGTCCTATATATTTTTAAGTTGTCTTCTAGATTATTTAATGTTTTAAGTAATTCTTTTAATTCATCAACTGTTGTAAAACCTAGTTTATCTTCAAGTTCATGTACTGATAAAGCCTTATTTTCATTTTTTAATATTTCAAGTATTTGTTCTTCCATATAAAGCCACCTCTATTATAATTATAATTTAATTAAATTAAAAAATATAGTATTTTAATACTATATTTACATTAATATACATTTATTTTTTACTTATTATTGGTCTTTTATACAAATATGCAACAATAAATAATATACCACCAAACAATGCACATATTATATCTTTCATTGTATCTGTAACACCTGTTTCTAAAACTCTTTGAGCATCATTACCAAATATATTATCAGCAGTAAATTCAAATATTTCCCAGAAAGCTGCAATAGCAAGTACAAATGAAATTATAAATAATATGTTAAATGAATTTTTTTTAGTTAATAATTTTTCTTTTTTTAATATTAAGAATCCTAAGTAAGCAGTTAATGTTCCTGATAAAAAGTGTGTAAATGAATCATACCAATATACTATTTCATATAGTTTTAATACACTTCCAAACTCACCAGCAAGTATTATAAATATTAAAAATATAAACTCCGAAATTTCTGATAGTTTAATGTATTTTTTTAATAATCGTGGTAAAACAACTATTATTGAAAGCGAAATACAAATTAATATGTTTACTTCATAATTAAAGCTTATATTAAATACAATTGAAAATATATTCAATATCCATATTAATAAAACTAATAAATTATTTATTATCTTCATATTCTATCTTATCCATTTCTACTTGATTAATTGAGTTAAATCTTTTTGTAATTTTATCAGTTGTAACATGTATATCTTTTACATCTTTTGAAACTGTTTCAATACTTCTATATAGTTTATCCCATCTATCCTTATATCTTATGAATTCTTCATTCAATAATTTCAATTCGCTGTGAATAACTTTTGTATATTTATCTCTTTCTATATTTTTTATTATTATTTGTATCGTTGTAAGTGTACTTATAAGTGTAGTTGGAGATGTAATCCATACTCTTTTTTTATAAGCATAGTCTATTATATCTTGATGATATGCATTAACCTCAGCAAATATGGCTTCTGCAGGTAAAAATAAGATTGCTTGATCCGAAGTAACCCCTGGTATTATGTATTTACTACTAATAGCATCTATATGTTTTTTCATATCTTGCTTAAATAGTTTTTCATACATATTTCTGCTTTCTTTAGAATTTTCTTTGTTAACCATATTTTGATAATTTTCTAAAGGGAATTTTGAATCTATTGCAATAACACCAAGAGGTTCTGGTGCGAATAATACACTATCAGCTATACTACCATTTTCAAATGTATATTGTAATTTATATATTTTATCATTATTTTCACCAAACACATTTGTAAGTATATGTTTTAAATTCACTTCTCCATATATACCGCGTGTTTTCTTATCAGTTAGTACTTCTTGTAGTGATACTATATCTTCACCTAGTGTATCAATTTTCTTTTGAGCTTCATCTATTTTTGATAGACGTTCTAAAACATTTGTAAATGTTTTATTCGTTTTTTCAAAATTTTGATCTATTCTTTCATTTACTTTATCATTTATCATACGAAGTTTTTGTTCTATTTTGTCATTTTGCTCATTAAAATGTTTATTGAGTGTTAAATTAATTTCATTTTGAAAACTCCCTACTTCTTTAACCATATTTGTTTCAAGTTTTCCTAATCTTTCTGTTATATTTGACTCATTAATATTTTTTGTTATAGAGATAACAACTAAAATTATTATTAATACATTTAATCCTATTATGACGTACAACATCAGCCTCACCATCCTATAATAATTTTAGCATTCATACATTTGTTCGTCAATGTTTTTTAATGATTTAATATCCAATTTTCATATCCACCATCTAAACTTAGTATTTTATAACCTTGCATTGAAAGTATTTTTCCAATATTTAAACTACTAATACCTTTTGTACAATATAAACAATATGTTTTATTTTTATCTAAATAATTTTGTGGAGTAACAATAAGTTTTCCAACAGGAATATTTATTGAGTTTGGTATATGGTTATTATTATATTTTTCTGAACTTCTTATATCAATTATAATAAAACTATTTTTTTTTAATTCAAATTCTTTTAATGAAATAATTGAAAGCATATAAAAATCACCCTAATATATATTATGAGTGATTTTATTTTATGAGAATAATTATTATTTTTTCACTATTTTACAATCAAAACTTTTTATAAGCTTAATTAGAAAGTATTTTACAATTTTCTAATAATTTACCATTTTCATCAGCAGCTTGATAAAAATGTGGATTATTATTTTGAAAAGTTTCATCATTATCTGTTGATGAACAAGTTAGTACTTTCTTACTTTCATCAAAAGAGCATTTTTTTGGACACAACATATCTGTAGATGATGTAGCATTCTTTTGTGGAGAATTTATTTTAACAGTAACATTTTTCCCATTATAATTAATTGTGTGACTATCAAAATTATCCTTATTAGTTACATCAAAACTTAATGAAACATCACTTATATTTGGTTCATCTACATTGCTTCTATAATATTTACATGAACATTGATAACTAACACGATTATTAGAATCATCGGTTTTATCATTAGAATCATTTGAATTACAACTTTCTCCACTTCCAAGATTAACTAATCCAACTAATATTTTTACTATTATTGGTACAAAGAATAATACAACACACGCAATTAATCTTTTAACAAATTTGGATTTGCTTTTTTTCATTTCTTCTTGTTCTCCTGATGCTGCTGCTTTTACAAAATCAAGCATTCCAAGAACTACTAATAGTATCACTCCACCAATCCTAATTAAGTTCATTATCCAATCAATAATTGATTGTGTTCCTTCGTCTATTATGCATCCTGATAAATCCATATCATTATCTTTACTAGCTGAATCATTGTTTGAATCATTCGTATTTTTCATAGTAATAGGAGTTCCATAATAATCAAATGCTGGATTTCCTGGGTTTATCCATAAATACTGTTCATTATGATTTATCAAATAAAGTTCATTAAAACATTTCGTACCATCTAAATAATCATTTGGAATCGATGAATTATAAATAGCTTCGTCATTTCTATATTTTTTAATCCCAGAAGAAGTATCGTTTATTGTCAATGAATATTTGGAATCATTTTTACCTTTTTCAAAAGTGAATACTACAGATTGTTTAGCACCATTCATCTCGTATTGATAAGCACATGCAATTGTAGAATTGGTATTATTATCGTCTTTTTTATCATCATTATTAGATGATGGAATTTGGCAATCTTTATTTTTTACACATTCATTTAATTCCTGTTCAATATCCGTTACTCCTGCAGAAGCTAAATATACACCAGAAGTATCAGGGGTATTGGAGAGTTTAAAATCATAAACTCCATTTTTTTGTGAAATATTAAAATAATAAGGACATATTGAATCTTCTTTTTGTTTAAATGAATCAGTTTTTAAATTAGCATTCAATATTTCAACATTACCAGAAAACTTTTCACTATCGTATAAATATTTATTATTCCACATAATGTCATCAAAAACAGTATCAATCCTATAACTACCATTTCCTAAGCTATAACCGTTTCCATTTTTTTTAAATTCCATAAGTTTATCATCTGAACTCAATATTGAAGTACTTTCACTACTTTTTAAATTGGTTGAAATATATACATAATCATCTTCAAAAACTACATATACTACATAACCTTTTTTTCCTTGCCTAGTACCTGAATATTTACAACTAAAATATTTATCATTTAAATTTTCATATTTTTTTTCGTTTTTATTTACCGTTATCTTATAATCACCTGGTAATTTAATTTCTATTTTAGCCTCAACAATCTTACAATCAATAAGTAAAAAAAGAAACAAAAATGTTAAGCAATAAACAATCCTTTTCATATACTCACCCTTACTATTTTGATTATATCATAAAAAAAAAAATTAACCAATAAATACAGGTTAATTTTTAAATTAATTATCATTTATACTTGTATCAGAAGATTTAGATGAATTGCAACTTTCTCCACTTCCAAGATTAACTAATCCAACTAATATATCTACGATTATTGGTACAAAGAATAATACAACACATGCAATTAATCTTTTAACAAATTTGGATTTACTTTTTTTCATTTCTTCTTGTTCTCCTGATGCTGCTGCTTTTACAAAATCAAGCATTCCAAGAACTACTAATAGTATTACTCCACCAAGTCTTACTAAATTCATTATCCAATCAATTATTGATTGTGTACTATCATCTATTATACATCCTGATAAATCCATATCACTATCTTTATTTTTATCTATTTTTGTTTCTGTTTGTTTTTCTTCTTTTAACTTAATAATATAATTATTGCCACTTTTTGTTACTTGTACCTTATCTCTTGAAAATTTTGAGCAAGAAAAATCTCCATCATTTTTTAGCTCAAAAGTTACATCTTCATTATCTTTATTTTTTACAACAGAATCAATTTTAATTGAAGAAATTGAAGTTTCAAAAGCATCACTGCAAATTGATTCATTTTTAAACATAGTACAAAACTTACGTTTACCATCAGCATAGGTAAAAAGTTTAAAATAAACATTATCAGTTCCATCATAATTCAAATTCAATTTATTATTCTCATTATCTAAATTATTAATTGAAAACGAACAAAAACCAGTTGTTTTTTCTGATTCAGGTATTGCTGAACCAACAAGTGTTAATAAGTTTCCTTTTTTTTTCAATGAAAATTTAGAAAAATCATCTATATTATTTCCTAAATAAGATTGATATAAAATAACAGAACCAGATTTTCCAGTGGTGTAATACAAATAATTATAACATTTATCAGTTTTATTTTCTCCTAATAGATTGGTTCTTTTAGGAAATTTTTGTTTTTTATTATATATCTTAGATTTACCTTTAACTATATAAACATCATTATTAAATTTATAACCAGCTGCCAAGGAATTATCTGATGAAACATAATAACAATCATAAGATTTTTTTTCTTCATCATCAGTTTCTGTAATTACAATATCACTATAAAGATTTTTTGCTTGTTCTAACAATTTAAGATAATCATTATTATATAAACTATATTCTTTATCAGAACTACTTATTTTTCCTAATTCTAATAATCTATTATACTTGTCTTTAATGCTGGCAGCAGAAGACCGTATTGTTACAAATTTATTAATACATTGAGTACTTTTATTTCCATTTTTACAATCACCATTTAAAAGTTCTTTTATTTCTTTAATATTTTGACCAAGTAACGTTGAAAAATTACTTAATTCATTTTCCTTAGTATCAACAAGGGGGATAAGATTAAGTGTATCATTATTATCCCAATCATTCTTACTATAATAATTTGTATAATCATATTGTAAAATATATGGATCCCCAGGAAAAATTTCAGTTGAATCATCACCCGTAAACAATCCGTTGGCCTTAAAATAAATAAGATATGGTGCACATTGACCTTTTGAAAAATATTCTTTTATTGTATAACCTGACCAGGCAAGTACATCTTGTGTATTTTCATCTTTTCTATAGGACCAATTTGTACTTCTAAGACCATCATATATAGCATATTGATTTCCAAACTCATAACCATCATTAGTTTTTACATAACTAAATTGTCCTTCGTTTCCTTTTCCATCATTATAATAGCATGTTTTTGTTTCCTCAGCATCTACTCTAATAATACAACAAAAAATACAAATAAACATAAATATAAAATAATGGTATCTTTTTTTCATAAATCACCTCTAACTACAATTAATTATATCATAAAAAAAACAGTAAATATACTATTATATACTGTTAATTTTATCATTCATCATTGAAAAAATCATCAAAAAATTGGTCATCAGTTATGTTTTCTTTTATGTTAGTATTGGAATTACTTTTTTGTTCAACAATTGCATCTTTATTTTTTTCAACTGTTTTTTCTTCTTCTATTATTTTATTTTCCTTAGATTTTTCTTTTTCAAGTCTTTCTTCTTCTTCGAGTTCTGCTATTTTAGCATCTATTTTTTTAACTAAATCATCAACATTTAAAGATGGTTTTGGACTTTTCTTTGGCATATCAGGCATATCAAACAATGGTGGGAAATCAGAATTTTCGCCCATACCTTTCATCATTTCATTTATTTTTTCATCTTTTTTTGCTTGAACAAAAGCCTTCAAATCAAATATTTTAACAGGAAGTTTAGTTCTTGTTGGATATAGTGCTGGTTGCTTTGTCATTCCCCATTCAATTTTATGATCAAATTTTAACTTTGTTTTAAAAGGACGCATTCTTGATCTTAAAATTAAAGCATCTTCTTCTTTAAAGTTTTGTAAATCTGTTACTGTTACAAGTGGTCTTGAGTCAGTTTTATCATCTTTCTTTGACTTAACATCTCCACACATTTTACTAATTTCTTCTAAAGCTGCAAGTTCTGTACTTAACAAGTAAATTGTATTACCACAGTTTCCTCTAATAGTTTCTGCTTTTTCTTTTCCATAAACATCATTTAATTGTGAAAAGTTCTGAATTATAAATGAAAGTTTAATATTTCTAGAACGTGCTGCAGATACCATAGCATCAACATCAGAAAGAGGTGGCATGTTAGCAAACTCATCAAGTAAAAAATTAGTTCTATGTTTTAATTTTCCACCTGGATTTTCTTGTGCAACTCTAACTAATGTTTCATAACATTGTTTTAAGAAAATTGTAACAAGCGAATGATAGGTTTTCTTTTCATCTTGAATTACAATAAATACTGCTGTTTTCTTTCTACCAATATCCTCCATATCAAAATCATTATGCGCAAGCATTTCTGATAATGTTTCACGTGAAGAAAATAATTGAATTTTTTGATTAAATACAGATAAAATACTTCCTTTTGTTTCACTTGGAGCACTTATAGTGGCATTAACTTTTATGCTTTCTGTTGAAGTAGTAGGTTTACTATTAAAATATTCTTTTATATATGTTGTTCCACCTATTTTATTTTCTCCAACTGTTGCCATATAATTAATACTATTAATATTTACTTCATCTTCGGCTGCATCTTGAAATAAAGCAAATGCTAATCCTGAAAAATAATCTGCAGATGTGTTTTCCCAGAATGGATCTTGACCTTTATTATTTTCATCATAAAGTATATTTTTAGCTAAGTCTTCCAATAATTCTATAGCTTTATCTGTATTTCCTTGTTGATATAATTTATATGGAATTGAAAACGGATTCCAACAATTTCCTTTTTCTGGGTCACGAAAATTTAAAAGAATTATGTTATACCCTCTTTTTTCTAGTTCTTTTGCAGTTCCCTCATATAACTCACCTTTAGGGTCTGTTACAATCATTGATTCTCCTGCTTTTGCCATAACTCTAATAAAAGGGAATGAAATTGCTTGTGATTTACCACTACCAGTTGATCCTATTATCATATTATGATATCCACCAGTATCAAGCCATATTTCTTTACCATTATTGTAAATTGGTATACCACCTTTTGAAATATTATCATCTATTGGTTTAACAACAACAATATTACTAGAATTTTTCATTTCTTTATCTTTACACCAACGTGAATAACCTTTTTCATCTTTTTTACCTAATTCTAAACCCACACCTTTTTCTCTTTCAAAAATTTTTGAAGAAACTCCTGTTAAAATGACAGCTAAAACACCTATATAAACACATATTGTAGCTAATAAATATTTAGGTTGAAAAGCAGGTAACGGATTAAATCCATGAAATGTACCATCATTCGCAAATGATGATAAATTTAATACTAATATTGCTGCAAAATACAAAAGTATTATACTAAATATGAAAAATATTTTTAAATCTTTTGATTCTACTCTAAGTTTTAATTTCATAACAAGCCTCCATACAGACATAAAAAATGCTATATATATATTAACATTTTTTATTTTTTCTTTCAATTAAATTTTATTAGCTTTTTTCTTTTTTGTATTAATTATCAAAAATGTAATACCACCTAACATAAGTGTTGTACCAACAACTACCACTAATGGAACATTATCTATTAGATATTGCATGATTGTCATATTTTTTTTACTTTTATCATAAACAAAAATTATAGGTTTATTAGAAGCATTTTCTCTTGTAATATACCAAGTATGTTTTTTACCAACAATTTTATCAGCATTGGATTGAATTACTTTATAATTACTATTTATATTTATAGTTACTGAATCTAATTCTTCATATACATCGAAACAATAAAATTTATTGCCAGTTAAAATAGAAACCTCATTTTCTTTAGCATCAACTGAAAAGAATTGATAACAAGAATTAGCAATATTTGAATCATTCAATTGATTATCATCATAAACAAAATTAAAACTAAATTTGTTATCTTTTAAAGTTTTAATGTTGTAATATTTAATTTCTTTTAAATTTGAATTATCGTAAGTAAGTCTTGACTCGCTAAATAAGGCTGGTAACCTATATTGAGTACCATCTATCATTTCCTCAGAACTTTCTGGTATATAAACAGTATGCTCTGAAAATGAACTATCAATATTTAAATTGTATTCTACTGAACAACCAGTAATTAATATCAAAATAATAATAAACAAACTTTTATTTTTCAAGTCTAACTACCTCCAATATGTTTAGTTAAATATATTATACATTTCGCACCACCGGAATGAGAATTTAAAAAAGTAGATCTTGTTTCATTTCTTAATTTAAAGCATGGTGTTGAAGGATTAGACGTACAATTTTCAAATCTTCTCCTGTAGCTTCCAGGGTCACCGTTAGAACATGCGAATCCATTTGCATCCAAAGCCGCTTCTACAGCACTCCAAGAACCATATTTTAATGAATAAGAACCATAATTAGCTGCAGAATCTGAAAATGTTATATTATTTTCAGCTACTTGCTCAACAATTCCGACATGACCATAAGGATTAATAGAATTTCCTTTCCATGATATTATAGATCCTGCTAAAATTTCACAATTTTTATCAGAAAAATAACAAGTTTCAAATTTTGCTGCACTTTTTGTTTCGCAAAAACCAGCACCATTGGAACTACCCTCATGACCACTACTCCACCATAAATCAGGATTATCAGAATATAAAATTTTTGTGATTTCTCTTGCTCTAAATTGTGCATACCAAGCACATTCACCAATATTACATGGTCTACTATCGGTTGTACCAAAATAATTAGTATCATTTGCATCTGGTGCTTCCACTCTCATATAAAAACCGGTAGTTGAATCTAACTGCAAACCATTAGAAATAGATTTTTCAATTGAAATATCATTACCAAACAAAGCCTTTAAAATTGCAACATATTCCTGAGGATCAACTTTTTGAGCTTTCTCAAAATCAAATGTAGAATAATATACCTTACCATCTTTCATTATTTTTAAATTAATAACAGAAGCAACTGCTTTTTTAGTACTATCTGTAACAATACTAGAATCAAAATTATCCTCTACAATTTCATTATTAGAAACATTAACTAATAGTTTTGAAATAATTGTTAAAGCGTAAGCTTTTTTTATTTCATCATTATATTTAGCAGCATCTCTTTCTACAATTGTTTCAACGTATTCACTTAAAGAATATTTTCCAATTACATTTCCTTCTTTGTCTTTTACAGTAATACCTGATGATTGAATACTATATGCAGTATAATTACTTTTATCATCCGCATTATGTGTTGAATAAAAAGATCTGGCTTGACTCATAATTTCATTTGTCATTTGACTTGCTAAGGCTTTTTTTCTTTCGTCAGACAAATTTTTATAATCACAATTATCACAGTTTATATATTTATTTGGGACATAAGTTTCTGTTAGATAATTTTTATACTTTTCTTCAGAAAAATACCACTTCTTTGTATCACCATCTGCATTATCACATGATTTTTCACTAGTTAAAACACCATTAGAATAAGTTCCACATTCAAACATATTCTTAATTAAATCTTTAGGATCTCCTTTTACAGCTCCATATTTATTTTTTAATTCACTAGAACTACCTATAAATGTACCAGTTTCATCCGTAACTTCTTCATCCTTTGAATCATCCGTTTTTTTATCATCGTCTTCATCAGAGTTATCATCATCTAATTTTTTATCAACTATATCTGGATTAACAACCTTAGAGTAAAAAACAGCAGTATTAGTATAATATCTAACTTTATCTTCATCAACAGTACTTTTATCATAATATTTTTCATTACTCATATAATTATTCATTGTATTCTCAATATTGTTGAGATAAACACCCTGATCTGTTTCAAAACCATTTAAAGTTATAGCATTCCATATTCTTTGACCAGTTTCTTCAATGGCAGTAATTACATTAGAAATAACTTGAATGGCATAAGCGATAGCTAAGACAACCAATAGAATCACTAAAAAGTGCATCAAGAATGAAAAAAATCCTACAGCAATTGATAAAAATAAACCAGGATTTTTCTTTATAAACTTGATTATAAGTTTTTGAAAAGATGGTTTGTTTACATTTTTATTTTTTCTGCCACCAAATAAATTTTTGAAGCGATTACTCTTACCTGGTGACGTATCAGAGTTTTCACCTGGTACCGAATTAGATCCTAAAGACTGACTTCTATTAGAATTTAATTTGGGTATTTTATTTAAACCTCTTCGCTTATTTAAAGCACTTGCTAATTTATTATTTCCAAGCTTGTTTCTTCCTAAATTATTTTTATTTAACCCAGGCATTTTATTATTAGAATTTTTGTTATTAGCGTTTTTTATTTTATTAACTGGATTTTTATTATTTTTACTATTTGATAATTTTTCATCTAGTTTGTTTATACCACGATTTGCAAAATTAGAAACAGATGAAGGTTCATTTGCTGTTTCTAATTCTGGAAAATCATCAATTTGTTCTATTTCTTCTGGTACACTTTGTGTACTATCTATTTCATTTAATTCTTGAGGTGATTCTACTATAGAATCATTATCCTCAATGTTTTTTTGATCCATTAGAATCACCTACTTTACTTATATTATAATCCTCCGCCTTCACCAAACGAATCTAATTCTTCATCGGTTACAATTATGTTAATTCGCATTCTTCTATTACCACATACGAATAAAGCTTCACCTTGAGAATATCTTTTTATACTATCTTTTTCATTTTCATTTAAATCTATTAATTTTGATAAATCTTCTACTGCTTGTTTTTTAAGTCCCATTACTAAATAATAAGAAGCATTATCAAATATAGCTTTACCTTGTGTTATAACAGCTGGATCAGTAAAATCACTTGGTTGTTGTGTAATTATTATTGTTCCAGTATTATACTTTCTAGCTCTTCTTTGTATTTGAGCTAAGAATTCAGCTCCTAATGAGTTATTTGAACCTAACAATACATGTGCTTCATCTACTGTAAGAATCGTATCAACACTCTTATCAAGAGTTAAACTCCAAGCATATTTTAAAATATTAAAGAATAAAGCATTTCTAATATTAGTATCTGCATTCATTAATTCTCTTATATTAAACACAATAAAATTAGTAGTTGGAGATATTGTTGTATGCCCATCAAAATAATATCTAAGTTCATTAATAATAGGTCTTACTTTTAACTCCAATATTTCCATTACATTTCTTTCTTGTGTCTTTTCTGTCATAGACATAAGTTTACCTTTAATAGTTGTATAAACATCTGAGAAAGTCGGGAAATCATTGCTTTTAAATCTAGTAAAATCAGAATTAAAATCTATACCAAATCTTTTATATGTTTCTTGTAGTACTTCACTAAACATATTTACAACATCTTCAGTAATACTAGGATCATAATATTTTAAAAATGCCTTTACTGTTTGTATAGTTCTAGTTAAAACAGTATATCCTAGTCCTTGAGCCATTTCTTCTTCATCTGCATCAACTACAACTTCAAGTGGATTGATCATTCCATATTCTCCACCTTTTCCTAAATCAATGAAATCACCATCATATTTTTTAGTCATTTCTTCAAGTTCGCCTTCTGGATCTATCATTACTAACTTAGAACCATTACGTAAGTGAGATCTTATCATTAATTTAGCAGCTGTACTTTTACCACTACCAGATGTACCAAGTATAATTAAATTTGCATTGTTTCTATTATTTTCTTTTTTTATCTTATATAAGAATTGATTAAATAATATTACTCCTCCAGAAAAATCCACACCAAGTAAAGTAGATAATCCTGGGTCTTTTATACTATCAAATATAAATGGATACATTGCAGCAATTGTTGGAGAAGGAATAGGAGTTCCTATTCTATCTTCAATTTCTTGTTTTGGATAAATAGGTATTATAGATTTTAATACCTTTTCTTGTTCAAATCTTAAAGGAATAGCTCTCATTTCCATAGCTTCTAAATAATTTTTTACTTGTAATTTTTTAGCTACTAGATCATCTTGTGAATCAGCAGTAACCATTATGTGCATTTGAAAATCATATATTTTTGATTGTGTAGAAGCAAGCATTGTAATAAATTGTTCCAAAGATTCATAATCAAGTCTTATTCTTTCTTGTAACGTTTTATCATTTTCTTGTTGATATCTTACTTTTAAATCTGCGATTTCCTTATTTATCATTTTACTTATTACACTAAATGGAAGTGGAATATGTTTTATAACGATTTTTATTCCAGATAAACTCGTTAATTGAGATAAAAATCCAGGATCTATAAATTTTGGATATGATATTACTGTAAGTATAGTAGAATATTTATCACTAATTATAAAATCAGATGCTCTATATTCTAAGCCTTTTGGCGCTATTTGTTGACGTATATCCATTAACTCATCACCGTCCCTAGTGTAGTTGTTTGTCCACCATTTAAGAAATTATCAAGTATAATTCTTAAATCATCATTACTTGTTTGTTTAGACATTAATCCTGCATTAGCAAAATAAGAAATCAAATTTTTAATTCTTTTTTGTATTATTTCAGTATCTTTATGTTTAAATAATAGATAATATTCTGTATCAACAACGTTGTTAGTAACAAACATATTAGCTTTATTTATATCACTAATAATTAATTGTCTTTTTTTAACATCTGAAGTTGAATTATATAGAAGTTGTAATTGAGATAAATACAAGTTTATATCAACTGGTCTATCTGCAACTACAATCCAGAATTCATAATCTATCATATTATAAACATCTTTTAAATTATTAATTACCATATCTTGCATTTCTTGTTCCATTATAAAGATATTTCTTGGTTCTATTTTTACACCTGTAACTCTTTCTTTATTATTAAGAATAATTTCACCATTTACAATATCTCTAACAGGAATATCATCTGCAGTATATTTACTTTTTATTGTTTTCGCCATCGTTTACACACCAACCTTTCCAAACGAATTTTTGTCTTGTTGTATAAAATTCTATTAATGATTTAATCATTGTAAGAACATTGTGATAATTTGGTATTGGGAATACCAGAAAGCTACACACTAATCCAGGAATTAGTGTTATTATTGCTGCTACCATATTTTCAACAGGTAATATTAATAACAGTAGTAGCGTAGCTGATATTCCACAAGAAAATAATATTAAATCAAATTTATTAAATAAACCAAATATTAACATTGATTTTTTTGAATTAGCTGGTATTAAAAAATTATTATTCATTTATCTTTTCCCCTTTTAATTCTTCTTTTGTTTTGTAGCATTTATGTTATACATGTTGTTGTATGATTTTTCTCCAAGGTTTGCAGCAGTATGTGAAGCTTCGGCTTTATCATAGTCATCACTACTTTCAAGTTCATATGCTTTTTCAGCATCTTTTTTAGCTTGTTTTCTAATAGCAGCAAAATCACTACCTTTGTAAACTTCTTTTTCTTCAAACGCACTGCTCTTATCAGTAGTTTGTTCAACAACTCTTAATTGACTTGATATAGCACCATTAGTAATTTCTTTTTCTTTTTCATCTTCAAGCATTTTTACATATACGTCTGCTGCATGTTGACCAGTATTAAATTCTGCATCTTTAGCTTCATTTAATTTTTTATAATGGTCATCTTCAGCAATTGAAGCATATTGGTTTTCATCATAATCAACTATTTTACCATCTTTGTCCTTTCCCTTGCTTACTGCTATATAATCATCTCTTACTTTTTTAGCTTCTTCAATTTGTTGGTCTCTTTCTTTCTTTGCTTTTTCCATCGCCTCAGAATCTACCTTAGTTATTGGTTTTCCGTCAGGGCCAAGAATAGATGAGGTAGTCATACACTCACGTCTTATATCATCATCTGATTTAAAGTGATTTTTTATTTCAGCATCAGTAGTTTCTGTTGTTATCGATAGTCCATTATTTTTATTGAACTCAGCTAGCTTTCTTTTACTACCCCTATATCTATCAACAGCATCTTGTTTTATATTATTTATATCTACATTTTTCAATGCTTCATATTGGTTATGTGCCTTAATGTATGCATCTGAAGCTTTTTTAAATTCTTTCTTCTTGTTATCATCATTCCATTCTCTACTCAAATACGAATTTGGTTTGATTAACATTTCTTTTTTAGCAGCTTCATCAATTGAATCTACTGTTTTTTTAACACTTTGTAAATTGTCAATTTGCATTCTCGTTTTTTGATAATCAGTAGGTAACCCAATAGCATCTTGTGCTTTTGCCTTTAGAATACCAAAAGCTGTTGCACCATTTTCTTTTCCTATTTCTCTTTCTGTTCTATGAGTATTAGCTTCTTCAATTCCTTTTTTTACACCTTGAAACATTTTCCCAGAACTATATGCTTGGCGGCTTGAATGTACAAATCCACTTGCCGCACCAGCTAAAGTTGAAGCAAAAAAGCCGCCTGCTGTTCTAAGTTTACCTTTATTTTTCAAATCTTCTTTTCTATTAGCAATTCTATGTGCTAAATTACCACCTGCAGTTAATAAACCACCTGCAGTACCAGCGGCTACTGCCGAAATTCCTTTTATACCTGCAGCTTGTTCACTAATTTTCTTAAATGGATTAAGTTGCATTTTTCCATCTAAGCTTATTCCAGTTATATCTTGAATAAGTTTTGGAAATTGTTTTGCAAACATCAATGCACCTATTATTATAAATATTATTACAAAAGGATTGTCAATTGGATTACCATTAAAGTCTTTTAATGCAGGTTGTGTAGCAACTTGTTGTATTATAAATATTGCAAAGAAAATTGCTATTAATCTTATAAATAAATCAGCATATGTCTTACCAACATTAGACAACCATTTTTTAAATATTCCTTCTCCTTTAATAGGATCAATGTATGAAATAATAGGAATTGGAGCAATTAATCTTAAGAAATATAACTTTATAATTCTTACTGCAACATCCATACAAAAACTAAGTAATACAAGTGCAGCAAATGCACCACATATAGTAGATATTATAAACTTATAATCAAACGCAAATATATCTCCTTTTTTAATTCTTAATAGAAAGTCAAGAAGTGCATTTGTATCCTGATGTTCCACTATATAATCCATTTGGCTATTAGCATCCGTTCCTACAGTTGAATCATTAGTTGCAACATCATCTGTATATCCAGCTTTCGTAAGATTACATGTAGCTGATGGTTTAGAGCCTTCTATATATCTAGAATATGAGCGACACCCCGTCAAATTTTGATCAGTACTAGTACTATATAAAATATCATTATTTGGAACTACAAATGCTGAAAATAATGGAAATGATATCGTACTAGAATTTTTTACATTTTTACCAACAGAACCTATTATTAATTTAGGTATTGTATTATTATCTACAATCTTTTGTTGCAATTCCATTGCTTTATCAAATAAAAATTGGTATGAAACAAGTAAAACTAAAGCAACTGCAATATTTTGAATTAACTTTGAAAATCCCTTGCTTTTATCTGTCATTGCATCAGGATTAACTATATAATTCAAAAAAGAAAGTGATAATTTAAATATCATAAAAATACTTAGAATTACAGTAATTCTATTTGCAAATGCAGCTAATGAAGCATTATCAAAAACTTGTACACTTGATATTTGGAATATTAAGTCATATAAACTTTCTATTAACCATATTACTACTTTATCTATTGCAGCAAAAAGTCCTCTAATAATACCTAAAAACCATGTTCCTAAATTTGGCATTTACATCCCTCTATTTCATATTTTTTGAAAATCAATCTATCTTACATTATTATAACATAAGTATAGTTTTTTTTAAACATATTTTTTCTAAAAACAAAAAAACTTCAAAAATGAAGTTTTAATATTTAATTTTATTGTTTAGAAGCTTTACTATTTGCTGCGCCAGATATAAATCTATCTGCACAAGACCAAATTTCATTACTACTTCCTGATGCAACTAAATTTACTAATACTTTAACTATGAATATTACAAAGAATACTAAAGCTGCAGAAATTAATCTCTTAATAAATAATTGTTGACCTTTTTTAATCTCATCTTCTTTACTAGCTACAACTGCTTTTCCTAAATCAAGCATTCCGAAAATGATTAATAAAACTGGAATTGCTATTTGAATAGCCAAAATAATAGTTGAAACTATTGATTGAATTGATTCAATTTCCGGAGTCATTCTTGGATCACACCACTCCATACCTAAAATTTGAATTAAATTCATTTTCATTTCCTCCCTTACTAAAAATATAATACTTTATTTGCCTTTTTTTGTCAATATTTAATGCATTGAATACATAATATTTACATTATTTTATAACGTATGGCTCATTTTCACTACCATCACCAGACGAAACAGTTAAGTGTGAACTTAAGTAGATGACTGGTCTAATTCCATTTTCCTTTGAAGCCCTATAATAATAAATACCATTTTCATCTATTGCATATACATCATATGTATTTTCAGAATAAGCATTTAATGTCCAGTTAATTTCACCTAACTCGTTCATATAATTATAATTAACACATTGTGGATCATCAAAATATTTGCATGTTGACTCTAAACTAGCCTTTGCATAATCATCAACATTCAAAAGTCCAATATGACTTTTCATAGTTTTTCCACATAAATTGATACTTGAAATTAAAGTACCTTCTTTTATTGAATCAACACACCAAGTTGCATCAACTAAATATTTTTTTAATTTTGCAGATACAACACTATTTTTTTCATACATTTCTTTTAAATATACACTTATTCTACTAGTGTCATATACGTTCTTTCCATATTGAAATTCTTTTTCTAGGTTATATCTATCATCCCATACAGATTTTTCTAATTTTTCATTAATTAGATACATTTTAATACCATTATCATCTATTTTTACAATTCTCCAAGTTTTGCCATCAAATTTAACATAATTGTTTATATACTCACCTTTAAAAATATATTCATTTCCAACAGAGTATAAACCAGAATCAGATGTAACTACATTTTGTGTTAATTCACCATAAAGTGTTTTTGTATTATAATTATCACATTTCAAAATCGGATTATATAAATAATCATCTCCATTTTTTACAACTTCAACAGTTGCTGTACATTTATCCTTAGAATATAATTTACTTAATTCTTTTATATAATTTCCTTCAACTAAAGTAGAATCTGTAACACTTACAGTTCCATCTGTTAAAGGTAATTTATCAGAATTATCTTTATAATACTTTTCAGCAGCATTAACTAATTTATCTTCTAATTGTGAATAACTTTTAATCCCACCACTTGTTAAACTAGCAATCAATACAATCAATAATATAAATAAAACCATTCCACCTGCAGCAATTACGATAAAAGCTACATTTTTATTTCCCTTAAAAAACTTATTAGCTACATTATCTAACATAAAAACCTCCTAAACACATATATTATATCAATAAAAACATCAATTTACAACTATATTATTCTAAATAGGAAAAGGTTAAAAATGGTTAAACCAAAAAGTTCAACAATAAACGCTAGTAAAAGTGCATTTACAAAAGCATCTTTATTATCAATTAAACTTTTTCCGTTGCCTAATACTTTCTGTCTACCACCTTTTTTAATTGTTTCAGGCTCACTAGAATTATCTATATTATAATTGCTTAAAATTTGTTCTTTAAACTTTTCTAACTCAGAAATATTGTTTGAATTCATATCCGATTGTATTGTTGATTCATTTTCATCGCTAAAGAATATATTAGTATTTTTCAAAAAGAATTCTCTAACATTATCCATTATATTATTTTTATCAGATAAATTAATAATAGATTGTAATTTAATTAAAAATATCCTTAATTCATTAACATTTCCATTATAATATCTTAATTCATGTTCAATATAATCGCAAACACTAGATTCAATTTGATCTAGTGTTTTTCCATGAGAAGTCCCAAAAAGTAATATATTATTACCATCATATTGAATAACAAAATTATTATTAAAAATGGTTATAACATAAACATTCTTCATATTAATCACCTATTTTAAATATTTAAGTTCTCCCATTTGAGAAGTTGGAATAAATCCTGGTTTGGAATTTATAACATCTGGGATTCTATTTACAATTGCAGCACATGTAAGTTCAACAGTAGAAGGTCTAGTAATAACTAAATTAGTGTTTGGCTCTCCAAAAATTGTCCAATCATTTTTATCACAATCTTCATCAGAGTAAACCTTACCAATACATTCTGTTTCCAAAACTATTCCTTCTTCAGTTTCTGTTGTTACAACAGCACTCATTCCAGTTGCCATACCTGAGGCAACAACCATATTCAATGTAGAAGATTCTATATTCTTACCACAAGTTATAGGAACACATTTCTGAGTTTGATTTTTAACAGTTAAACCAAGTTTGTCACATAGCCATCCATTTACATTCCACATATACGAAGGTAAAAACTCACCAGCATTGATTAATTTTTTTCTTTCTTCATCACTAATATTATCAACAGAAGCAACTTGTTTATCGAATTCATCTAAAGTTAAACCTGCTCCATGGGCTTTAGCTAAAGCAATACCATAATCTTCAACATTATATGAAGAACTACCTTTAATTTTAGTAATTTTATGAGTTGAACCAGCCAATGTTGATATTAAATTTCCCCAGAATGCATCTTGATAACCACTACCTGTAATAGTACAATTATTTTCTTTAGCAAGTTTATCAATTTTATCTGTTAAAACTGGTGAAGAATTAAATGGATAAAATGCTTCTTCACAAGTTGTAATAGCATTTATTCCAAGTTTTGCACACAATAAAAGTGCGTCTGCTACATCCTTCATTAAACTCATTGTTGTAATAATACATACATCTGGCTTTTCTCTTTTTAACATTTCTTCTGCATCATCAACAGATGTAATATTTACTCCTATTTCTTTTCCACCAATAACTGTAGAAATATCTTTTCCAATAATAGATGGATTAATATCAACTGCACCAACTATAGAACCACCATTTTCTATAACATATCTCATAGTATAAACTGACATTTTACCGCATCCATACTGAACTACTTTAACATTATTCATTTTATCCCTCCTAATTATAATTATAAATGTTTTTTTTTAATCTAACAATATATTATTAAAAAAACAAACAACTTTATACAAAAAAATGTAAATAGAAATTTATTAATACATTTCTATTTCAAACTACAATATAGTATAATTATTTTAGTACAAGGAGGAATAAGGTGGAAAATATAATAGAAGTTAAAGATTTAACAAAAGAATACAAAAATATAAAAGCTGTAGATAATTTATCCTTTGAAGTAAAAAAAGGTGAAATACTTGGATTGTTAGGTCCAAATGGAAGTGGCAAAACCACAACTATAAATTGCATATTATCATTATTAAATTATCAAAATGGAAGTATAAAAATTCTTGGTAAGGAAATGAAACCAGATGAATATGAATTAAAAAAGCAAATAGGTGTCGTATTTCAAGAAGTAGCTGTTTTTGAAGAATTAAATGTTTATGATAACATAGATTATTTTTGCGGTTTATATATAGAAAATAAAGAAATAAGAAAAAAATATATAGAAGATGCAATTAAATTAGTAGGATTAGAAAATTATAAAAAATATTATCCAAAACAATTATCAGGGGGACTACTTAGAAGACTTAATATTGCTTGTGGAATTGCTCACAAACCCAAAATTATATTTTTAGATGAGCCAACCGTAGCAGTTGATCCACAAAGTAGAAATAATATTTTAGAAGGAATTGAAAAACTAAGAAAAAAAGGTGCAACTATAGTTTATACAACACATTATATGGAAGAAGTTGAAATACTTTGTGATAGAGTTATTATATTAGATAAAGGTAAAATACTTGCCACTGGAACTTCTGATGAACTAAAAGAACTTGCTGATATAGATGAAAAAATTACTGTTGAATTAAATGAAATAAACAATGAATTTATAGAAGATATTAAAAAGTTTAAATATGTTGATGATATTGAAATAAATTCAAATATCCTAATAATTAAATATAAAAAAGGCAAAAACAACTTAGAAAAATTAATCGATTGTTTAAAATCTCATAAAATTACATATAACAAAATTTTTTCAGAAAGACCAACACTTAATGATGTGTTTTTAAATTTAACAGGTAAGGAATTAAGAGATTAATGTTTACACATAATTTTATATATTCATTAAAAGTATTATTAAAAAATAAAATGCTTATATTTTGGACATTTGCCTTTCCAATACTATTAGGAATTTTCTTCAATATGGCCTTTTCTGATATAGAAAAAAATGAAAAATTAGATATAATAAATATTGCTATTATAGATAGTGAATCTAGCGATAATGTATTTAAAGAAACTTTTAAAAAATTTAATGATGAAACTCAAATGTTTAATATAAATTATACAAATTTAGAAGACGCAAAAAAATTACTTGAAAATAAAAAAATAACTGGATATATAATACCTAACGATAATGTAAATATAACTGTTTCCTCAAATGGTGTTAATGAAACTATTTTAAAATATGTTGTTGATGAAATAAACAGTAATAAAGAAATTAGTAAAGACCTATCAAAAATAGAAATAGATAATCAAATTAAAGAAGGAAACTATAATATTGATTATCAAAAAATATATAAAAATATTAATAATTCGTTTAGTTCGAACACAGTTAAATTAAATAACATTTCAAATAAAAATTTAAGTTATACAATGATAGAATATTACACATTAATTGCAATGACATGTTTATATGGTGGAATTATATCTATGTTTATTACAAATTATAAACTAGCTAATATGAATAGTATTGGAAAAAGGACATCTATTTCACCTATTCATAAAGGTAAAATGCTATTGGGAAGTTTACTTGCTAGTTACATAATACAATTGTTAGGTATTACATTATTATTTATATTTACTATATTTGTACTAAAAGTAGATTATGGAAACAACTTATTATTAGTAGTCCTACTTGCAATATGTGGCTCACTTGCAGGTTTATCTCTTGGAGTAATGGTTGCAACTACAATAAAATCTAATGAAAATACAAAAACAGGAATACTAATTGCTATTACAATGCTTGGATGTTTTCTATCAGGTATGATGGGAATAACTATGAAATATATAGTAGATAAAAATATACCAATTATAAATAAAATTAATCCTGCTAGTATGATAACAGATGGTTTTTATTCATTATATTATTATGATACTTTAGATAGGTTTTTCTTTAATATAATTAGTTTACTTTTGTTCTCAATTATAATGTTTATAATTTCTTATAATGGTTTAAGGAGGCAAAAGTATGACAACATTTAAAACATTTTGGAGTGTAGTAAGAAAATATATAGGGGTTATATCTTTATATACAACATTATTAATTGTTTTTGGTGGATTAAATATGTCGACAAATGAAAATCAAATAGATTTTGTTAATAGTAAACCAAATGTTGTAATAGTAAATAATGATGATGATAATAAAATCACTTCTAATTTAATAAACTATATCAAAGAAAACAGTAAAATTATCAATATTAAAACAAATGAAGAATCAATAAATGATGCCTTATTTTATAGAGACACTAATTATGTAATATATATACCCAAAAATTATGGAAAAGATGTAATGAATGGATTACAACCTGATATAAATATAAAATCCACTGGTGACTATCAATCAAGTTTAGCTGAAATTATATTAACTCGATATATAAAAATTCAAAATTTATATAAAACAAAAATAAATAATGAAGATGAGCTTATAAATTATATAAATAATAATTTAAACTCTGAATCAAATATTAAACTAACTTCCAAACTTGATACATCAAAAACGTCTAAAGCAACATATTATTTTAATTTTGCAAGTTACAGCATTATGGCAGTTGTAATATTTATTATTTGTTTAGTATTATCAAGTTTTAAAGAAAAAAGTGTTAATAAAAGGACTATTATAAGTAGTACAAATTATAAGAAACATAATAGATATCTATTATTATCAAGTTTTATATACTCTATTATAGTATGGATTTTATTTGTAATTCTTGGAATAATTCTAACTGGAAATATAATGTTTACTACAAGAGGTTTAATATATATATTAAATTTATTTATATTTACATTTTGTTCATTAACATTAGCGCTCTTAATAAGTACCTTAATAACCAATAAAAATGCTGTTAATGGTATAGTTAATGTTGTCGCACTTGGTTCTGCATTCTTATGTGGAGCATTTGTTCCTACAGAATGGTTACCAGATTTTGTTCTAAGAATTGCACATATATTACCTAGTTACTGGTATATTAATTCAAATGATTTATTAAAATCTATGGAAGTAATTAATTTAACTAATTTAAAACCAATATTTATAAATAGTATAGTTATTTTAATTTTTTCGATGTTATTTATTATACTAAACAATATAATATCTAAATATAAAAGAAAAATAGGATAAAATATAATTAAAAAAGTTATTTCATCAAACGAAATAGCTTTTTATTTTGGTAAAAAGACAAGTCCTATAAGTGCTAAAACAATAAATAATAATCCTATTAAAAATAAAACTTTTACTGCTGGATTTTTTACAAATCTCATTACATAACTCTTGTTTGGATTCTGTGGGTTATAGAAAACATCTAATTCTGTTCCAACAGGGAAATATTCTTTTAATGCATTGGTAGAAATATGGGTATTACTATTAATTACTAAATTTCCTTCTTTAACATCATTTTCTACTTGAGATTTTATTCTATTAAAAGATGATGACTTATTTACAATCCAACCATACTTAAGTCTTTGATTATATTTAGTATAGTTAACAATATACTCTATTATAGGAAATTGTACTCCATTATTATTCCATAATGTGTACTTTATAACTTTTCCTTTTGTTGTTAAAGTACATTGTTCAACCATCTTTTTATCTTTGTTTTTAAATATTAATGATAAAATTAGCAATATTAAGCCTACCAATGTAAATATCGCAAAAAAACTTATTTTCATTTTTCTAATCTCCTTACAACTTACTATTTGTTGCTTTCAATAACTTTTCAAAATGTTTTTTATTACTAAATACTACATTATTTTTAATTAATTTTTTTCGTACTGACTTTCCTCCGCAAATTACAATTTTTTATTTTCTTAGAATTAACTCTATATCCAACCGCAATAACAGCATCCAAATTATAAAATTCTAATTCTCTATTAACATTCCTATTTTCTTCTTTTCAACTATTTCCATTTTGGAAATAGTTGAATTTTTATCAAGTCCTTTCTCTTCATATATATTATTTAAATGCTTATTAATTGCGGAAACATTAACATCAAAAAGTCCACTCATACTCTTTTGAGTTAACCATATTGTTTCATCTTTTAATATTACGTCTACATTAGTTTTACCTTCATCAGTTTCATATAACAATATATTGCTTTCATTCATATTTTATCATCTCCTTTAAAATATCTTAAGTAGTATATGTTTTCATATACCACTTATATCAGCGTCGTGCACACATCATATTAGATGATATGTGAAAACATATTTTTGAATTTTTTATACAATTTTTCACCAGAATATCACTTTTTTAGTTTTAGTAAAAAACTTACTTATCAAAATTTTTTCGATGTAATACTGAAACACATTCAATATGTCATGTTCATTAATTATGAATAGTTGCTTTTTATATGTTTTGGTATAACTGACTACTACATAATAAACATTCTTAATGGTTAATTGTTTATTATGTATATATCAATTTTTTACTCTTACTATTATAATTCTCTATGCATTTTATCTATTTTATTTATATCAATCATTATTACTCCTATCATACTACAGCTTTTTCTCATATATAAATGCTTTTTCAGTACATCCATTTCCAAGTTGTCCTATTTCTCTGTTTTTTATTATTGTTTCATACACTTTTTGGCATCCTAATTTTTCATAAAATTTATAATTGCATGATTCATCTGTTACTATTTGAAGATTCTTCATATTATCTTTTTTAGCAAGCTCAAATACATCTAACAACAATTTTTTACCTATTTTCTTTCCTCTATAATCCTCATCAACTATTAATATAGAAATCTCTCCATCAAAATAATTCTTTAATTCTGCAGGAATATAATTATAATTAGATTCATATTCTTTAAATGCCTTTAAGTTTTTTATACTATTGCTTTTATATAATTTATTTTTTATAAAACCATAGAATTTTTTAGATACCATATGTTTATTTGAATTTTCTTTTGAATATCCACAAAATCCTACAAGTTTATTTCCTGATTTATATGTTATTATCTTTTCATTTTCTTGTAAAATATCTAATAAATATATCCAAGCACAAATATCATCATCTGCTCCTGCCTCTTTTTTACTAAATTCCATTCCTTACTTAATAATTTTACTGCTTGTTTCATATCTTTTATAGTCATAATTATTACCTCACACTTTATTTTTTCAATAAGTTTTTAGATTTTTCTTGTTTTTTTATTTAAGTTTTAATACACCTAGTCCTAAATAAAATTTTTTACCATTCAATAATTGCTTTTTAATGTTACTTTGTAAAGTGGTATTGGTAGGCAGTAAAGAATAATCTTCGCATTCGTCTATTCCATACACAAAATTTAGTATATCTTTAGTACATTCTTCTCCTTCATAAACATCAAACAAATTATAAAATTTTGCTATATTAGAGTTTTTATCTATAATTTCATATATTTGTTTACTTAGTAACCATGAATTACATATATATTTAAAATTATTAATTGAATAAATTTGTTTCATTTTGATATTTGCTTTTTTTATAGATTCTTTAACACTTAATACATTTAAATCCGTATTTTTAGGAATATGAATTTTTACTACTGAATCAGACTCGTATTCAAATTGTAAACTACCTATCTCGACTATTCTTGCCCTAATAAAATAAATAGCCCATAACATTTGTGATATCCTAATTCCATCTTTTTTTCTTAATTTTAAGTCACTTTCAAAACATTCCTTAACTCTTTTTTTATGAATTTTAATTTGAATAGCATCAAAATTATATTGTTGCATATTTTCTATATGATAATTATAACCTAATAGAACCATTATATTAGTTATAAAAGGATTAACATTATCGCCAAACAATTCATCAATACCCTTGCATTGCCATAAATCTTTTATTTTTGTAAATTCTTCAATATATAATTTCTTAAATAGATTTGAAAATTCTAAACTTAACTTTTCTTTTTTATTTATTTCTTCTATGCAATTATAACATTTATCCCTATATTGCAAATCTATATTATAAAAATTTAAGGCTTTATCTATTATATCTTTATCTATCATTATAATTTCCTACCTCACTACTAAATTCAATTATACAATCCATACCACCTAATATGGTAT
>UMJX01033426.1_pt1 | contig 123262 bp, 117 predicted proteins | sample 1966131 | NCBI WGS metagenome assembly UMJX01 (sample SAMEA4836162, study PRJEB28245) | human gut metagenome | biome: gut microbiome; material: fecal sample | place: Denmark | collected 2008 | reverse complement strand
CTATCTAAATAGAACTTCATATTTGATGGTAATTCCGTACTATTTAAAACAATATCATACCTTAATTTAACTTCTGAACCTTTGCTACTTACTTTTATGATAAAATCACCATAATCACCAGGTACAATTACCTTGCCTACGCCATTATGAACTTTTGCTGTATCATAAAGGTCAATATCAGAAAAAGTATTTTCATTATTATTTATTATCTTATAAACATTAAATGCAAATAATTTACTTCTAGTTGTAATGGTTCCTTTATAAGTGCTTGCATAATATGCAAAAACTCCTGATATAACTATCAAAAACGTTAAAACAATTAAACCAATATAATTTTTTTTACTCATAAAACTACTTCCAATCTTTTTTACACACTAAAAAAACACTAATGATTATCTTACTACTAATAATAAAATGTGTTTTTGGTAATACTTATGTATAAGCACAACATTTTATTAACACTCCTACTATCAATAAAATTATACAATACTTATTAACATTTTTCAAGATATTTATCTTCAAAAACCAAAACAAAAAGATTATATATTATCTATATAATCCCTTTGCGCTTTAAACCATAAAATGCACCCAAACAAACAAGTATGCTAACAACAATTATATAAGGTAAATTACTAGTTTTATTTTGAAGTTCTAAAAAAGCACCAGTACTAGGATAATCAAACTTAAGTAAAGCATACTCCGTACTTATCTTGCTTAAAGTATTTGTTTCATAACTATTTTCTTCATTAGCTGGAGTAGTACTAGTAGAATCATAAAAATCAAACCTATTTGTATAAACACTATCTTCATATGGTTTAAAATAATACAAAGTTTTATACTTATCCTTAACACCATTAGGATTTGAACTCAAATCAATATTTAATAACTTAGCAAGTTGCTCTTCAACCGAAAGTTCACCACTCAAATTATCTTTTGTATTAATCCAAGCTCCATTATCAGTTGTTCTATAATAAACCTCCATAATCGGATTCTTTACAGTAAAAGATAACCCCTCTTTTCTAGCAGTATCATTCGGCATAACCGTTTCCGTTAAACTATTACCAAACATTCCTCCAGCATAACCAACAAAAACATTTGAACTTATATTTTTAAACTTGCCATTAGGATCAGGTACAACCGTTACCTTAATATCACCAAATATTTTTAAATAATCATTTGACTTTTGTTTAAGCGCAAAATTTAACTGTTCTGAACTAAAATTAGTAACATCACCCAAATAATCAATCTTAAAAATATATCTATCATTGCTGTAGCTCCTACTAGATGTTGTAATACTATTATTTAAATATTCAATCTTTAATTCATTAAGTGAATCCGCACCATATACATTTATACTTAATAAACATATAACTAACAAAAATAACTTCTTCATATTTCCCCCTTCATTAAATATTATGATAACAAAATAAAACTATATCTTTTTTTACAAAATAATAGTATAATAAATATTAATTGTAGAAAGGGTTAATATGAAAAAGATATTCTTAATAATTATTATAGTAATAATATTATTGGCTTTCCGTGATATAAATAACACTTATAATAAATTATATACAAAAGTGGAAGATGAAATAGTATACATTGATGAATTATATACATATGGTAGATACCTTAATATTAAAGGACACTCTAATTTTGAATTAAACAATCCTGAATTAATTCTTTTAAATAATAAATTAGATGAAAAAAATTATAAATTAAATTCAAATGAAAATTTTTTTTATATAACAGACAAAATAAATGATGGCATCAATTTAGAAACAATTAATGAATCATATACAATACTAATCAAAAATAATGAAAAATTTTATACTCTTAAAAATGAAACAAATTATCAAGAAACAGAATATTATTCATTATCAAAACAAAATAAAACTAACCATATAACTTTATTGTTTGAAACCTTTAAAGATAAACCATTTCTAAAATTAAAACTCAAAAACATTGATACACCAGATAATATATATGATATTGTTATTGATCCTGGACACGGTGGTGGTGATGTAGGAGCAGTTAATGGTAATATCTATGAATCAAATATTAATCTAAGTATATCATTAAAGTTAAAACAAAAATTAAAAAATAATGGTTTTAAAGTTAAACTTACAAGAGAGAATAATACCAATATAAGCCCATATGGAAAACAAGGAAGAGCTACGCTTCCATATGAAACAAAAGCTAAACTATTCTTATCAGTTCACGTCAATAGTGCACCTAGTTCTATAATAAAAGGTGGTATTGAAGTATATGCAGCACCTAATATGAATTATGATTTTGCTTATAATATTGCTGATAAAATAAGGCAATATGCAAACACAACATTCTCACCACTTCAAACATATAAAATTAAAAATGGTGTTTATGTTAAAACATTATCTAATTATGATATTGAATCATCCAAAAAAGAAGCAAAGCAAAATGGATACAAATATTATGAAAATATTACAACAAATACTCCTTGGTATTTTTATAATCGTGAAACCGGAGGTTATATGACAGGAGCATATATGGATGGAAGAAATAAAGCTTATCCCAAAAATGATTATTATAATTCAAATATGGGAATTGAAAGCTATTTACTAGAACTAGGATATATAAATTGCAAAAATGATTTTAACAATTTATTAAATAATCAAGATGGTTATGTAACCGGGATAGTAAAAGCCTTAACAGAAAATCTAAAGTGATGAAAATCACTTTTTTTACCATAAAAAAGCATTAGCATTTAGCTAATACATTAAACTGCGCCTAATTTCCCATTACTATATTTAAGTAAATAATCACCATTCGTTGTTAAACAAAGAACTAATTCGCCATCATATACATAAAGTCTTAAATCATCAATACTCTTTGCATTACCTAAACCAATTGACTGAGCATTTTCATTATATGCATCAACAAATACATTTTCATCGTTAGATGCATTAAATAACTCTAATATTTCACTATTGGACATTACTTTTTTAGTTTCTTTATTTATAGTATATCCTAAATATGAAGTGCTACCACCACCACACATAGTTATATGCATTTCTTCAATAACAACTGATAAATACTTATCATTTTCAGATATAATATATCTCAAAGGTGAAACAGTATTCTCACCGCCATATAATTTACCATTTTTATTTATAGTGATTTGACACATAGGGGTTTCACTAACTTCTTTTGTATAATTAGAATCTATAAATGAATATACATCTTGATATACCTTTAAAATTTCACTATTTACTTTTCTTATTTCTTTACTATTAATATTAATAACAGGATAAGCAAATATAATCTCACTACTAATAATTTCAAGATCACTTTTTCCAGTATATAATACCTTATCACCTAATTTTTTAATACTATACAATTCTTTTGATTCAATATTATCATTAGGTTTATTATTTATAACTTTATCATAAACAATAAATCCAACTAATCCTAAAACAATTAAAATCAGTATAACAATGCATACAATTAATCCAGTATTTTTCTTTTTCATAATTCCTCCAACCTTACAATATAATTGTATCATAAAAGTTTAAAAATATATACATTTTTTTACATAAAATTAATCATTATAAAAAGCTACTTAGTAGCTTTCAAATTTTCTTCCTTTAAAGATTTAATAACATTAAACAACTTATCATTAGCTTCCTCTAAAGTCATATCCGTAACCTTAAAAGGCTCACCAAATCTAACCATTAAATTACCACCTTTTTCATATTTACCCGTAACAGCAAAAGGAACAATCGTTGCATCCGTTTTCTTAGCCATTGATACAGCACCATATTTAAAAGGTAAAAGGAAAGCATCAGTCTTATTTCTAGTTCCCTCAGGGAAAATACCAATCGCCCCACCCTTTTTTAAAATAGAAATTGCCTTTTCTTTAGCCTTTTTAGCCTCTTCATGATTTTCACGATCTACACTAATACATCCAACCATTCTAAAAAACCATCTTGTTTTAAAACTATCAAAATATTCCTTTTTAGCCATATAATGAACAACACGAGGTATTTCAAATAAAGGACCACATTGATCTAAAACATGCATATGATTACCACACAAAACAATTGGCCCTTCTTTAGGAACAACCTCAGCATTCAAAACCGTAGGATCACACTTTTTATAAAAAATAGGCTTTAATATCTTTTTCGCTAATTTATAACCAAAATCACTCATCATATTCTCCTTTTAATAATTTACTAACCTTTTCCATTAAAATCTTATTCTCTTTTTCTAAATCATTACTTACCTTATATGGTTTGCCAAAAGTAATAGTCAAACCACCAAACATCCTATACCTACCAGTAATAGAAAACGGAACAATATAAGCATTAGTACAACTAGCCATCTTTACCGCACCATATTTAAAAGGCATAATCAATTTATCAGTCTTATTAGTAGTACCCTCTGGAAATATACCAATAACCTTATTTTGATTTAAAAACCCTATTGCATCCTCTAAAGCCTTAGGATTTTTATTTTTACGATCAACCGGAATAATACCCATTCCATTAAAAAACCACTTCATTTTCGTATCCAATAATTCTTTTTTAGCAAGAAAATGAATAACCCTATTTGTTGAACACACTAAAGAAGCACAATCAAAATTAGACTTATGATTACCAGCTAAAACGACACTAGCATTTTTAGGAATATTTTTCCTATTTTTATATCTTGGCATAAAAAGCAAGTAAAAAATAGGCGTTCCTAATATCTTAACAATCCAATATAAAATATAACTCATACAATCACCTTATAACATATAAAAATATACTAAAAAAATGAAATATACTACCAGCTAAAACTAATAAATGAAATATTGAATGCATATATTTTATCTTTTTACCAAGTCTATAAAATAAAGCACCAATAGTATAAAAAACACCACCAAGAATTAAATATAAAGTTCCATAAAAGCCGATTGAATTATAAACATCATTAAAAGAAAAAATTATTATCCAGCCCATTAAAATATAAGAAATAAGAGAAACATTTTTAAATTTTTCTAAATTAATCGAATTAAATACAATTCCAAGAATTGATAAACCAAGAAGAATTCCCCATAAAGTCCATCCCTTAGATCCACCAATACTAACAAGTAAATATGGCATATATGTACCAAAAATAAGCAAATAAATCGAATCATGATCAAGAACACGAAAAACTTTTTTAGCCTTTATTCTTGGTGAAAAACTATGATATAAACAAGAAATTAAATATAAAATAATTAAAGTTATACCATATATAGCTGAAGAAACTATTGTTATCGGATTCTTTGAAAAAACAACTGATAGAACTAAAGCAGCAATTCCAAGTAAAGCACCAATTCCGTGTGAAATTGAACTAACCAATTCTTCCCCTAAACTATATTCCGGTATTTCAATCTTACTCATAAAAACCTCCATAATAATTAAAGACTCAAATCTGAGTCTTTATGAAACAATCTGTTTACCAAACACATTAATTGAAAAACTAATATTTTGGCCAGACAACAAACCAGTATCATATTCCCACACCCAATATAATGTAACACTACTAGTAGTACCAGCAGCAATAGTTTGTTTAAGCGGAGAATCACTAGTTACTTGGACAGAATGACTTTCATCAGCATATATTTTCATTCCCTCTAAACTTTTAGCAATATTAGGAGTAATAAAACACTCAATATCTGAAGTAGAACTACTTGCATTAAGAGAAATAGCAAAAGAACCACTATCTCCAGGAGCAATATCATTTAAACTCTTAGTAAAACTTGAAGTACTACTATTAGCAGAAAAAGACCAATTCGCAACTGTTCCCGTTACATTATATGAATTACCTTTACTAAAATAAGAATAAGTTCCCGCAGATACTAAAGCAAGTCCAACAATAGACAAACAAATAACAAAATTATAAACACTTTTATGCTTTAAATTGTTCTCCATACTATCCTCCATATCATCACTAATATCATTTTACTATAATATTTCTCTTTTTTCAATATTTTTTCACAAAAAAAAGGAAGTTTCCTTCCTTATTTAATAATTTCTGATACGTTACCAGCACCAACTGTTCTTCCACCTTCACGGATAGAGAACTTAGTACCATTTTCAATAGCGATTGGTGCGATTAATTCTACTGTGAATTCAACATTATCACCTGGCATAACCATTTCTGTACCTTGTGGTAACTCAATTACACCTGTAACATCTGTAGTTCTGAAATAGAATTGTGGACGGTAATTTGTGAAGAATGGAGTATGACGTCCGCCTTCTTCTTTAGATAGAACGTATACAGTAGCTTTGAATTTAGTATGTGGAGTAACTGAACCTGGTTTAGCAAGTACTTGTCCTCTTTCAACTTCTTCACGAGAAATACCACGTAATAGAACACCAGCATTATCTCCAGCTTCTGCATAATCTAGTTGTTTACGGAACATTTCAATTCCTGTAACAACAGTCTTCTTAGTAGGTTTAATACCAACAATTTCAACTTCATCATTAAGTTTTAATTGACCTCTTTCAACACGGCCTGTAACAACAGTTCCACGACCAGTAATTGTAAATACGTCTTCGATTGGCATTAAGAATGGTTTATCAGTATCACGAACAGGAGTTTCGATCCAATTATCAACAGCATCCATTAACTCGTCGATCTTCTTGCCCCATTCTTCATCGCCCTCAAGAGCCTTTAGAGCAGATCCACGGATTATAGGAGTGTTGTCTCCATCGTATCCATATTCAGTTAATAATTCACGGATTTCCATTTCAACTAAATCTAATAATTCAGCATCATCAACCATATCGCATTTATTCATAAATACAACCATACGAGGTACACCAACTTGACGAGCAAGTAAGATGTGTTCACGAGTTTGAGCCATAGGTCCATCTGTTGCAGCAATAACTAGAATAGCACCATCCATTTGAGCAGCACCTGTGATCATGTTTTTAACATAGTCAGCGTGTCCAGGACAGTCAACGTGAGCATAGTGACGTTTTTCAGTACTATATTCAATGTGTGCAGTATTAATAGTAATACCACGTTCCCTTTCTTCTGGTGCTTTATCGATATTAGCAAAATCTACTTTTTCATTACCATATTTACCAGCTAAACGAGCAGAAATAGCAGCTGTTAAAGTAGTTTTACCATGGTCTACGTGTCCAATTGTACCAATGTTAACATGTGGTTTTGAACGATCAAATTTTTGTTTTGCCATAATATTTTTTCCTCCTTTTAAATATACAATATTATTTTATATTAATAAGCACAAAATAGCAACCCTTTTTAATTAATTTCCACTATTTTTCTTAATAATATCTTCAGCAATATTTCTAGGTACTTCTTCATAATGATCAAATACCATTGAGAAATTACCTCTACCTTGAGTGTTAGATCTTAAGCTTGTAGCATATCCAAACATCTCTGAAAGTGGTACCATTGCATCAATAGCAAGAGCATTTCCTCTTGATTCTTGACCAAGTGGTCTTCCACGACGACTTGTAATGTCACCCATTACATTTCCTAGATATTCATCAGGTACAACAACTTGTACTTTCATAATAGGTTCTAGAATAACAGGTTTACATTTATTTTTAATTTCTTTAACTGCTAAACTTGCAGCAACTTTAAATGCAGCTTCACTAGAGTCTACTTCATGATAAGATCCATCAAATAATGTAGCTTTAACATCAACCATTGGGTATCCAGCTAAAACACCACCCTTTAATGCTTCTTGTAAACCTTTATCAGTTACAGGTATGTATTCACGAGGAACTACACCACCAACAACTGCATCAACAAATTCATATCCTTTATCTGGATTTGGTTCAAAACGAACCCATACATGACCATATTGTCCACGACCACCAGATTGTTTAATATACTTACCTTCACATTCACCAAGTTGAGTGATTGTTTCACGATAAGATACTTGTGGTTTACCAATATTAGCTTCTACACCAAATTCTCTTTTCATACGATCAACAATTATATCTAGATGAAGTTCACCCATACCAGCTATAATAGTCTGACCAGTCTCAACATCAGTTCTAGCTCTAAATGTTGGATCTTCTTCAGCTAACTTTTGTAAAGCAAGTCCCATTTTATCTTGATCTGCTTTTGATTTTGGTTCAACAGCAAGTTCAATAACTGGTTCTGGGAAGTTCATAGATTCAAGAATTATTGGATTCTTTTCATCACATAATGTGTTACCAGTAGTTGTATTTTTTAATCCAACAGCAGCAACGATATCACCAGCATAAACATCAGTTATTTCAGTTCTATTGTTAGCATGCATTTGAAGTAAACGACCAACTCTTTCTTTTACACCTTTTGATGAGTTAAGAATATATGATCCAGCAGATAAATGTCCACTATATACTCTGAAGAATGTTAATTTACCAACAAATGGATCTGTCATAATCTTAAATGCTAACGCTCTAAATGGAGCATTATCATCAGCATGAACAACTATTTCATTACCATCTGTATCAGTACCTGTCATTGCTTCTACATCTGTAGGTGCTGGTAAGTAATCAATTACAGCATCAAGTAATAACTTAATACCCATATTACCTAAAGCAGTACCACATAATACTGGGAAGAAGTCAACTTCTAGAGTACCTTTTCTAATAGCTCTCTTGATTAATTCAACAGGAGCATCTCCTTCTTCAAGGTATTTTTCCATTAATTCATCATCATATACAGAAACAGCTTCAATTAATTCATTTCTCTTAATATGCGCAATTTCTTTTAAATCTTCTGGTATTTCAATTTCTTTAGCATCTTCAGCTTGCTCACCATCATAATGATAAGCTTTCATTGTTACTAAATCAATAACACCATTAAACTCATTTTCAGCTCCAATTGGCCATTCGATTGGTGCATAATTAACACCTAAACGCTCTTTGATTGAGTTTAAACTAAATTCAAAGTTGGCACCCATTTTATCCATCTTATTAGCGAATATCATACGAGGTACTTTGAATTCAGTAGCTTGACGCCAAACTGTTTCTGTTTGTGGTTCAACACCAGCTTGCGCATCAAGAAGTGCAACAGCACCATCAAGTACACGAAGGCTTCTTTCAACCTCTACTGTAAAATCTACGTGTCCTGGGGTATCAATTATATTAAAACGATATCCTTTCCAGAAGGCAGTTGTGGCAGCAGATGTAATTGTAATTCCACGTTCTTGTTCTTGTTCCATCCAGTCCATTTGTGAAGCACCATCATGTGTTTCACCAATTTTATGGATTTTTTTTGTATGGAATAATATTCTTTCAGTACAAGTAGTTTTACCTGCATCTATGTGAGCCATTATTCCGATATTTCTAGTTTTTTCCAAACTATACTCACGAGCCATAAATTATCCTCCTATATTTTACCAACGATAATGAGCGAATGCTTTATTAGCTTCGGCCATACGATGCATATCTTCACGCTTCTTAACAGCAGCTCCGACACCGTTTGATGCATCTATTATTTCATTTGCTAAATTTTCAGCCATTGTATGACCATTTCTTAATCTAGCATAGTTAACTAACCATCTAAGTCCTAAAGCTTGACTTCTATCAGCTCTTACTTCAACTGGTACTTGATAATTAGCTCCACCAACTCTTCTTGATTTAACTTCAAGAGCAGGCTTAATATTTGCTAATGCTTTTTCAAATACTTCCATTGGTTCTTTATTAGTTTTTTCTTTTACCATTTCGAAAGCATCATAAAGTATTGTTTGTGCAACACCTTTTTTACCATCGACCATAATAGTATTGATTAACTTAGTAACCAATTTAGAATTGTATATAGGATCAGCTAAAACGTCTCTTTTAACAGCACGTCTTTTTCTCATATTCTATCCTCCTTACATTTTATTTTTTTGCTTTTGGTTTTTTAGCGCCGTATTTACTACGACCTTGCATTCTTTTTTCAACTCCGGCAGTATCCATTGTTCCACGAATAATGTGATATCTAACACCGATTAAGTCTTTAACACGTCCGCCTCTTATTAGTACAACACTGTGTTCTTGTAAGTTATGTCCTTCTCCAGGTATATAAGCTGTAACTTCCATAGCATTACTTAATCTAACACGTGCGTATTTACGAAGTGCTGAGTTAGGTTTCTTAGGTGTAAGTGTTCCTACACGAGTACATACTCCACGTTTTTGTGGTGAATCTAACTTAGTTTGTTTTTTATCTTTACTGTTATATCCAACTCCTAAAACTGGACATTTTCTTTTTCTTGTCTTATCAGTACGATTTTTACGTATTAATTGATTAATTGTAGGCATATTGTCCTCCTTTCCACACATCCAGGTGTTTCATTTCCTTTATTAATTTAGGGTTTATATAGAATAAACCCAATTAAAAAGCAAGAATAATATAACATTTTTTATATATTCTTGTCAACTTTTTTTCACTATTTTTTTAAAGTTTTTGATTTTTCTTTACATAAGTTTTTTCCATTTTCAAGTTCAAAATATCCATTCTTAACTAAACTATATAATGCACTTGTAAAAAACTCTTGTGTTCCATATATTTCTGCTTCCTTTTCATCAATAGGAATAGTTCTCATCTTATGATACCATAAGCATTCTTTATATTTGTCATCAACTAACTTACATCTTACTTCTACCATCTCTGGTTTATAATCATAAGATCTTACATTAGGCATTTTTTGGTTTTTTATTGGTAATCTTTCAATAATAATAGCATCTTTTCCATTATTTATCATTGTTCCAACAAATTCATCAAAGCTAATATCTTCTCTATGCATTTTATTAATTAATTCATCCAAAAGCAAAAAATTATAATTATGGACATATATTTTATTACCATTATACATAAAATATTTACCATTATCATCACTATTTAAATAAACCTTTACTTTATCTTCTAAATGTCTTCCTTTTTTATCAGTTACAAAACCTTCTAAATGATCGATTCTGTTCTTATTATCTTTAAATAACTCGCTATAAAATAAATCCCACGTAAATAAAGATAATACTTTTCCTTCTCCAATTAAATAATTTGTATACATAAAATCCTCCAAATGTATTATTCCCTTATTACTCTACAAAAATTATACATCATATTTTAAATAAAAACAATAAAAAAGGCTCAAAAGCCTTTAATTTTTCATAATGGTGGAGATGAGGATATTGAAATCCTGTCCAAAAATAATCATCTATCCGCGTCTACAAGTTTATCTAATTATTAAAATTTCCTAAAGAAAGTTGATAACTAGCAATCCCTGCTTTAGTAAGCCTTATTTATTCATTAACATACTTAGGCAAATACATTAATATATCCCATTAAATGAGCCCCAAATAATCCTATGGGCACGAATTAAGTGAAGCGCTTTCTATATAACTAAGCGAAAGCTAATTGAGTTCTGTTTCCAGATATTTTTGTTTGTTCGTAACGTGTTCCTCCGACTTGCAACGAATACTCTCATATTTCTGTCGAAACCTGGCATCCCCATAAGTAGTATAACTACTAACAAAGTAATTATACCACATTTTATATAAATTGCAAGTTTTTATCGTTTATATTTTTTAGCAAGTTCCCTTTCTACATCTCTTTTCTTACTATCTTCCCTTTTATCATATAATTTTTTACCCTTACATAATCCAAGTTCTATTTTTGCTTTACCATTAACAAAATATAGTTTTAAAGGAATTAAAGTAAAACCCTCTAGTTCTAATTTATTTTTTAATTTTAAAATTTCTTTTTTATGAAGTAATAATTTCCTAGTCCTTGTTTCTTGATGATTAAAAACTCCACCATTTTCGTAAGGACTTATATGCATATTTAAAATATAAACTTCATTATTTCTAATGATTCCATAACTATCTTTTATATTAGCTTTACCATCTCTTATAGATTTAATTTCTGTTCCCTTTAAAACAATACCACATTCAATAGTATCAATTATCTCATAATTAAACCTTGCTTTTCTGTTTAATATTTCCATCTAAACCCTCCTTAAAAATTAAAAAATCAATTGTTTTAGTTTCTTTACAAGCATCTTTTACAATTACTTTTAATTTATCACCCATTCGATATTGCTTCTTATGTTTTCTACCAATTAAGCGATAATTTTCTTCATCATAAATATAAAAATCATCATCTAAGTCTTCTATTCTTATCAAACCTTCAACTAAATTATCAAGTTCAACAAATAACCCAAAATTCATAACGCCACTGATTCTTCCAGTATAAACTTCCCCTATATGTTCTTCCATATATTCTGCCATCTTCATATCATCAACTTCTCGTTCGCACTCAATCGCATCAACTTCTTTTTCACTCGTATGTTCAGCTATAACTGGCATTTTAACATTCATTGCATCAATTGTATAATTATCAATATGACCTTCAAAAATATAAGTTCTAAGTAGTCTATGAACAGTTGTATCTGGATATCTTCTAATTGGTGAAGTAAAATGTGTATAACAAGTACTACCTAAACCAAAGTGTCCAATATTATTTTCACTATAAACTGCTTTCTGCATACTTCTTAATAACAATTCTGAAAAAATAGGATATTCAGGTGCATTTTTTAATTGATTCAATAGATTTTGCACTGATTGTGGACTAGATTTTTTAACCTTTCCAACAGGTTTATAACCAAGTGTTTGAACAAAATTTAAAAAGCTACTTATTTTTTCTTCGCTAGGTTCTCCGTGAACACGATATATAAATGGTAATTCCATATTATTTATATAAGTTGCAACTGTTTCATTAGCAGCTATCATAAAGTCTTCAATCAACTTTTCTCCTGTACCTTGTTCTCTTTTTGCAAGTTCAATAGGTTTACCCTTTTCATCAACCAAGATCTTAACTTCTGGTATTTCAAAATCAATATAACCTCTTCTTCTTTTATTTTCTCTCAAAATATCAGACAATTTCTTCATATTTCTAAGAGTTTTTTCAAAAGGTTTATATAATTCATCAACAATATTTTTATCTAATATATCATTAACTTTTTTATAAGTCATTCTAAGTTTTGATCTAATTACACTTGGAAAAACATTATAATTAACAACATTTCCTTTATCGTTAATTTCCATAATACAAGAAATTGCAAACCTATCTACTCCCCCATTTAATGAACATATTCCATTAGAAAGTTTATGTGGAAGCATTGGTAAAACTCTATCAACTAAATAAACACTTGTTCCTCTATTATAAGCTTCTTTATCAATTTCTGTATTTTCTTTAACGTAAAAACTAACATCAGCTATATGAACACCTAATTCATAATTACCATTTTCAAGCATTTTTAAACTAACGGCATCATCTAAATCTTTAGCATCATCACCATCAATTGTAAATAATTCCGCGTCTCTTAAATCAGTTCGATTTTTAATATCTTTTTCATCAATTTCATTTGGTATATTATCTAATTCTTTCATAACTTCTTCCGGAAATTGATCAGAAAAATCATACTTCGCGATTATTGATAAAATATCAACTCCCGGATCATTTTTATGCCCAATTATTTTAACAACTTCACCTTCATAAGTATTTGCTTTTAACTTTTTACCAAGTTTAATTAATACTTTATGACCATCCATAGCATTCATTGATTTAGAAGGTTCAACTATAACATCAATACTTATTTTATTATCATCAAATATAATATGACCTTTTTTATCTTTATAATAATATTCACCAACAAATAACTTATTTGCGCGATTAACAATACTTAGTATTCTTCCTTCTGGTTTCATACCTTTTTTAAATATTTCTAAAATAACTGTATCTCCATCAATCGCACCATTTACATTATTTTTTGCAACAAAAATATCCTCTTCACCTTGAATTACAACAAAACCAAATCCCTTTCTATTCCCGATAAACCTTCCCGTCTTAAGATGACTATTAACAAGTAACATATATTTTTTAGATTTCGATTGATAAACTGTTGCTGCCTCTTCTAAACTATGTAAACACTTTAAAACTTCTGCTAATCCTAAAGCATCTTTAATACCCAAATAATCTTCTATTTCCGTAATATCAAAACCACGATTTTCTGTTTTTAATAACTCAATTATCTTCTCTTCCATTTTTATCCTCTATTTCTTTAATTTCTACTTTATTTATTGAATCAAACTTTTTACATATTTTTTCACTCGTTGTATGTAAATCCTTTACATCATTATTAATTGTATCAATATGACTAGATAACTTATCCCATCTTTCTTTATATCTTCTAAACTCAACATCTAATAACTTTAATTGTTCGTGAATAATAGTAGCATACTTATCTCTTTCAACATTTTTAACAATTATTTGAATAGTTGTCAAAGTACTAATCAAAGTAGTTGGTGAAACTAGCCATACTTTTTTCTTATAAGCATAATCAATTAATTCTTGATGATATGCTTGAACTTCAGCAAATACAGCTTCTGCCGGTAAAAACATAAATGCTTGATCGCTTGTAACGCCTGCAATTATATATTTTTTTGCAATATCATCTATATGTTTTTTAAAATCGCTTACAAAACCCTTTTCGGCTAAATCTCTTGAACTCTGACTTAAATTTTTATCAACCATTCTTTGATAATTTTCAAGTGGAAACTTTGAATCAATTGCAACAACTCCTAAAGGTTCTGGAGCGAATAAAACACAATCTGCAATATCACCACTTGCAAACTTATGTTGCATTTCATAAAGCCTTGTATCATTTCCAAAAACACTACTCATTATATGTTTTAAGTTAACTTCACCAAAAGTTCCTCTTGCTTTTTTATCAGTTAATATTCCTTGTAAAGAAATAATATCAGTAGATAACATATCAATTTTCTTTTGAGCTTCATCTATTTTAGCAAGTTTTTCAAGAACATTTGTAAATGTTTTATTTGTTTTTTCAAAATTTTCATCTAACCTACTATTAACTTTATTATCAATATTTATCATTCTATTTTCTATTCTATCACTTAGTTTATTAAAATCATCATTTAGATCCTTTGTTAATGAAATTCTAAACTCACTTAATTTACTAGTCGTTGTATTTTCCAAATTACCTAATCTTTCTGTTATATGACCTTCATTAATATTTTTAGTAAGTGTTATAACAGTTATTATCAAATTTATTACAACCAAAATAATTATTACATATTCCATTCTTATCACCATAATAAGTATATCATTATTTCTCTAAAAAGAAAATATATAAAAGGAATAAGTCTCCTTATTCCTAAATTTTTTTCTTCAAAATTTTACATTTGTTAATTGTATTTTTAAGTTGATATTCAATCACATCAATTGGTACACCACTTTTATACAATTTCAAAACATTACTGGATAATTTATTAAGTTCAATATTTGTAATATTATGATTTTCTTTATAGTTTATAACATCTTTAAAATTAACAACATTATCATTATCATCAAACTCAACTTTATTACAAAAATATAAATTATCTTTTCCGTAATTGCCTTTGCCATATAAAATACCAATTTCATACTCACTATTACCGGATTTTAATTTGTAAAAATTCCCAATTCCCGAATCAACATTACTTATATTGTTTCTAATAGAATAATTTTCAATTTGCTTATACAACAAATTAAGCCTTAAAACATTTCTCATATCACTTTCAGATAGCTTATTAAACCCATATATCCAATCTTGATCAGAAAAACTACAATATTTTGATGTAAAAACATCAAGCCAGTTCATATAATTTTTATCAATACTACATTTATTCATTTTTAATCCTCCTTTCATATAAATCATACCCCCCATTTAAACTTATAACATCATAATTTTTTTCAAGGACTTGAACAAGTCTCATACTCGATTTACCTTCATCACAATAAATAATATATGTTATATTTTTGCTCAAATACTTATTAGGAAAAGCAAGTATATCATCAAGTGCAAGATTAATTGCGCCTGGTATATGACCTTTCATATAATCTTTTTTTTCTCTTATATCAATTAATTTATAATTGGTATATTTTTTTAAATCTTCTATATTTATAGAATTCATTAAATCACCAATAATATTATATGCTTAGTTATTCCCCATCACTCCAAAAATCATCAAAGAACTCATCATCTGTAACTTCATCTTTAGTTTTTGAAGCTTCTGCTTTAGAATTATCAACTTCTGATTTCTCTATATTTGCTTTAGTAGAATTATCTTCCAAAACTTCCACATCATTAACTTCATTGTTATCTTTTACTTCATCTATAACTTTTGGTATATCCTTTTGTTCATCAAAAGACCAATCTGCACTTTCTTTAGAAGCAGCTTCTTCAGCTTCTAACTCAGCAATCTTAGCATCTATTCTTTTAACAACATCATCTAAATTAATACCATTATCTTGATTATTCATAAATGGATTACCACCAAACGGATTACTTGATGGATTACCAAATGGAAATGGTGTATTTTCATTCATATTTCCAACCATACTTTGGAACTTATCAGCTTTTACCTTATCAACAAACTCTTTTACATCAAACATTGGAATGCTTAATTTTTCACGAGTTGGATAACCAGCCTTATCATACTTCTTGCCCCAATCAATTTTCCAGTTCATAACAAGTTTAGTCTTAAAAGGCCATTGTCTTGTTCTCAAAATAATTGTTTCACCCTGTTTTAATCTCTGTAAATCACTTACAGTTATTAAAGGTGTTGAAGCAGTCTTATCTTTTTCTTTAGATTTCTTTTCACCACATAACTTACTAATTTCTTCCAAAGCAGCAATTTCTGTACTAATTAAATAAATAATATTACCACAGTTACCTTTTATAGTATCAGCTTGTTCTTTACCATATATTTGATTTAATTGAGCGAAGTTTTGAATAATAAAATTAAATCTTATTAAACGGCTTCTAGCAGCTGTAACCATTGTTGTAACATCTTTTAAAGGTGGCATATTCGCGAACTCATCCAAAATAAAGTTAGTTCTATAAGGTAGCTTACCACCACATTCTTGAGCGACATCAATTAATGTTTCATAACATTGCTTAATAAATATTGTAACAAGTGAATGATATGTTTTCTTTTCATCTTGTATTACAATAAATACTGCTGTCTTTTGTCTACCAATATCTTTCATATCAAAATCATTGTGAGCAAGCATTTCTGATAAAACTTCTCTTGATGTAAATAATTTAACTTTTTGCTTAAATACTGCTAAAATACCACCCTTTGTTTCTGAAGGTGCCATTAAAACACTACTTGCATTTACATAAGCACTACTTGCTGCATCTTTTGTTGAAAAATACTCTCTTATATAAGTAGATGCACCACATCTTTCCTCTCCAATTGTACTCATTAAGTTAATACTATTTAAATTAATTTCATCTGGTTTAGCATCATCAAATAATCCAAGCGCTAAACCTGAAAAATAATCAGCTGAAGACTTTTCCCAGAATGGATCTTGATTTTGTGCTTTTTCATCATACAAAATATTAGCAGCTAAATCATCAAGTAACTCAATAGCTTTATCAACATTTCCCTCTTTATAAAGGGAATAAGGTAAATACAAAGGATTCCAAGCATTACCCTTTTGTGGATCACGGAAATTAAGTAAAACGATATTATAACCCTTTTCCTTTAACATTTCCGCAGTTTCTTCATAAATCTCACCCTTAGGATCGGTTATAATCATTGATTCACCCTTACGAGCAAGAATCTTAACAGCAGGTAAAACCATATATTGTGTCTTACCACTACCAGTAGAACCAATAATTAATGAATGTGATTCACCATCATCAACATATATTTCTTTACCATTATTGATTAATGGAAGACCACCATATTTCATTTTTTCATCAGTAACCCTAACCATTTTTAATTGAGCTTTAATTTCTTTTTCATTCGCCCAATGCGAATAACCATCACTTTCTTTTTTCTTAACTGTAAAACCTACACCTTTTTCTTTATCAAAAATAAGTGAACTTACGCTTGTTAAAACCCAAACAAGTAATACTATAAATACTAAAATACTTGCAGCAAGTCTAACTGGCATATAAATATGATAAGGAAATAACCATATATAAGGATCAACAATACCATAATTAGCCCAGTTTCCCAAATTTTCAACAATTAATGTTGATAAATAAAAAAGTGCAAGGGCAAATACTATAAACTTTATCCAATCTTTTTTTTCAGCTTTTATCTTCATAAAGTCCTCCATCCAACATAAATATAGTATAACATTTTTTTTAATAAAAAAAAAGAATATTACAAATATTCTTTTATTTTTTTGAATTCTTTATTATCTTCTAAATCAGTTTCTCTTAATTTTTCAAGCAAACTCTTTTGTTCACGACTAACTTTACTTGGTGGTAAAACATTTAAGACAACATACATATCTCCTCTTTTACCACTATTAACATTAGGAACTCCTTTACCCTTAACTCTTAATTTATCACCTGTTTTAGAGTTTTCTGGAATTGTTAATTTAATAGTACCATCAATCGTTGGAACATCCCTTTTACATCCTAAAACAGAATCAACTATTGTAATTGGTAAGAATAAATATATATCATCTTCTTCTCTTTCAAATATTGGATGAGCTGTTACTTTGAATTCAATATATAAGTCCCCATTAGGTCCACCATTATAACCAGCTTCGCCTTTACCAGCAACTCTTAATTGATTTCCATTATCAACACCAGCTGGAACCTTTACTTCTATTTCTTTTACTTTATTTATTTTACCAACACCACGACAAGTTGAACATACTTTATCATAAGTTGTACCTTTACCATTACAAGCTGAACAAGTTGTTCTTGTCATAAATGAACCAAAAAGTGATCTTTGCTCACTTGTAACAGTTCCACTTCCGTGACAAGCTGAACAAGTCTTTTCTCCAAGTCCACCTTTTCCCGAGCAATCAGGGCAAACTTCTGTAGAATTAACTTTAATGGTTTTTTTACATCCATTAATAGCTTCTTCAAAGCTAACGTTCATTGTAACTAAAGTATCATTACCCTTACGAGTTCTTGATGAACTAGATGATCTACCACCAAAGTTAAATCCTCCAAACGATCCTCCAAATAAATCAGAGAATATATCGGAAAAATCAAATCCCGAGAAGTCATAGCCTCCACCCATTCCATTATTATCAAAAGCTGCGTGACCATATTGATCATATTGTTTTCTTTTTTCCGCATCAGATAAAACAGCATAAGCTTCCTGTGCTTCTTTAAATTTTTCAGCAGCATCTGGTGCTTTATTTATATCTGGATGGTATTGTTTTGCTAGTTTCCTAAAAGCACTTTTTATTTCTGCATCCGTTGCTGTTTTAGAAACACCCAAGACTTCATAATAATCTTTTTTCATAAACATACTCCTATTCAAATTTATCAATTAATTCATTAAATGATTCTAAAGCTTCATATACTATATCATCATTTAAAATATCTATTCCACATTCTTTCAATAATACTAGTGGATAATCTCTTCCGCCACTTTTTAAAAGATTAATATATTTATTTTTAAAATCTTCATCATTAGATCTTATTCTTTTTACAATATAACTTGCTATTCCAAGTCCTGTTGCATATTTATAAACATAAAATGAATCATAGAAATGAGGTATTCTTGCCCATTCATATTTTATTTTAGAATCAATTTTTATATTTTTTGCAAAATAAGTTTTAATTTTATCAAAATATATTTCATTCATTGTTTCACTTGTTAAAGTAACTCCATTCATATTTTGATTATGAATATCTTTTTCAAATTCAGCAAACATAGTTTGTCTATATATAGTAGCTCGGTATAATTCAAGCATATTACTAATTATATATTTTTTTTCATTTTCATCATCAGTATTATCCAAAATATAATAAGCAAGCAATAATTCATTTACAGTAGATGCTATTTCTGCTAAAAATATTGGATAACTAGACATATGATAAGGATTATTTTTATTTGAAAAATAAGAATGAACAGAATGACCTAATTCGTGAGCAAGTGTAGATACACCATTATAATCATAACTATAATTTGTTAAAATATAAGGAGCAGTTGTATAACTTCCCCAAGAATAAGCACCAGATTTTTTTCCTTTATTTTCAAAAACATCAATCCAGTTCTCATTAAATGCTTTATCTATAACACTAATATATTCATCACCAAAAACACTTAAAGCATTTCTAATTATCTTTTTAGCATCTTCATATTCATACTTTTTATCAGAACTTTTAACCATTTCTGCATATAAATCATATATATGAAGTTCATCAACACCTAAAACTTTCTTTTTTAGTTTATAATATTTAAACAAAAATGGTAATCCTTTATGAACATCTTCAATCAATTTATCATATAATTGTGCATCAATATCATCATTATAAAGTGAAGCTTCTAAAGCAGAATTATAATTTCTTAAACGTGCTGATTCATTATTTACCTCTACTGTTCCACTTAAAAGAGCAGCATATGTATTAATTAACGATTCATAAGTTTTAAACATTTCATTAAATGCCCTTTTTCTAACCTTTCGATTACTTGATTTTATATAAATTGAATAGTTAGAATCCGTTAATTCTTGTTTTTTATTATTTTCATCTTTGATTTTACCAAACTTCATATCTGCATTTCTTAAATAATAAGAAGCCTCTTCACTTAGTCCAAATACTTTTGATAAAGATGCAAGTAAATGTTCTTCTACTTTACTTAAAGTATGTTCTTTATATCTATAAATATCTTCTAATGATTTTCTATAAGTTTCTAACCTTTTATTCTGTTCAATATATTTTTGAACTAAATCATAATTTGCTTCTAATAATTCTGGTTCAATATAAGATGTAAGTGTACTAAACTTAGTAAGTACATTTTGAACTCTTCCTACATAATCTTTATATATATCTTTACTAGCATCTTCATCCAAACGCATTTTAGCATATACATAAAGACGAGCTAAAACCATATCATAACTATTCATTTCTTCAAATAAATTATATAAATTATCACTAGAATCAAGTATTTTCCCTTGATATGATTTAATATTTTCAATTTTTTTAGATATATTTTCTAATTCATTTTCAAAATCCTTATTATTTTTATAAATTTTCTCTAAATTCCACTTATATTTACTATCTATATTTTCTCTTAAAATTGGCATATTTTCTCCTCAAAAAGTAAGTTCTGGCATAACACCAGAACTTCTTTTATTTTTCTTCATATTCGGCGTCTACTACACCATCATTTTTTTCATTTTTTTCTTCGGTTTGTGTATTATTTGCACTTTGTGCATTTTGTGCTTGTTCATAAACCTTAGTTGCTAAACTCATAGCAGTTTCATTTAAAGCTTTAGTCTTATTTTTAATGTCTTCTACATCATTCTTAGTTAAAGCTTCTCTTAAATCTTTAATTTCACTTTCAGCTTTTTCTTTTAATGAACTATCACATTTATCGCCTAAATCTTTAATTGCTTTTTCAGTTGCAAATATAGTTTGTTCAGCTTCGTTACGAGTATCAGCTTCTTCTTTACGTTTATTATCAGCTTCTTTATTGGCTTCAGCTTCTTTTACCATCTTATCGATTTCTTCGTCACTTAAACCTGTTGAAGAAGTAATAGTAATTTTTTGTTCTTTTCCTGTACCCATATCTTTAGCTTTTACATTAACAATACCATTAGCATCTATATCGAATGTAACTTCAATTTGAGGTACTCCTCTTGGTGCTGGTGGAATATCTGTTAATTGGAATCTTCCAAGTGTTTTATTATCATTTGCCATTGGTCTTTCACCTTGTAATACGTGAATATCTACAGCCGGTTGATTATCAGCAGCAGTTGAGAATACTTGAGACTTACTTGTTGGAATAGTTGTATTTCTTGGAATTAATACAGTCATAACTCCACCTAATGTTTCAAGACCAAGAGATAATGGTGTAACATCAAGTAATACGATATCATTAACATCACCAGTTAAGACACCACCTTGAATAGCAGCACCCATTGCAACTACTTCATCAGGATTAACTCCCTTACTTGGTTCTTTTCCTAATTCATTCTTAACAATTTCTTGTACTTTTGGTATACGAGTAGATCCACCTACCAATAATACTTTATCTATATCACTTGCTTTTAATCCAGCATCTTTAAGTGCATTTCTAACAGGAACAAGTGTAGATTCTAATAAATCGTCAACTAATTCTTCAAACTTAGCACGAGTAAGTGTAACATCTAAGTGTAAAGGACCATTTTCACCTTGTGAAATAAATGGTAATGAGATTTGCGTACTAGTTACACCAGACAAATCTTTTTTAGCTTTTTCTGCAGCATCTTTAAGTCTTTGCATAGCCATCTTATCATTTGATAAATCTATACCATTTTCTTTCTTGAATTGTTCAACTAAATAATCCATTATACGTTTATCAAAGTCATCTCCACCTAAATGGTTATTACCACTAGTTGATTTAACTTCAAAAACACCATCACCTAATTCAAGAATTGATACATCGAATGTACCACCACCTAAATCGAATACTAATACTGTTTCGCTATTGTCTTTATCAAGACCATAAGCAAGAGCAGCAGCAGTTGGTTCATTTATAATTCTTTCAACATCAAGTCCAGCAATTTTACCAGCATTTTTAGTTGCTTGTCTTTGAGCATCATTAAAGTAAGCAGGAACTGTTATAACAGCTTTATTTACTGTCGTTCCTAAATAACTTTCAGCAGTTTTCTTTAAATCACTCAAAATCATAGCACTTATTTCTTCTGGTGAATATTTTTTACCATTAACTTCTACTTTTTCATTTGTACCCATCAATCTTTTAATTGAAGATACTGTATTAGGGTTAGTTATTGCTTGTCTTTTAGCAGCAGCACCAACGATAATATCATCACCTTTAAAAGCAACTACTGATGGAGTTGTTCTTTCTCCTTCAGCATTAGCGATTACTTTAGCTTCACCGCCTTCATAAACACAGACACAACTATTAGTTGTACCTAAATCAATACCTATTGTTTTACTCATATATATCATTTCCTTTCTTTATTCACTAACTTTAACCATTGCGGTTCTTATTACTTTATCTTTTAATAGATAACCTTTTTGTAATACTTCAACAACCATTCCCGGTTTAACACCTTCTACTTTTTCAACCATAACAGCATTATGATATGTAGGATCAAATGGCTTATTGTTTCCATCTATTGCTTTAACTCCATACTTTTCAAGAGCATTAGTTAAATGACAATATATTAATTTAAAACCTTCTAAAAACTTAGATAGTTCATCTGTTAAATTAGTATCATCCAATTTAATAGCTCTTTCAAAGTTATCAAGTGTAGGTAAAATTTCTTCAACTAAATCTTCATTACAATATTTTAACAGTTTAGAAACTTCCTCATCTTTTCGTTTACGATAATTAATAGTTTCTGCTTTTTCTTTTAAAATATTTTCTTCTGCTTCTTTTAACTTTCCTTCAAGTTCAGAAACAGTTTTATTTAGTTCATTAATTTCTTTTACTACATCTTCACAAGAACATTCTTCACACTCGCAATCATCACAATTACATTCATCACAAGAACATTCTTTGCCTTCACAGCATTTGCAGTTTTCTTCTTCACAAGTGCATTCTTTTCCTTCGTTGCATCCACATTCGCATTCAGGAGAACATTTACAAACTTTTTTTTCTTTTTTCTTCATATTTACCTCTCAATATTTTTCTTTATATAATTTAGAAGTGCCGTAACTCTACCGTATTCCATTCTTTTTGGGCCAATTAGAGCAATTGTTCCTTCTTCACCATTAACAGAATATTTCGTTTTTATAATTGCTACATCATCATCAAGTGTATTTTCACTTCCTATATAAATATTAACGCCACTTTCTTCTTCTTTAATGCTACTAACAAGGTTTTTATCTTCAAACTTACTAACTATTTCTCTTATTTTATCAGCATTACTAAACTCTGGTTGCATTAATATATTACTTGCACCCGATACTTTAACACTCGCTTCTTCTTTAAAATCATTCAAAGCGTTATAGAAAGCATTATATATAGCATCGTGCTGTTTAATATATGTTCCAATAATTGGTTTAATTTCAAACTCTAGTTTAGCACATATTTCATCAATTGGTGTTCCAACAATTAGTTTATTTATAAGTTCAACAGTTTTTCTTATTTCATCTAAACTAATGTTTTCAGCCATTTCCATATTTCTATGTTCAACATGACCTTTATCAGTTATTACTATAGCCAAGAACTTATTATTTGCAAGTGGAACAACTTCCATTTTACTAAGTAAGTTTTCTTTTGATGAGCTTCCTAAAACAATTGCTGTATAATTTGTTAATTCCGAAATAATTTCCATACTTCTTAAAACAACATCATTTAACATCAAACTATTATTTTTAAATATTGCTTGAAGTTTAAGCATATCATCACCATTAAGTTCTTTTGGAACCATTATATTATCAACATAATATCTATATCCATTATCACTTGGTATTCTACCAGATGAAGTATGTGTTTTTTCAAGTAAACCCAAATCTTCAAGAGCACTCATCTCATTTCTTATAGTGGCACTTGAACATTTTAGTTTCTCACATATTGCTTTAGAACCAACAGGCCTTGCTGTTTTAATATATTCTTCAACAATTATCTTAAGTAAACTAACTTGTCTTTCGGTTATCAAATAAATCACCTCTAGTTATTATATTCAGTTATCTACGTTAGTATACAACTTTTTAGCACTCCTTTTCTTTTTGTGCTAATATAATTATATCACTTTTATTAGCACTGTCAATAGTTAAGTGATAATTTTTCACAAAAAAATCAAGATTTTTCTTGATTAATTCCTTTTTCAATTTCCTTTATCTCATCTAATGATAGTTCAGTTACTTTAGAAATAGTCTCGTAAGATATTTTTTCTTCAATCATACGCTTTACCATTTGCATATCTTTTTCCTTAACAATTTTTAATGTTGATTCCTCTATTTTTTTTCTTTCCTTCCTTGCTCACCTTTTCTCAGCATTTGCAATTTTCTTTTCCATATACTTTCTACAATATTCAGTTGTTCCTAAATCAATTACAATTCCACTATCTTCTATCATTTTATATACACTCCTTATACATTCAATTCTTGTTTTATCATCCACCAGTTTTTTTAGGATTTTATCCATCTCTTCAAAACACCATTTCAAGCACCAAACAAAAAATCCATAACATTTGTTATGAATTTAAACTATTGATTTCTTTATTAAGAGCATTTTTCTTTTCAATTATCTTATCTTTTGGAGCCTCTTCAAGTTTATACCAACCACGTCTAAACATATCCTCAAAAACACATCGTTGCATGTCAGCATAAACATCAAACATTTCCTTATATTTCTTATATAAAATCTCATTACTAGCTTCCGTTAAAACAACCGCATAATTTTTAACAAGTTCCTTCAAACTAGATAATAAACTATTCATATAATCTTTATCATTTAAAGCCTTACCACTAGGAACTAAAACCTCTGTATTTTCAATTTTCATATTTGACCTCCAAGTATATTTAAAATCTCATTCATAATACCATAAAAAGTATCAGATGCCTTATTCAAAATAATTTTCACCTCAGGATCCTCTACATTATTTGAAGCATTAAAACTACTCTTATAGACACCATAATTCCAACTAAACATATCACTTAAATAATCCAAATCCTTACCACTTATAATATTCGGTACATTTTCATATTTCATATATATCCCTCCAATAATATAATGAATAAAAAATAAAATTTTATACATCATATTAGTATGATATACATTATAATTTTTATTTTTAAATTAATAGAAAATACACTAAGTACAATTAGAATAATAGTAATAAATCAAGGAAAAAAAATATTAGGCGCGATTTTGCAAGGTATAGTTACACTAGTATGGGCCATATCCGCCGGCCTCACAATTATCGATTTCAAAAAAGATTATCTTAAAATATTTGTATTCTGTTTAGGAGCCTTTATAGGATCATTACTAGGATCATATATTGAAGAAAAAGCAAGAAAAAAAGAGATTATTTTACAATCTCATTTCCATCAAACTTAATATCTAAAAACTTCTTACTAGAAAGAAAATCACACATATGCACAAACTTTTGATATTTATTATGCGGTCTTTCTAAAACCTCATTACCATTATAATCCTTTGTCCATTCACCCATATGAGTCTTAATAGTAGTATCAATAAACTCAAGTTCCTTATCACTAAAACCAATCTTGTCATTATTATCAATAATATATTTACCAATAATTATAGGATGCTCAAATACAGTATATTCTTGCTTAACAAGACCAGACTTTAAACCATCGTGAACAAGTAAACATAAGATCATAAGATCTTTTTCTTTTAAAGAAAAAGCATCACCAATTACTGAATTATGATTCAAAAGCTCATTTGCAATATTAACAGCAGCCTTCGTATGTCTAACTAAACCACCCTCTCCTTGTGAAAAAGAAGGATGGTATTTTCCCGTAGACGAAGCCGGAACCTCAAAAAAATAATCCGGAAGCATATTAATAACCTTAATAGCCTTTTCTCTAATATCATCTTCTTTAATATAACCTAATTCTGTTTTAAATATATCAGCTTTCATTTTAACCTCCATCACACAAAATTAATTAGTATTTCATTTGATAAATAAATATAATCTTTATTTATATAAATGAAGCCATTTTTATCTATTAATTTACCACTTTTTATTAATTCTTGAATATCAAATACATCTTCTATATTCTTATGATATTTTAAATAAAACCTTTCCTTATTAACGCCTTCTATTTTTCTTAAACCAAAAATCATTTCATTTTGCATATTTTCAAGCACACTAACAAAATAAGATTCCTTCACATATTTATGATTAATATAATCAATTATATTCCTAGTATTATCATACCTTGTATTATCTACAAAACCACTCGCACCAAGACCAAATCCATAATAATTGTCATTATTCCAATAAACTAAATTATGCTTAGCCTCATACCCATAATAACTAAAATTAGAAACCTCATAATGATGATAATTAGATAATTTATTTTGAATCAACTTATACATTTCATAATCTAAATCCTCATCAATATTCTTTTCATTTCTAAGTCTAGTATGTTCTTCAATAATCAAAGAATATGTTGAAATATGTTTAATACCTAAATCAATTAAAAAGTCTATATCATTTTCTAAATCTTTTAAACTTTCTCCCTTTAAAGCATACATTAAATCAACATTAACATTATCATAATACTTTAAAGCAAGCTTAATTCTATCCTCATAATCACTCAAATATTTGCGTCCCAAATAATCTAAACTTTCCTTTTTAGTAGTCTCAAGACCAATACTAAGTCTATTAACTTTAGTAGTTTTCAAAAAATCAAGCAATTCCCTATTTATATCTTCTATATTACATTCAAATGTAAACTCTTCTATATCTATTTTAAAAATATCAATTATTTTAAATAATCTTTTAAGTTCATCAATACTCAAACAAGAAGGAGTACCCCCACCAATATAAATAGTTTTAATTATATCACCTTTATATCTAGATAATACCTCTTCTTCTAAACTATCAAGATAAGGATTAACCCATTTTTTAATATAAAACAATTTACAAAAATCACAATAAGAACAAATACTTGAGCAAAAAGGGATATGAATATATACAGAATTATTCATCATTCAATTTCAAAACCGCTAAGAAAGCCTCAGGTGGAACTTCAACACTTCCAACCATCTTCATTCTCTTTTTACCTTCCTTTTGTTTCTCTAGTAATTTTCTCTTTCTTGAAACATCTCCACCATAACATTTAGCAAGAACATCTTTTCTAACAGCCTTTATATCACTACGAGCAATGATTTTAGAACCAATACTAGCTTGAATAGGAACTTCAAATTGTTGTCTTGGAATTAAATCTCTTAATTTTTCAACAATACTTTTTCCTCTATTATAAGCAAAATCTTTATGTACAATAATACTTAAAGCATCAACTATTTCCCCATTTAATAAAACATCCATTTTTACTAAATCGCTTTCTCTATAACCAATTAATTCATAATCAAATGAAGCATATCCTTTTGTATAAGATTTTAATTTATCAAAAAAATCATATACAATTTCTGATAAAGGTAATTCATAATGAATATTTACTCTTGTATTATCTATATATTCCATAGAAATATAATTGCCTCTTTTATTTTGACAAAGTTCCATAATTGGACCTATATAATTAGATGGAACAAATATATTAGTCATAACATAAGGTTCTTCAATTTTAAGTATTTTAACCTTTTCTGGCATTTGAATCGGACTATCTACAATAACAACCTCTTTATCAGTTTTAGTAACTCTATATATAACTGATGGCGTTGTAGCAATAATATCTAAATTAAATTCTCGCTTAATTCGCTCTATTATAACATCCATATGTAATAATCCTAAGAAACCACACCTAAAACCAAATCCAAGTGATGCTGAAGTTTCAACCTCAAACTCTAAAGAAGCATCATTTAATTTTAGCTTTTCTAAAGCTTCTCTTAAATCAGCAAACTTATTTGTTTCAATTGGATACAATCCACAAAATACCATTGGTTTTAATTGTTTATAACCAGGTAAAGGATTACTAGCTGGATCACTTGCCAAAGTAATAGTATCACCAACTTTTAAATCGGACAAACTCTTAATACTAGCACTCAAATACCCAACCTCACCAGCCTTAAGTTCATTAATACTTTTCTCTTTAGGAGTATGATTACCAAGTTCTGTAACATCATATACTTTATCAGTTTGCATCATTTTAATATTTGAACCAACTTTTAATATACCATTTACAACTTTTATTAAAGCAACTACTCCCTTATAAGAATCATAATAACTATCAAAAACTAAAGCCTGTAATTTATCATTAGGATTACCATTTGGTGCTGGAATTTTCTCAATAACAGCCTCAATCAATTCCTTAACACCAACACCAGTTTTAGCACTCGTTAAAATAACTTCATCTTCATCGAAACCTAAAACATCCTTTAATTCTTTTTTAACTCGATCAGGATCAGCATTTGGTAAATCTATTTTATTTATTACAGGTATTATTTTTAAATTATTTTCAAGAGCCAAATATAAATTAGCAATCGTTTGTGCTTCTATTCCTTGTGCAGCATCAACAACTAAAATTGCGCCTTCACAAGCGGCTAAACTTCGAGAAACTTCATACGTAAAATCAACATGTCCTGGGGTATCAATTAAGTTTAAAAAATATTCTTCACCATTATAATTATATTTTAACTGCACAGCATTTAATTTGATTGTTATTCCTCTTTCTCTTTCAATATCCATACTATCAAGTAACTGATCTTGCATTTCTCTCTTAGTTAAAGCACCAGTTTCTTCTAAGATTCGATCAGCGAGTGTACTCTTACCATGATCTATATGAGCAATAATTGAAAAATTACGAATATTCTTTTGTTGCATAAAATCACCTACTCACCATTATACAATAAAAATAAATAAAAAAAAAGACATAAATTAATATGTCTTAGCTACATTTATATCTTGCAGCAGTAGTATCATACTTACAAGTATAACCATTAACTGTTAAGTCTCCCCAAGTAGCATTAGATCCACCTGTTGTACGGCTAATAGAAATAACGCCAGCTGTTGGTTTTGTTTGAGACATAGCAAATACAGAATCACCTGTAACTGCTTCTAAATCAGTTTTACCAGCAAGTTTCTTTTGAGTAGTAACAGTACTACCATTAAATGTTACAGTAACAGTTTCAACATCTTGATCTTCAAGAGAAACTAATCCATAAACATTATTCATTTCTTTAACAACACTATCGCAAGTTCTTTCAGCGGCATTTTTTCTTGTAGTATTGATAATATTTGTTACTATTGGTGTACCAATTAAAGCAATAACTGCAAGAATAACTATGATTGCAAGTAGTTCAATTAAAGTGAAACCTTTTTTATTCATTTTATTTCCTTCCTTCCTTATTTTTATGAACACGAAATTTCTTCCGTATTACCAGAAATCGTGCAAGTGAAATTATCAATTTTCATTTCACTCGTTATATTACCACTACCATCAATAGTAGCTTGACCTCCCTTAATATTAGCATCCCCAATATTAAGATCATTTATAACATCTTTATTCGATAAATCTAAACTTATTGCTTTATTATTTTGATAATAATAAGCTTTTAAACTTTGTTTAACTAAATTAGATTTAGTAACAGCCTCTTCTTTTTTTACATCTTTAAGTTCTTTAGAAACTAAAGGTGCAGAAACCAAAGTCATAACCGAAACAACGACCATAATTGAAATAAACTCAACTAAAGTAAATCCATTTTTCATCTTATCACCTACTATCTTAATTTTATAATATATTTTAGGTATAGTCAATATTTATATACGTTTTTTTACGCGGTAATTGTAATTTTTCTAAGTCTTGTAACATCTGATCTTCCATTTGTTACTCTATAAACAAATTTATAATCACCTTGTGTTAATGTTCTCAAAAACTTATCATAGTCCTCTTTTTCAATCTCATAATCATCAAGTGTAACACTAATAATAGAGCATCCCGTACAAAGAGAAATATCATCAGCTAAACTATAGTTCAATCTTTCATCATATGAAATAGAAACGTTTTTAACAATAACCGACGGCAAATTATTTGCTTCCTCATATATAGCTTTCTTATGAGCATCGAATATCGTTTTTCTATAAGAAAGTAAAGCAAGTAAACTTGCAACTAAAATCAAAAACATCAAAAATATTGAATAAATCATCGTTGAAATTGCAAACCCTTTTTTATTTAATTTCACCTTCATCACCCGTTTTTATAAAGTTTCCATTCGCATCATCAGTATCAATATGCATTTCCATTAAAGATTCCTCTCCAACCTTTAAATGAACATCATATAGTATAGATTTTTTTTCATTACCAACAAAAACACTTACAACATCATTTAAATTATATTTAATCTTATCTTCTTTCGTAATATGAATATGTCTATTCGCGATAATACAACCATTTGTTTTTATTTCACCACGAGGACCAACGAGCGTTACTACTTCAGAACCATCTAAATCACCACTAGTCCTAATTGGTGGATTAAGTCCTAACGTATAAGCATCTGTTTTTGATATTTCAATTTGTGTATAATCTCTAAAAGGACCAATAACTCTAACATTTTTTATCTCGTTTTTTAAAGTTTTAATTGTAACTTTATATATAGAAGCAAACAACCCAGGTTGATATAAATCTTTATCTTTAATTAATTCAACCTCTCCAAACAATTTAATAAAATCATCTTTCTTTAAATGAACATGTCTATTTGAAACACCTATTCTAACCTTCATTTTAATCACCAATATTATTATACATCATTTTTTATAATATTTAAAGAAAAATTAAATATAATTTAATGAAAGGGGTATTATGAATAATAGTTATAGTAGTTTTCCCGGTAATCCAATTTATTATGGAAATACCAAATTACCAAATCAAGATACAAGTGTCATAGATGAACAAAGTTATATAGAAAACATTTTAAGATTAAATCGAGGAAAAAAAGTTCGTATTCATATGACATTTCCTGATTCCAACGAATTTCGAGATAAAGTCTTTACTGGTGTTATAGAACAATCAGGCCGTGATCACATTATTCTAAGTGATAGCACTAATGGTAATTGGTATTTGTTATTAATAATTTATTTAGATTATATCGAGTTTAACGAAAAAATTAATACAAGTGGCGAATTTTATCCACAAAATAATTGAAGAATAGAAAAATAAATGCTATAATAAATATGGTGAATAAAAATGGAATACTTAATAATAATCGCTGAAATAGTTGCTGTCATATCATTAATTCTTTTATGGGTCGTGCTAACGTATAATAATTATCAAAGCTATATTATTAGAATAAACGAAGTTGAAACAAAAATAGATTCAATTTTAAGAAAAAAATTCGACTTGGTTTCTAAGTGCATTGGAATAATTGAAACATATTCTAAGACAAAAATATTAGAAGACATAACTAATTTAAAAAACGAAAAAATAAGCAATTTTGATTTAGACAGAAAATTAACTGAAGCAATAATAAAATTTGAAAACTTTAAAGATAAATATGAAGAATTAGAAACAAATGAAACATTTATTAAAACAAATATACAAATAACAGAAGCAAATACTGATTTAGAAGCCTGTAAAAACTATTATAATGATATTGTAACCGATTATAATAAAAAAGTTAAAAAGTTTCCAAGTGACATTATAGCAAAAATATCAAAATTCAAAGTAAGACCATATTTTGATGGAAAAAATATGTTTGATGAAAATATCAAAGACTTTAAACTATAAATAGGAATATTCATATGAATATCCCTATTTCTTTTTGCGTTTATGATTAACAAATACAATAACTAAAATAACAAAGGCACCTGCTAACCAAATATAAACACACTTATAATCAAAATCTTCTTCTAAAGGAATATCTTCCTTTTTTTCTTCATCAATTCTTAAAGCAATTTCTCCATCTTTCGTATATAAATAATGCTCTCTAGCATATCTTGCAATATATTCTTTATCATTTAATTTTAATATATCTGTTTTTAATTTTTCTTCATTATCTTTTAATTCAATCAAAGTTTTATTAAGTTCTTTTTCTTTATTTGATAAAGTTCTTAATTTAATTATATATGAAAAAGAAGTAATAAAAAAATATACAATTATAAAAATTGAAACAATTCTTAAAACAAACTTAACAACTGACTTCTTTACCTTTCTCTTTTTCATAGTATCACCATATATATTATATATGATTATTTATTTTTTTTCAAGGCATACTTTACACACATAAAACCCAATTACAAAATATATTAATAAATTAATATTTAATATACCATCATTTATTATTTTTAATAAGAAAAAATATAAAACCCCATTCATTATTCCAAAAATAATAGAAAATATATATTTTTTATAAAATAACTTTTTCAAATATTTTAAAACAACAAAAAATATAATTCCGTAAACAAAAGAAAAAATAATCATTTTAATTTGAATATTTAAGGGAATCATTTAAATAATTTACTAAAAACACTTTCTTCTTTTTCTTTTTTATTAATAGTTTCTTTATAACTAAAACTATTAACTTTGCCTTTTATAGAAACATTTCCCTGATATGTATCAAGTTTTATTATTTCCAAATCAGATCCCTTAATATTTATAAAACCCATTGTTGTTTCAAGTAAAAACTCTTCATTATCAAAGTTTTCAATCTTTTTAACACCCGTAATAACAATATTTTTTCTTTCATTAATGGTAACACTATGACTACTAATCGTATCAATTACTTTGTCCATATATTTCCTCCTAAATAATAATATGAAACAGTCAAAAAAAAAGACCTATAATTCTAGATCTTCTTGTTTCGTTCTTATTAAAGAATACATAACTTTTAAACCAATTAATACAGCAAGTACTGAAGCAAGTCCGATTGGTGATTGAACAAACAATATTGCTTTTCCTAAATAAGGAATATGGAATATTGTCTTTCCAATAGCTTGTGTTTTTTTAATTGGTGGATCATCAGTATTATTAGCATCCCCTCTTGTTGTATAAGTTGTTTCCGTCTCATCAACAATTCTATGAGTTACTAAAATGCCACCTTCTCTATAAGTTAAAATATCTTTTATTTTGTAATCCTTTTGAGCGTGAATAACAATAACTTCTCCTGTTTTAATAGTTGGCTCCATACTTCCACTAAGTACAATTAAAGCACTATAACCACCAACCATTGGTACATCAACTTTTAAAATCATTTTAACAATGATTGCATACCAACAAGCTATAATTACAATAATAGTGAAAATAGAAACCATTACATCTCTAACTTTTTGTAAAGTTGTTTTTTTTGCCTTTGGAGTCTCCTTAATTTCTTCTTTAAAAAGTCTTTCTAATTTTTCATCTCTATCAGTATTATCAATAACAGGCTCTAATTGTTGTGTCCTAGATAATCTACTTTTTCCCATACTACTCACCCTTTGCTGTTACATTTATTGTGATTGTATAAGTTGCAGCATCAAGTTCACCAATTGAAGTATCATTATCGCTATCTTTCCAATACCATTCAAGTACATAATTATCTGTTTTACCTGAAGGTAAATTCATTTCATTAAACTTGATTTCACTCGCTTTTTTCCATCCAGTAATATACAATCCATTTCTTTTAACTCTATATAACAAATTAATATTATAAACATTATCTTCAGCATAAGAAATATTATATCTTATAACTTTTTTAGTTGTATTTTTAACAGAATATGAATATTCACCATAAGATCTTGGTGCGATTATTTGCATTTTATCATCACCGCTAATGCAATTCTTCGTACAAACACCTTGATTATTATAGCAATTTATTTCGCATTTTCCATCATTATTTATATCAATATTTTTTTCTGGCCAGCCATCATCATCAATGTCACAGTTCATTGTACAAACACCATTATTATTTGTTTGATTCATTTTATTTTCATCAGGTTTTTCATCACCATCTTTATCAACATTAAAATGAGGTTCCAAATCTTTATTATAATCAATATTTATATCCGGTTTACCATCACCATTAGTATCACAGTTAACATTACATTTTCCGTCACCATCGGTATCAACATTTAAATCCGGTTTACCATCCTTATCAGTATCACAATTAAGTTTACATTTTCCATCTGATGATATACAGTTATAATCACAAATATCATCATCATTCCAGTCAATATTAACATTAGGCCAGCCATCACCATCGGTATCACAGTTAAGGTCACACTTTCCGTCTTTATCAATATCACGATCTTTAGTATTTTTAATTGTACCATTTTCTATAACATTAAAGTGTGGTGTTTTATCTCCATCAAAATCAATATTACGATCTGGTTTACCATCACCATCAATATCACAGTTTAAATTACATCTACCATCATTATCAGTATCTATATTGATATTTGGTTTGCCATCTTTATCAGTATCACAATTTAAATTACATTTACCATCTCTATCAGTATCGCAATTCAAATCACATTTGCCATCTTTATCAGTATCACAGTTAAGGTCACACTTTCCATCACCATCGGTATCACAATTAAGTTCGCACCTTTGTTGTCTATCGTAACAATTATACTCACACTTTCCATCATCATTTATATCGACATTCTTATCAGGCCAGCCATCACCATCGTTATCACAATTCATTTTACAAGTACCATTAGTATCTTTTTGATCTTTAGGGTTCCGATTAGGTTCACCATTATCATCATCAACATTAAAGTGTGGTGTTCTATCCCCATCATAATCAATTTTTGTATCCGGTTTACCATCACCATCAGAATCACAGTTAAGATCACACTTACCATCATTATCTATATCAACATTAGTATCAGGCCAGCCATCACCATCAATATCACAGTTTTTTATACATTTTCCGTTTCCATCAACTTGATTAGTCTTGTTATTTTCACCAACTTGATCTTTATCATCATCTACATTATAATGAGGCTTTTTATCACCTTTCCAGTCAATATTATAATCAGGAATACCATCTCCATTGGTATCACAATTTATATCACAAATACCATCATTATCTAAATCAATATTAATATCATAATAAATATCACTATAACTACCTTTTTTACCAGAATTTTCAAATATTTTAATATTCTGACCAATTTCCCACTTTTTGCCATCACCTTCAATAACAAATAGATTCTTATTTTTATCTTTTCTTATAATAAAATCAAACCAATTATGTTCAAGGCCATAAAATATTAAGCCAATTAAACCGCCAAGTAAAATTAAACCAAAGAAAATCCATAAAATAATTGGTTTTTTCTTTTTATAAATAGCAGTTACAACTAAATCTTTTTTAACATTTGTAAAGTCTACATCCCATTTAGAAAACTTATAACCATCATGTTCTAAAGGTTCCGGTGCCGTAGCACTACCACCTTCATAAACCGTTTCCCTTTTTATTACTTCATCAGTTACCTCGTCTTTAAAAGTGACTATAAACTCTTTTAACTCAATAACTTCATCCATTAAATATCACTCCTTACAATTTAGTCCTCATTAAAAAGCACCTATTAAAGTACTCTTTAATGAGGATTAAACCTCATCGACACAATTTTATTCACCAGGGTTAACACTAGGATTAACACCAGGGTTAACTTGTTTAACAACAACTTTGAAATCAACTTTGATTTCTTGACCAGCTATTTTATTGTCAACGCTTTGTACAACACCACTTTCATCAGTATAAGTAACATCTGATCCTACCCATCTCCAATAAATAGTTTTTGAATATGTACCATTTTTAGCTGCAACTGAACCATCATTAATATCGTAAGAAGTTAATTCAGTATGAGCAGTTGATTCATTTATAGCAATTTCTGAAGTAAATGCAGCATCTTTATAAAATCTAATATTATTTTCAGATTGATTTAATGCTGTAAAATTCTCACCTTTACCAACACGAGCATTGTAGAAATCAACATAAACAGTAGCAGCAACATCACTCTTGTTACCAACAATAACATCAAATGATCCACTTGATCCAGGAGCTATATCAGATTTACTAATACTTAAAGTCTTATTTGCTTGTGCAACTTCATCAGTATAATTATCAGCACCAAATGCAACTGACCAAGAAGTAACTAAACCTTTATGACCTGCACTATTGATTGTTGAACTGAAACCTGCAGCGTAAATTGCAGCACCAAGTCCACAAACAGCAAATATAGCGCATATAACTGCTAAAACTTTCATTTGTCTTTTCTTCATATCTTTCATAATTTTTCTTTCCTTCCTATTATTTAACATTTAAATATTTAAATATATGTAAAGATTTAATTGTGTCTCCATTAAATCTTAACACCTTAAATTACTTGAGAACCAATAACATTAATATTAAATGACATTGTTTTATCTTGATAATCATTATCATCTATTCCATTATAATCCCATTTCCAATAAACAGTAACCGTTTTTACCATATTATCACCTTGGTATATAATTCCATTAAGTTGCGTTTTTTCTAAATCAACTTCTGTCGTATAATTCTCATCTAAATAAAACTTTAAACTTACTGGTTTCCCCTTCATATTACTGAATGTTATCTTATAATTAACATCCACATCTGTACTAGAAGCATCAAGCTTAATATCAAATGAGCCATAAGAACCAGGCGCTAATTTACCATTATTTACATTATTAGCATTCTTTGCTAAATCAATTGAAAATGTATCTTTGGAATTATTAACTGTAAAATTCCAATTCGCTATCGCCCCACTCGTTCTACCTCTAGGACTAGACTTATAGAGTGAGTAAGAAGCACCGCCGATTCCAACAAGCGAAAGAATAATACCAAGTAAGACAAATAAAACAACTTTTTTTTCCTTCATATTCTCTCCTCTCACTACCCTACTATAATAATTTTAAACTATCTAACTAGATTTGTCAATTATTCTTTTTAAGTTTTACGTTTTTAGTTTTTACAATTTTTAAAAATATATTAAAAAAACCACAAAATACATAATTTTCTACCCTAATAATTTTTTTTATGTTATACTTATATAAGGATGATGTTTATGAAAAATTTAAAAAAGATGTCTTATGGACCAATTAATTTTTATTTAAAACCAGAATATGTATACATTCCACTTTACATACTTGAAAGTAGCGATGTAACACTACTTGTAAAAAAAGGTGATTATGTATACAAAGGATCAATAATCGCACGTAAAAGAGATGAAAATAAACTGAGTATTTTTTCTAGTGTATCAGGAACAGTTGAAGATATAATTAAAGAAAAAAATTCTCGAAATAAAGAAATAAATGTTGTTAAAATTAAAAATGATTTCAAAGAAAGTTATGAAACCAAAAGAAATGAAAACAAAAATATAAATATACCAAAAAATGAATTATTAGAAATACTAAAAAAATACTCTTTATATGAAAATAACAAAATAATCTATAAATTACTAAATACAAGTTATAGAAATATTATAATTGATGCAAATGAACCAGATCCATATATAACAAGTCGTGAAGCCCTTCTAAGTAAACACGCCGATGAAATATTAGAAACACTTGACTATCTATTAAAAATAACCAGTAGTGAAGAATGTACAATTATTGTAGATAAGAAAAGTATAAAAAGTTTAGAAGCATTAAATAACTATATTGGAACATATGATAGAATAAAAATAAATAATATTTGTAAAGAATCAAAAAGTCTTACCCTTAATATTGAAACAATTTATTCCATCTATGAAGCCATAAGATATGATATACCAAACCTTCAAAGAATAATCACAATAAGTGGTGAAGGAATAAAAAATCCACAAAATATAGTTGTTAAAAATGGAACAAAAGCAAATGAAGTAATTGATTTTATAGGATCATATAAAAGATTTAATACAAAGAAAATGTTTCTAATTGCCGGAGATGCCTTAAAAGGAAAAGCAATGAAAAATGATGACTTTGTTATAGATACAAGTGTGCAAGGTATTTTAGTAATCAAAGCCGAAGAAGACTTAAATGAAAAACCTTGTATAAAATGTGGAAAATGTATAAATATTTGCCCGCAAAAACTAAATCCACTACTACTAACCCATTTAAAAAATATAAATAATTTAAAAAAATTAAATATTGATAAATGTACAGAATGTGGCTTATGTTCATATATATGTCCATCTAAAAGAAACATCAAAGAAAAAATAATAAAAGTAAAGGAATATCAAAATGAAAGAGTTTAAAGAATATGAAGGACCATTCATTCATACAAAAGAAACATACAAAAAAATAATGTTTAGTTACATAATAACATTCGTGCCTTTCTTCGTATATAATTTCTATATGAATGGAATTATTAAATGGCAAGCAAGCAAAAATATAAGTGACCTATTCTATCCTCTTATATTTACATTCTTACCACTATTACTAGTACTAATATTTGAAACAATATATAAAATGATATTTATAAAAAATCAAACATTTAAAAATTATCTAAAAGAAAACTTTTCAATATTCAGTATACTATTTTTTCCATTCTTATTAAAAATAAATACCCCATTATACATAATAATATTATCTGTAATATTAGGATATTTATTATATAAAATATTATTTAAAAAATGGTATAGTTTAACAATATTATCATATTTAATATATCTAATACTAGGACTATTAAACCCTAACTATTTAGAAATATTAAAAATATTACCAATAAATTATAACTATCTAGTAACAAGTAATGGTGGATTTATGAATCTATTACTAAATGGATCAAACCTAATGTGTCCAATAATAACAATACTAGCATTTGTATATTTATATATAAAAAAAGATAATAAATATCAAATAACATTATCAGCATTAATAACAATACTATTTATAACAACTATAATAGGATTATTAAACAAAAGTATCTGGTTTCCCCTTTATTTTATATTAACAGGCGGAACCCTATTTATAACAACAATACTTGCAAGTGACTTTTATAGTCCAGCAACAAAAGGCGGTAAAATAATGTATGGTGCATTAATAGGATTACTAATAATCTTAATCCGCTTTATATCAAACTATAATATCGCACCATTTAGTATATTTATTGCAAATACATTTACCTTTGCACTCGATTATATAAACGAGTTCTTAAACAAAAAAATAATATATTTAACATATACACTCTTAGTAATACTAGAAATAGTATTAATAACAATATTTATATAAGGAGGAAAAAATGGAATTAATAATAGGATCACACGTATCATTCACAAAAGAAACACAATTAGTCGGAAGTCTAAATGAAGCATTATCATATAAAGCAAATACATTTATGTTTTATACAGGCGCTCCGCAAAATACAAATAGATGTAAAATAGATGAAGAATTAACAAAATTCGCCCATAAAAAAATGCAAGAAAATAATATTGATATTAATAATATTGTTATTCACGCACCATATATTATAAACCTTGCAAACGAAGCAAATATGATATTTAATATAAAATTTTTACAAGATGAAATTGATAGAGCCACAAGTTTAAATGTAAACAAAATTGTTCTTCACCCCGGAAGTCATATTGGCAAAGGAAATACAAATGGTATAAATAATATAATTACATCCTTAAATCAAGTAAACTTTAAAAATGTAAAAATCTTACTTGAAACAATGGCCGGAAAAGGAACTGAATGTGGAATATCAATAAACGAATTAAAAACAATAATTGATGGCATTAAAGATAAAGAACATATTGGTGTATGTTTAGATACCTGCCACTTAAACGATTCAGGAATTGACATAAGCAAATTTGATGAATATTTAGAAGAATTTGATAAAGAAATTGGCATAAATAAAATAGGATGTATTCATATAAATGACAGTAAAAATCCCATAAACTCACATAAAGATAGACACGAAAATATCGGATTTGGAACAATTGGTTTTGATAATTTAATAAAAGTTATTTATAATGAAAAATTAGAAAATATACCAAAAATATTAGAAACACCTTACATTGAAAAAAAGCCTCCATATAAAGAGGAAATTGCAATGATAAGAAAAAAAGAATTTAATAATAATTTAATAAACGAAATTACAAATAATTCCCGTAGCGCATCTTAAAATCTAAATACAAATTTTCAGCTTTCGTAATCGTTTCCAAAGAAAACTTACTTTTCATATCAGCAAAAATAAAATCAGGATTACCATATATAATTGTTTGGTATTCCTTTTTTATGACATTATAAATATATATAAGTTCCTCTTCACTTAAATTAATACCATTTTTTAAAGCAAAATCATAAACATCACTCTTTTTCATATTATAAACATAACTATCAATAAGTTTTTTAATCATATTATCACCAATTAAATATATGTTGTATAATTTTAATAATGCATAATAAAATAATACTAGTGATACTATGAAAAAAAGATTCAAAATAATTGGTATTATAATAATACTATCATTTACACTTGTAATATATAAACTGGCTATTATTCAGCTAAAAGATAAACCAAAATATACTGAATATGTGTTTGAAAGTTCTCATAATTTTTGGTATGGAACAAGTACACCACGCGGAAAAATATATGACCGAAATGGTAATATAATAGTTGATAATGAAGGAATAAAACAAGTCTATTATATCAAATCTCCAAAAAATACAACAAAAAACGAAATAAAACTAGCTTATAACCTAGCAAATATCTTAGACATTGATTATACTACTCTATCAAAATATAATTTAAAAAAATTTTATTTATTAACTAAAGGATATATAAATAATTATAAAGATAAAATAGAAAATATAACTGATAAAGAATTAGAAATATTAAATGAAAAAGATAAAAAAGCAGCCTATATATATTACCTGATGAATATTGGGTATTCATACGCACCAAAAACCATAAAAAAAGAAATAACTGATGAAGAATATACACGTATTATATCAGCAAACCTTGAAAACATAAAAATTAATTATGATTGGAAAAGAAAATATAATTATTCATCACTAAAAAGTATTTTAGGAAATATATCAAGTATACCTTATGAAAATAAAAACTATTACTTACAAAATGGTTATAATTTAGATGATAAAGTTGGTATAAGTTATATTGAAAAAAGTTATGAAAATATATTAAAAGGAAAGAAAAACAAATATGAAATAAAAAATGGTAATATGATTTTAATAGAAACTGGAAATAAAGGAAATGATATATACTTAACAATTGATATTAATATTCAGGAATATTTAGAAAAGTTATTAGAAGAAGAATTAATAAAAACAAAAAAAGAATATAATACAAAATACTTTAATAAAATATTTGTTGTTGTTTTAGAACCAAATACTGGTGATGTACTAGCTCTATCTGGAAAACAAATCGTAAAAGTCGGAAATAGCTATAAAGTCTATGATTATGCTCCTGGTACATTTCTAAATGCTTATACATCAGGATCAGTCGTAAAAGGAGCATCTCATATAGTTGGTTATAATACAAATAGTTTAAAAATAGGCGAAAAAAGAAATGATACCTGTTTAAAAATCGGTGAAATTAGCAAATGTTCTTGGACATATCTTGGCTATATTAATGATATTGATGCCTTAAAAATGTCATCAAACACCTATCAGTTTAGAACAGCAATCAATGTTGGCAAAGGAAAATATACATATGGTAAAGCATTATCAATTGATAAAAATGCTTTTAATATATATAGAAAAGTATTTAATGATTTTGGCTTAGGAACAAAAACAGGAATTGATTTAGAAAATGAAAGTATTGGTTATGTTGGAACAAGCACCCTTCCAGGATTATTACTAGATTTATCAATTGGTCAATATGATACATATACCCCACTTCAATTAGCGCAATATATATCATCACTTGCAACCGGAAAAAGAATGAAAGTAAGATTAGTTAACAAAATAAGCGAGAATAAAGATATAAAAATTATAGATGAAGTTGAATTAAATAAAATCGAAACAGAAAAAAAATATTTAGATAGAGTAAAGCTCGGATTCAAAGAAGTTGTAAGTAGTGGTTTAGGGTATGGTTATATGTATTATAAAGGAGCTGGTAAAACTGGAACAGCCGAGTCATTTATTGATTCTGATAACGATGGAATAATTGATGCGCCAACAATAACTAAAACATTTGTCGGCTATTTTCCATATGATGAACCAAAATACGCCTACTCTATTGTCGCTCCTGACATATCATACGCATCAGGTTATGAAAGTAATATAACTCAAAGAATATCTTATAATTTAACAAAAAAAATATATGAAATGTATCTTAAAAATACATAATTAATAAACAATCACCATATAATTAAATGGTGATTTAATATGTTAAAAGAAGGAGATTATGTAAGTAGATATTCTTATAATAATGATATTGTTTTTGTAATTGTAAAAATAGAAGACAATAACTATATTTTAAAAGGAGCGAATGAAAGATTAGTAGCAGATGCCCCAATAGAAGACTTAAAAAAAGAAGAAGGTCGTGGTGAAGAATTTGCAGCAAGAAAACCATCACTTGAAGAGCGCGAAGACTATTTTTATATGCCAGGCAAAATATTGCACATAGATGCCGATTTAGATTATCTAAATAGATGTTTAAAATACTATAAGGAAGCAAGTATTTGGGCAACAGGAAAATGTATTAACGAAAATGAAATAAAATTTAAAATAAAAGATCTAATAACTGAATTCAATCCTAATATTGTTGTTATAACCGGTCATGATGCTTATAATAAGCAAAAAAACATCTACAAAAATAGCAAAAACTTTATTGAAGCCGTAAGAGAAGCAAGGAATTGTGAAAAAAGTCACGAAAAACTTATAATTATAGCAGGTGCTTGTCAATCTGACTATGAAGAACTAATAAAAGCAGGCGCTAATTTTGCATCAAGCCCTAAAAGAATAAATATTCACGCTCTTGATCCGGCAATAATTGCAACCAATATAAGTATGTCAGATGCAACAAAAGAAATAAATCTTAAAGAAATACTTGATCACACTAAATACGGAAGTGATGGTATTGGCGGAATTATAACAAAAGGAACTATGTATACGGGGTATCCACGATGATTGAAAATGTAAAAAACAACATTGAGGAATTAATTGGAAAAGAAGCAACAATAAAATATAGTTTGGGAAGAAACAAATACGAAAAATATAGTGGAATTATTAAAGAAACATACAGTAAAATTTTTTTATTTGAAACAAACGGAATAAAAAAATCATTCTCTTATGCTGATGTATTAACAAAAAATGTTAAAATAAGTATAAAAACTTAATAATTTTGTACTAATTTATCCTAATTTACAAAAAACAATTGCCTTTTTTTCCCATTTTTGATATATTATTATTGTATAGGATACTAATCCATACTTGGAGGGAGAGATAATCAATGGAAATAACAGAAGTAAATGTATACCTTGCTAAAGAGGATAATCCAAAATTAAAAGCTTTTGCAGAAGTAAAAATTAATAATGGATTAAGAATTACAGGAATGCGCATTATTAATGGTAAAAATGGATTATTCGTAGCAATGCCAGATCGCAGAGAAAACAGAAGAGAAGAAGGAGAAGAAGGATATCAAAAACATCACGATATCGTCCATCCATTGAATCAAGAAGTTAGAGATATGTTCACAAAAGCAATCTTAGATAAATACTACGAAGAAGTTGAAAAAGCAAATGAATAAGGACTATAAGTCCTTTTTTTTATAAAAAAATTCCTATTTCTAGGAATTAAAACTTATTTCTGTTTTCATATACTTTCTTTACATAAACATACATAAAGTATCCAATAACAACTAAAACTAAAAATATAATAACTAAATATACAATAGTCATATTAACCTTTGTTCCAATTGTTTTCATATTTAAAGCATAAACATCATTTGAATTATACTTTAATAATATTTCTTTTTCTTTAGTATCTTTATCTATATACCAAGTATAGATATTTTTATTTTTATCAACACTATCAGCATTATTTTCGATAACTTTATAAGGAAGTTCAACATTAATTGTACTATCCTCTATAACCATTCCAAGCATTTCATATCTTTCTTCTACTTTTGAACGATTTAAACCTTTAGCATTTATAGTAACAATATTATTATCAACATCGACACTAAAATCATCATATATATACTTAATTAATAAATTGTAATTATAAGAAGTTGGTCCATCATATTTTCTTGATACTCTAACACCTTCATAGTTTTTAGAAACGATATCAGTCATTTTATAATTTGAATAGCCAAGCTTATTTAAATAACTATAAGCATCAGCTCTTAAATCAGCACCAAAATCAAAAGTAGTTTCACCAAGTTCATCTTTAGCAGTAGATCCGCCAGGAAAATACTGAGCTAAATCAGCACTTTCAACAAACTTATTATCATTAGTAATTTTCAAACTATAATCAATTTTACAGCCTGTAAGAAGAAGGCATAAAATAACTATTATTATTTTCATTTCAAATATCCCCTCTTCTCTATTTCAGACATTCTTATAACACTTGTAAATGAATGCTTGCCATCGCTTTCATATCTTCCTGTATCAATATTTATTGTTGAATATTTAACACCAGGATCACCACCTGAGCAATGAAGTATAACTATTGTTCTATTTTGTAAATCAACTTTATAAACAATACCGATATGTGAATATTTTTGCGGTTCGGTTTCACCAGCATAAACGGTTCCTGATTTATGATATAAAACATCACCTGGATTAATTAGCCCGCTTTCAACATATTTTGCAAGTGGTACACCATGTATTGGTTTATCATTTTCTTTATCAAATTCAACATAACAAGATTCTCCATTTTCACCACAAGTTAATTTCTTTTTTTCAATATATTCTTGCATAAATTGATATGTAAAGCCTCTAAACTTATGTTCTGTAGCATAATCATTAGGGAATGTAAAGTATCCATTAATAAATGCCCATCTTATATATTCGACACAATCAAGACCTATTTTTGGAAATCTTTCATACCTAGGATTAGTTTCTTGTTGACCCCAATTAGGATTAACACCAAGTTGACGCCACATACCACCTAATTGATAAGGTAAATTTATATCTTTTGTTTCATTACTATGAACATATAACCAATAAGCAGCAGCAAGTACACCTTGTAATGTTCCTTTTCCATTAGCAGCAACATATTGTTCAAGAGATTGATTTAAAGCACCAGCCATTGCATTAAATGATGAAGGATCACCAGAAATGTTTCCATCTTTATCTTTAATCGCACCAATTGTATTCATATTACGCCAAGAAGTAGCATTAAAATTTTCGCCATAAAAGAATTTTAATAATTCATATTGGTCAACAAAATACCAATTGTTTGCAAGATAAGATGCAACATTATATACAAGCCCTACATTTCCAGATATAGTATAATTTGCAAAATTATCATCATACGGAATCATAACTTTGTGAGTATCATCATTATATAAATATCCAAGTTCATATGTAATAATTTTATTTCCTTTTGACTCCTTTACAGTTCCATCTTTACCAACATAAGTATATTCGGTTGGTGTAATATAACCATCAGCATCAACTAATAACTGTTCCTTAGTTGCATTGATAGCATCATATATTTCTTTACTTTCAGTATATGTATAATTATATTGTCCAGATGCATCTAATGTTTTGGTACCCCAACTAGTATTATTTAAAGCCCAAGTTCTTGCAGAAATAGCCATCGCATTTAAAAGATTTTTATTAACATTTAATCCCACATTATATTGAATTAACCCAGCAACATAAAAATCAACAGGAACTCTTATTGTTAAATGGCCTTTAACAGGAAGAGTAACTACACCAGTACAGCAATCAGTATAATTTGCTTCATATTCAGTTTGATCATCTAATAACTTTAACGGCGTTACTAAATTAATTAAATTATATTTACTTGTTTCCTCAGGATCATAGAAATAATGTAATATTTGTTCATAATTCCAACCAAATTTATTTGCATAAACATCGGCTAAAACTTGTGACATTCCTCTATTGTGACCAGTAAAGTTTGAATAATCTTCTTCAGGATTATCTGTGTGACCGATATCAACACGACCTTCCTTAATTTCACTAGGCGCAACTGGAATTGTCCTAAATGTATTATTTGCTTTTTCGTGCGGTAATATATTAACACTTATTGTTGAACAATCCCCAACAATACTCTTTACATTTGCTTGATTTCTAAATTGTCTTGGAACAGATGTTGAACCACAATAATAAGGCGTTCCACCATTTTTACACTTACTTGCGGCCTTTTGCGCTTGTGCGGATCCATCCTTACTAGGATTAGCAGCCATTCCAACTTTTTTATCATCATCCCCGTGACTTGCAGAACGACAAGTAACTTTACTACGACTTACATCATAATAAGGTACAAATTTGTCTACTTGTATATGAGTAACAGGATCATAAACTATTGGATTAGTACATATATATACACCTTCACAAGGGAAACTTGCATATTCTGTAAAATGTAATCCATAAGAATAAGATATTAGCATACCAGCTGTTTCTCTAGCAGCAAGCATATTAATTATATCATCACGATTTTTTGTAGTATCAATCTTAAAGTGTGTTTGGAAATCTTCACTATTTGGAACAATTTCACCAGAAGTACAATATTTTGTTCTATGAACATACTCATTTCGAGCAGCTATAGCCTGAGCTTTTAAAGCTTCAAAATTAGATCCAGTTGACATTTCATGACTAACAACGCCGGCTACATAAGTTTCCAAATCCATAGTTGAATATGGACCACTATAAGCATCCTCACCATCATATACTTTAACTACACACTCATTTTTATTTGTAAAAGTATAACTAGGATATACAGAATATAGATATTCTTTTAAAGATTTAGGTTCATATGTAAGAATAGATACCCCATCACATTGCGCAAATAAAAGTGAAGGATCATATCGTTTATTTCCAGAGACTAATTGATAATGTAAGTGATAACCAGATGAACATCCAGTTGTTCCTTCAACACCAATTTTTTGTCCTTTCGTAACCTTTTCTCCAGGTTTAACACTAATGCTTTCCATATGCATATAGTATGAATAATATGTTTTACCGCCTAATTCGTGCTTTATACGAACGTAATTACCATTACTTCTACTATCCATTTTTCCACTTGAATCAACACAAGCTCCACCATTCCATTGATTAAAAATGTTAGGAATGCCATCTACTACTACATCAACAACTCCATCATAAACAGCTATTAAAGTTCTATCGTTAGCATAAGCATCAATTGCATAATGGGAATAGCCATTTCTATTAGCAGTAAATTGACTTGAAATACTACATTTAGCATTTAAATTAAATGGTGAAGTAAAGTTTTGTTTAACTTCTTCTGGTAATTGATATTCTGTTTGCGTTGTTGTTAGCGAATCACCATTAGAAAAATTAATTGTATCAATAACATCGTTATAGTAATAACTTGCAAATTCATTTCGATTATTATAAATAGCATATGCTATCTCTATATTATTTTCTCTTTTGTTTGTTGAATTACAATCAAGACATTCAATATAATTTTCTGGAATATATTCATTCAATAAATATTTAGCGAATGTTTCATAATTCATATATTTTTGTACATAGTGAACTAAATAATTACTTCCACAATTCATATTAGGATCATATTCACTTGTGTCATAATAATCACTAAACGTACCATTTTGTCTCATTGTATCTAATCTTTTCTTTAATTGTTGAGCATACCATCTTACAGTTTGCGTGTTATCATCTCTATAACCATTAATAGGTGCTCCAGAATAATATAATGTTTCATATCTAATAATTGTAGAATCGAGCACATCATATGTTACAGCGCCGTGTTTAGTTTGACCACTTATTTGAGCATTTGACAAATAACCTTTTTTATCAGTAACACAAGTACTAATTACCTTAGAACCAACTAAATTACCAGCAAGTCCTCTCATTTCTGGATCAGGTATACCAGTATCAATTCCTAAAGAAATATCTGCAAGTTCATAAAAACTTTTTATTTCATATACAGGTAAAGATGTATATGATCTAGAACGAGCAACACCCATATTGGACATTGTTTTATAACCATTTATAGCACCACTTATTACATTAGCATCACTTATAAACTTATTATAATGAATTGCTGCTGCAATCATTGAAATATCAAATTCTCCTTCAGTTAAAGAGACACCATTTTCAAGTGAATAATTGTTATAATTATCAGCAATTTTCTTTAAATCAGAAAAGAATGATTCATTAGCTGTCAAAGTAGATTTATAAAATGATGATACTACGGCATTAACATGTTTTGTACCAGATGGCGAAATAAAACTTGTACTAGTTGAACCGTTTTGTGAGGTATTATCTTTAACATTATCAGTTAAGAAGTGACCTTTCCATTTTTCATTCGTAAAAATTGTTGCAATTAGTATCACACCAAAAAGCAAAATAGAAATTAAGCCACCAATGATAAAAAATTTAATTTTTTTTAACTTTCCTAAAAAGCCTAAACCAATTAAACCTTTTTTATTAGTAGTCGCTCCGCCTTCTGCAATACCAGAAGCACCTTCTTCAATCTCTTCATACTTATTAACCATATCCGGATTATTTACAAAAGCTTGTTCATCATTTGTTAAATTTCCAGTAGTTTGTATTCTATTTTGATTATTTCGTAATCTATTTATAGCATCATTATCTCGATTCATAATATACCACCTTTATACTAAATCTATTATAACATTTTTTTTAGAAAAAAAAAACACCTAAAAGAAAAAGCATTAGATTTTTTGGTGTTCTAATGCCTTATCATTAATTGTAAAGAAACTGCGAATAGCAACTTGGTATTTTTGGTCATTTTCTAGTTTTTCTTTTAATTCTTTTAATTCTTCTAAAGTTGCTTCAGTATATAATTCTGGATTTTGAAGAAAATCAGGATCATCAAGATACTTTTCAACTTTTGAACCAGATATGTTTTTTCTAAACTTAATACCACTATTTTTATCAAGAGAATGGTTAGTTAATACTTCTTTTGGAACATTACTAAAATCAACTAATACTGGTCTATCATCTGCAAGAAACTTTCTTTCAAGTACAGTATCTTTACGCAACATTTTTCCGATAATATTTGATGAATATAAAATTTTAATATTTGATTTATCTTCATTATTTTGAGCATTTTCATTTTTTTGTTCAATATTATTATCAACAATTCTTTCTGCAATCGTATCAGCATTTATAGCAGGAAAAGCTAATTCCTCATCTTGATCATCAACTTTCGTTGCATTTTTTTCACGAATTTTATTTTTTATATCAAGAATAACTTTCAATAGAAAATGTGTATGCCTACTAACATATTCTTTTCGTTCCTCATTTTTTTCCAATTTTCTATACTCTTTTGAAAATCTACAACAATAATATGAAACAAGGTCAGGTATAATTGATAAAGCAATAGAACTTAATGCAGCAATTAAAAACTTAACACCAAGGCTTTTTACTCCGAACACAGAAGCAATGCTTTCAACCAAGTAATAGAAACATTCTAATATTTTTTTTATTATGCCAAAACCAAACTTAACAATACCCCATATAAACTTAAAAATTCTACCTATAAAATTAATTATATCCATAAAACTTACCCCCTTAAGTTGCATAAATCATATCATATATATAAAATATAGTCAAATTAATAAAGTAAAAATTCTACCTTAATCTTTTAATTTTTTTAATTATTTCATCTAATTCTTTATCACAATTTAATTCTTCTTGTTTCTTCATATTTTTCCATTTATTAGCTTTTTCATTTAATGAACTAATAATAGATCTATAAATAAAAACATCATTCTTATCAAGCATCTTAAGCAATTTAACAACATTTTCTTTAGATATTTGATTACCACCATCAAAATAATTAATTGGTAATAAAGATGAATTAATCACATTACTAAAAAGGGTAGATTCGTAATATTTATCACCAGAAACCAAATCAATCCATTTTCTATCACTAGATGTAGATTCTAAATCATATTCAACTATAATAGGAAATGATTTTAATGTTCCTTTTTTTCCATTATAATTTAAGTTTAAAATACATTTTTCATAACATTTATTGCGAAAATTTTTAGGAAGTAAATCCATATAAACATCTGGATACCCCTTTTCAAAACAATTATCATCAAATAAACATTGATTTTTTTTGTTGGGATCATCTTCAAAAAAATAATAATTTTTTATAAAATCATATAAACTTGCTAAATAATAATTTTTACTCATAAAATAACCTCCTTAAACAAAATTATAATTTAAAGCTTATTATAAGTCAATAAAAAGAACTATATTTCTATAGTCCTCCACCGCTACCAAACGAATCAAGTTCAGCATCAGTTAATATAACATTAATTTGCATTCTTCTACTACCACATACAAGTAATGCTTCACCTTGGTTATATCTTTTAATGCCTTCTTTTTCATTGTCATTTAAATCAATTAAGAAACCTAAATCTTCAACTGCTTGTTTCTTAAGACCCATTACAAGATAATATGAAGCATTATCGAATATAGCTTTACCGTGCATTAATACATCAGGTGCACAGAAATCACTCGGTTGTTGAGTAATTATAATAGTACCTGTATTATATTTACGACTTCTTCTTTGAACTTGCGCTAGGAATTCAGCACCAAGTGCATTATTACCACCTAATAATACGTGAGCTTCATCAACAGCTAAAACAGTATTTACACTCTTATCAAGTGTTAAACTCCAAGCATATTTTAATATATTAAAGAATAAAGCATTTCTTATATTACTATCAGAATTCATTAATTCTCTTATATTAAATACTATAAAGTTACTATTAGGTTTAATTGTAGTATGTCCATCAAAATAATATTTTAATTCCTTAACAATTGGTCTTATTTTTAATTCCAATTTTTCAAGAATATCTTTCTCGTGAGATCTATCAGGCATTGATAATATCTTACCTCTTACTGTAGCATATACATCTCTAAATGTTGGATAATCTTCCGATGTAAACTTTGTAAAATCAGTATCAAAATCAATTCCAAATCTTCTATATGTTTCTTGTATCATTTCACTATAAAGTGTTAATACATCTTCTTCAATACTAGGATCATAATACTTAATAAATGCTTTTTGCGTTTGTAAAGATCTTGTTAAAACAGTATAACCCAAACCTTCTTTTAATTCATCTTCGTCACTATCAAGTACTATTTCAAGTGGATTAATCATACCATATTCTCCACCCTTACCTAAATCAATGAAATCGCCACCATATAAGTTAGTCATTTCCTCAAGTTCACCTTCAGGGTCAATAACAACAACCTGGTGACCATTTCTTATATTAGCTCTTAATAATAACTTGGCAGCTGTAGATTTACCAGATCCAGATGTACCTAATATAATCATATTTGCATTATTTCTATTGTGTTCCTTTTTAATTTGATATAAGAATTGGTTAAATAATACAACACCACCGGAGAAATCAACACCAAGTAATGTTGACATTCCAGGATCTTTTATACTATCAAATATAAACGGATACATTGCTGCAAGCGTTGGTGAAGGTATTGGTGTACCAATTCTATTTTCTACATCTTGTTTTGGATATATTGGAAGCATTGATTTAAATACACTTTCCTGTTCAAATCTCAATGGAACAGCTGATAGTTGCATAGCTTCTAAGAAGTTTTTAACTTGTAATTTCTTAGCAACTAGTTCATCTTGTGTATCAGCAGTAATCATTATATGCATTTGAAAATCAAATATTGCAGATTGATTAGCAGCTAACATTGAAATAAAATATTCAAGAGATTCATAATCTTGTCTTATTCTTTCTTGTAAAGTTTTATCTCTTTCATCTTGATATCTCATTTTTAAGTCTGCAATTTCTTTATTTAACATTTTAGTAATAACACTAAATGGTAAAGGTAAATGTTTTATTGCAATTTTAATTCCTGACATACTTGTTAAATTAGAAAGGAATCCTGGATTGATAAACTTAGGATAAGATACAACAGTTAAAATTGTTGCATACTTATCACTAATTACAATTTCCGCACTTTTAAATTCTAACCCCTTTGGAGCAAGTTGACTTTTTAATTCCATTAACTCATCACCGTCCCACCTTCAGTACGCATTCCTGCATTTAGGAAATTGTCAAGAAGTATTCTTAAATCATCATTTGTAGTTTGACTTGTATTCAAACCAGCAGATGCAAACTGATTAATTAAAGTTCTTAATCTTTTTTGTAAAACATCATTATCTTTATCTCTAAATAGTAAATAGAATTCAGTATCTACAACACCATTAGCCATAAACATATTTGCTTTATTAATATCTTCCATAATCATTTTTTTAATTCTTTGATCTGTTGATGAATTAAATGCAATTTGTAATTGTGACAAATATACATTAATATCAACAGGTCTTCCAGCTATAATTAGCCAGAATTCATAGTTTATAACATTATAAACATTTTTTAAATTAGAAATGACAGCATCTTGTGAAGATGAATCCAAAATAAATATATTTTTTGGTTGTATTTTTAATCCTGTAACTTTTACATTATCGTCAAGTACAATCATTCCATTTGCAATACTTTTAATTGGAACAAAACTTTCTGTATATTTACTTTGTACCTTCGGTACCGGTTTCTTCGTTAGATCCTTTAAATTCTTCACTGAAACACCATCCTCTCCATATAAATCTTTCTCTACTTGTAAAGAACCTATAAATTGATAAAATTACTGTTAACACATTATGATAATGGGCAACAGGGAAAACAAGTATTATTGCAATTGCTCCAGGAGTAACAGCAATTACTGTTGGCCCTATATCAGATAAATTAAGTGTTAATAATAATATCAAGGTAATTGATAGTCCAATTGCCAAAATAATTAAATCAAGGCCTCTAAATAGACCAAATATAAGCATTGATTTTTTGGAATTGGCTGGTATTAAAAATCCATTCATATATTATATCTCCCTTTTTATTTTCCGCCACCAGATCTGTGAGCTGCAGCAGCATTTTTTTCTTGCACATGACGTTTAGCTTCATCAGAATTAGAATATGTCTTACTAACATAGTCAGCACGGTCAGAATATGTTTTGGAATCACTAGCAACAAATGATTCAAGATAATCGGATGCCTTAGTATTAATAGAAGCAAAAGTATGTCCACTTCCCATAACATTTGCATCACCAAATATCCTGATATTAGAATTAATATCTGAAACAATGTTCTCCGCAAGTTTAGCAGATAATTCATCATGATAATTTCCAGAAGAATCTTTCTGTACCATCCACTCAGCAGCTGCTTGACCTTCAATGAATTTTTTCTTAATATTCAATCCACGCTCCCATTCTGATAAACGGTCAGCATACGCTCTTCTTTGATCGTTTGTCATACCAGAAACATCAGCAGATTTGGCAACGTTGTATGCAGTAAGTTCTGATTTATAATCACCTATTGAATACCCTGTATTTTTGGTTTTTCTATATCTTCCAGTTGCAGCATCATATATTTGGAATGTTGCATCACCCGTTGTTGAATCTTTCGCAAATAATGCATCACCAGTTCCTTTGGAATTATAGAAATCTTTTATGCTTTTTGATGATGCAGAACTAAAAATTACGTCTGTTCCGTTTTTTTTCATCATTTCGGCACCCGCACGCGAATATAATGCATCAGTACTGCTCTTTATTCTAGAATTTGTATCAACAATTTGTTTATCTACATCTGCTCGAGTTAGAGCACCAGTTGCCATAGCCATTCGTGCACCCGCTCTTCCAATCAAGGTAGTACCAACATTCGTACCAGCGAGTCTACCACTACGAGCATAATTTTCTTTTACGTTACCAGTGATATCATGCATTGATTTAACACCCTTCTTAGCACCAGAAACACCTGAACGTAATGTACCACCGACACCGCCTGTAACCGCTCTTCCAAGAGCTTCATTAAAACCAGCACCATTACGACGTGCACTACTATATGCCGCAACACCAGTTCCTAAGCCTGTTACTAAGCCAGCAGCTCCACCAACAGCCATACTTGCTAATCTACTATCACCAATACGTTTAAGTGGATTTAAATTAAATTGGCCTTTAACATCAATACCAAATGCTTTACCAATTAAATCAGGAATTTGTTTAACAAATAACAAAATACCTAATATCATAAATACTTGAAACCATACACTAGTATTTGTAGAACCAGCAACAGTATCTCCACTACCAAACAATTCATTAATTAGAAAAACACCAAAATATACAGTTGCAACTCTAATAAAGAGATCAGTATAAGTTTTTAGTGATTCTTTAATCCACCAATTAAGTGGTTTTTTATCACTCTTTGTATCACCAGGTTCAATATTTAATATAATTGGAATCGGTGCGATTATTTGCAAGAAACATAGTTTAACATTACGAATAGCAACATCAAAGCTAAAGCTTAAAAATAGCAAAGCTAGAAAACCTCCAGCAATCGTTGAAACAATTGCAGTATAGTTAATTACATAAGAATTACCAACTATAGCTCTAATAATATGCGAACTTGACAATAATCCAATATTTTGTCTTTGAGAAGCAATATAGAACATTGTACCTATTTCAACATCGCCAACACCTCGTACACTGCCAAGTGAATTATCGTTTCCATTAAGTGCATTAACGCATTGAGCAATTTTATTACTTTCTATGATTATTGCATCGGTAGAAGATTTTCCACCTGGATCTACTGTAACTTCCTTATCACCAGAAGGAACAACATATTTTGTATAATATGTAAGCAAATTCGAACAAGGTGTTAAGGATTCTATTGCTGTATTAGGTCTAAAGAAAGCACTAAAAGTTAAAAACCCAATAGATTGTCCATAAGAAGCAGCATTAAACGAATCATTATCATCATTTTTATTTGTTGTATTCATTCCCATAATAAGATTCCCAATAACGTTACTCTCCATAATATATGATTGTAAAGCAAATGCTCTATTAAATATCCAAGGAACTGACACAATTAAAGCTAGTGATATAGCAAGATTAGAAATCAACTTGCTTGTTCCCTTCTCCATTCCTTCTGGATTGATTATATATTTAACAAAAGAAAATGCTAATCTAAACAACATAAATATTCCAAGTAAAGTATATAATCTTTGCGAAGCACTTGCTAAATTTAAACTACTAAGTAACGAACTAGAAGAAAGTTCATAAAATATGCTATAAGCAAAAGCAGCAATAGAATAAACTTGGGTATCAATCCAAATAAGAAGTGATCTTAAAAGTCCATATAGTGTCTCATTAATATCATCAACCAAAAGACTACCAAGAGTATATGCCGCAACACCAACAGCACCTAGAATTAATAATGCCGAAAAGCCTAAACCTTTATTATTAAATTTTTTTCTCATAAATCCACCTTAACTTTCAAGACATTTTAATGCATCAACATTAACATATCTATTTATCAAACTAATAACAATATTAACAATAGCAGGCGCTAATAAAACAACCACTAAAGCAATAATTCTTGTCTTTATATTTTTAAAAGCCTTCTTTTGATCTAAGTCTTTTGAAATAACAACTTTGTATAAATCAATAACACAAAGAATAATAGTTAAACTAACACATCCTATTTGAACATACATCAAAAACTCATTCATTACCTTAACAAAATCTTTGCTAATAAGATCACAATTATCAACAACAGTTAAATCTTTCCTATCCTTTATCTTATTTCCCGTAACAAACACATTTTTTTTAATTTCTAATTCATTTTCTAATTTTAAACTAATCATTTTATTATCTTTTGCAAGATCTTCACCATATTTTATGGCATCATATAAATCTTCAGCATAGTTAGCGCAGTAATCATTAATTTCTACACCATCTTCGGTAGTTAATTCTTTAACAGTTCCATAACCACCACTCATTTTTTCTAAATCTCCTTGAGCATATTTTATAATTGCAAGTCTCTCTGCAGAATTACACGCTCCAATAAACTTATCATAAGACTCATTAAGTTTAACAAATGCTTTGTTATATTGCTCAAGATAATTTTTTTTATCATCACCATAAACATTAAATATAAGTAAAAACGTAATTAAAAACAAAATAATTTTTTTCATAATTCACCTATAGGAAATCTATCTTAATAAATTATAACATAAAGTATTAAAAAAAACTAGATATTTTCTAAAATTTAAATCAAAATATTAAGCAAAAATATACGTTACCATAATACCACTTAAAAATCAATAAAAAAGAATAAAAAATTATTCTTTTAAATCACTAATAACACATTTAGATGTATCAACTGGAAAATATTTATTAAGTAAATCTAAAAATATCATAACCAATGCTGGTAACAATAAAACAATTGCTAAATATATCAATCTTTTAGAAATCAATGAAGGCATTTTCTTTCTAGCACTATCATCACCAGCAATTACAGCCTTGTAAATTTCAACAATAGATAAGAAAATAACAATAACAACTGCTCCAATACGTAAAGCATTTAATACTTCCTTTATAATATTCCTTAATCCGCTAGAAATAAGTTGACATCCATCCTCAACAATCTTTACATTAGCATTTGCATTAGTAAGTAAACCATATCCGATTAGATACTTAGACTGAACATACATATATGATAATTTTGAAGTAATTTCATCATGATTTGAATAACTATAAAGAATACGATTTAAATTATTTATATTAGAATATAACTCATCCGCTGCTTCTCCGCATTCTGAAGAAAAAGAATTAAAAAGCATTTTTATTTCATTATCTAAGTATGATGATACATTACCTTTATCATAAAATGTTGCTGTAGTACCACTAGCATATGACTGAATAGCACGCATTTCGTTTTCGGTACAAACTTTTTTAAATTTTTCTATAGATTTATCTATTGTATTACCTTTTTCATTTAAACAAGACATAATATCCGAAAGCTTATTTTTTCCATCATTTAAAGGACATATATTTTGTGCATCCGCTACACCATCGACTTCACCAATTATAAAATCCTTTTCATACCTTGATAACATTTGTCTCAAAGTAACTCCATCAGGTAAACCAGATTTTGATTTCTTATAGTCTTTGCATACCTGTGTAATACCCGATGAAGAAATAATTCTGTTATTATAATAAACTGAACCACTAGAATAATTAGGATTAAAATAAAAATAGCCAAGCAATGGAACATATTCAGGACGTTCTGCATAAGTACCATGATAATTTTTCATTCTATTTTCAGTTATATAATTACATACGTCTTCAAATGTATATTTTCTTTCAGAACCAGTATAACTTTTGGCATTTATTAAATCATCATTGCAACCTTCACAATATAAAGTATTTGAAAGTGCAAAGAACTCATTATAAACGTCAAAAGGCATTACTGTATATTTATTTAATCCAATGGAAACAAGCACAGGACATGCCCCGGTTTGGTTTGTCGACCCAAACGAGAAAAACTTAGCAAACAATTTATTTTCCGTTGCCCTTTCAACGGTTAAGCCCGATCCATCAGAACTGCCATTTGTATATACCAATTGTATTGATTTTTTTCCACCACCAAACGAAAAAGCACTGATCCAATTTATTGAATTATAATTAACTTCATAATATAAAGTATAGTCATTACCATTTATATTATATTTACAAAAATCTGCTTTTACATTTAATATAAAAAGGCAACAAATAATAAATAAACAATTTAATAATTTTTTCATACTAACCTCCAGTTATTGCCTTAACACATTCACCATTTACCTTTACATAAGAACCAGCTCTATATTTATCAACTAAATCCAAAACAATATTCACAAGTACCGGTAACAATAAGGTAAGCACTAAAATAATCATACGCTTTACTGAATTAGAAATCCATTTTTTAGTTGCGGAATCATCTTTGGCAGTTAAACACTTCATTCCATCCAAATAAATAAAGAATATAACTAAAATAATACAAATTAATCTAAAGGTATCAAAAAAACTATTTAGTATTTTTCTGATATCTTCACTTATAGCATCACAAGCATTATCATCAGTTTTAATATCAATCCAAGGAGTACTTAAGGCCGAATATCCAGCATAATAACTATTATATAATGATAAATAATTTAAAGTATTAACGTTTCCACCACCATCAACATAATCAGATAAAATGTGATTTAACGCAACAACAGAATTATATAAATCAGATGTTATCTTAGCACATTCATCACTCAATTTTATATTTTTATCATTATATGTAAATACATTATCCCCATAAAAAGTATTGATTGAATTAAAATCATTATGACTAAAATAATTATAAATTGCAGACCTTTCAATTGAAGTACAAGAACCTTTTGCATACGCTTCAATATTTACATTCATCTGTTTCCTTGTTTCATCAGAAACACCACTTGATGCTGTTAGTTCCTTTGTATCATAATGTGTATATTTAATTGAATTAATTTTATCAGAATTAATTATACCATCAACTTGACCAATTATTTCATTATTTTCATTTCGCACAATTTCATCAGCAGCAATCAAAAGATTAAATTGTTCTCTATCTCTTGCAATAAAATAATGTTTATTATTATCGCCAAAAAAAGTAATTTGGCCAAGAGTTGGACACACTAATTCACTAGGACTTGCTATTCTATTATGATAATAAGCATATTTCTCACCATCTACAACAAAATTAGTAATAACTCCTTCTCCGGCTGAAGATATATAATAACCAAAATTTATTGTTTTTTCACCAGATTTATATGAACATGATATAGCATCATTACTAGCATATATATTTGGAATAAATAAACATAAAATTAATAATAAGATTTTCATTTCACACCTACCTTATTCCACATATAGGATCATCTACACCAATTGTATTTATAAACTTAAAGATAATTTCTATAAAAACTGGAGTTAATATAAGTAAGACAATAGCGATTATTCTTTTTGATAAAACTTTAAACTGTTTCTTACCATCAACATCTTTACTAACGATAATCTTAAAAACATCAACAACACCTAATAAAGTTCCCAAAATAATTCCTGCATATTTCATTACATTAAATGCATATTGGAAAATAGCAGTCGTTTTTTCATCAAAAATTCCGCAATGAACAACTTCTTTAGGTTCTTGTTGCATTGTTTCACCTGTTAAAAAAGCAACACCCTTTTGATAAAAAGTTTCATAATATAAATATGCCATTGAATAACTGCGACTACCATTAGCAATTACAGTACCAGTTTTTCCCATATAGCTAGAACCCTTAATAACATTAATAAATAAATTACCATCTCCAAGTCCTTCACCATATAAAATATTATAACAAGAACTTGATAAAGTAACATTTTCAAATATCTTATCAAGATCAAATAAAGATGCATCTCTAGCTATTCTTATTTTATTTAAATCTTCCTCAGTACATATCTTAACATCTTCAGCTTCTTCTAACAACTTTCTTAAAGCATCAGCATATCCAACGTATGAATTGGTTGGCATATCTTTAACATCCACGTCATCAAATATCCCAATATCATCATAAGACATATCATCACTTGAATTATATTCCTGTTTAGTTTGCACTTGTACATCCGGCTCTTTACCATAATTAGAAGGTGCATAATATTTTTTTAAACTATCTATAAATTCTTTTTTTTGTTCATCACTTATATTTGTTTCATCACCAATATAATATAGAAAAGCAGCTTTTCCATCAACAGCATAAGCATTATTATATTTAATAAATTTAGGTAAATAATTCAACATGAAATCAGGATTTTCTATTTCATCTTTTGAAAATGAACTTCTATTTTCATTACAAACATATAATTTTGAATTCGCACAAAATCCACCACCTATAGATATTATTCTATATGGTGCATCACCATTATAGGAAAAGTTTTCCTTATTGCTATTAGTCAAAACAATAGTATTATCATCCATTGTATATTTTGAATCACTGCTATCCGGTTGAGTTGGATCTTCAAAATATTTTACTGTAGCCGTATACGTTTCACCATCTATAACAACACGATAAGTATACTCTTTAAAATTATAATCTCTTGCAGCATAAACATTAAAACAAGTAAATAAAGCAATTATTAAAAATATAATTTTTTTCAAAATATCACTTCCTTATAACATTAGGGCATTTTCCGTTATTGTTTTTTAAATATCTATCATTTATTAAATCAGTAACTATATTTACAAGCAATGGTATTAAAAACACAGCAACTAATGCAATAACTCTTTTAATTAAAACAGTCTTAAACTTAGAAACATCACTTTCCTTAGTAACAACCATTTTATATACATCTAAAATACATAAAAATATACACACACATATACATAATACTTTAAAAATATCAAATAGATCATTTATAAAACTCATAACATTAGAGCTTATTAATTCGCAAGGATCAGTATCAGTTTTATCAGTAATTGGGGTATAACTTGTTAAAAGTGAAAGACCTTGTAAATATTCACTTTGTGCAGATAAACAAACAAGTTTATATCTTGCAGATTTCAAAGGTTTATCCTTATCATATGGAATTGATTGATAATAAGTTTGAGTTTCAATCAATCTACTGATATATCCATTTTTCCCGAACACAAATTCAGAACACTTATCTTCCAAAACACTGCGATCAAAATTATTTTCTAAATCATACAAACTTGCTACTCTTTGCATTGCATTTAAAGAATTAGAAGAACATATTCCTTTAACTTTTGTTCCATCAGCTTTAACATATCCTGTCAAAGCCTCTCTCATATCTTTTAATCCTTTATTGTAGCCTTCACAAGTTCCACCAGTAAAACTAATAGTATTACTTTTATTATCAATATCATATGATTTAATGGTGGCAGATGTAAATGTAACGATAGCATCACTATCAATATTTAACTTTTCATAAAAATCAATGCTCTCATTTTCCCATAAATTATTTTTAATAATTGTTAGTTTACCACTCAAAAATTTTTCAATCATCTCACTAGAGTATTCATTTAAATTACCACTTTTGTCTTTAGTTTCTTCAAATCTATCAGGAAGAGTCATAAAACCAATCACTAAAGGTTCACCATTCTTATTGAACTTCAAAATTGGTCTATAATTTTCAGTATTATTAGAAAGTTTTTCATAATATTCGTTAGCATTACTATATTCATCAATAGCCAAATCTAATGATTGATTATAACTTGTAATTCCATACAACAGATATGACTTATCAGTTACTAATCCAGCTCTAGCCAAATAATAAGTAAGATTTAATATTTCTTCCGGCTTACCAACACCAGTTTGATCAGATGAATATTCTGTTATAGTAATTTTGTTAACTATATCATTTTCAAGTGAAACATTTATTATATAATCTTTTGAACCTTTATCTTTCCACGCAACTTTATATTTATATGTAAGTAATTTTCCCTCAGCAGCATAAATATTTAAAACAAACAAAAAAGGAATAATAAATACAATTATTTTTTTTAAAAATTCTTTAACCACATTAATCATTCCTTTCATAAAATCTACCCAACTGACTCATTATTCTTAGTATTAGCGCCCGTCATAATACAGCAAATACCTTGTTCAGAACTGTCATAACCAAAAAATGTTTTTACACAACTTAAAATGTTTGCTTTACCACTTTTTCCAGGTAATAAGCTTACAACAAACTGAACCAAAAAGAATACAAAGAATACTGCTATACCATAAATAACCCTTTTAGCAAACATATTCCAGCCTTTTTTTATATCTTCTTCTTTTTGACCAGCAACTGCTTTTAATAAATCAATCATACCCATTATTATAAGTACAACTGGTACTCCTATTTTTAATAAGTTAAATGCATCATTGATCATATCAGCAAGACCAGAAGGAATACCACATTTAGTTGGAATACCACCTTCTCTATTACATTGCTCAACTGTTAAATCACTTCTAGATCCTTCACCACAAACATCATCAGCATAAACAGGAGTTGAAACACATAAAACAAGCAATGTTAAAAAAATTATAAAACCTTTCTTCATATAAAAGCCTCCTAACCAAGTATCTTTTCATCCAAATTATCACCATTTGGCTTTTTATTATTATTGTTATTTTTATTGTTGTTATTATTATTGTTATTATTATTGTCACTACTATCACAAGCACCAACAAACTTACAAACACAATTCATTATTTCACTTTTACCTGTAGCGCCTTCTATTATACTAACAAGCATTTGAACAATAGCAACAATAAAAAATACAATCCCACCTGTAATTAATCTACTAATTAAAATCTTTTGACCAGCCTTAATCTTATCATCTTTTTGACTTGCTACAGCTTTTCCCATATCAATCATACCAAGTACAATTAGTATAATAGGAACTCCAATTTTAATTAAATTAACAATTGTACTAACAATATTAATAAAAGGTTGTAAATACTCATTATTACATATTCCTGTTGTCATATCAGTAGCACTAACACTTCCAACTCCAAATAAACTAATAAATAATAAAAAATAAATTAATTTCATACAAATACCTCAATTTTCTATAACAATTATATCATTATAAAAATAAAACTGCAATAAGTACAATAAAAAAGGATGAAAATATTTTCATCCTTTACCAACGCCATTAACAAAGCTATCAATGCAATTCCAGATATCATTATCATCTGTTCCACCATTTATAACACTGAACAACAATTGGACAATTGCAACAACAAAGAACACAATTCCAGCGGCAATGCATCTGCTTATTAAGGTCTTTTGACCCTTTTTGATTTCATCTTCTTTTTGACTTGCAACTGCTTTTCCCATATCAATCATACCAAGTACAATCAATATAATAGGTACACCAATTTTTATAATTGTTACAATTGTAGCAACAATATTAATTAGCGAATCAGGTACACTAAAACCAGCACAATCTGTAGTTGTATCTAAAAACCACATGCTCTAAACCTCCTTCCTTAAAACAATCCTAAGATTTTCTTTCTATTTTCACTCTCAGCATCTTGTTGTCTTTCAAATCCTAAACGAACCAAGAATGCATTCAAAGGAACATTATGAACATCCCTTTCATCAAGCGGAGGCAAATTATAGAAAATCTTAACTCTTGCCTCATATTCAAAATCCAAGATATCCTTAGAATTGATCAAACTCTGATTAAGAACAATTTTCTTATCCTTAAGTCTTCTAATAGCCATATTATCCATCATCATTAACCTATTTAATTTAATAACAGAAGGCTCAATCAAATAAATAACATCATCACACAAATCAAGCGCTCCCTGGCTACCATTTACATCAAGTAAAATAATTTCTTTATCGTGATATTTAGCAATCGTATTTCCAACCTCAGGATTTCTAACACTAATCAAATCCTTATCTTGGAAATAAATAAAATCAGTCTTATCAACCTCAATTGCTACTACCTTATAATTTTTAGCAAGTTGTTTTTTCATCATATAAACTAAACTAGTCGCACCAGCCTGTTTATTAACATTCTTAACACCAAGCACATAAGCCTTCTTAGCTTCCTCAGTATTAATAACATTTTGAACAACAACTGTATTATCAGCCTTTTGAACACCTAGCTGATGTATATGCGCTACATCTCTATAAGTATTAGGATGATTATACAAATACATAATACCATCAACATTTTTAGTGAAATTATATATACCAATAGAAACAAGTTGACTTAAAAACTCACTCGAAGTAGTTTCTTCTGAATCATCCAAAAGTAAAATAACTTTGTCCATATCAAGTAATATTGATAACTTTTGTAAAGTTTTAATATCTTTATAATTTTTTAAAGCAGTAATATCAAGAATCATTCTTTGAAAGAAAAAGTTCTTAAACATACCACCAAGTTCATCAGCATCAAACTCTCCATCCAACCTTTTTATAACATCAATATTTAAATTAGCTAGCATTGATTGATATTTATTAGAAACAATTACATTCATATTTATCTCCCTTCATAATTATACATTGTTTTTGTTTGACCCTTAATAGGAATCTTAAACGAAATTAAAGGTGTATCAAAATACATATATGAAATAACAGTATAATAATAACCTTCCCCTTTATCACTCTTTTCTTTAGTTTGATAAATACAGTAATTATAATTCGAACTACTATTTACAAACTTATATTTTTCACTATACTCATCTTCATTTAAATTAGGACAATTATTAACACCCATTTGATTAATTTTATAACCAATTTTACCTATCTCACTATCAACTTCACTTATAAAGCTATCAGTAATACCAGATGAAAAATCAACTTTTTCTTCAATCATATCAACTATTCTACCCTTTACTTTAAAAGCTCTCGAATAAGCAAAAGAAGCAAATAAAACAAGCTCAATTAATCCAACAATAGTAATAATAATGCCAACTATAATAGCAGTATTTATTGACTCTCTCATAATTCCTCCTATAATCCGAAATGATATATTTCAGTAGTTTTTGATTTAACTGATATTTTAAACTCATCAACTATAGGTAAATCAATAAATATATAGGAAACAATAAAATATTGATCATAAGGATCACTCTTACTTGCAACCTTTGTTTGATAAACACAATACTTATAACTAGGAATATTCGAGCTATCAGTAATTAAAGTTCCATCATTTCTCTCAGGACAAACCTTATTATCATTTCCTCTATATCCCATAGTACCAAGTACTCTATTAATTTCAGTTATAGAAATATCATTATATCCTTCAGCCTTTTCAATCGCATTTGCAATCTTAGAATTAACCTTATAAGCCTTTTGATATGTAATTAAACCACCAGCAAAACCAAATACAATAAGTAAAAATATTATAATTATTGTATAGAGATATGTACTAGCAATAGTCTCCTTCATAAAATCATTCCCTTCTTATTTATTAACATATGGTAGTCCACATTTATAAAATATGGACTATTAATACACTAATAAATATTACTTACCAGCCATACAATCATCAAATTCTTGTTGATTTCCACCAACCCATTGACCATTTTCTTGATAATAACCAGCATCCGTACGGCAGGCTTTTGTTTTAGCATTCTTCATCAAACTGTTTATAAGTGGAGTTGCAACAGCAACAACAACAGCTATCAAAATAATTGCAACAACAGTTAAATTAGCCTCTCCAGCAGCTTCTTTCATTATCTCACCACCCTCTATATTAATATTAGCACATTTTATTTATTTTTTCAATTAAAAATTCATAAGCATCATCATTGCAAATAACATAATACCCATAATACCGCCACCAGTTGCAGCAAGCATTATCATAGTACGTTTTTCCATATTATCTAAGCGCTCTTTATACTTATACTCACGAGATTTATTTTGTAAAGATGAAACAGTTCTACCAAAAGCAAGTAATTGTTCTTGCTTATTTTCCTGAGCTCCTAAACTAAGTCTATATAAAAGTCTCATCATTCTCATAGAATCCCTAACAGGATATTCTTTAGCAAAATCCATATAAGGTTCAACAGTAGAATCACCATCTTCTATACGTGCAACCAATCTTCTTAAGCCAGGTTTAAATATTTCTGGTGCAGAATCAATTGATTTAGCCATCGCAACAGGAACAGTATAATGTTGAATTAATATTTCCAAACTCTTTAAGTAATATGGTAATAATAAATTAATTTTATTCAAGTTCTTTTTATAATAACTTTTTAAACTAGTATATTGTGATTTAAACACAACATAACCAATAATTACTATAACCAAAACATATATATAAGACATTTTTGACCAAAAAACTAAAGTGAATACTGCCATAGCAATAATAGCATCTCTAACTCTTTTTTCAAACATATCATAAATATTTACTTTTTCCCCATACTTCATAGTGGCATAGAATTTATAATCATCTTCCATAAGGAACATAAATAATCCTCTAGCATCTTTAAAGAACTTATTTGCATCAAATACTTGATTATACCAAAATATAAATACAACTATTGCTGCAATAATAATAAACATTAAACTAGTACTCATTATTCAGCCCCCACATCTTCATTATAGTATTTTTCTCCTCTTAACAAGAAGAATGAATTAATTAAAACAACTAAATGTAACAGAATCATAACTAATGGATCATTTAATAATTGAATATATGAATCATGTCCAAGTAAAAATTGAACTAACATAATCATCAAATATAATACAATACCAAATTGTAAAAACTTCTTATGGAAAGCAGATCTATCAATACGATCACGATAAACACTTTCAACTAACATATCAATATCATTTGACATATTATCTAAAGTCTCACCAGCATCACGAGCGCCTTCATTAGTTATTTGATAAAATAATTGATGCATATTTTTAACTATATTATAATCATATTTGTTATTAAAAAACTTTATAGATTCATCAATAGTACCATTATCATAAGCCATATCAATCATAATCTTAACATCAGTCTTTACCGGATCTTCTAGAATATTAGATTCATAAACACCCTCTAAAGACTTAACAAATGCTTGTGTAGTTGCAAATTCCATAATGGTATTAGTTGTATAAACTTGAATTTGTTCAAAAATAAACTCACTATACAATCTCTTACATCTTAGATAATTTAAATAAGGAATAAACATTATAACAACAACTATATAAATTGCTGAAATAATCAAATTGTAAAAATACAAATACGTAATAATACCGGTAAATGCTGAAAATCCTAAAACCTCAGTAACATATTGTCTAATAGTATAATCTTGGCCCATTTCTTTAACTTTTTCTTTAACAGTTTTATAAGAATATGGAGCATATCTATTATAAATATCACCAGCAGAATTAATAATGTATTTATATACATTCTCACCATTTCTTTTTCTATATACAACAATAAATAGCATTATAATTGCAATAAGAATAAATATAAATAAAGTCATTCAGCACCTCCTATACCGTAAGTTCTTCAACATTGTCAACAATAATATCAGGTAAAACAATACCTTGTCCATCCAAATAATCAATCAAATATTTAGATGGTTTATTCTTCGTAATAACACCCTCTTGGGTTTTCTTATAAATAGTATTATAACCAGCCTCATTATTCTCGTCAACAAAGAATTCAGTAACTTCTGCAATTTCTCTCTTAAATTTCTTTGTAGCTTTATCTTGTCTACCCCTAATATGAACACCAAGTTGAACATATCTATGAATTGATTTCAAAAATTGTTCAATATCTTGATTAGTTTCTAGCAAACTATACATACGACTAGGAATACTAGAAGCTTTATCAGAGTGAATTGTAGACAAAATGTAGTGTCCAGAAGATATAGAGTTTCTAACAGCCATAACAGCTTCAGCACTTCTTACTTCGGAAAGTAAAATCCATCTTGGGTTTTGTCTCATACAAGTAACCAAAACATCCGAATAAGAAGCTATATTATTTGTTTTCATTGCAACAATATCTCTATGTGGAAATATTCTATCAAGGTGCAACTCAAGAGTATCTTCTATTGTAATTAACTTTTCATCTTCATTAGTATGAGCAGCTAAATACTTTAAAAACTCTGTTTTACCCGAACCAGTTTCACCACTTATTATAATATTACAATGACCTTGTACACAAGTAATCAAAAAGTCATGTATATCAACTGTAACATAATCTTCATCTAATAATTTTTGTTTTTCAAGTCTTATTTTAGCTGGTGTTTTACGAATAACACAAGCAATACCATTTTTAGCAATTGAATCGTGAACAAAATTAAGACGAAGTTCAGCACTTTCAACATCCAAGAAGGGATGAGCCATATTAAATGACTTTCCCATCATATTGGCACATTGAAATGCAAGTTTTTCCATAAATGCATTATTTATTTCTTCATTTTCTTCTCTAAAAATACCTCTAGACAAAGTTTTTAAATGGATTTGTCCATTATTACTATAGGAAACATCGGTAATATCATCATTTTCTAAATAAGGAGTTAGCGGTCCAAAATCAATTTGGGAAAATGCTGCATCCATAATATCACCTATCCTTCTACATTACTTTGATTCTCATTAATATCAACAGATCTAGAATTAATGAATTCTCTTAAATATTCAGATGAAACCTTCTTATCTCCAACAATTTCTGAATTTACTCCGTGTGGAACAGGAATAATTTCAACATTATTTCTAGTTAAATAACTAGCTTTATTTAATAAAACGTTTAATTCAGGTTCTAATCCAAATAACATCATTGATGGAGTTCTCTTTTCTTCACTATTAGAAAATACATCATTACCACTAGAATCTTTAACAGCTAAAACTTTGATATTTTCAATAAATTTACCATAGATAATTTCATTTGTATCATCTTCTACAGCTTTTAAGTAAATATCAATATAATTACCAGGCATTATAATATTACCAAATGTTGAACGAACAGTAACTGGTAAATTATATAAAACCTCTGTAGCTTTTAAATCCAATAAAGTTGAGTTAGGTAATTGATCTTCAGTAATAATTGAACTCTTATAGAACATACTTCCTTTTGGAATAGCAGTATCATAGTTAGAGTACATTTTCTTATTACTTCCAACAATATCACTCCTTCTTGTATATACATTACCTTTATCTAAAACGATTGGTGCAACAGAAATAGTTTCTATCATATCATCAGTAATTAGAGTTCCAGGTAAAATCTTTTCTTTAGCAACCGGGATACCTTTTACAGGTGTAACCTGTGTTTGAATTGCTTTATTATATCCCCAATAAAGCAATACGATTATTAAGATTATACCAATAACAGTTATTACATTTTTATTAGTAAAAAATCTTTTAATTGAAACCAAAATATTCATAATTTCCTCCTTTAATATGGCGTTTCAAAAATCGCATCTAATTTATTTATTATGTCAAAGTTATATTCCTCACTATTAACAACTCCTGTTTCTTTACTTGAAACTTTAATGCTAACCTTTGGTGGAATTTCATTGACATCATAAATCTGTATTAAATAATTTCTAGATAGATTTGCGCTTTCAGCAAATCTTCTGATAAAACTTTCAACAAATTTTTCTCTTATTATTTTAATTTCTCCATCACTAGTTCTATAATGACCTAAATCAATAGCATCCCACATAGAAGCTTCTGTGACTTCTTTTAACATATAATAGTTATGTTCTGATGTATTAACAATTCTTTGAAAGAAGAATACAGCACCAAGGCAAACAATACCAACTACTACAACAAACCAAGCCCACATTGTTTCCTTCATTACTTATCACCAGCCTTACAAGAATTAAAGTTACTATCAGTTCCACAACCAGATAATTTTCCATTATCACTTAACATTTTAATGTATTCACTTCTACATTCATCGCCATCTTTACAATAAAGATTTAAATCTCCATAATTAACACTCTTGTTATCATTTCTTATTTCTCTTATTAAAGATGGATCAAGTGTTATCTCATACATCGGTTCTTTTGTATAAACCTCTTCAGTATTAACATTTCTATTTTTTGTTATATAATCATTTACATAATTTTCTTTATTCCAGTTTGAACCAGGTTCACGATTAGGAAATGGATTATTTAAATTAATAACTCTATATATAACATCAATCTTACCATTTGTTTTGCTGCCATCACAATTTTCTTTTGTTGGATCACAAGGCGCAGGTTCTGGACATTTTGGTCCAATACATTCTGTAACTGCATAATGGCAAGTATTATTCGTTGCATTTTCACATTTATAATCTATTTTTATATCATGCACTGTAGGTGCTGAATTAAAGTTAACAGGAAAATTAGAACTGTCTAATTTAATAAAGTTTTTATATTTTCCAAAATAACTATTACTTCCCGAAAGCTTATTTTCTGCAATTTCACATCTTAAATATGAATAACCATCAATTCCTACACACATAAATAAGTCATCTTGTAAATCCCACGCATAATTACCTTTATATGTAAGAGTTTTTGCTTTTAACAAATTAATTTGCACACTACTTATAGAACAACTACTATCCCCGCAACTATTTATTTTAGTAATATAAATAGTTTTAGTGTCCATAGAATTTCTAGTTAAACCACTACCACCTGTTCTAACTAATCTTTTAGCATCTTTATCAGCATCAAGAATAGGTCCATATACTTCATCACCATATGATACTTCAACATCATCACAAGGTTTATAATCAGGACTCACGCGATTATAGCAACCATTTGCATTACTAATTAAATCATTTGTCTTCTTGATTGCTTCATTTCTTTGGCTTTTAAGTTTATTTTTGTATTCAGTTGTCATTTTACATACGATTCCTCCATTATGATCGCTATCATAATAATAATTCGAATCACAACTTAATGTATAAGATTTTCCTGTAACATTACTTATACATTTCCTCTCGCCAGCATAAGAATAACCATTTGGGCACCATTCATAATCCTCGTCTCTTTTAAGTTTAGCATTTATATTACTAACCTCACTAACAGCAGCATTATAATCACTTTCCCAAGTTTTAGAATCAAAAATAACCTTACAATTTCTTTCGTTTTTTAAAGTCAAAATATGTCCACCAGAATTAAGCCAATTAAATCTCGTTCCTTGTTTAGCAATTACACTATTATCTTCTGGAGCATTAAACTTTTTATTATCAGCACATATTTCTCTACAATACTGGTTTGAACCAACAGCATTTCCAACACCTGCATCATCTAATGTTTTCATTAGTTCTTCCATAGTTTCTGCCCTATAAACAGTTCCATTAGTAACATTATTAATTGCTTCTTCAACACAGCCAAATGAACAAGCAAGTTTACCAGAAATATTTGGCCCACACGTATTACTTGAACTATTATCAGCAAGTTCGCCTTTTATCTCATCAGTAATTTTGTCCTCTTCTATTTCTTTAAGACCAGAACTTGTCAATTCATTTCCGGTCCATTCTCGATATCTTCTTCTAGACTCCTCACAGTTAACTAAAAAATATAAATAAACCTTTTTAGCCTCAACCACTTTTGTAAAACCAAAAGAACTAAGAACAATAAGTAATAAACAAATTATTTTCTTCTTCATCATATCACTCCTTAAAAACCAACATTTCTCCTTCTAACAAGAATTATTGTACCACTAGTTGTAAGAATAAAACCAAAAACAATAATGAGTAAATAATTAGATATACCATTTCTCTTAACTGGTTCATCCGGTATAATAACCTCATCAGTATTAAGTTTACTAACAGCTTTTTTAAACTCATCATAAGTCATATTAACATTATTCCATCTATAACATAAATCACTATTTTGATGATTCAAACAAAGCTTGTCCTTATAATACTTATTATAAATTGGCATATTTATAGTCCTACTATTAAGTGAACCAAAAAGGCAAAAATCATAAGTATCACTATAAACATCAAATTTATTTTTAGAACCCGCCTTTAAATTATCTATAACAACTGTATCACTATCTTTACCATAATATTTATTATTACCAAAAGAAACATACAAATCTTTATTTATACCCGTAATTGTAACCTTAAATATAGCCTCATCATTAACAATTCTATAATCAACATTAAAATTAACATTGCTAGCAAGAATTCTTTGATTTGACTTAGTAGAATAACTACAAGCATAAATAGAAGGTATAAATAACACAAAAGCAATTATCAAAAAAATCCTTTTCATTCCACTCTCTCCTATTAATTATAGCATACTATTTAAAAGAATAAAACACTTTTTTTACTTTAAATAATATTTATATAAATTTCCTCTAACATCTAATTCCAAATATATATTTGAAGCACGAAGAACATTATAATCAGTCTCAAAATAACAATAATCACTCTTCTTTAGAGTTTCAATTTTCTTTAAACTAACGCTTGATTTCTTATTATCATAATATATTTTACCATAACTACCAATAAAATCACAAGCATTACTCATAACTCTCATAACACTTTTATCATTATTTCCATTTATAGAAGGACTAACATAATAACTACTTGTATAAAACTTATTTGCTGACTTATAAATATAAGGCACTAGGAACTTTTCCTTAAAACTAACCTCATCTATCTTAAAATCAGTATCATCCATAAACGAACTCTTTATAGTTAAAAGATCACCAACACTATAATTACCATAACTATTACTATTCCTTAAATCAATTAAATCAATATTTTTTTGATAATACTTATTAACATCAACATATACAAACTTTATATCAGTAAGATCAACACTTGAAGGAACTGAATAAACAAAATAATAATCTCCGCTTTCCTCTATAACATCATCATTATATGGTTTGCCAAAATCCTCAAAATACTGATTATATTTTTTTAAAGGTGTATAAGAACTCTGATTAATCAAAAGCATCATATTAGAAGTATTAAAAGTATTCCTTGAACTACCTCTTAATCTTACATTAGCTTTCATAATAATAAAATTAGATCCATCAATCATATTTCTCTTCATATCTTTATTATCAACAAAAACCTTATCAAGTGTAACAACATATTTATTCGCACTTATAACATTACTACTAATATTAACATAAGGACTATTCTTATAATAAGCATAAGTTGAACCAATAGTAATTATTAAAGCTAAACAAACAATACCAAGACAAACTAGTTTATTTTCTAAATAAAAATATTTTAAATTTCTAATAAACTTATTAAATTTTGTTTTAAAAACATTAAAATCAAAATCTAAATTAAGTTCAACTTCTTCTCTATCTTCACTTGTTGCATTTATCTTAGCATAATCACTAGCAAAATCAAACCTTTTAATATCAAAACCCGTTGCCCTTGTAAACAATAAAGCTATCATTATAGCCTCTAAAAATATACTAGCAAAAAGTATATCGTGAACTGCCTTTACAACTCTTATATCAACCAAATAATTAGTTAAATTATTAACAATATTATTAGAAATAACAAATAAAACTGTAACAAATACATAAGATATAATTTCTATAACATATAATTTTATATCTTTTTTCTTATATATTAATACACCCATAAGAATAGCAAGTCCAATAATCAAAAGAATGCCCCATATAACATTTACTTTAACCGAATCAGCTATATATGAACTAACTAACATTGGTGTAGAACTAACATAATTATCAAAAAACTCAAATAAACTTATATTTGCAACAATAAGTCTAAAAGCAAGTAAAACAAAAATAATATGAAATAATCTAAAATGTTTAATAAAAAATGCATATGGTTTTCTAACAATCACAAATAATCACCTATTTTCTAAAATTATTATACAACAAAAAAAAAGAAAAATAAAGATATTTTTCTAAATAGCCGGTATACCTACAAAATTTTTTTGATTCTTTTGAAAATATAATAAACAAACCGCACCCACTATTATTAAAATGCTCCCAAATAACTTTACACTATATAATACTTTATAATCATTCGAAACACTTTTATAAGAATTATAATTTCGTACAACAAAATACAAATATATTAAAGTAGTAATACTTAAAGTAAAATCAAAAATATTATTCGCGCCTCTCTTATAATTTACATTTCTATATTTTAAATATTCTCTTTCATAATAATCACCAACAAGATTAAGAATACTAAGACAAATAAAAACAATAATTAAAAAATCTTCAAAATAAAGCCTTCTTATTTTTTTATCTACACTATTCATAATAAATTATATTATTCTAATTGAAAAATAAGTATAATTAAAGTATAATAATATTAAATAAAGGAGAACACTATGAAAATATTAATAATATCTTGTTCAACCGGTGGCGGTCATAATGCATGCGCTAAATACATATTAGAAGAATTAAAAAATAATAACATAGAAGCTGAATTCAAAGATTTCTATGATATTGTAAATAAAAAAGCCAAAAAATTATCAGAAAAATTATATCTATCAACTCTAAATGGTAACGGAAAAATATTTAAAGTCGTTTATAAATTAGGTGAATTATATAGTAAAACCAAACTAAAAAGTCCCGTATATTCAGTAAATAAATTGCACAAGAAAAAATTATACAACTACATAATTCAAAATAAAATTGATTTAGTAATTACAACTCACATCTTCCCTGCCCTTACACTAACAGCAATTAAAAAAGTACCATTTCTTTTAGTTGCAACCGATTATACGGCTTGTCCATTTATGGAAGAAGCAAATCCTAATTATTATGTAATTCAAAATGGAATAGAAAAAGATTTCATAAATAAAGGAATAGATGAAAAAAAACTTCTTAAAACCGGAATACCTGTATCAAGTAACTTTATTAAAAATGCCAAAAACATCAGATATAATCTAAATATAGATAAAGAAAAAACCATCCTTATAATGTTAGGAAGTATGGGATTTGGTAATATAAACAAAATTGTTAATAACTTATTAGAAATTGATAATACCAAAATAATAATTGTAACAGGTTCAAACAAAGAACTATATAATAAACTTAAAAAAATAAAAAATAAAAAATTAATAACATTAGGCTATGTTCATAACATGAATGATTTAATTTATTCATCAGATATAGTTGTATCAAAACCAGGAGGATTATCATCTACTGAAATTGCTTCTATTAATAAACCATTAATTCACGCATTCGCGATACCAGGAATTGAAACAATTAATACAAACTTCTTTTATAATCATAAAATGAGTATAAAATGCAATAATGAAAATGAAATAATTCAAAATATTATAAAATTATTAAATGATAACAAATTGCAAAAAGAAATGATAAAAAGTCAAAGCAAAATTATTAATAAGAACTCGGCAAGTGATTTAGTAAAATTTATAAAGAGTAATTTTGACAAGTAAAACTAAAGAGATTATATTATATGAAGAAAGGAAAATAAAATGGAAAACTCAAATATACTATCATTATTACTAAAACTATCAACACCATATATAATAATTTCAGCTATTTTAGGAATAATCACCTTAATCGGAACATTTAAAATATTCAAAAAAGCAGATTATCCAGGATGGTGGAGTCTAATACCAATACTTAATTTAGGAGTAATATTTAAATTTGGTAACTTACCCGGATGATGGGCTATTTTATTACTATTTATTCAAGTAGAAAATTTCATATCATACATAGTTGCAATAATTTTGTTATTAATGTTACTAGTAGCATACGCAAATATTTCAAAAAGTTTTAATAAAAACAAACTATTCGCACTTGGCCTACTATTCTTTCCAACAATTTTTATATGTATACTAGGATATGATAATTCAAAATATAAAAAGTTATAATAAAAATGAGACAAAATCTCATTTTTATATCATATTTCCACCCATAAATACCACAAAACGGTATTTCTCGGAGAAAATCAAGGATTTTATTAAAAAAAATAGGATTTAATTCCTATTTTTGTTTTAGATATTTTTTAATATCTTTCAAACTAAACTTATTACCATAATTAAGAATAGCATTTGAATAAACCCTAATAGATGCATAACCAACAAGTATACAAGTTAGAATCAAAATAACAACCGATAAAATAAACTCCGGCACACTAACAACATTAAGTAAAACCCTTGAAGGCATACTAAATGGTGATGAAAACGGAAATAAAGCTGAAACCGTACTAAATGAACTAACAGGATTCATCATAGAAAAATATGCCAAATAAAATGAAAATACCGAAATCATTGAAACAGGTGAATTAGCATTTTGAATATCTTCTGGCTTCTGAACAAGCGAACCAGTCAAAGCGAAAATCAAAGCATATAAAGCATAACCAAGTATAAAATAAATAATAACCGTTACCCATACCAAAGGTGTAATCGAACTAAAATTAATAAAGCCCTCTAATAAACGTTTAGGCAAGAAAGCCTTGCCACAAACAACTAACGCAATCAATAAATAAAGCAGTTGTAACAAGCCAACAATACCAACACCTAAAGTTTTACCCAAAACTATATATTTTGGACTCGTAGAAGTAGTAAGTGACTCAATAATCTTAGAAGTCTTTTCCGTTGTAACAGAAGCAGAAACTTGACTCGCACAAAAGAATACCGCATAGAATAAAACTATTGAAAACATCATCATTGCAAATATACTATTACCACTTGTATTTTCTTTAATATAAACCATATTAAGTTCTGTATTAAAATGTAAACTATTAAGTTCTTCAGTACTTAAATTCAAATTAGCTAACCTAATACCATAATATAAATCAGTAATCATTTTCATCAAATCATCAGGCGGAACACTCATTAAAGTAGCCTCTTCTTGATAATCATTAAAAATCAAATTTTGTTCATTAACATCTAAAACAATTACCTCTTCATAATCACCATTTTCTAAAAAATCTTTAATCCTTTCTTTATCATGATTTTCATTAGAAATAGTTATATCATAACTACTATTCTCACTAACTAAATAATCTAAAGAACCCTTAAAAACATTTTTAGAATCAACAATCAATACTTTTCTTCCATCATTAGAACCATTAAACTTTTCCATAATTCTAGGAACATTAGTACCAATTAAAATAATAATCAAAAATATAATATTAGAAATAATAAAAGACTTTTTCTTAACCATTTCCTTTAAAGTAAAACTAGCAACAGTAAATAAATCCTTCACCCTATTCACCTACTTTCTCAATAAATATCTCATGAAGAGAAGGCTTAACAATCTCATACTTAGAAACATTTATATTATTATCGCATAACTCTTTTAATAAATCCTTATTACTATTTTCAATAATATATACTCCCTCATTACTTGATAAAATATTAAGTTTTAATTTTTTTATAATCGAATCAATGTTATCATCAGTTTCAACCAAAACCTTAGAAGAATTATAAGAACTTTTAATATCTTTTAAATTACCCTTTAAAACAGTCTTACCCCTATTTAAAATAATCAAATCCGTACAAAACTCTTCAACTGAATTCATCTGATGAGAAGACATAATTATGTATTTTCCCTCGCTGATTAATTCTTTCATAACATTACTCAAAATCTCAGTATTAACAGGATCTAATCCACTAAAAGGTTCATCTAAAACAATTAAATCAGGATTATGTAAAACAGCCGTAATAAACTGAATCTTTTGTTGATTACCCTTCGATAACTTTTCAGCTGTATAATTTATATATTCACTTACCTTTAATTTATCAAGCCAATATCTAATAGCCTTATCACCATCAACTTTACTCATTCCCTTTAAATTAGCGAAGTACATTAATTGATCATAGATTTTACTCTTCGGATATAATCCTCTTTCTTCTGGCAAATAACCAAAATTAACATTTTTTCTTGTAACACTCTTACCATTAAAACTAATCTCACCAGAATCTTTTTTAATAATTCCTAAAATCATTCTTATGCTAGTTGTCTTACCAGCACCATTTGTACCAAGTAAACCAAAAACACCAGGTTTATTAAGTTCAAATGACAAATTATCAACAACCTTTTTTGTTCCAAATGATTTATTAACATTTTTAACAAGTAAACTCATACTCTTTTTCCTTTCCTTTTCTTTATAGACTTATAAAGTTCAACAATAATTATAATACTAAGTGAAATTAAAAACAAGATAATCATATCCCCAAACGGAACAGAAGTTGTATCTAAAAATTTACTCAAAATAGGAACTTCGGCAACGATAATTTGTAAACTAGTAGCAAGAATAATACTAAATATAACAAAAGGATTCTTTTTAAAACCAACTTTATATATATGTTTAGATTCACTACGACAATTTAAAGTATGCATATTTTGCATAAATACCATTAACATCATAATATAACCACGAGCTGTATAAACATCAAATGAAAGCTTCTTAAGTAAAACAACCCATACAAGAAATACAATTAACCCCATACTCAAACCAGATATTAAAACTTCAAGAAATAAATCTCTATTAAATATGGATTCGTTTGTATTTTTAGGCTTTTCAAGCATAACATCATCATCTGTTTTTTCAAATGATAAAGCAAGATCTTGAAGTCCATCAGTAGTTATATTAAGCCATAATAACTGAATCGCGACTAAAGGCATTGGAAAATTAAACATAACTGATAAAAGGAAAAATAATACTTCCGCAAGACCGCAAGAAAGAAGCAAATAACTAACCTTTCTTATATTACTATAAGTTCCCCTTCCTTCTTTAATACCGCTAACAATTGATTTAAAATTATCATCAATTACAATCATTGAAGCCGTTTCTCTAGCAGCACTCGTGCCACTTCCCATAGCAACTCCAATATTAGCAGCCTTTAAAGCCGGTGTATCATTAACACCATCACCAGTAACAGCAACAAATTCACCACTTCTTTTATAAGATTCTACAATTTCTAATTTTTGAATAGGCGCTATTCGGGTAAAAACTTTCTTACTTTGAACAAATTTATCAAAAACATCTAATCCTTTTTCAAAATAACTATCAAGTTCAATTCCTGTTGTAACCTCATCAAATGAAGAAATCAAATTCAATTCTTTAGCAATATTATAAGCCGTCAAAGCCTGATCACCCGTAATCATAACTACTTTAACTGAAGCCTTTTGACAAGAAATAATCGCATCCTTAACTTCTTCCCTTATTGGATCAATAAAACCTACCATTCCCTCAAAACATAAAGAAGGTATATCTTTATCATTATATTCATCTTTCTTATCAAAATCTTTCATTTTACAACTAGCAAGTGCAATCGTACGATAACCAGATCCCGCAAGTAAATCATTTTGACTCCTTAAAATATCTTCATCAATTCTCTTTACCTTATCTTCAACTCTCATATCCTTACAAAAAGACAAAACCTTTTCCAAAGAACCCTTAACAGTACAATACATATCATCATCAACTTTATAAAAAACTGCCGAATATCTCTTTTCTGATTCATATGGTATTTTCCCAAGTATCTCAACCCCCATATTATCAATTCCTGCCTTTTTCCCTAAAACAAGAAAAGCAATATCGATCGAATCACCATACATATCATTTTCATTTTCAAACTTTCCTTCATTATTTATAGAACCCAAAAAAGCAATATTTTTAGCTCTTTCTATATCACTAGAAGTCGCACTTATCATTCCATCAACATTATAACCAACACCTGTTATATCAAAACCATCACCATTAGGTAAAATTATTTTTTTAGCAGTCTGTTCGTTTACTGTTAAAGTACCAGTTTTATCACTAGCAATCAAAGTACAACTGCCAAGACTTTCAGCTGAAGTTAACTTTTTAACAACAACATTCTTCTTAAACATTCTTTTACTAGAAATAGTTAAAGCAAGTGTTAAAGCAAGAGGAAGCCCTTCTGGCATAGCTGAAACAGATAAAGCAATAACCGCCAAAAATATATCTTTAAAAGGCAGACCCTTACTAAATAAAACAATCGTAATAATTAAACCAACAAATATAATCATTAAACATATTTGTTTTGAAAATTTTTCCATTCTAATTGTTAATGGTGACTTTTCTTCTTTCGTATTCGTCACCTTATGCGCTATCTTACCAACTTCCGTAGATGAACCAATACTAGTTACAACACACCTTGCTCTCCCAGTTAAAACAGTCGTACCTGCAAATACCATATTTTTAATATCACCCAAAGTCAAAGTATCATCCAAAATACAATCCATCTTAGCAACATTCGCACTTTCACCTGTTAAAGTAGATTCATCAACCTGTAAATTTGTGCTTTCAAGTATTCTAGCATCACAAGAAATCTTATCACCAGATTCAAGCAAAATAACATCACCGACTGTCAGATCAAGTGATAAAATCTCGATTAACTTACCATCTCTTATTACTTTGTTATTAACTCTTATAAGTTTAGATAAACTATCTGCTGTTTTAGAAGCACTCCATTCTTGAGTAGCGCCAATTATCAAATCAACAACCATAATAAACATAATCGCATATGCATCAAATCTTTCATTAATTATAAAAGAAAAAACAATTGTAATTACCAAAATTATAACAATTGGATCAAGTAATCCCTTAATTAATAGCTTAAAAAAACTATCTCTTTTTTTCTTCGGTAATTCATTTTTTCCATATTTTTTAATTCTTTCCTTAGCTTCGTTTGAACTAAGTCCATAATATCTAGAATTTAAATCATTTAACACAAAACTCTTATCAAAAGCATACCATTTTTTTTCCATTTACATCATACCTTTCTAATTAATTATACAATATTTTATAACTAAAATAAAGAGTTATAATAATTATAACTCATAATTGTTTAATGTGTTCTAGTAACCTTAAGAATAATCTAAGATTCTTATAATCAAGACCTTTAGCTCTCAATTTTCTAAGCCTAATTCTCTTCTTATTAATACTATCATCACCAAATATAATTTTATCAATTTCATCTTTTAAAGATGTATCAATATTTAAATCATTCAAAATAGCTTCAATATCTTCATCAATTATTTTAACAGCATCAATTTCAATATCTTTACCCTTACAATTTATCGTAAGTTGCGAAACTGTTCTTATATTAGATACTTCTACTATAAAATTAGGTCCAACTGAATACGTTTTTGCTAGAATCTTCATATCTTGTTCATAAACTATTACTTCATCAGCATTTCTAACATTTCTAAAAACAATACGATAATCTCTACGATCAGGAATAATATTACTCTTACCAGCAATCGGTCTAATTATAACCGTATAATTGTTTGGAAAATAATTATATTCTATTTCTGTTTTTATAAAATAGCCTTGTTTATAAAGAGAACTAACACCATCATCTTCATATAATTCATAAGTATTTGATTTACCTGGAAATATCTGAATTTCCAAAGTACTAGGGCTATTTGTATCATTTATATTTTCATTATAACCAAAAGGAATAATTGCGCCAGCTTTAACAAATACTGGATAATCTTTTAATTTATAAAAGGAAATATATTTATGATTCCCCGGATATTTTTTTCCAGTTGAAAAATCATACCAAATACCATCAGGAATATAAAACTTATGAACCGTTCTTTTCATAACTTCATCCATTTTATTAAGTATAGGTGCGATTAATAATGATTCTCCTAAAAAATATTCATTTTTATAAATATCATCATCATAAAATGCTGGATTACTATAATAAATTGGTTCAATCAAAAGTTTACCCTTTGTTGAATAATCATAAGCTTCATTATATAAATACAAAATCATTTTTTGTCTTAAATTCAAATAGTATTTTGTAATTTCATAAGTTTCAGTGTCCCATCTCCAAGGTTCTCTTTTATAGTATTTACTATTTCCTGAACCAAATTTAAAAATCGGTGAAAACGTACCCAACTGAACACTTCTTGTATATAAATCCGATGATTCAAATCCTCCTTCAAATCCACCAACATCATATGTATAGAAATTAAGGCCCATATTTGACATCAACACGTTGTAGCGCGCTACATCATTTAATGTTTTAAAATCAACATTTGTTTTACCTGTATAAACAATACCATATCTATGATCTACTAAACCTGTTTTCTTACCAATTACAATAGGTCTCTTTTGATAATTTCTTTCCATATCAATATAATTAGCATTTCTAATTAACCAGTAATTATTATTTATTTCTTTAGTATCATTATAGTAAAAATCAATTCCGATATTATCAAGTGGATGAATTAAAATTTTCAAATATACATCTATATCTTTAGGATTAATTGCATTAAAAGGAATTATTCCTTTTTCATCTTTATTTAAATAATTAACTAAACTATTATAACTTGCTTCAAAAGGATAAAATCCTAAACTTGGATCTAAAGTAAGACCAATTCTAATACCAGATGAATGTAAATAATTTGTTAAGTTGATTGGATCATCTATTAGTTTACCATTAAAAGTAAAACCTGATTCAATAAAGTTTTTATTATATACATTAACATGCCAATAATGATCTAATATAATCGCTGATAAAGGAATATTATTTTCTTTAAATAATGTAACCAATTCTTTTAATTCTAAAGTACTATATTCCTTATCTTTACTCCACCATATTCCAAAAGCATATCTTGGCATCATTGTTGGATAACCTGTTAAATTAAAATAATCTTTTAAACATTTATTAAAATCATTTCCATAAAGGAATATATATTTATCAATATACTCTCCCTCTCTTTTACGATACTCGCCATTTTCAAGCAATTCATAAGTATAATCATCAATACTTACAAACCCATCTAATGAATATAATCCTTTCATATATTTAGAATTAATATTACTTCCGGGAACTTCATATCTTCTAGCTTCTGGATGATCAAACCGCCACTCTTTTCCATTTACAACAATTTTAATATTATTTTTATAAGGCATATTCTTTGTATAATATAATGTAAAATCAGTAGTTTTTATTTCTAAATACTTATCATCTTCTTTGACATCTAATTTAATTAAATCAAACTTTCTATTTCTAACCAATTGTGTTGGACTATCTAGAAAAGCTCCAAACTCATTATATTCAATTCTAACTAAACTATTTGAAAGAATACTAATTCTATATTTATCACCTTTAAATATAAGATTACTACTTACATTTTCATTTTTTACCTTAAAGTGTTCTCCTAAATTATACATTCTTATCACCCTTATCTTTTATCTATATCAATTATAGCATATTTAATATAATCATTCTACATTTTTTCTTAAATTTTGTACAACATAATTTTCGATATCATCTGGTAAATATATATTGCCACCTAAATAATGTTTATTATAATACCACATAGCCATTTCAGCCATAAACTCTTGTTTATTAGAATAAGAATAATCTCTCATTGGTCTATTACTCATACTTACATATTTATTATATAAACTACTTACTTCATAACTACTTGATAAATATGTTTTATATTTAAGTTCATACATAAAATCATGATAATGTGTCATTTCGTGAATAAAAACATCTCCATTTGAACTACATACTAAGTCAACAAATATTTTGGGCAAATATTTATTTTTATTTTCTCTTCCAAATGTAATTCCAACAGCATCAGTCATATTATGAATTCTAACAAAATTACTTTCATTCAAATATGTTACTTTTACATTGTAATTAAACAAAGAAGGCCAATCACTATATAGTTTGTTTACTTTTCTTTCAATTTCATCATAAGAACAACTTTTATCAACTTCTAAAGTAAGTTTATTATATTTTTTTTGATCATAAACTTCTATATTTCTATAGCCCGATGTTGCTGAACTAAAATTAGCATATAAAATAGTACTTTTAGTAAATGAATAAGCTTCATTTGATAAATATTTTGGATTACTATTAATATTTTTATTTTCATCAAAGCCAAACGAAATCATCCCTGGTTTATCCACATTAGGAATAACAATATTACAGTTTGTATCGCCATTATATAATTCACACAATTTACTTTCATAATCAATATAAGTTCCACCATTTTTATCAAAACTAATTGTAATTATTTTTTTTGTCACTGGATAAAGTGTTATATCATTACTTACATTGATACTATTTCCTTTATAATCAATGCTTTTAGAATTTTTTATTTTTGACCATCCTGCAAACTCACCACTTAAAACAGAAACATTTGGTGCATTTATTTGACACTCTTTAGATAGATTATACATATAACAAGAAGAAACATTATTATTTACACTTGCATAATTACTGCTTAAAAATGAAACATTAATTTTCTTTCTACTTATAGCATAATATGTTTTTTGTTTATTTAATTTTATTTTACTTTGAACATTATAAGTTCCAATATTGGCGCTTTTATTTTCACTCCAACCAAGTATTTCATAACCACTTCTTACAATATTAGGAAATATAACTTCACAAGTATCATCATTATTATATAATTCACATTTGAGTATATTATTTTCAATACTAGCACCATTAGAAACAAAGACAATATTAAAACTTTTCTTTAAAACAGCATACAAACTTATATTATCAGTTACATTTATTGTATCTAAATTGCTATAATCAATATTTTTAGATTTTTTATTTAAACTCCATCCAATTGCATCCCATCCTTCTTTAGAAATATTAGGTAATTTAATATTACAACTAGTCTCATTTCCTTCAATTAAACAAGTCAATTTTGAACTCTCATCATTATTAATTAATGTTACGGTTACTTCTTTAGAAAATACTGAATATATTCTTTTATCATTATCTAAATATATTGTTTGATTAGGTAAGTAATCCACTTTCTTACTTCCTATTTCATCACTCCAACCTTGAAATATTAAATTACTACTTTCATTCGGTAATTTTATCTGACAATTTATATCATTATTATATAAATTACACTTTAATGAAGAAATACTATTATCATTCATATTAACAAGGGATAATATTACTTCTTTTTTGGTAATAACATACAATTCCATATCAGAATCAATTTCAATTTGTTCACCAGAATTATATATGATATCATAACTATTATCTTTATTAGAAAAACCTAATATTTCATAACCATCTCTTTTTATTACGGGCAAATTAACTTTACATTTATCAGTATGAGTAAAACAACTTAAAGTTTTAGTGGATGTATTACTTCCATTACTATTTATTTTAACTTTATAAGTTATTTTTTCATTTAGTTTTATACCATCTTTCTTAAATATCAAAGGAACCAATATAAAACCAATTATTATTATAATTACAATTATTATTATAATTACAATTATATTTAAAATATTAAAATTTTTCTTATTATTTTTTTTTATATAATCTTTATAATTCATACTTACCCTTTCAAATATTTTTCAACAAATTCTTTTATATCATTTGGTATATCTATATTTTGATTTTTATGATATTTCAAAAAGTAATATTCTCCCATATCAGCCATAAACTCTTGTTTATTAGAATATGAATAATCCCTCATTGGTCTATTACTCATACTTACATATTTATTATATAAATTACTAACAATACTTGTACTTGAAAGCGCAATTTTATTTTGATTAAAATATGTCTTTTTATCGTAAGTATGGACAAGTTCGTGAACAATAACTTCACTAGGATAATCGTAATTCGTGTAAGTTTCGCAGTTGATATCAATAAATGTTATTACATAATCATTTGTTTCAAGTATAATATTCTTTCCAACTGTATCATTTCCGTGAAATTTTACATAATCTTTATTTGTTAAAAAAGTTATTTTTACATTTGTAAATAATTTAGGAAAATAATTATAAGCTTCTCTCGCGTCTCTAATGTTATTAGAATAAGAACATCCTTTTTGTACTTCTATAGTAGTTTTACCTATAGTAATACTATCATAAACATCAAGTTCTCTATAATATGAACCTTTATGTACATAAAAATTAGTATCTTTTTCTATATAACATTTATCCCCAGCTAAACATTTAGTTCCACCATTAATAGAAGTACTATATTCATATATAGTTGTTCCTTTTACATTAATAATTGGCGCCTCTATATAACATCCGCCATTATTTAAAGTACAAGCTTTGGTAGTATAAATATTACCATTTACAATAAAGTTAGCACTTATTTTTTTTAGTCTTACAGGATACAAATCTATTTTTTTAGAAAAACTATAAGATTTTCCTCCGTAATAAAAAATATAATCAGAATTTTTGACAATACTCCATCCATTTATTCCTTCTACATTCGGAATATAAACTGAACATATACTTTGATTATTATATATATTACAAGTTTTACTTCCAACACTTTCGAGATTAACAACAATTTCTTTTTTAGTAATTGCATAAAGTATCATATTATTATTAACATTTATAGTTTGTCCACTTTTATATAGCGGTGTTTTATCGGTTGCTTTTAAACTATACCCTATTATTTCATAACCGTTTCTTGTTATTATTGGCAATTTAACACTACAATTATCGCCTTTACAAGTTAATTTATTACTTTGAACACTCGCACCATTTCCATTTATAGTTATAGTATGTTCAACTTTATTTTCATAAACAGGATATATTGTTATATCTTCCGCTAATTTAATTATGCTTCCTTTATTATAATTTATATTTCCATTATTATTTAGACTATACCCTATAACATTATCATAATAAGGTAATTTTACTTTACAAGATGATTCATCATTGTATATATAACAAGATATTTCTTCTTCACCAGCTAAAAGCGTTAGTTTTTTTCTTGTAATTGCATATAGTTCTATATTATTATCAATTTCTATACTTTCATTAACTAAATATTCTGGATTAAGTAAATCATTCTTACTCCATCCAACAAGTTCATAATTAGTTCTATTAATTAAAGGTAATTTTACTTTACATTTATTAGAATATGTAAAGCAACTTAATGTTTGATTTATATCAAATCCTTTTCCTTTTAATGTAACATAATATATGGTTTTCTTATTATTAACAATTTCATCTTTTTTTAATGAGAAAAGCAATATAATACCAATAACAATAAAAAAAGCAATTATAAAAAAATACTTTTTCTTATTCATAACTTACTCCTACTCTATATAAATTATACAATATTATAATTGTAAAGTAAATGAAAAATATAGGAATTAATCCTATATTTGATTACCTTTTACTATATTACTATTTGATGATTTGGTTGCAATCATATTATCAACTAAAGTACTTGCATTAGCAATATAATTAACTGTTATTTTAGCGTTCGCTTCAGTTGCAGCTTCACTAAACATATCTGTATAGCCTGTTACATTTGCATTCATTATATTTATTTTAGTTTGAAGTTTTATGGAACTTCGAAACATTCCAATCATATCTGTTACTTTTGATGTATTAAACATACTTAAATCCAAAGTTGTAAGATTTGAACAATTTGTAAACATATACCCCATATCTCCTACATTTGCTGTATTAAAACTAGAAATATCAAGATTTACTAAATTTCTACAAGTAGAAAACATACTATTCATATTAGTAACTTTTGATGTATTAAATCCACTTAAATTTAAACTTGTCAACGATGAACACAATTTAAACATAGCAGTCATACTAGTCATATTTGATGTATTAAAATTACTTAAATCAAGAGTAACCAACGAAGCACAACCATTAAACATATTACTTGTACTTGTAGCTTTTGATGTATCAAAACTACTCAAATCAAGAGTTGTTAAAGCAGAACACCTTGTAAACATAAACCATATATTTACTAAATTAGTCGTATTAAAGTTATTAATATATAAATTTTGAAGTAGCGAACAATTTTCAAACATTCCACCCATAGTAGATACATTAACAGTATTAAAACTATTTAAATCTAAAGATACTAAAGAACTATTCTTAGTAAACATATAACTCATATTAGTAACATTAGATGTATTAAAATTACCATTAAAATCAATAGTCTTTAAACTAGCAAAATCACCAAACATATTACTACAATTAATAGGTGCAAATATAGGAGCATCACTAGCTATATATAAATTATATAAAGCATTACCAGAAGCATCACTATTACCACTACTCTTTAAATAAGCATAAACTTTCTTTAGACTAGCATTATCACTAACATCAAAACACAAATTTGATATATCACAAGTACTAGGAACATTACCAGTATTCTTCTCAAAACTAATACTCTCTATATAAGGCCTATAAGTATCACTCCAAAATTCTGTTTTAGCACTATAACCATTCTTCATAACAGAATTAACACTAACTTGAACAGCATTTATCATAACACTAGCACTCAAATTTTCAGTATTATTAGAATTAATAAACTCACTATCCTTAGCATCATCAATATAAGGATTCCAATACCAATAAATAGTTAAAGTCTCTGATCCCTTCTTCAAATAAGAATAATAAGTATGTAATTCACTCTTATAATCACTAGAAGTATAAAACTTTAAGTTTTCCGGTAAACTAGTTCTTTCAATTCTAAGACTAGCATACATATCAACAGATGATCCGGTAGCATCCATAACTAAATCAAAAGAACCCTTATCACCAGGTACAATCGCACCATCCTTTAAAGTAATTATTTTTGACTGATTAACCTCAGTAAAACCACTAACATTAAAAACAGCCTTACCAGAATTACCAGTTATTGTGCCATTAACAACTTTACGATAATACGCAACAGAACCTATTACACAATATAGGACAAGTAAAACTATAAAAATAATCAAACCTTTTTTATTCATAAAATCATTCCTATTCTATATAGATTTTACCATAAAAATATTAAACAATCAACTATAAATTTTAAAACTAACAATCCTACTATTCTTTACCTTGCGCCACGTATCAAAATAATACATATAGTTACCAGGAATTATAAAACTACCAGAATCAATCCTATCAATAAGTATATCTTTTATCAAAATATCAACAAGAAAAACGCAATTATTTCTAGTTGAATAATACTTTTTTAAATTACCACGACTAAACTTATATAATTTAGCATTCACTCTACTTTCCAATTTATGAGCATAAGTATAATCATACGGACTAGACCAAGGAACTGTATCCTTTTTCAAATTCTTAATACGAGATCTTATAATACTCTTTTCTTTATCAGTTAAATAAAAACCATATTCAAAAATAACTTTTTTATCAACATCTCTAACAAAATCATAATACTTTAACCTATTAGTTAAACTATACATAACTCCATCACCAAATATTTTAAAGAAAGATAAACTATCTTTATCATATTGACCAAATGCTAAAACCTCATCCTCAAAACAAATATCAATATGACCAGGCCTACTATATATTTTAGGCCCAACGTGTATCGAAATATAAATATCAGGCTTCCTTGCTTCAAAAGTACCCTTTACATCTTTACCCATTTCCTTAAGTATTTTAACTCTTTTATAAGCAAAATAAGGAATAAATAAAGCAATCAAAACCGGAACACTAGGTCTTATTCCTTTTAATCTATAAGATGAAACACTCATAATAAAATCTCTAAAATAAGAAAAACCAAACTCTAAAGCATATATACCAAGTAAATATGAAACAAAAGTATTTCTTGAAATAACAAATATGCAAATAAGTAAAGAAATAAGTGAACTAACAATATAATATATACTCTTTAAAACACTATCTTTTCTAACTAATATAAAACAAATAAATCTATTTATCGTATCTAAACTAAAAAAGAAAATAAACGCTATTTGAAAAAATAATATAAAACTTGATTTCAATTTATAAACAAAATAACTGATTAATATAATAAATATACCTAAAAATAAATTAGAAAAGAACTTTTTACTATTTTTCAAATTAAGCCAAAAAAACATATTTGAAACAATCTTTAAAAGAATTACACATAAAACACCAATAAATAACAATGTTGTTGCCTCATAAGGAAATATAAACGTCATAATTCCAACAAAAATAGACAAAAAAGAAGTAAATAATAATCTTAATGAGTCCATTATTCCACCTCTTTATTCACATTTTTATTTAAATAACTATTAATTAATGTATAGAAAACAACAAATACTATACCAACACTAAGTACCATTAAAGAAGTAATAAAGAATTGATAAGCTAAATTTTTAATGACAGATATAACAAACATATCTACATTAATTAACTTAGTTAAATAGCCAAACACCATATATGGGATCATAAATAAAGTACCAGAAACTATTAATGATATACCAATATATTTAAATGGTTTATATAAACTATATGTAAATACAAATATTATAAACATAAGTATAATAATCGCACCTATAAAATAAAATACCGATATACTAGAATAAATACCCGTTATTTCTTTTAAAAAACTATCACTCATAATTTCCTCTTTATCAGGTAATGATTCCTCTATTTCTTCCATCTCTTTCATTAATTCTTTTTTAATTTCTTCTTTTTGTAAAGTATTAAGTTTTGTATTTTTAGACATTGCTAAATCTAATAAATTATTAAGCGTATTATTATCAAATGTCGGAAAATCCTTATCTAATATATAATAATCAATAGCTTTCGCAAAATAATCATCCATTAAATTAGTAAATTCTTGACTAGATATAACAGCTTTAGCATCTTCTCTTGATATATCAAACTCTTCAAAAATACCAATTATTTCATATTCAAGACTAACACCATCTACTTCCATCTTAAGAACATTAGAAGTATTTAAAACTTTTTTTAAATTATTAGTATTTATAAATCTACTAACACTAATATAAAATATCATTAAAAGTGAAACAATACATGCAAAAATACTTAATATAACTGCAAAAAACTTACCTAATTCTTTTAAAAACTTCATTTAATCCTCCTATAACCTTCCTTTTTACTTCTTTTTTCACTTACTTTAATTTGTTTATCAATTACCTTTTCATTTAACATAATATATATACTTAAATATGAAACAATAATTCCAAGTACTAAAAGAAAATAGTTACATTCATTTCTATTTAATGAAAAGCTTGGATTCTTTTTACTATACTTAATATCAATAGTATTATGTTTCATTTTATCAGGTATTTTAACTAAATTACTATAATGATTATCATCAACAACATAATGAACCAAATAATTATTATCGTATATACCTATAACATTACCATTAACTACATTAGAGTTTTTATCAAATCTCATATAATTAACTAAATTATACATTTGATATGTAAATAAATAAGCCCCAAATAAGAAAAGTAAAATCAAAAATGGTCTAAATACTCTAATAGTACCATAATTAATATTTCTAATTTTATAAAGTTTTCTAAATACTATACCAAGTGATAATAATAAACACCCAAATACTATTCCAAATAAAACATATTCAAAATTATATTCTCCTTTAATATAGAAACAATTTCTTCTTTCATTTTTCGCACAATACATTTTAAGAATTTTCCCATTATAATCATTAGGATTCAAAGCTTTTCCATCCGCATATGATAAAAAAGTAACTTCTGTTTCTCCGGAACTATCAATATAATACCCATTATTATCTTTAAAAGATACATACTTAACAACATATTTACTATTTCTTACCATTAAATTATAAAAAGCATACATTGAAGAAGAAATTAAAATCAAACTAAATATAATTAATATTCCTGAAAAAATATAATTACCTTTCTTTCCAAAGAAAGAATTAAAGGTTTTTATAAACTTTGTATACATCTAATATCACCTATAATAATTATAAAGCAAAACAAACAAAAAAGATAGTATTTTATTTAAATTACTATCCAAAAATCTCACTATGACTACCAGTTATAACTAATAATATAATTTCATCACCAGAATACTTATAAATAAGAACCCAATCTGGTTCAATATGTAAATCAAGACAATTTTTTAACTTTTTATTATCGTATAGTGGATGATCATTATATTTAGGATCCAGTAGTTCTCCATTTGCTAATTTATCAACAACATTTATTAACTTGAATCTATCTTTACCCTGCTTTAAAAGTTTTTTTAAATTTTTCCTAAATCAGTTTGAATAAACAACACTATATGTCTTCCCTATTTAACAATTCCTTCTTTAAATCATCCCAATTATTATTTTTCTTATACTCATCAATATGTTTTTCTATATAATCTAGTTCTTTTAAAGCATCTTTCATATTTGTTATCATCTTTGGTTCCTTTACATCAAAAGGAATACCGCCTTGCATAATTACCTGTTTTATAGTCATATTTATTAAACCACTCATTGAAACACCAAGTCTTTGTAGTATTTCAGTTTTTTAAGTTCTAAAATTATTTGTTTTAAAATAACAGATTTTCCACATCGTCTAATTCCCGTATATCATAAAAAGGTCTAATTTTAGATAAATATTTCTCTTTTATAATCACCATCAATTTCAATTATAAAACATTTTATCAAAATTGTAAGTTTTGTATTATAGACTATACAAAATTGACAATTTTTTTAGTTTTATACAATAAAAGACACTATTTAAAGTGTCTTATTTTTTCAATCCCTTACATCCCTTTATACCAGCACCAGAAAGTATGTTAGAACTAAATGAATGTACCTTGCTTTCCTTATTCTTGTAATCCTTAATAGCAATATTAATCATATCATCTAATAATTCAGGATACTTTTTACCAGCAGCATCCCAAAGGTAAAATGATAAAGAACCAGGACAAGTATTAGGCTCATTAACATAAATATTTTTACTCTTCTTATCAATCATAAAATCAATTCGAGCAACACCAGACAAATTAAGAGCCTTAAACGTTTCTTTAGCATATTCCTTAATTTTCTCAGTTACCTTTTCATCTAAATCAGCAGGAATCCTACGACTAGCAGAAGCCATTCCCTTAGAACCTTTAGTCTTAGAAGAACCCAAATACTTATCACTATAACTAAGTATCTCATCTTCTCCCATAACCTCTTCTAAAGGACTAACCTCACAATATTCATAATCACCAAGAACACTAGCATTAACCTCAGTAATACTCTCTAATTTCTTTTCAACAGCAACTTTCTTCTCATAAACAAAAGCATCTCTTAAAGCACTTTCAAGTTCATTTTCTGTATGTGCGATTGTAATACCAATACTAGATCCTAAATTAGCAGGTTTAATAATTACAGGATAACCAATTTTTTTAACATTCTTTAAAACATTATCAAAATCATTCATCTCATAATCATAAATACAAGTATAAGGTACAACTGGAAGATCGTGCATCTTCATAACCTCTTTCATAACAACCTTATCTTGACCTAATGCAGAACCTAAAACATTACTACCAACATATGGAACACCAATAGTTTCCAAAAATCCCTGTAAAGTTCCATCTTCTACACCACTACCATGAACAACTGGTAATACTAAATCTACAGTATCAACAATTCTTCTTAAACCCTTTGTATTTTGTAAAACAAATTCATTATTTTTTTTATACATAATAACTTGCTTAGCATACCTTTTAAGTAAATCCATATCTTTATATAATTCAATATCCATTAATTGTTTACCAGTATACCAAACTCTATCTTTTCCCATATAAATAGGAATAACATCATACTTTTCAGTATCTAAATTGTGCATAGCTTGAACAGCCGATATAATACTAACTTCGTGTTCAACAGAAGTACCACCAAACATAACACCAATCTTTAACATAACTCATCCTCCTATAAAGTTTCTAACAATTTTATTAACTTGATTAATATTTTCCAAATAAGCATAATGTGTACCAGGTAATATAATCGTACCTGCATCACTTATTAACTTTTCAATCTCATAAGCATTACTCTTATCAACAGTAGTATCATTTTCACCCCAAATAATAAGAGTCGGACACTTTATTTTCTTAATATCTTCGCTTATATCATTATTTACGTGTTTTACAAGTATATCTCTCATTACTCCACTAGCATTTCTATAATCAACAGATCCCATATGTTTCTTTGCAAACTCAACCATTCCCTTTAAAAAAGAAACTTTCTTAACCTTCTTTAAAAACCTAATTTTTAAAGAATCTTTTAATATATCTCCTTTATAAGGACTACCAAATAAAATAAGTTTTTCTGTATCATATTTACTAGCGTAAACAAGACCTATTTTACCACCAAATGAATGCCCAATAATTGAACATTTTTCATACCCAAAATGTAAAACAATCTTATGAACAAAATCAGCATAATCTTCAATTGACCATACAGTTTTTGGTTCATCACTTAAACCAAAACCTGGCAAATCTATTATTAAAACCTTTTTATTTTTAAGACCACCTACAAGCGGTTGCATCATTTCAATATTTTGACCCCATCCGTGAAGTAAAACAACTAAATCACCATCACCTATAATTTTATAATTAATATTTAAATCATCAATTCTTAACACACTATCACCTACGCTTAATAATCATAATACCATCACCAATAGGTTTTATTTCATATTCATAATCATCTAAAGCTTTTACATAATCAATAAATAACAGTATTTTTCTCTTTATACCCCTTACATTTCTTGACAACTTAGAATCATCTTCAAATATAACATTATGAAAATAAATATTATCAACTACAATAGTACCATTTTCATTAAGCAATTTTTCAAATTTTTCAAAAAATTTTATATTTTGGCATTTAGCAGCATCAATAAAGATCAAATCATATAATCCATCAATTGCCACTTCTAAAGCATCACCAAAAATACATTTAATTCTTTTATCTAATTCCATTTTTGAAATATTAGAAACAGCTTCTTTATATCTATTTTCATCTCTTTCAATAGTAACAACATTAATATTATTATCTACTAAAGCCATTTTAATACTAGAATAGCCAACAGCAGTACCAATTTCCAAAATGTTTTTAACATTATTTTCCTTAATATAATGAGTAAGAAAATCAATTCCATCATCCATCATAATAGGAACATTTGCTAAAATAGCTTTCTTTTTTATTTCTTCAAGCACTTACCTCACACCACAATCCTTGATTTCTTAAATTTCTTATTGTACTTTCAAACTCACTATAAGATTTTGCAAAATAAGTCTTACCCTTACAATCCGCAACAAAATATAAATATCCATTGTTTTCATATTCAATCGCGCCTATTATACTATCAAATCCTGGATTACTAATCGCTCCAACCGGTAACCCCATTTTACTATTACATCTTGTATTATAAGGACTTGTACAACTTTGAAATTCTTGTAAAGTTAAGCCTTTTCTAATATCATCAAGTTTATAAGCATAATAAGCTGTCATATCACTTCCAAGTGAAATATTGTTTTCGATTCTATTTACAAATACACCAACAACACCCCTGCGATCACTACCAGGTAATGATTCTAATTCTGCAATTGAAGCAAGTATAACTATTTCATTTAAAGTAAACTTACTTTTATCAATTTCTTCTTTATAAGGTTTTATCTTTTCCCCAAACTCACTTAATAATGTTCTAATTATAGTTTCAGTTTTAACATCTCTATTTAAAAACTCATATGTATCAGGAAATAAATATCCTTCTAAAGGATAATATATTTTGGCATCTAAAATACTATTATCTAAAAACCAATATTCATCAATCATTTTACGCGCAAATGTTTTATCTTCTAATAATCTAATAATATCTTCATAACTATTATTAGTATTATTTGCAATTAATCTAGCAATACTTCTAGCATTCAATCCTTCTTTAAATGTAATTCTAATTACATCTGGATTATAATTATTTCCTTTTCTAAGTATTTCAAATATTTCATCTAATCCCATTGTTTTATTAAGGTTATATTCCCCAATTTCCAAATGTGATTCCCTCAAAAATAATTTAACATAAACTTTGTAAATTAGTTCAGATCTAACTAAACCCTTTTCATAAAGAACACTTCCAAGTGTAGAATATGTATCATTTTTTCCAACATTCAAAACAATATTAGTATTATCTTTACTATCAGTTGGTCCTGTCATATACATAAGTACGCACAAAGAAACAATAAGTATAATTAAAACCCCAATTATTACTTTCAACAACTTCTTCATAAAACTACTCAGTACCTTTTCTAACCTCAGTTTGTAATTCTTCTAAAATTGTTTCAATAATTTTCCATTCCTTTTCACTTTCAATAGGATATAAAACACTCTTTTCATCCTTTGGATTATAAATACTAGCATATACTCTAGTATTACCACCTTCATCAGTAGTATTATCTGTATAAACAATATAGTTTTTCTTAGTTTCTTCACTCTCGAATGTAAATAAAACTTCACATTCTACTTCTTTTCCTTCTTCGTTCATTACTTTAAAAATCATTTTTTCTTCATCCATTATTTTTCCTTCTTTCCATAAACGTTTCAAGTATTATTGTTGCTGCAATACTATCAACTTTCATTTTTCTTTTTTTTCGAGACATATCAGCTTCAATCAAATAATTATTTGCTTCAACAGAAGATAACCTTTCATCTTGCAAAAATACTTCCTTATTTAAATAATTACTCAATTTTTCTTTAAAAACAATAGTCTTATTAGCTCTTTCGCCCATACTATTATTCATATTAAGAGGAAGTCCAAGTACTATAATATCAACATTTTCATTATCAACAATTTCTTTTACTTTTGGTAACAAACTATCATAATCTTCATTTTCAAATCTAATAGTACCATAACTAGAAGCAATTATACCAGCTCTATCACTTAAAGCAATACCAAGTGTTTTAGTTCCTAAATCTAAACCCATATAGCGCATTTTCTACATTCCTCCATAACATATATTATTTTACCATTAATAAATTAACATTTCAACAATATAAGAAAAAAAATGGAAAAATCCATTTTAGTCACAAGATGTTTGATTAATAAGTTTCTCAACACAACCCCAAATACTTTGATCATTACCTTTACCTGTAGCATTAGCTGCTAAAGTAACTGCAAATTGAACGATAGCAATAACAAAAAACACAAGTCCACCAGCAATAGCTCTTTTGAAAAAAATATTTCTAGCCTTTGCAATATCTTCCGCATTAGCCTTTGTACTAGCTTTCGCAAAATCTATCATTCCCATTATTACAAGTAAAATAGGTGTTGCGATTTTAATAATATTAATAATAAGTGTTATAAGATAACCAATTTCACAATTCTTTTCAATTAATTCGCACATTTTATCAACTCCACATAAATTGTATCATTTTTATTATACTTTTACAAGAAAAAAGAAGAAATTTTATTTTTCTTCTAAATCTAGTTCATATGTCCACATTCCAGTAGCACCGCTACAAGATAACATACTTACAACTATTTTAATATTACCATATTCATCTAAATGATATGGAATTTGGTTAATAGCAGGCAAATCACTTTTTACTTTAGCAACGAATTCACTAGGAGTGTAGAAAACTGAAGTATGATCTTTTAGTGGATATTCATACTTTTTATTTTCAGTTTGTCCACATCCTTTTAAGTAATTATAAGCTAAACTTTCAACTCTGCTATAAAACCTATCTGTAGAAATACTTTTAAATTTAAGCATATCAGAAAGTTCTACTTTTTCACCAGTTTCAACATCAATATTAGCCCAGAAATCTAGTCTTCCCTCTGTAGCACTCGTTCTTTTTCTTACAACAACAGATAAAATATTTCCATGTATAGACCATTCATAATCAGCAGTAAGAATCTCATTACCTGTTGTAAGGAAACTATTACTTGCTAAAGTATTATTCAAAGATTTAACATAATCAGAGTTTACATTTATATAAGGTACATATACCTTCTTACCTGAATTATTATAAATAGTAGGATAATATTTATCACTATCATATACATATGGTTTATCAGAATATATCTTTAAACTACCAGTTCCGTGAGAAAGACCATAATAAATATTAGCTTGATTCATAATATCATTTTCAAGTTCTTTTAAAACGCCACTTGTTTGGAAATTATTAATTTCATTTCTAACTGATTCCGGGAATATAGTCTTTATATCGTTACCATAATTAACACCACTTCTAGGATATTTAATTTCAACAACCTCATATGAATTATTTACTTTTCTTACAACAAACTTAGCAGGGAAAGTCATACTACCACCCTCAACAATTTTGTTGTTTTCAACAGATAAGTTTTCTTTTAAAACATAAGTATAAAGAACTATATCATTACCATTACGTTCTTGTAAGTAAACCTTAATCGCACCAAATGATTTTTCATTATCATCCTTGCTTCCGTGGAAGAAATAATTATTTGCAATATATTCTTTAACTAAACCAGTAACATCAGCAGTATTATTATAATTATATTTTGCTTCTTTAACTAAATGACCATTAACACTATAAATATAAGAAATACCAACTTGTGATCTATCACTTTCTTTTATAGGGTTAACAAATTGAAGCTCAACATATAAACCAGCTGTACCATTAACAATACGTTCTTCTTCTATCTCTTCTTGAGTTTTATAATATGAACTAACAAATTTATAATTGTTGCTCCATTCAATCTTAAACAACTCTTTTTCATCATCAATATTTATAACCTTTAAATAACCATTATCTAAATAAATAGCATAATTATTAACAACTCTCTTTAAATTACTATAAGTTAAAGACTTAATTTCTTTACCATCATTGTCAAATTTCGTAACACGATTATTTGAAACAACATATAAATAGCCATTATAAATATTAGCATAACTATTATTTGAAGCTGTATATACTACCTTTTTCAAACCAGAATAAATAGAAACTATTTCATTACCAGGTTGTTCAGCAATATAATATTTTTTACCATTACTTTCTTCAACATTAATAAAATAAACCTCATCAACAGATAATTCTATCTCACCAGTTTTAACATTTATTAAATCAGCAGTATTCTTTTGTTTACCATATGAAAAACCACTAACATAAGAATCATTAACAAAAAACATATTTGAATATTTATTTTCAAACATCATCTTATTATTACTTATATCATAATAACCAGCCTTATCATCTTTCAATGTAATTATACTACTATTTTTATATAATTTATAAAAATCATATTCATTTTTTAAACTTAATTTTGTAATAGTTTTTTTAGCAACATTATAAATCTTTAATCCATTATCATTGTATAAAACATTAATACCATTTCTAACATCAACATCAAAAAGCTTAGCGCTATTAGTTTCAGTTTCAATAGCAAATATCAAACTTCCAGAAGTACTATCGGTAGAAAATACACCATCACCTGCTCTATAAACATTTAAATAATTTTTTGTTTTTGTGATTTCTTCTAAGTCGTCATTTAAATTAAATTGATAAGTCCACATTCCAACAGGACCACCACAAGAAATTAAACTAACAACAAAATTAATATTACCATTCTCATCTAAATAAAATGGAATTTCATTTGTACTAGGTAAATCATTTATTGACTTCTTAATAAACTCATCCTTAGTAAGTGAATTATCAACAATTGTACCATCTTCTAATTTAGTAAAACCACCAGTAAATCCACTATTTTCATAACATTTATTAGCATAATTAGTTAATATAGCATTAACCTTTTTATTAAAATCATCTAAAGAAATATTTTTTCTCTTTAAAACTTCAGTTAATTCAACCTTTTTACCAGTATTAATATCTATATTATGCCATACATCTAATCTACCCTCTTGAGCAGCTCCCCTAACTCTTACTACAATAGATAGGATACCATCATTTTCATGCCATTCATAAGTAACATTCATATTTCCTTCATAGTTTTTATATAAAACATCTTTAGAAATAGAATCATTTACTTCTTTAGAATAATCAGAATCCAAGTTTACCATTGATAAATATGTATAAACACTCTTATTATCAACATCAGGATAATACTTTGGACCATCAATAACATATTCTTGGTCAGAATAAATCTTATTTACCTTATTGCCATCATTATCATTAGGTTTATTACCATTGTTTTTAACAAAATAAAAAACACCAGCAACTATACATAAAGATAAAATAACAATAATAATATTTTTCTTCATATAACTTCTCTCCTCCTTATAAAATAATCAACTATCCGAAGTCAAAACATAGTATCATACCTTACTAGAATAGTATAAACCCAAAATAATAAAAAAGCAACAAAAAAAGGTCAAAAACGACCTCCTCCGCCTCCTCCACCGAAGGAACCTCCTCCGCCAGATGAGAAACCACCACCAAATCCACCACCAGATGAATCTGATGAATGAGCAGCAGCATAAGCTCTATCAGCCACTCTCTTAACTTCTCCAATTGTACTTCCAACTACATTTGAAACATTTACCATATTATTTATCATATTAAATCTAACAAGATCAGTAGTATCAACATCTTGAAGTTCCTTAACTTTTATCTCCATTGTTTTAGCAAGTTTATCAGCAATACCAAATACCGTAGCATATACTAAATATTTTTCCCACAAAACAATTTCTGGAAGTTCTTTTTCATACATCCTACCAAAATCTTTCATATAGTTTTTAAGGCCCATCCATCTATAATAATCTTCATTACCTTCATTACTTCTTTTAGAAGCATTCAAATAATAAATAAATGAAATAATCGCAAATAAGATAGTCATAAAAATAAGTAAATTATTTGCATATTGAAGATAATAAGAAACAAAGAATAATATAAATGGGACAAGTGAATATAAAACAAACCCTGTTCTTTTATTATTTTCAAAAAATCCCCTTGATTCACCCTCACTTGTAACCTTCTTTTGCCAAGAATCATACTTTGTTCTAAACGAATCATAATCACGCCTAGCATTCTTTTTAAGATCTTTTAAAGTAATTACTTCTTTATTACCAAAAATACAATTAATTAATTTTAATTCACCATCAGTTAAATTATCTTTTGATAAAATCTTTAATGTATAATTCTTCTTATCAATAACTTCATATCCAATATTTTTCTTATAAATAAGATTTAACAATGAAGCCGAAAACGAATCAGTAGTAACACGCTTCTTAATCAAATACTCAACAATTTCTGGTCCATATTCCTTTGGAAAATCTCTATAATATGGTCCATCAAACTCAGGCTTATATTCTCTATCATATTTTTTATAGAACTCATACAAAATATATATACCATAACCCAAATATATAATGCATAAAATATTAATAGTTTTACCAACGATTTTATCACGTTTTAACTTATTTTCTTCTTCATAAGATAAAATACTATTAATACGATTCATATATTCATCATATTCAGGATAGCCATATAATTTATCAACTAAACTAATAGCATAATCTTTATTAGCTTGCGTTCTATCATTTTCAAAATTAACAATCGCTCTTTCAATTTCTGCTTTTAATTCTTCTAATCTTTTTCTTTCTTCTTCTCTTTCTCTATTGGCTTCCTCAGCCTTTTCTGTTTCCTCTTTAACAATACTATCTAAAACACTATTATTATCAATCTTTAAAGAATCACTTAAAACACTTCTATCAAAAACAACTCGCATATCTAATTTTTCATATGCCTGTAAATAATCAAGTTTAGCATAAACAACTTCTTTACTTTCAATAGAATTTTCTCCACTCAAAGGGCCATGATTCCATACTCTAATTACATTCTTATTACCAGGAATAATAAACTTAATATTTAAATTATCAACAGGTTCTCTTAGACTCGTAAAAATATTATAACCAACTTCACCTACATCGTTATGTTTAATTGCCATATTTTTAACAATATATTCAAGATAAAATAACTTACCACGACTAGATGGATTATATATTCTAACACTAATACCACCAGAAATATTAGAAACACTATAATAACCATAATCCCCACTAGAAGCACTTCCAACTTCTTTAAAAGTATCGCCATTCTTATCAAGTACACTATAATTAATACTTGAAGCAGATATACCCTTTATACTAACAATCTCAACACCCGAACCAGCATATTTATTATTACCGTAATAAAGTTCTCTATCAAAACCATTATAAGTTCCATCCAAACCAAAAATTTCTCTAACCTTAACATCACCATTATTTAAAACAGTTGCTTCCATATAATAATTTTCAACTGTTGCATTTACATAAAAAGGCAATATTAAAAACAAAAATAAAATAAACTTTTTCATAAATCTCCTTAAAAAAGCCAAAAGTTAAAATTGAACTTTTGGCAACTCTTTATCAGCTTCAGATACCTTAAAAAATTCTTCAGGTTTAAAACCGAATATTGAAGCAATTATACTAGATGGGAACATTTCAATTTTGTTCTTATAAGTAAGTACAGAATCATTATAGAAATGACGAGTACTAGCAATCTTATCTTCAGTTTCTTTTAGATTATTTTGTAAATCCATAAAGTTAGTATTTGCCTTTAATTCAGGGTAAGATTCACTTAGAGCAAACAAATGTGTTAAAGCTTGTGTTAATTCACCATTAGCTTCTGCTGAATCATGAACATTAGTCGCGCTTACTGCTTTATTACGAGCATTAATAACAGCTTCTAAAGTTCCACTTTCGTGTTTAGCATATCCTTTTACAGTTTCAACTAAATTAGGAATTAAATCAGCTCTTCTCTTTAATAAAACATCAATTTGAGCCCATTGATCTTTAACTCTATTTCTTAAAGCAACAAGTCCATTATAAGTAGACATAACCCATAAAAGAATTACAACAATTACAATAATTAATATAATCCACCATTCCATTTTCATATCCTCCATTCACAATTATATTCTATCATATTACTACAATAAAATCAATGAATATTTTATAAAAAATATACCAAAATATTTATGGAGGATTTATGAATATAGATATTAGAAAAAGTATTATTAATAACTTTAAAGGAAGTAGAGATGAAGAAATTATAGAATCAATTAATGAATCAATTAAACAAGGTGATGAAATCACATTACCAGGTTTAGGTGTTTTCTTTGAATTATTATGGAAAAGCGCAAATAACGAAGAACAAAAAACTATTATAGAGCATATCAAAAAATCTCTACAATAGTTTTTTTAATCCAATTTTTCTATATTTTTAGCAACTATTTGATAATCCTTAAATCTCTTTTCAACATGACCAAATATATGAACAATATCATTATTTTCTATATTATTAATCATTTCAACTGTTTCTTTAAATAAAACAATACTTATTTTATTTATATTATCAGTTCCATCCATAAAAGCCATATAATCATTATTTTTGGTTTTTATTTTTTTAATTCTATTAACCATTACAACAATATCTACATCTTTATCAAAATATTTATCAATATCACTCAAATTAACAAACTTTTCATACTTTATAGAATACTCATTTATTAAATCATTTCCAAAACTAATACCCAAATAATCTTTTTCAAGCATCATCAATTCTTTACGGCTAAACTCTTCATAATTAGATAATTCAAAAACCGAATCATCCACTAAATCACCAAGTTCAGCATAATTACAAATCAAATCCAAATTAGAAAGTAATGTTCTCCTGTTATATTCAAAAGAATCAAATACTCCACAAGATATTAAAGATTCAAGTATATTTTTATTAACCTTTACTCTTTTAACAAAATCAAATATATTTAAAAATAAACCTTTTTTTCTTTCTTCTAAAAAACTATTAACAAAACCACTACCAACACCCTTAATACTTGTTAATGGTAAATATACTTTATTATTTACAATTTCATAAACATCCGAACTAATATTTATATCAGGTCTATTTATATTAACGCCACACAATCTAGCTTCATATATATAATCATTTATTTTTTCATCACCATTAAAATAAGTAAGTAAACTAACATAAAAACATTCTTTATAGTGTGCTTTTATATAAGCCATTCTATAAGCAAGTAAAGCATAACTAACTGAGTGTGATTTATTAAATCCATATTGTGCAAACTTTTTAATATCTTCAAATACTTTCTTAGCAACTTCTAAACTATAACCATTTTTTAAAGCTCCATTAATAAATGTATCATATGATTTTTCCATAACATTTTCTTTTTTCTTACTCATCGCTCTTCTTAATATATCAGCTTCACCCAAACTATATCCAGCCATAACATTTGAAATTAACATTATTTGTTCTTGATATATCATAACTCCATAAGTTGGTTCAAGTATACTTTTTAATCTATCATCATAATAATTTGGTTTTAATTTACCTTTTTTATAATTAATATACAAATCTATATTATTAGCAGGTCCTGGTCTAAATAAAGCATTCGCGACTATAATATCATCAAATGAATTAACATCTAATCTTTTTAAGAAATTAATCATTCCACTTGATTCAAATTGAAATATTCCAAGTGTATTTCCATTTTTAAACAAATCTAAAGTCATTTTATCATTTAATGGTATATTATAAATATCAAAACTATTATCAGTTTTTTTCACTTTTTCAATACTATCTCTTAATATACTTAAATTTTTTAAACCTAAAAAGTCCATTTTTAATAATCCGATTTGTTCCAAATATTCAGGTGTATATCCTGATATATAATCTGATCCGTTATATATCATTGGAACAGAATATGCTAAATTATTATTACTCATTACAACTCCTGCAGCATGCATTGTAATATTTCTTTTAAGTCCTTCTAATAATAATCCTAATTTATATAATTTTTTTAATTCATATGTGCTTAAATATTTTTTTACATTTTCATAATTATCTTTTAATGAAATATTAGGATTAATAGCTTTACTTAAGTTATTAACATCAATGTCCATAACTCTTCCTAAATCTCTTATAACAGCTCTTGATTTTAATGTTCCAAAAGCAATTATATTTGCGACTCTATCATTTCCGTATTTATTTTTACAATAATTTATTACTTCTTCCCTTCGATCAAATTCAAAATCAATATCAATATCAGGCATTGTAACTCTTTCGATGTTTAAAAATCTTTCAAATAATAAATCATATTTTAATGGATCAACTTCTGTTATATCTAATACATAAGATATAAGTGATCCAGCGGCGCTTCCTCTTCCGGGGCCGACTAATATTCCGTTATCTTTAGCATATTTTACATAATCATACACAATTAAGAAATAATCGCAAAAGCCCATTTTATTTATTATATCTAATTCATATTTAATTCTATCTAAATATTTTTTTTGTATTGATGCGCCAAATTTCTTTTTTGTGCCTTCAAGTATTTTTTCTTTTAATAATTTATAACTATCACAATCACTATATTTTAATATTTCTTCTTTATGGATTAATTCTAAATCAATTGAATTAATTATTTTTTCTATATTTTCATCTTTTATTATTTCAAATGATACATCTTTTATATTTTCAATATTTTGAATGTTTTGATTCAAATTAATGGCTTCCAAATATTTTAAAGCACTTTCATTATTTTTATCTAATGATTTTATTTCTTTAAAGTATAAATCATTTATATTATAAAATTCAAAATTAAATATTTTTTTATTTCCTATTAATATAATATCATCATAATCTTTAAGTCCATATCTAGATATTAATAATAGATTTCTAAATCCGTTATAATTTTTACAAAACAAATATATTTTTTCATTTTCATATATATATTCTAATCCAATTATACATTTTATATTATTTAATTTGCAGGCATTATAAAATTCTAAAGATCCACACAAATTATCATCACATAAACTTAAAACATTTATATTATTTGTTTTAGCATATTTTATTAAATCATTAATTTTAATTAGACTTTTAAGTAAAGAATAATCACTTTTCAAATTAAGTGAACCATATTTCATATAATCCCTCCAATACAATTTTACTATAAAATTAAATATTTTTAAATATTTTACCCCAAAAATATTTGACTTATTATCGAATATATGTTAAAGTTATTAAAGCAAACGCAAAAAACTTGAAGGAGATGGAAAAATGGCAAAAAAATTAACTGCAAAAGCACCTCTATTTGGTAATAATAGATCACATTCTTGTAGAGCTACTAAACATAAACAAAATGTAAATTTACAAAAAGTAACATTAGATGATGGTACAGCTGTAAGAATGAGTGCTCGTGAATTAAGAACATTAAAAAAATATAGTTAATCAAATAACTATATTTTTTGTTAGTTTTGACATCGTCTTATTCTACAAACATAATTTCCTCCGTAAAACCGTTCTTGTCGAACAATGTTATCCTCTTCGTTATATGCCTGATGTCTTATAACTCTTGAACTTCCAAAAGTACGAAGTAAAGCATACGACCATAAACCAGCATCTTATTTGTTTCTACATCTAATACCTTTGTCTTTGCTTCATCTAAATAAAACTTCGTATTTGATGGCGTGCTACTTCCATTAAACATTATTGTATATTCTATATCAGATGACGATCCTACGCCTGTTGCCGTTAAAACAAACGATCCCTTATCACCAGGTATTATTACCTTATCACTTGATTCTATGCTAGGTGTTCCAGTAATAGTATCATACAAATCTATAAATGGACCACTATCTATAATTATCCTATAGAATTCTACTCTATATATTTTATCAACACAATATTTATTTTTTTTAGTAATACTAGTATGTATTAAGTCAAATATTTTATCAACATTCCTTCTATTTCCATATTGTTTTATCAACAATTCTGTTGATATCTATTTTCATCTACTATATCAATGATACCACAAATCAAAAGTCTTGCCAATAAAAAATCCCATTCCGTTAAGAAACAGGATTTTTTATTTTATTTAGAAATAATATCACTAATTAAATTACTAATTTCAGTTGGATTATCAATAGATAAACCCTCTATAAGTCTAGCCTCGGCATATAAAACCTTAGCATATGATTTAACTTCATCTTTATTATTCTCATATAATTCTTTTAATTTATTTGCAATTGGATGATTCATATTAATCTCAAGAACCTTTTCTGCATTTACTCTCTCATCAGTAGGCATCGCATTAATAACTTTTTCCATTTCTACAGAAACATCACCCTTAGATGTCAAACAAACTGAATGATTCTTAAGCTTATTAGTAAACTTAACATCTGCAATATTAATAGATTCTTTCATTAAAGATAATAAATCTTTATTCTCTTCATTAAACTTATTAACCTCTTCACTATTTTCAAGATTCAAGCTCTCATTTGCAATGTTAATAAACTTATGACCATCATATTCACCTAAAATAGTCAAAACAAACTCATCAATATAATCAGTTAAATATAAAATTTCATAATTCTTATCTTTAACCTGTTCAGTTTGTGGCATCAAATCAATCTTTTCATTACTCTCACCACAAGCATAATAAATAGAATCTTGACCATTTGCCATATTATTAACATATTCTTTTAAAGAAATTAGATCTTTAGCTTTAGACGAATAAAACATTACTAAATCTTTTAAATCATCCTTATTAATACCATATTCATTATAAATACCAAACTTAATTTGATTACCAAAAACCTTAAAGAACTTCTTATAATTTTCTCTATCATTTTCCATCATATTTTCAAGTTCTTTTTTAATCTTATTTTCAATATTCTTGGCAATTATATTTAAGTTCTTTGATCTTTGTAACATCTCTCTTGAAATATTTAAAGAAATATCCTCACTATCAACAACACCTTTAACAAAACTAAAATAATCAGGAAGTAATTCCTTACACTTATCCATTATCAATATTCCATTAGAATATAAACTTAAACCTTTTTCATACTCTTTAGTATAAAAATCATAAGGAGCATGTGAAGGAATAAATAATAATCCTCTATAAGAACATAATCCCTCAACAGATGTAGAAATAACTTTTAAAGGCTTTTCATAATCATAATATTTATCAATATAATAATTATCATATTCCTCATCTTTAACATCTTTTTTATCTTTTTTCCATATAGGAATCATACTATTTAAAGTTTCTAATTCCTTTACATCCTCATATTCCTTATCATTATCAGCTTTAGGTTTAGAATGAACACATTCCATAACAATAGGATATCTTACATAATCAGAATATTTTTTAACCAATTCTTTAATTTTATATTCTTTCAAATACTCTGAGTACTTATCATCTTCTGTATCCTTTTTCAAATGTAATCTAATAATAGTACCATTACTATCTTTTGAAGCCTCACTAATAGTATACCCATCAGCGCCTTCACTTTCCCATAAATAAGCTTTATCACTATCTATAGATTTACTTAATACCTCTACTTTATCACTAACCATAAAAGCAGAATAAAAACCAACACCAAACTTACCAATGATATCAATATCTTTATTTTTTTCTGCCATTTCTTTAAAAACTAAAGAACCACTTTTTGCAATTGTCCCTAAATTAGATTCTAGTTCACCTTCAGTCATACCAATACCATTATCTTCAATTATTAAAGTATCATTATCAGTACTTATTGTTATTTTTAAATCATCTTTATTAACTTTAATATTTGAATCAACTAATGACTTATAATATAACTTATCTAAAGCATCACTAGCATTTGATATAAGCTCCCTTAAAAATATTTCTCGATTTGTATAAATTGAATTAATCATTAAATCAAGTAATCTTTTAGACTCTGATTTAAATTCTTTCTTTTTCATAATATCACTCTCTTTCATATATAGTTATACCACTATTGTTAGCAGTTGTCAAGAAAGAGTGCTAATAAATCAAATTATTTTTATTTTTGTAAAGTTATCGACCACTTTTCACTATAAACATACCAAAATTGGTCGATAAAACCCATTTTTACTCAAAAAAAAGAATATAGTCAAACTATATTCTATGGATTTAATCTATTTGGTCCTCTAAATAAGAACATTGATTCCTTAACATTAGAAACACCAAGTAATAACATTGTTAATCTATCAACACCAATCGCGAAACCACCATGTGGAGGACAACCATATTTAAAGAATTCCAAATAGAACTTAACATCTTCTCCAAGCCCTTTTTCACGAGCATTTTTAACAAGTTCCTCATATCTATGTTCTCTTTGAGCACCTGTAGTTATCTCTACACCTCTCCAAATTAAATCATAACCTTGTAAAATACCTTCTTCATTCCTCATGTGATAGAAAGCTCTCTTTTCAGCCGGATAATCAGTAATAAACATAAACTCATGATCAAACTTATCTTGAGCAAGTTTATAAACCAATCTTTCAGCTTCCGTTGTTAAATCAACCTTTTCTTCTTCAGGAACAACATAACCATATCTTTTTTCAAGTTCTTTATAAACATCCCTTAAAGCCATTTTAGGGAAAGGTAAAGTTGGAACCTTTATTTCAAGACCAAATACCTCTTTAATTATATCGCCACATTCACTATTAGTTTTATCTAAAGCATATGCAAGCATTTCTGCTTCTAAATTCATAACATCATCAAATGAATTAATATAACTAAACTCAACATCAAAACTTGTAAACTCAGTAGCATGTCTACTAGTGTTAGAATTTTCCGCTCTAAAACAAGGCGCTACTTCAAATATTCTACTAAAACCACTAGCCATTGCCATTTGCTTATAAAATTGTGGTGATTGCGCTAAATAAGCTTTTCTATCAAAATATTTTACTTCAAAAACATCAGAACCAGACTCACTAGCAGCACCTATTAATTTAGGTGTATGTATTTCTGTAAACTTATTATTATACAAATATTCTCTCATATACTTTACAATAACACTTTGAATTTGGAATATCTTCATATTCTTATCATTTCTTAAATCAATAAAACGATAATCTAATCTTGTATCCAAATTAACATTATCTAAATCCTTATAATTAAAAGGCAATTCATTTTCACTTCTACTAGTAACTACTATTTTACTAGGAATTAATTCCATACCATTTAATTTTACATTAGGATTAAGAACAACTTTACAATTTACTCTAACGGTACTCTCTAAAGGAAGCGAACTAATAAGTTCAACCATTCCCTTATTTTCTTCTAAAGACTTTTCAATTGTCATTTGAACTTTACCTGTACTATCTCTAAGTACAACAAATTGAACCCATTTAATATCTCTTATAGCATCAACAAAGCCTTCAAAAACAATCTCTTTATCAGCATAATTTTTTAAATCTTTTACATCAATTTTCATATTTCCTCCTATATTATAAAAACAGTGCCATCCTTAAAAAGGACGAATCACTGTTAATCCGCGGTACCACCTTTATTACTATAAAAAGTCACTCTTTAAATATAACGGTTTTAACCGGCTTATTCTACTATATTTCTTTAAGCACTCCTGGTGTCTTTCTAATTATTTTCACATTAATTTCCATCAACCATTAACTTTCTATAATGAATAATAATTATACTCTTCCAATCAACATTTATGCATATATAATAATATATTTTTAATTAAAAATCAATAGTTTTTAAAAATAATTTTTTCATATTTTTGATATTTTCTTAATATACTTGAATGAAGGGAGATTTATGAAAAAAGTTTGGAAAAATTATAAGAGCTCCATCTTTCTTATAATATCAATTATAATAGGCACCATTATAGGCATAATCTTTAAAGAAAAAACTAATAAAATTAAAGCCTTAGGCGACCTATTCATAAATATGTTAACTTGTATAGTAATACCAATCGTATTCTTAAACATAACCATTTCCATAGGAAAAATGAATAAACCTAAAAGAATAGGAAAAGTATTGATAACAACATTTATTGTCTTTTTAGCAACATCTATAATAAGTGCTCTACTCGGAATTATTGCATCCAATATAACTCCATTAATTACAGGAACAAAAATAATATCGGAAACAACAACACCAGAAAAAATAAACTTTTTAGATAAGTTTGCAAATACATTAACAGTATCAAACTTTAATGAATTATTAAGTGTCAATAATATGATTGCCCTTATACTAGCATCAATCATATTTGGAATTGCTTTAAACAAAACAAAAGAAACAAAAACATTAGAATTACTAGAAAGTTTAAACAATATTGTTCAAAAAATAGTTAACATAATTATGTTATATGCACCAATTGGAATAGGAGCATATTTTGCTGTACTAGTAGGTAACTTTGGGGGAAATATCACTTCCGGATATATCAAAACATTTATAATATATTTAATAGTATCAATATTTATCTATTTTATAATTTATGGTTTCTATGCCTATATAGCAGGAGGAAAAGAAGGAATAAAAAGATATTTTAAATATAATATCACACCTACCATAACAGCCCTATCAACCTGTTCATCAGCAGCATCAATACCAAGTAATACAGAAGCAGCTCAAAATATTGGCGTTCCTAGTGATATTGCATCAGCTGTTATACCATTAGGAACAAACTTCCATAAGGATGGTTCGATTATAGGAAATGCCTTTAAAATAATGTTTCTCGTATATTTATTCAACTTAGACATAACATTTACAAAAGTTTTACTCGTTGCACTTCTATCAACTCTACTAATAACAGCCCTACCAATAGGCGGTGGTACAATTGCTGAAATGTTTATTATATCTATACTAGGAGCACCTATCTCAGCTCTACCAATGTTAACAATAATTGCAACCATTATAGATGCACCTGCAACAGTTTTAAATGTTGTTGGCGACTCAGCATCATCAATGTTAGTAACCTATCTATTAGAAGGAAAAAATTGGTTAAACAAAAGGATTCTTAACTGAATCCTTTTTAATCATCATTAAACCTTCTTCTTTGCAATCTATTCACATCATTTATAGTAGTTGCATCCCAATTGATAAAACCATACTAGAGATTTCATACAAAGTCTCTTAATTTTCATTAGTTATATAAAATTTTCTATGAATAGAAAATAGCCTTTCACTAAAATATAACTTCATTTATTTTTCCTATTTTATACTAGCTTTAATAAAGCCATCAAACAAAGGATGAGGTCTTGTAGGTCTACTCTTAAACTCTGGATGAAACTGACAAGCTATAAAGAAAGGATGATCCTTAATTTCAATAATTTCAACCAAATTATTAACATCATTAATACCAGATATAACTAAACCATTTTTTTCAAACTCTTCTCGGTATGCATTATTAAACTCATATCTATGTCTATGTCTTTCAAGAATCTTTTCTTCTTTATATAATTTACTTGCTAGACTATCTTTTTTAATAGAACACTCATAATTCCCAAGTCTAAGTGTACCACCCATATTACTAATAGCCTTTTGATCAGCCATTAAATCAATTACCGGACTATTTGTAAATGAATCAAACTCCGTACTAGTTGCATCACTCAATCCTAAAACGTCTCTAGCATATTCAATAACAGCAATTTGCATTCCCAAACAAATACCTAAAAAAGGAATCTTATTAACCCTAGCATATTCTGTTGCTTTCATCATACCAAGTGTACCTCTTGTTCCAAAACCACCTGGTACAATTATACCTTTAGTATCTTTAAAAACTTCTTTCAAATTAGTATCTTTTTCTAAATCTTCTGAACTAACCCATTTAATTTTAATTTTTGAATTATATTTATAACCCGCATGTTTTAAAGCTTCCGCAACTGATATATAAGCATCATGAAGTTCAACGTATTTACCAACGAGGGCAATTTCAATTTCTTTATCCAATCCATTTACCCTATCAATTAAATCAGTCCAATATTTTAAATTAGCTTTCTTAACATTTAATCCTAAACTTTTTAAAATAATTTCATCAAAATGTTGGTTATAATAATTTATAGGTATTTCATATAGATTCTTAACATCAACTGAATCAATTATATTTTCACTAGGAAGCGAACAAAACAAAGATAATTTTTTCTTAATAGCATCGCCTGTTGCAAAAGGAACACGGCATACTAAAGCATTAGGTTGAATTCCCATATTTCTCAAATCTCTAACGCTATTTTGCGTTGGTTTTGTTTTTAATTCATCAGAACCATAAATGAAAGGAACAAGTGTACAATGAACAAAAAATGTATTTTCTTTTCCTTTTTCATAACTAATTTGTCTTAATGCTTCTATCATTGATTGTGATTCTAAATCACCAACTGTACCACCAATTTCAGTAATAACAATATCAGCACCTGTACTAGCGCCTGCTTCATATACTTTATTTTTTATTTCATTTGTAATATGTGGAACCATTTGTACAGTCGCTCCTAAATAGTCTCCTCTTCTTTCTTTTTCGATAACTGAAGAAAATATTTTACCATTAGTTATATTAGATGTATAATTAAGTTCTTCATCTATAAATCTTTCATAATGGCCTAAATCAAGATCAGTTTCGCACCCATCATATGTTACAAAAACCTCTCCGTGTTGAATTGGGTTCATTGTTCCCGGATCAACATTTATATAAGGGTCAAACTTTTGCATAAATACTTTATATCCTCTTGATTTTAGCAATAATGCGATTGATGAAGCTGTAATTCCTTTACCTAAACCAGATACAACTCCACCAGTTACAAATACATATTTTGTCATAACTTACTCCTCCTACTTTCTATAAAAAGTATAACACGAATAAAAAATAAAATCTATAATATAGTCTATTAAAAATTAAAAAGTCCATCATAATGATAGACTTTAAATATTTTAAGCTCCTGGCCCGGTTGGACCTGTTGGACCTGTTGGACCTGTTGGACCTTGTGGAATAGTTAGATTCAATACAAAATTTGGTGAAGTACCTGTGATAGACGCTGAAGCTTGTGTACCAGGATCACCAGTTGTTATAGTACCAATAGTTATAACTGGTGTTTCGGCATCAGTTCCAGATGGCCCGGTTGGACCTGTTGGACCTGTTGCTCCAGTTTCACCACTTGGACCTGTTGGTCCTATTGGGCCTGTTGGGCCTGTTAGTCCCGTTGCTCCAGTTTCACCACTTGGTCCTGTTGGTCCTGTTGGACCCGTTGGACCTGTTGGGCCTGTTAGTCCCGTTGTTCCAGTTTCACCACTTGGACCTGTTGGGCCTGTTGGTCCTGTTGAGCCTGTTGGGCCTGTTGGACCCGTTGGACCTGTTGGACCTGTTGGACCCGTTGCTCCTGCCACGCCCACAGGACCAGTCGGACCTATTTCACCTTGTATACCTTGAACACCTTGAATCCCTTGTATACCTTGCGGACCCGTTGGACCAACACCAGCTGGACCAGTCGGACCCGTTGGACCAGGTAAACCTCTTAAACCCCTAGGACCATTACAAACTACATACTTTATATTACAATTTTTTGAGCAATCCATATTAACCTCCTCAATTTATCTTATGAAGAAGAAAACACTACGTACAATTAAAAAACACATTTATTTATAAGTTTTCTTAAACAAATTCAAATAAAAAGACGCACCCTTTTTATCAATATTTTTATAATAATCACATAACCTATAATAATATGATTCACTCTTCTCATCATAACAAAAATCAATTAAATAATCGAGAGTATGCTCAATATAATTACTATCAACAATATTATTTGAAATAATATAATCAACCCTATCCTTTATAAGATTAAAACCCCTAACCTTACACTCAAACAATAAAGTAAATAAATTCCTATCCATTTATATCACCAAAACTAATATAACATAAACAATTGAAATTTTCAAAAAAATATGCTTAAATATTAAAAGGAGAGCAATATGAAAATACTACTATTACTACTATTATTACTAACAGGATGTCAAAAACAAACTAAATACAATAGCAAAATAACAAAAGAAATAAATCTTGAATATGGAAACCCAATAAATCTATATACAATAATCAAAGATGAAAACATAACATCACCAGACATCCAAATAAAAAGAAATGAATTAAAAACTCAAATAATAAAATATAAAACTAATGATAATATAGTAACCCTAAAAATCAACATTGTTGACACAACAAAACCAATATTGCAATTACAAAAAACATACTATACCGAAGTAAATAAAAACTTTGATTTAAAAAGCAAACTATTCTTTGGTGACAATTATGATAGAACACCAAAACTAGAAATAATCGGAACATATGACACAAACAAAATAGGAACATATCCCCTAAAAGTTAAAGTAACCGATTCAAGCGGAAACATAACCGAAAAAGAAACAACAATAATTGTTCAAAAGAAAAAACAAACAACAGCAAATAACCCAGTATACTATAACTTTGAAACATTTAAACAAGACTACAAAGATAATATCCTTGGAATAGATGTATCCGTATGGCAAGGAAATATTGATTTTCAAAAAGTAAAAGAAGCCGGAGCCGAATTCGTAATGATAAGAATTGGATTTGGAAACGATAACAAAAATAACATTATAATGGATAGTAAATTTCAAAACAACATTAAAAACGCTAAAGAAGTCGGACTCAAAGTAGGACTCTATTTCTATTCATACGCAAAATCAGAAAAAGAAACCATTAATCAAGCAAAATGGATTATAAAAGAACTTAACGGGCAATCACTAGACCTACCAATCGCTTTCGACTGGGAATCTTGGACATATTTCGATGACTACCAAATAAACTTTCTCGACATCAATAATATCACAAAAGCCTTTATGGACGAATGCATTAAAAACGGTTATGAAAGTATGCTTTACAGCAGTTTAAATTACCTAAACTATGTATGGGATCTAAAAGACTACAAAATATGGCTTGCCCACTATACAAAAAATACACCATACGAAAATTACCAAATATGGCAAAACTCCTGTACTGGAACAATAAACGGAATAAATGGAGCCGTTGATTTTGACATAATAAAAAGATAGTTTAATCACTATCTTTATTTTCATATGAAAGTAAATTCTTAATATCCCTTTCCGTTAAACTAGAAATAATATTACTATTCCTTTCATTTCCATCAATAATCTTATCACTAAGTTTCTTTTTTTTATCCTGTAAAACAAGAATCTTTTCTTCAATCGTACCCCGCGTAATTAATTTAATAACCTCAACAATATTCTTTTGACCAATACGATGAGCCCTATCAGTAGCCTGATTCTCAGCCTGTGGATTCCACCATAAATCCAAATGAATAACAACATCCGCACTCGTTAGATTTAAACCAGTTCCCCCAGACTTTAACATAATCAAAAACACACAAGGACTACTATTATTATTAAACTCATTAACCCTATCAATACGCTCCTTACTCTTAACAGAACCATCTATTACATAAGAAATAATACCCTCTTTTTCAAGTCTTTTTTGCACAATATTTAAAGCCGTTTTAAAAGAAGTAAAAACAAGAATCTTATGACCATTTGAAATACTCTCACGAGTAACACTTATAAAAGTCTCAATCTTATTAGAAGAGCCCTTATAATCATCATATACAATAGAAGGATCAATACATATTTGCCTTAACTTCATAAGCAACTGCAAAATCATAAATCTTGCCTTATTGATACCACCATCAGCCATTATCTCATTCATTTTTTCTTTTACTCTCTCAAGTTCAGCAACATATAACTTCTTCTGCTCATCACTCAAATCAATATAAATATTATTTTCTAACTTTTCTGGCAATTCCCTTATAACATCCTTCTTCCTTCTTCTTAAAATAAAAGGATTTATTTGATTATTAAGACCACTAATCAAAATATCAGTCTCATCATTAAATTCACTTATCTTATACTTACTTTGAAACCTTTGTAAACTAGATAAATAACCAGGCATTATAAAATCAAAAATACTCCATAATTCTAAAGTCGAATTCTCAATCGGCGTACCCGTTAAAGCAAACTTCGTTTTTGCGTTTATTTTCTTAACAGCTTTACTAACACCAGCCATATAATTTTTAATATTTTGAGCTTCATCAATTATCATAGAATGATAATAATCTAAATACTTTTCTTCATCTTCTCTAAGTAAACCATAAGTAGTAATAATAACATCATAGTTATCCCTTAAAGCAAATTTTTCATCTCTCTCTTTCCTATTTCCAACAATAAGTAAAACCCTAATATCTTTACCAAACTTTTCAAACTCATATAACCAATTATATACAAGAGAAGTTGGTACAACAATCAAAAACTTTCCTTTTTCTTCCTTTAGAATCTCTTTTATATAATATATAACCTGAATAGTCTTACCAAGACCCATTTCATCAGCAAGTATTCCCCCAAAACCAGTTTTATCTAGATTATACAACCATTTTACACCAGTAACCTGATAATCTCTTAAAATCTTCAAATCATTTTTATCTAAACTAATATTACAATCTTTATACTTATAAAAATTATTAATAAAATCATCAAATAAATTATTAGTTTCAATACTCTTATATTTACTTTTTAAACTATCCAAATAAATTGCGCGATATTTTAATATTGTACCTTTTCCTTTGATAATATCATCATCAGTAATTTCCATATTTTCAATTACATCATTTAATTCCATCAAGTTTTCATCTTCTAAATTAACAATATCACCATTCTTAAGCTGATAATACTTTTTCTTAGCCTTAACATCCTTTAAAATATTAACAAGTTCATTAGATTTAATACCATCCAAATTAAATGAATAACTCATTATATTATCTTGGCCCAAACTAAACATACTTGATACATTAGTTTTCTTTTTTATTTTAATTTTTTTTAAATTTTCACTTGTATAAATATTGTATTTTGAAGAAATATCATTTAAACCATTTTCTATAAAATCAACAATTCTATCTAAATCATTCAAAACAATTTTCTTATTTTCTATTATAAAACCATATTTTAAAACATCATTTAAAACATTATTTTCAAATTCTTCATTTCTTAAAACTTTATCATCACTATCAAAATAATCAATTTCCCCATTATAATCAAACTTTATATTACATTCAATCTCTTTATTAATATCAAAATATAATTTAACACTAGGTTCATTTACAATAATAATATCACTTATGCAACTAGAATCGATCTCAATAGTATCTTTAATTATTGGTAAAATACCCTTCATAAATTTTTTTAAATTATCTTCACCAAACTCAATACTTTTAATATTACCCTCTATTAAATCACTAACAAAATCACGCTCTTTTTTATCTAAAGAATACATATTACCATTAATATAAATATATCTATTGTTAATATTAATCGCATTATTCAAATCAATAGAAAGTATATATTTATCATCTTTTTTAACAATATTAGTTTTAAAAGGAAAAACTTCGCTTATATAATTAATTGTATGACCATCAAATGTAAAAGGAAATGGCATAACAGGAATTAAATTAGCAAGTTCTACTTGATTCAAATAACTATATGATAAATTAATATTACTTTTTATTAATTGATTTATAAATAACTTATTTTGATTATTAAAATAATAATCATTTGTATTAAAATCAAGTTCTTTCCCAAACTTACAACTAGTATCATATAAATAAGCATTTTTAAAACTAGAAAAATGATTATTTAATAAATACATTCTACTTGTACCAATAAAAATACTAATTTTAAAAGATAGATATGGATCATCATTCCAATCAGTATCTATTTTTGGAGAAATATTAATATTTAATTTTAATTCCTTTTTTATAGATGGTTTATAATTATCGAAATACTTATCTAATATCATAGATGATATCAATTCATTTGATTTCCTTCTTTGACCAAATAATTCTATACTATAAAACTTAAAAGCAGCTGCTAAATGTTTACAACTTCTATAATTTTGAAATTGTATACAATTACAATCAACATCAACTATATTACCATTTTTTATCGTGATAAAACTATGATAGTATTCATAACTATGTTGTGATTTAACAAGAAATATATGTTTTTTACTAGTAGTATTCCTATACCCCCTATATAATACATTTCTTTTATCAAAACCATTAGCTTTTTGAATATCACTTCTATTTATAACTTCTCTTATTTTATGATAATTTTCAGCATATACCTTATTTTCATCTTCATATATTTCAATCATAGTTACCTCCGAAATAAATATATTATACCATTTTTTTATTTACACTTCTAGACATTCAAAAAATAACTTTTGATTGATTACATATAATATAATTGTTATAATAAAATTGAAAGTAAGATAGCAGGTCTGATAGAATAAAAAGGGTATTTTCTTACTTTAGAAAAGCAATTCCTAATAATTGTTTTTTTGTATAAAAAATCATTATCTGAAATGACCAAACATTGCTAAGTTTTCATACTTAGTATTTTTTAAATTCAAATCTTTTATTATATTTCTTGGTTTACATTCATCATATAATTTGTCATTTACATCTAATATTCCTTTATCACTATTTACATATATAGCAAGTGGTTTTTCTATTCCGATAGCATAAGATAATTGAACTTCACACCATCTTAAATTATATTTTTTTAAATAATCAACTGCAATTAATCTAGCTTTATAAGCAGCACTTCTATCTACTTTAGATGGATCTTTTCCACTAAATGCTCCACCTCCAACACGAGCAAATGATTGATAACTATCAACTACAATTTTTCTTCCTGTTAAACCAGAATCACCTTCAAATCCACCAATTAAAAATCTTCCTGTTGGATTTATTAAATATTCTTCAACTTCTACATTATATTGACTACATATTTTATTACATATATCAATTATTTTTTTATCGCTATATGTTCTATTTTCTTCGGAATTATTATAACTAATTACAAATGTTTTTATTTTTATTAAATTCATATTATTATCATAATATCCTGTTATTTGAGCTTTACCATCCGGATAAAATATAGAGCTTTCTTTTTTTCTTAGTTCATCATATTCATATGCTAACTTTTGAAGTATTACCATTGCTTTAGGCAAATATTCTTTTGTTTCATTAGTAGCATAACCAAACATCATTCCTTGATCACCGGCACCCATTACTTCTTCGTTTGTTCCTCTTGCAATATCAATGCTTTGTAAACCTAGATTGTTAATAATTTTATAATCATCCTTATAACCAACATCTCTTAATACTCTTTTTATTGTACCTTCAACATCAACATTACTATTTGATGTTACTTCACCGGTTACAACAATTAATCCTTTACCTCCCATTACTTCAATTGCACATCTGCTATTTTTATCATTTTCTAAATATGCATCAAGAAGCGCATCACTTATTTGATCACACACTTTATCAGGGTGACCTCTAAATACTATTTCATTACTATAAATCATAAATACCTCCAACAAAAAAATCCTTAGATAATCTCTAAGGAAAAAAAGATTATCTTATCGTTCTAGCTTTACCACCTAATTTAATAGGTTGGTGCAACATCGTAGGGCTAGTCCCTCCGTTGCTCTTTATAAGATACTTCAATAATATAATTTATTTTTTTATATGTCAAGTACTTTTTTATAATTTTAAAATAGATTTACGTACAAGCGTTAATTATAACTTATTTTATACGTTGTGGTTCCATCATCTCACGACCACCACTAGTCTGGTGTCTTATAAGGCGAGCACTCTTAATATCGTAATAGTAATTAGCCCTACCAATAGTATAAGCAGCACCGAAACCAGCAAGCAAACCCCCCAAAAAATGGTACACTACCTATAATTATCCTATAGAATTCTGCTCCATATATTTTATTAACATTCTTTCTGTTTTTATATTATCTATTAACATTTTTGTTAACATCTATCTTCTACTATATCAATGATACCACATTAAACCTTAAAAGTAACTAACTTTTTTTCACCTCATAAAATAAACCATCATCAAAATAATATTTTTTTAAACCAATACACTTAATAAACCTATTATCTTGCTTTTTCTTACTAATAATACGAGGTTTTTCTAAAACAACTGTCGAATTAGAAGGAATATCAGTTGTAACAATCGCATTCGCGCCAATTCTTACATTATCGCCTATCTTAACATTCCCAATAATCTTTGCCCCAGCACCAATATAACAATTATCGCCTATAACTGGAGAACCAAAATTACTAGAACCCTCTAGAGTATTTGAACCAATCGTAACACCTTGAAATATAACACAATTCTTACCAATAACAGCTTTATCAGAAATAAAAACGCCATAAAATCCATGAGGTAAACAAGGTATACCCTTAAAAACAGTATTCAAACCAACGTATGATGAATGCTTATTAAAATAATCAATATAAAACGATGTATATATCCCTGACCTTAAATTTTTTGAAACAATTCTATTCCTTACACCCCAAATACTCTTACACTTAAAAATAACATATTTGTTCGTAAATATTCTCAAAAAATCCTTAATCATATTTTTAAACATAAATAAATTAACATGTTTACCACTATAATAACCATATTCTGTATATATATTCTTCATATCATCATCCCTATAATAACTTTATCACACTTTTATAATGATTTCAACAAAAATACCCTTTTAATTTTGAAATAAAAATAAAATATGTTATAATTATTCAGTTCAAGGGGAGGAATAAAAATGAACGAAATAAATCAAATAGCACGTGAACTTGTAGAAAGTTATCTATATAAATCAAATAAAAAATTAAATTATAAACACTTTTGTATGTTTTCAGTATCAAAATTCTTACTATTAAAAGAAGTATTAGTAAAAAAAGATTCTGAAAATAACATTTTATACTTTGATAACATTAAAAATAAAAAGTATGAAAATGCAATAATAGAATTCGCGAAAGAAATAAAAAAAACAGCCGAATACAAAAAAAATAACATTCAAATAAAACTTACAAATAAAAGCGAAAGAAATGAAGAACTAATTGAAGCATTATGGATTTTTAATAAAGTAAGAGATTCATTTGCTCACAAAAAATATAGTATTGACTTTGAAAACGGAAAAGTAGTAATTGATAACGTATCAACTGAAGAAAATAATGAATATAAACTAAAATGTTCAATTCCAATTAATCTACTTAATACAATAACTTATTTCGTAGAAGAAACAAATATTTATGATATCAGTGAAAAAGATTACGAAAATTATTTAAAAAATATTTACAACTATTATAATATTGATGAAAATAGAATAGAAAAAAGTTATATAAAAAGTTTCATAATAAATAAAAATATAGGATATTCTAAACAACCTATAAAAAAAACTACAAACAAATATATATCAATACCAAATGATGAAATTAATAGTTATTTTAATAGTTATTTGAATAAATCTGATCCAAAAAAATTATATACGATTGCAAAAATGTTATTAAATTATAGACCGAAAAATGAAAAAGAAAAAGCACTAATTAATAACACATTAAAAGAAATAAAAACATTAATGAGCCAAAAAATAACAAGTAAAGCACATCAAACAACTGAAATAAAAGTCGCGAAACTTATGAAAGAAATATCAACAATGTTAAATATTGGTGAAAACTTAGAATTAGTTGCATCTCTATATAATTATATGACATTAGCATTTTCAGATAAAAAAGAAATAGATTATGAACATTTGAATTTAAATAGTTTAACAATACAATTTGATCCATTATATAAAGGAAATGGAATTGTAAACCAATACAATAATTTCCAAAATTGTATAAAAAAAGCTTGTAATGACTTCATAAACGATATGGAATCTAAAGTAGAAACATATAAAAATCATCCAAATGAATATTTTAGACACTCAATTATGTATCATTTTACAACATTCTATAATACAATTCTTAATTATCAAGGAAAAAGAAATGAAATCATTATAACAAGCATTAGAAACTCAATCGAGCACGGAAATCTATATGCTATTAGTGGTAATATATTATTATATGATCAAGGAAACCATAACGATTTAAAAACAATAAAATCATTAAGTGTATCAAGTCCAGAAACACTATATAATATAACTAAAACAATAGATCAAAACAATGCCAAAGAAACATATACATTAAATACATTCTTTAATACATTAAAACCATTAATAGATGAACAAACACTTAATAAAGTTCAAAATATAATGAATGAATTTTCTATTATAATATTCGGAAAAGAATTAAATCAAAACTATAGTATGGAACAAATGTATAAAGAATCAATAGCAGTAATACTTAATAAAGTAAAAGAAAAAAAATTAACAAAATAATGAATAAAATCATTATTTTTTTATAAATTTTAAAATAAAAACACATAAGTTTTTCCTTATGTATTTATATTAAACCAACACGCTCTTTAACTAATTCACACTTTTCTTTAGCAATCAAACGAGATTTTTCTATACCATCTTTTAATATTTTATCAATTTCACCAGTCTCAATTAATTCGTTATACCTATCTTGAATACTCTTAATTTTATTAACCGTTACCTCAGCACAATATCTCTTAAAATTACCATAACCACTATTACGATACTCCTTAGCAATATCATCTACCTCACGACCACTCATAATAGAAGCAATATTTAGTAAATTTGATATACCTGGCTTATTCTCTTCATCAAAATAAACAGCATTATCTGAATCAGTTGTTGCCCCCATTATTTTTTTATGAATAGCA